>Ga0209403_10001837_pt1 | contig 26652 bp, 25 predicted proteins | sample ArcticOcean_MG_C_8_FD_187440 | JGI IMG/M metagenome (GOLD analysis project Ga0209403, IMG submission 187440) | Marine microbial communities from western Arctic Ocean - ArcticOcean_MG_CB11_86 (SPAdes) (version 2) | ecosystem: Environmental > Aquatic > Marine > Oceanic | place: Arctic Ocean... | reverse complement strand
TTTAGCAACAGTCTTACCAGCAGCTTTAGCAAGATTTCCCAATATCCCTTCATCTAATTCTTTAATTAAATTATCAAGTTCTGATATTTCTTCTTCAATTTGACCTGGCGTCAACTTTTCAAGATACTCCCGATATTCATCTGTACCAAGTTCATATGCTTCATCAAGGTCAGTCTCCTCACCATATTCATCCATCAATGATTTAATAGTTTTAACACCAACTCCCATTTTCTTTGCAATCCACTCAGCAGACTTACCTTGTGCAATATAACCGTGAAGTTCTTTCATTTTACCTTCTTCAAGGTCAACTTCTTCTTCAATCTCTGGATCGTTTTCAGACTTAATTGCTTTCATTGCAATGGACTGAAGTTTTACAATCTGACCTGTCTTGCCAGAATTGATTATTTGTTCCATTGCTTTTTTGTTCTTAGGGTTTACCTTATCATATACTTGCATGAGTGCAGAAGCAGTAAAACTGTCCATTTTCAACTTACCATCTTTCATTTTAATGGTTTGCATCGAACCGCCAGCTGCTTTACGCATCAAGTCCATATTATCTTCTTGAAGTCCACGCACTTCTGCAAGCGCTTCCATCATTGTTTTTGTATATACAGTCATTGTTATAATCCCTCTAAGAGTATTTAGGTTTTTAACTTTCCTTCTTTGCCATTTTTGTAGCAACACCCATTTTTACTTCTTTCCAACGATCCCCATATCTATTTTTAAAATCATCGTCAGAAAGGTCTTTTGCAATTTCTTCTCTACGTTTTAGTTCTGTGCCAGTAAGCTCTCTTTCTTGAATTTGATCCACTAAATCCTTAAAAGACATATCTTCTGGTATATATTCTGCTTTAAGTTCTTTTGGTAATTTTCCTTTAGCAACTAATGTATTAATATACTTAACAAGTGCCCGAGCAGATACATTTTTAGTATATTGTCTAGTAACTTCTCCAGCCCATGAAGATGGACGTTTTCTATGTTCTGGGTCTTTCATACCATCAACATAAGCTTTTACAAGTTTCTCCCAACCTCTAGGATGTTGCAACTGACTTATCTTAGCCCAAAGATCAATGTACCCTACTTCATCAAGTTCTGGTTTCCCACGCAATCGTGGTTCTCTACGATTCTTGGATGGGTCTTCATTTCGTAGGTTCTTGGGATCATTGTTTAATGGATTATTATCTTTATGACCTACATCCATTCCAATTTTTGTCTTGTCACCCATAATCCTACGAGCTTTGTTTCTTGAAGAACGCCGTGCAATCTGTTCTGGTGTACCTTGGTAGTTCTGATATTCCTTTGCATAGTTGCGCTCATCAAGTTCAACTTCTTCAATAATCTTATAACCCTTCTTCTCAAATTTACCAATATCAGGAGTAGGAACATTCATAATCGTCATCTGTCCCGATTTTTTCATGCGAACAAACTTAGGTGGTTTTTTATCTGTAAAGATAGGCTTCTGCCCTGCGGCAACTCTGGACTTATCAAAATCTTTTAATCTTTGTAAAGGAGATTTGACTTCACCAAGTTCAATTTCATGCAACCATGCTTTATGAACCTTACCATCTTCAGTCATAAAGGATAGATAATTTGTGCCCTTACGAACAACCTCACCTGTTAATCCATTTGCTTCTATAGTCTCGCCCACATTCCAAACCTTACCTGTGAGATATGCATCACGAACAGTTTCAAAATCTGACATATCTCCCATATCACGTTCTTCACGAATACCCATATACTTACGAACATCTCGGTAAAGTTTCTTACCATCAGCAAATCCAGAAGGAACGCCTTGTAAAAATGAATCCATATCACCAGCAATTGCAGCAGTTCTCATTTTGGATGCAGACATACCTTCAACACCTTCGGCATCAGGGTCACGTTCTCCAGCACTTACAATCTTAATACTGTCAAACTTATAGTAACCATGTGCCTTACCTTCCACCCCATTATAGTTATTAAGCATAGCGTCAAAAACTTTAACTCTATCAGAACCAGCTATCATGACAAGGTTTTTATATCCCTGATCATATAATTCTACAGCAATCTCTATTGCATTTCTTGATTTACTAACAACAATATTTCTTGCATACTTCTTAAACATCTTTCTCATGTATGCAGTCTTTAGTGCTTGTGGCAGAGGGTCTTTTTTAGGATTCTGTGTATGAGAAGGAAATATGCGATATGGGTTTGAACCAGCAACTTTAACAGTTTTTTGAATTAACTTTTCATGGCCAGTGGTTGGTGGATTAAAACGTCCAAATGCGAATACAATTGTGTCTTTAGCTTCAACTAAATCTCTAAACTTTTTCATTTGTCCCAACTTTTTATCGCGCTAAAGTTATTAAACGAGAACTCCATACGGTCTACAAGTTTAACAGCACCACCACTCACTCTATCAATAGCAACATATCCTTCGGGATTAGTTACTTTAAATCCATTTTTGGTCTTGATGAATGTATCAGTAAGGCCCTTAACACTATTTAGTTTTTTGACTATTAACATCTTTGCTTCAACAAGTAAATTTTGAAATGTAATAATCTGTACCAAATTACCTGTATGTTTCTTTACTTCCCTTACATATTCTTTTTGTATGTTTTCATACTTTTTCTTTCCAGCAGGACTTTTTACCTTATCAATTTGTTTTTGAATAGAATCCAGAACCCATGCTTCATATCCTTTTGCATGAGCGCCAGGATTATTAATCTTTTCTCCAGCACGAACCTTACTGTTATTATACGTCTTTAGTGACGCACCAGCAAGTGCGCCAGTCATACTTTCTTGAAGTTTAATAAATGACCGTAATTTATTAGCATTAATTTTTTGAAAAGTTTTTCCTACTTGCGATAGCACCCCTGTTACTTTTTCTGTTTCTGTTTCCGTAAATGTAGACTTACCAGCAGTGTCTTTATATGTTGCATCATCCATCCATACAGTTGATGGTTTGTTTAATGATGATATATTCGCACCAAATGAAGCTTTCATATCCTGTAGTGCTTTACCTGTATATGTGGTATGCCAGACAATTCCAATTTTTGATTTTTTAATCTTTTTACCTAGATCACTATCAACAGGAATAGCATAAACAATAGTATTGGGTTGAAAAGTATAATACTTTGTACCGTCAATAGTATCTGTATCCACATCATCCGTAAACATTAGATCACCTTGAAGAACTCCCTTGATACCCAACTTTGAAAATTCTTTAAGTGCAATCTTAAACTTTGAATTGAGTGTTCCAGATAAATCAGCATCTATCTCTGCATTTGTCTTGTAAAGTTTAGGAGACACATTAAAGACACTTTTCTTTGCAACAAAGAACTTATCATCTTCGGGATCAATACCAGCAAATATAGCAGGAGCGCCATCCCATTTAACAGTCATATTAACAGAAGATCGACTTGCACCAGCAAGCATATCTCTAAGAGAACGTAGAAAGTTAAGTGCAGCGCGGCCGCCATCAACACCATAGTTGATGATTTCATCTTCTAGATGCTCAAGATGAAGGTTCTTACCACCTTTATCTTCTGTTAGTTCTCTGAAGCTTATCATTTGTACACCACATGAGGGGCTGCGGCATCAGAAGCAGATAAGGAATATGCTGCAATATTATCACACACTTTATCTGCAATCGTTTTATTATCTTCAAGTTGTGCAACAAAGAACATTCCTCTATATTTTGAAAATCTCCAATCTGCTCCACTTACTCGACCAATCGTTTTTGCACTTGCTTTTTTAACCCATTTATTTTTAGGGTCTGCTCTACTACCAACCAACCCAACATACATATTATACATCTCTTCTAAAAACTTTGGTTCAGCTTTGGTTGCCAGTGCCTTTAATTCTCTATTAGTATAGGGAAACTTTGTTAAAGTACTATTTTTGACCAAGATGGCCTCTAATATACCACCACCTATTTTACCAGCGCCAATGCCGCTTTTTCCTTTTGCGTCACCCTGCCAAGAACTTGTAGTAGCGAAAGTTCTTAGTTGCATCCTTTGTGTTCCCAATAAAATGTACAAATCCTTTGAATTGAAAAAATCCTTCGGTTTCTCGTAACCGCCATATTTTACTGGTCTACGAATAAATCCAGTTGTATTTTTCTCTTCCACTGTAACACGCCCAGAAGCAAGTTTCAAGGAAATTCCGACTAAATCCTGACTGTCATATCGTTCTTTTAATTCGTTAGTAAATTCTCCTAAAGATGAGAATTGGTTGAAATCAAATCTAACGCCATCCTTAACCGCCCATATATCAGCAGGAGTCCATTTATTAATATCAGAAAATGGTTTAGGTTTCTCTGCTTTATTTAAATTTTTGAATTTTTCATTTATTTCACCAACAAAAGAAGAACCTCTATGCCAAGTATAGTTTGTACCTTTTAGATTTTTCTTTAGTTCATTACCAATTATAATACTGGAGTCCATCCATGCCTGAGTAAAACCATCTGCAATTTTAGTTAAAGGCTCATCTATATCAAAATTAGAACTATATGTTCCCCAAGATGATGCATCAAGTTCATCTCCTTCTGATAACTTTTCTCCCTTAAATATAGCAGCTGCATAGATACATTGAGCACATTCCATCAAGCTCGTTTGTTCTGCACCGCCGCCTGTACCTCGACCACCACCAAATGCATCAGTTTTTAAAATATCATTAAGTTTAATATTATCACCTTTATCAGTAACAAATGCTGATTTATACTTTTTTGGCTTACTCTCAAAAGCAGAGGAATAATCACCGCCTTCAGCAGCAATTCTATCAATATCAGATATCCAATTTAGAATCACTGATCCTTTAGTAGTTTCTAATGGAGTTTGGTTTTTAATGGCATCTAAAAGAACTGTTACTCGCAATACATCAGAATGAGGTAAAGTTTTTTGCAATACCCCTATATTAATACCTTTTTCTGCTTCAGTTAAAAACTTCTGAATTTTATCTACAGGGGATATATAGGATTCGTTTCGGGGTTTTATTTGCCGAACGTATTGTTGCAAACTCATCAATTTCTCCATGTATACTAATGTTTATACTATTTATATAACATAGAGTTTGGTGAATGTCAAGGATAATGTAGATAACTTCCTACAATGTATTTTGGCGTATCTATCGGAGGCATACCTGTGTGCATCCACGGCCACAATGGTGGGAATAATAACAGGGAACCGCGAGTACAGAAAGAAACAAATGTTCCATCCTTTGGACTTATAATAGTTTGTCCGTTTTCGTTATTATCAAGATATATAAAGGCGGCTAGAAATCTCTTTGCAGTTTTATGGTCTAGAACATCAACATGTTCTGGAAACCTGTCTTTATCGCCAGGCATGTATCGTTTAATCTTTGGTGGTTCAAAACCAAATTTCTCTGGCCATTGGTTGTCCTTAATATCGCAATCTTTTTTATATAAATGAGCATAATTTACTATGGTATTTGCTATATCATTTGATTCATTCTTCCATATTGTATCTGGTGAATGTAGTAAATTAATTTGAGTTAGTGTTGCTCCTTGCCCACAATCTTGAATCTGATGATGTTCTGTGTCCGATTCAAACATCTTAATTAGACGTTGACACTTCTCAATACTCATAACATTTTCATAAACTCGAATATAGTTATCCATTATTTTTTCTTTACTGTAAAATCAATTCCCAATCTTTTTTTGTCTGTGGTGATTTCAGAAGCACAGTGTTGAACTTTTGGGTCAAAAACTACAAAAGAAGTAGGAACCATAGGGATAGCTTCATCTCCATGTAAAAATAATCCACCATCGTCTGGGCCCCAATCACTGTTTAACACACCAAGAATTTTTATATAGTCAGTATCATGCTCGTGATCTATATGACGATTATCAACTCTACTGGAATCTTTCATGCTGATAGAACAATACGAAACCTCTGGAAGAAAGAAATCCTTTCCCCCCCTATCGTATATCTGAATAAGAAGTCCCATCGCCATACCAGCAAGCATTGGTTCTAGAGGCTCGTTTTCTATAATATCCAACTTGAGATGTTTTGGTTCAAGATTTATAGGGTATTTTAGATTCCAGCTGCTGCTACTCATTGCCGCATGATGCAGCATGTCAAGGTATGTCTTACTACAGCAATCTGTGAGAACTTCTAACATTCTAAGAGCTCCATAATCTCTTTTTTTATGTTTTCACTATCATTCTCAGTTTCGTTACGTCTGACATTAATATCATCCATCAACATAAAATTAGTTAATATATTACTTATCTGACTTCTACGGCCCCGTAACCATTTTTCCGTTTGTGTATCCTCACGTTTAATATGACGACGTTTTTCTTCATCATCACTTATAACCAACACAAATACGTTAGCATTATATTCAACAACAAGCCATTCTATATCTGGAGCTCTAAAGAAACGATCCCCTTCTAGAAAAATATTATGCTTTGGTTCTTCCTGACTGATAAAATCACGAAACTTTGGTATTGCTCCATAACTCATTCGGTCAGTCCCACCAAAAATTTCTCCCTCTGGATAACGGCCAGCAACAAGAACATTCCCACGTTTCTCACATGGGAATAGCTTCATGGGTTCGACATTTACTGCCGAACCCAATTCACTAAGAATATTTCTTGTTAAAGTAGATTTCCCCGAACAGGGAACTCCACCGATCATTATTATCATACCAGAAGATATTTCCTTTCATACTTTAGAAATTCCTCAGATACCTCAAAAGGAAACTTATCAATCACATCTACTTTATCGTGATACAACTCTATTCCAGCAAGTTCATACCTGTCTACGATTGAAACAGTAACCTTGATAATGTTTCCAGTATCAGCATTATTGAGAGTAAATCCTTTCAACCTGTCATTTTCTTCACTTGTAACTGCAATAGTTTGTGAACAGAAAATCCACTCTTTCATAAACTTTTCAAAGTCAATGAAAATATTCCAGTTATCAAGAATATAATACGCATAGGTTTGAGGAGAAATGAAGTGATCTTTACACCTGTCCTTGGAGTTCAACATCAAAGCATCATTGGACATATAACCAGAAGTATAAGAACCAACACCTTCATAAAAGTGTCTGGTGCAATCCCTTTTCTTGATGTTCTTCTCCCAGCTCCCCCTTTTCATTATACCCCACAATGCATCATAGGTAACTTCACACTTTGACATTTGTTTATATGTTAAGGGGTTTATTATCATAACTTATTCCTCAAGATCATCAATAAAGTTACCAACTTCACCTTCAACCTGTGTCTTGAATAAGAAGTTTATCTTACCCAACTTACGTTCGTTGTCAGCATTTGCAACCTTATGACACATTTCAACATAATCTTTCTGATAGTTATTATTGATACCCTTTCTTACATCTGGAATGTCTTTTGCAAGAGTATCAGTAAAACCAACTGCAACATTAACATCAAGACCTTTCTCTAGCAGAGGCCATACCTTTTTCCACAAACGGGCATGACGATCACCAGCAACATCACCATTGCCTCCACGCAAAGTTGCAACAACCCACTGTGTGGCAGCATTGATATCAATACCATACTCATCATCAACTGCTTTAATCAGTTCATCCCTTGTAACATTGTCCATCTGTTTATAATCGTCGATTACAGCAGAACAAATAGTATCAACAGTCTTTCCAATTTCTTTCTTCCAGCCAATCTCTTTCAAGTAAGCATTAATTGCAGTCTTGTTCTTGTTGCAATCACCAGCAGCTATAGCGGAGATGACGTTAGAGACAACATCAAGAATATCACCGTTGTTCTCAGGATCACTCGTTAAGTTTTCAGCAATTGCATACTGACGCAAAACCTTAGTGTTTGCAAACTTGACGATGGCAACCCAAATGTATTCAACACCTTCTGCGATAACAGCCTTAAACCTATGTTTACCAGCAACTAATTTACCTTCAGGCGTAATTACAGGGGGTTCACGATACTGACCTTCATATCGACCTTCTCGTATCTCAGTCCTCAAATCCTTGACAGTGATCGGATCAGTCTTACCTTCATGGCGACCAAAGTTTGCATACGCAATATCAATGTCAGAAACTTTGACATAACACATCTTAATAAGAGTCATGCCTATCCTCATGACGGGTTTCTTTGCAAATCCCTCTAGAGCAGCATCTTCTTTAATCGCAAACGGGAAACTCATAATCTAGTAACTCTTCGTTGTTTTCTCAGTGTATACCTAAGTATATACGGCTTATCAGGGTTTGTCAAGGCAAATCGTATTTCCTAAGCCACTGATTCTAAAGGAAACTCAAAAAAATTCCTCTAAATTGCCAATTTCTTTCTTTGCAAATCTACCGATTAATCTTTCACTCTTACCCATATTCCCCATAGTCGCACAACTGCGATCTGTATATGCGACTGTGGTAAACCTTTGACCAGCACCATAAATCGGCGAGCAACCATGTAAACTCTGACTATCTGCAATACAAACACTATTATCTGGTAAATCCAAACCAATTCCCCATCGCGGAAAAGATAGATATGCACCTGTATATTCACCTTGTCGGAAACAACACATGGTTGTATATTCTACGTCCTTACCATCACTATGAATACTCATAGCCTTACTTTGTAATGCACTATACCTATTTGCCGACAGCGTAGTGATCATGCCATGTCTAAATTTAGGCTCTATCGTTTCTTCTGCAAACTTACTTTGTCGTGTGTACAGTTCTTCATCTGCTTCACGCATTGCAGCTTCATGGTATTGAGAAAGACCTTCCAGTTTTTTCCACAATTTCTCATTTGAGATATTAATCTTACCTGTAAATCTTCCACGCTTTGCACCAATCATGACCGAATTTATCTCATTAGCATAAGCGATCATTCCCCACTTACCCCCCTTGGTCTTGACATAATAGGAATTGGGTGTGCGTAATTTGTAATGCTCTCCTTCAATCAGACCCTTCTCTTTCATTGCTTCAACAGAAATTGGTCCGGCTGCGTTGGCACGCATTACAGAGGTTTCTTCTATCTCGTATAAAACATTTCGGATATCATCATTAGGAAATACATTAAGAATGACATATGCAATAGGAATACCTTCGCCATCAAGTGTAGCATCAGGCCGCAACACAGCTATGGATTCCGTGATAGTAATTATTTCATCCAAATCTTTTTCAAAGTAGAATTTACCATTCCACTTTTCAAAAGTTTCTTTTTCACCATAATCAGTTTTAGCTGTTATGTACTTCATGATAATCCTTTAATACCTTTTCGTAAATAGATTCTGCAACGTATTTCATTTGCATTGGAGCGACCATTAGACCCATACGAGCAAGTCTCTCATTGAGAGTACCAGTAAGTTTATAATCTTCTGGTAAAGTCATAAGTCTCTTCGACTCTTTGGTTGTATATACCCTATCTTCTTCAACATGTAAATGCACTGCTAACGAAGTTTGAAGTCCCTGTTCTGATAGAGTGTGTGATGCTTGATTCCAAGGCACTCTACGAGATTGGTAAAATGAACTCTTTTTCTCTGGTACTTCCTTACCCAATTTCTTTCTATGTGCAATCACCTTATCATACCAAGGTCCAACTACATCATCCCCCACAGATACAACTTTCTTTGGGTTCTTTGGTAGACGTTTTAACCATTTGTATTTAGCACTTTTCTTCATAATCTCACACAATTCAACTGCCTCTACACAATTTTCATTATCAAATCTTAAATCACCAATTGCATCCTCTATAGTTGGTTCCTCATCTACAGGCTCTGGGAATAATGATGAAATTAACATCCACGACATGTCGATATCATCCAACACATCGTTTCGTACAGATACAATAAACACACGTTGTCGTTTCTGAGGTACGCCAAAATGAATACCATTTACTACTTTATACGTTGTAGAATATCCCAACTCTTCAAAATCTTTAACCATTTTATTCAAATGGTCACGAGCATAATCCATTGTAAGTCCCTTGACATTTTCGCAAACGATTACTCTTGGCATCATCTCACCAGCAATACGAATCATCTCCCATGTCAAATCCTCAATGTTCTTTTGCTTCATACCATAAGCAACCTTTTCTTGGTTCCATCCTTCCTTCTTTTTTCCACTCATAGAAAATGGCGGACAAGGTGGACTACCATCAAGAATATCTAACTCATATTTTTTAAGACCCGTCATTTCCATAATCTGTTGTCCAGTGACATTTTTAATATCACCACAGATATGTGGAGTGTTCGGCCAGTTCTCAAGATAAGTATCAACTGCGACTTGTTGAAACTCATTTACAAATAGACAATCACCACCAGCAAGCTTGTAGCCACACGATGAACCACCCCCGCCCGCAAAGAATGATATGTAGGTGAATAATTTTCTGTCAGCTGACTCTTTCAAATCATCCAGTGTATATCTATAATATCTCACAAGAAATCCTCTAATGAACCTTGCGTTCCATAGCTGTCATCAATTTTCCAACGTATCTTCTCAGTAATAAATCTTAACGGTTCTACAAAGCTTTTTGTAAATTGCAATTCGGCATCAATTCGATCAAGAATTCCTAACTCCCGTGGCATAGAAGTTAAAAAAGAAAATGCACTTGATGTATAGATATTAGGTTGCTTCATGTGCAAAAATTTTATCTTATCACCTTCTTGTATGAGAGGATACTTATTTGTTAGTTTATGTTTTTTCACCAAATGGTTATAGAGTATGGCTCCCTTGCAATGAATTGGAGCGCCCTTTGCAAACATACCATTTGAAGATGAAAACTTTTTAAGTCCATTTACTGAACGTGGATAAGCAATATCTTCTGGTGGCAATTCCATAAATTCATCCCTAAAGTCCTGTATGAATGTATTTAGCATTTTCTCATCACCCGTCATGATGATGTTCAATGCATCCTTAATCTTTTGTCTGCATACAGCTGGCGTGGATGACTTGACTGCTTCGATACCCATGATTTTAAGTTGAGGAGTTTTATAACGAACTCCTTCTATATCCCATGAGTTCAAAATATATCTTTTCTTCGCAGTCCAAATTCCTTTGTCAGCAATAACCTCTCTTGACATATCCATTTTTTGTTCATAGGCATTCATAGTCTTAGCAAGAGCTTTAAAACTTTTATCAATAAAAGGTTCCAACTTCTCAGTTGCAATCTTGTCCAAGAAGGTAACAATTTTTTCTGCTTCAGTTCTCTCCGAAAACACTTTGTTAATAAGCTTATCAAAAGTAATGTAAACGGAATCAGTATCAGATGCGATAACATAATCTTCATTTTTTGTATCCAAGAGTTTGTTGAGATAAATGTTAAGAGCTTTCTCAATCCACCGTATAGAAAGTTGGCCAGACGTTGTAATTGCAGTAGCGATTCTAAGATCAAAATACCTAAACCAATTGTTCCCAATAGCACCGTATGCAGAATTAAGAGAAATCTTCTTCGCCATTTGGATGTTGTTATATCTTGATATGTCTTTGAGGAACTTAGGGTCTTTAGTATCCTCATATTTTTGCTTAGCATCCAGCATAAGTCTTTTATATTTTGTTCGATCATTATACATATTCTCCATGATCTCCGGCAGGAATCCTCTTTTGTCTTTTCTAAAAAAAGCACCATTTGGAGTCATACAATAATCAGTAGTATTTCCAATCTTGCCGGCAAGTATCTTATCAACCATTCCTTCTTTTATTTCACTGGGCATAAGTGTTTCTGGTGAAATATTATATTGCATAATCAAATGTGGGTATAGGGAATTCAAATCAAATGACATAACCCACTTGTGCATACCCACTTGTGGGTCTTTTACATATGCACCTTCAAATTTCTCAACCTTTTCTGATTTTGATTTTTGAGGAATAACGATATTCTTTTCCCTCAAATAATTATATATGAAAATATCCCAATAACGAACCGAACCAAGTACGTCAGTGTAATTCACCTTGGCATCATAAGCCATAGTCAAACACAACTCAATCAATTTCATCTTGTCTTCTAATTTATCAACAATCTCAACGTCTTGAATATTATATTCAATAAATGACTGATAATCTTTCGTATACCATTCACGAAAAGTTTCAAATGGATTACCAGTTTTTTCTTCACCCAATTCAACCTTTGCGATATAGTCTAAGCGATATGATTCCTGAGCAGAATATGTAAACTTGCGATATAGATCAAAATAGTCAAGTGCAGCAATTCCCTGTATTTCATACACCTGATGATGTCTTCCCATCTGAAATATTTCACGTTCTTTTACACCACCCCAAGGTGAAAGTCGTTTTAGTTCATCTTCACCAAATAACTTTTTAATACGATTACATACATATGGAATATCAAAGAACTCAGAGTTCCAGCCGGTAACAATATCTGGGCAATACTTTTCCCAAAATACAAGAAACTCTTTTAATAGATGTACTTCACTCTCACATTTTATATAGTTTACATCTTCACGATCTGTTTCAAAATCTCCAATACCCCACACTACAATACGTTTGGTTTGATGATTTTTGATTGTAATAGATAAAAGTTCTTCTTCAGCAAGTTTTGGTGAAGGAAATCCATTTTCACATTGAACTTCAATATCAATCGTTACAATAAGTATCTTTTCCAAATCCCAATCAACTTGACCTTTATGAGTATCAGAAATATAAGTGTAAGGATATTGAGTATTCCCATAAACAAGATGCGGCTGATCCTTCATAAAATCAACCCACTCCTTAGCTTCTTTCATGGTAGAAAATGTCAAATCAGTGACATAACCACCATTAAGATTTTTATATGGAGTTTGTTTTTTTACAGGGGCGTAGAGTGTTGGAGAATATCTAACTCTGGAATTGATTCGTATACCATTTTTAATTTCACGAACAAGTAGATTGTTTCCCCATTGAATTACATTCGTATAAAAATTCATTCAATAACTATATCATCTTTGGAGTTAATTGTCAAGTACATATTTTGTTGTAACTATATATTTCCTTTGAGGATTAACCATGACATTGAATCGATTCATAGTGTATCTGTTTAACAAAACATCTGTACCCATTTCTGTTCTGTCATTTAAACCAAACATGACATCTTTATATAATGTACCAGCAAATTCCATATCGAGTTTTATAACTGGGCGGGCATCTTCTCCACCACCAGTATCAACTGTATATGTTTTTACCAAATTTGTAGTTATTGTTTTTTCATTAAAAGAAAAAGTAATTTTCTTTCCTTTTATTTTAATATCTTCAGCATGAAGAACTGACAATACAGGATTGCCTGTGTCAAATTTAGCAATCATTTCACCAAACGGTTCAATATTAACCACTTCTTCATAACCGCATTGAGTTGGAACAGCATATCTATTGTCTGGATTAGAATAAAAATCAATAACCTCTTTAACTATATTTTTATCAGTAGCTTCTTCTATACCTTCTGTACCTGGCGAATGATTTACTTCTAAAATATATGGCGGTTTTTTCTTTGGATTCTTTGAAGGAATAAAATCAACAGCTGTCCAAGAACCATCAATTGCTTTTGCAGCTAACAAACACTGTTCTACTTCTAATTCTGTTAGAGAATATTCTTTAACTTTTGCTCCTTGAGAAACATTCGACCTAAAATCTCCTTTTATTACCTCTCGTTTCATAGAGGCAATAATTTTACCACCCAAGACAATAACTCGTATATCACCATCAGTTTTAATATATTCTTGAATTAACAAATCTACATTTTCGTTTTGGCTATAAAGTAATTGAACTAAAGATTCTATCTGCCGTTCCGACTCAATAAAAAGAACACCTACACCTTTTGCACCCTCAAGAGTTTTCATTATAATAGGAAACTTACTGTCCAATGATTCAAGTGCTTGTTTCCAAGTATCCTCATTAGGAATAAGGACTGTTTTGGGTTGTGTCAATCCATAGTCTTGTAGTTTAAGATATGTCCTATATTTGTCTGATGATATCTCAACCGTTTCTCGATTGTTTACCATGCAAACACCAATTTTCTCTAATTGACTAAGCAAATCCATATAACTCTTTTTTAGTCGAACAGTGCCTCGTACAATTGCCACAGTGTCATTGGTGATTTCAAATCCATCTTTATCATCGGCATTAAAAATTTTGTAGCCATTATCATCATATGTAATAATGGCACCTTCAACTTGAACAATATAAATATTGTGTCCAGCAGGTTTTGCTTCATCAACAAAACGTCTAGCAGTATGATGAAGAGGTTTCTTGCCTGACGATGTTTCAGAAGAAATTACCAGAATACTATATTTTTCCTCTTTAGCTTCTGTAATAAAGGATTTAAACTTTTCCATTAGGTTTCTTTTTTCTTGCCTATGTTATATTTGGTTTCTAAAGTCCACTCATTTTTTTCACTAAACGAAAGTACCTTGATTTGACTTAGGGGAGCAACTTCTTCCACTTCTCCAATAATAGTAATCAAATCCCAATCCTTCAACAAATTCGTAATAGTATTTCGTCTTGCAATATCATTTTGAGATAGATTGGTTTTCTTTCCATCAAGAGCAAACAACTCTTTGAAATGCACAATGTAATACCGACCCTGTTTATGCAATATATGACAGGATTGATACAGTTTTCTTTCTTTTCGGGAAGCTACACCAATACGAGATAGAGTTTCTCGTACCTTTAAAAAATCATCAGGCTCTCTTAGCCCAACTTCTAACATATGCTCCTGTTTCCAACTAATTTCGTCCATCTCTTCCACCTTTATTTAATTTTCTTTTTATGGCAGAAATTTGTTCATCATTTAGTATATCAAGAGCGACTTTTGCCTTTTCGTTATTGTATCCATAATACTCTTTAACATACTCTAGATTCTTTAATTTCTTCGCCTTCAGCCAAGGTGTGTATCTTTTCCTTGGTCTTAAACTATTTATCAGAAAATCAAGCTGAAGTTTCTTGTCTAGATGGGGTAGTTGATTAATTTCATTCACCAACATAATGGTATCGGGAAATGGAGCAACACATTTATTTACAATAAAAGGATGATATTTCTTTTCCCATTGTTCATCCTCAGTGTCTAAAAGAGGTTCTTTTGTATAGTTTATAACATTAAGATAATCTTTTAATTCATACATGATTAATTATATCAATATTACAAGACATCGTTCGTCTTTCCCCTTCTCCAAAAAATGGAGATACTTGATGGTGCAGCCAAATAGGAAATACGCAAACCTTTCCTAGTTGTGGATATACATGTGCATATGTAGGATGTTTAAATCTAGGAGCATCGTACATACTATTCATATCCCAAATAAATTGAGTAACGCCATCAGTGGCGCCTGAATTTCCATGTTGCAAATTCCCATGATTGCTATCATCAGGATTTAGAAACTTTTCTTCCAATTCAGTTATTTGTGGGGGCACTTTAAGAAATACAATCATGGATACGCCCCTACCACTTGCTGTTCCATGTTCGTGCATAGGATTATAATCTCCAGAATAACTATGCACAGACCACATTTTTCTAATTTGATAATCTTCTTTTGGCCCAATGTTTTCAAGCACTCCGTCAGATAATGGATGTGCAGCTGCATATTCTTTTGCACACATGATAAAAAAATCACCTAACTTTTTAGGAACTGGATCGTTTAAATCAAATTCTAATTGTTTTGATTTTTCATTCTGTTTTATTTGACCAACTAATGACGATGATAAATCTAACAATCTATCTGCATTATCATCAATATATTTGTTGATATGATTTACATCATCTAACCCCATTTGAGCAAATCCCAACTTTATTTGTGGCATACTCTCAATACGGAGTAACTTGTTATCAGTTTTTGTTATATGGGTTACATTTTTTACATCAAATTCAGTCACTTTTATTCTCCTGTTTAAAACATTTGAAAACCACATTAGTTCTTAGTTCATAACATTCCCTAGATACAGGCATAGCCATATGAGGAAGACTAGCGGTAAACACAACCAATCTATTACCTACATAAGAAACAAGAGTATCATCAACCAAAGTTCCACCACCCCATTCTTTTTTCCAATCGATTCGGGGGTAGTATATCATTGTGAAATCACCATCATCTATATGAAGATGAGGTTCTATTCCATGCGTATGAGCATTGCAATAAATTCTTTCATAGTCCTCAACATTATATTTTGAGTTTAAATCAAATTTATTTACGAACGCATTAAATATATCATTGGCCCAAATATATCCTGATGTGCCGCACTCTTCTTCATTATGACCGCAAAGAACATGCCAGTGTTTATTTGGTTTACTGGGTTCAGATGAATAATCGTATTTCCAACTTATCTTTTTAACTTCATCATCAATCAATAAAGCATTATGTTCTTCTAATACATTATCAAATACATCAATCATTTAAATTTTGCGCGAGCCATTATTTCTGTAAGACAAGCCATTAAATTAATTTCTTGATCTGCAACAAACGCTGCTTTATATTGATACTCGCCGAGAACAACAACCACATGGGGAATACTATTACTATCCACATAGTCATAAAGATTGTCATAGATACGACGAAACAGCCGAACTGGATCGTTGTCCAAATTATCAACAACCCACTTGCGAACATTAGTAAACTCCTTATTCTTCATAGAGTGCATTAACTCTTTGATATTTACTTCTGCAATATCTACAAGTATCCCTGCATCAATTGCACCTGACACAGAATACCTTTGAAGTTCATTTAACACTCTACGCCAGTCTGGAAAGTATTTATTAATAACTTCAGCAACAACTCTCTTATCATACTTAATATTTTCTGACTCAAGAATAGCACAAGTTCTGTGCATAAACTCACTAGCAAGTGTTGGTTTTTCTGAATTGGGAATAGCAAAATCTATAACACTACAACGAGAGTGTAGTGGTGGAATTAAACGATTCTTATAATTGCAAGTAAAAACAAATCCACAGTTCTTATGAAACTCTTCCATGAACCCACGAAGGGCTGGTTGAGTTGACTGTGGATTCAAATAGTCTGCTTCATCAAGAATGATGTATTTGCGACCACCATGAAGAGAAACGGTAGATGCAAAGTTTTTAATCTTGGTTCGTAGAACATCAATTCCTGATTCTTCAGAACCATTAATCATTATATGAGTTGAACCTAACTCATCTAACATAGCCTTTGCCGCTGTAGTTTTTCCTACACCAGATGTACCTGATAGAATTAAATTAGGTATATCACCTTTATTAACAAAATCAGTTAATGTACTTTTTAAAGCTACAGGAAGAACGCATGATTCTATATCATTGGGGCGATATTGTTCTACCCACAAAAATGTGTCTGCCATAAATCCTCCTAAGCATCATATTTGGATTCTGGCTCCAAAGCAATCCAATAATGAATATCAACATTTGAATTAACAAAATGACTAATATTTTTAGACGAAACTGCCACATTATATGTACCAGATAAAAGTTTCAGATTTTCAACTTTAAACCAGAATTTATACGACAAATCTTTTCCATCTTCATTATTAACATCAATACCAACTGCATAATCATTTGCAGTCGAGTTCTTCTTATCAGTTACCTTTAAAACTGCTTTACCAGCAGTCATTGCTTGCAATACCATATCTGGAACACCAATAACAGCAGCTGCCTTTTGAACATCCGATAAGATATTATTATTCAAAGAAAACGTAATTTCACACTCTGGCATTGTAATTTCTTTAGATGTTGTTGTTACAACTGATGGATCAGAATACCAATATTTAAGAGATTTACTTGCTGAACCATTCTCTGTTATTACAACAAAATCATCACGAAATTCTAAATCTGGTTTTCCAAAAAGAGATAACGCAGCTAGAAATTCATTCAAATCATAGATAGCAAAGTCCTGTGGAAAAGTTTCCTTTACCGTGGCATGTGCAACTATATTCTTTTGAGCAGAAATAGTAGAAATACTATTACCACTTTTTATCATAAGGTTTTGATTAATTGTTGAAAAATTCTTCAACACAGAAACCGTTTCATTACTAAGATTCATTATTTTCACCATTCTCCATATCGTTAATGTATAAAGCAATAATACCATAGTGAATAACTTTTAGCAAGTCCCTTCTGTCCTTGCCATTCTTTTTTCCATATCGTTGTACATACTTCATAATGTTGCCGATACAAAAACCTTCACCGTGGCCACTATCTATAACAAACTCTGTAGCCTGAAACTTGTTCTTACTATAATGTTCATCATAGGTAGAGTTGATGTACTTCTCTAATTCAACCAGTGCTTTATTCTCGTTGTATTTGTACTCAGTCATCTTCTTTTTTGGTCTTAGATTCTTCATAATTTTTCTTCTCACGTTCCGATAAATGTTTCATAATCTCCTGTTCTGTATCATGAACATTCCAGTTCATAGCTATTGAACGTCTTTCACCTTCACCAAAGAAAGGTAGAACTTGATGTTTCAACCAATTTGGGAATACCAACATTACGCCAACAATAGGTTTTACATAATCTTCAGTTTGACCACGCAACTGTAGAACATCTTTTCGACTGCTTTGGCCCCAAATCAAATGAGTAAATCCATCAACTGCTCCACTAGCATTACCCAATGAGTCTGGAGTTTCTGGAAGGCCTTCAATACATTCTGGAATTTTCAACCAAAGAAACCCCGACAAACCAGCCATCGTTTGACAGCCATGATCATGATAAGGATTATAATCTCCAGCATAAGCATGATTTGTCCAACACTGAAAAACTTCAGCCCTTGAATCTCTCTCATATCCTTGTTTAAGATATGTACTGCCGATTTGATTAAAAACTGTTTCTAATTGTTTACCAACCTCATTATCAAATGGAAAATCTAATTGTGCTGACTTCTCATCATTTTTAAGTTGGCCAACAAGACCATCTGCAAAGCTATCACTTTTTGGAATAATGACATTATCAATATGTTCATTGACCTCATTAATAATTTCCATAGGAAACTCAATTCTACCAATAGAGAAGTTTTTTATAGGGCGAATGGCAAATCTTAACCCATGATTATCTTCTTCCATCTTGCGTTCTTCTTCGGCAAGCATTTCAGCATTTTCACGAGCAAGTCTTGCATTTTTCGTTTCCTCATTTTCTGCTACAGGTTTACCATCACCATCAACCTCTCTTGCAACAGCACCATCTCTCATAGCATCTGGACTGTCAAACTCAAATATCTTCATAATGTCTCCTTCAAAAAAGTCAATGTTTTCAATGACTTGGCGTGATAGTAAAATTGAATTTACTTCAATGTAGATTATATAATAAAGGAAAAGGGAATTAAAGTCAATTCCCTTTTCCAATTTATTTAAGAAGAATTATTTGACTGAAATTATTCGAGGCTTCTTTTCCTCTGGAACGATACGTTCAAGTTCAATCATGAGCATACCATTTTCGAGGGAAGCATCGTTCACCACAATATCATCTGCAAGGGTGAATTTTCGACTGAACTTACGATACGAGATTCCACGGTAAATGTTGGAATCATTTACATCATTCTCTTTAATAGAACGAACCGTAAGTAAACCTTCTGCTACTTCGACTTCAATATCATTCTTTGAAAAACCCGCCAAGGCCATTTCAATGACAAAAGTATAATCACCCCCCTTACGGATGTTATATGGCGGGAACCCTGTGGACTGTGCATTATTCACAGCATAATTTTGGAGTAGATCAAAGACTCGATCAAATCCTACTGCGTAGGGTGTCAGTTGATTAATATTGTCGAGTAGACTTGTTGCTTGCATATTAGTTGTAACCATTTTGTTATCTCCTTTACTAAGCAAGATTGTATTATGCACCCCATTATGGCGGTGCGTTAAGTGACAGTTTTTTTTGGTTCATTCGGAGAAACTATCAAAACTCCTATTATATATAAGGATTGAAATCGAAATTTCAACCCCTATACAAATTTTATTTGGTTTTTATTTAGAAGGGCATCCCAGATGATTCCTCAGAGGCCTCAGTCGTTTCTTCAGCCGTGTTCTCGACTTCTAAAACACCAGCATCAATCTTGGTGTAGAGGTCCATGAAAGAAGCCTTCGTATCCTCATCGAAACGTGCGACACACAATTCAATGGACTTCATCTTATCACTAAAGATGGCGAAGGCCTTTACAATGTGGTCTAACCGACGAGTCGAGATAACTTCATCAACTCCACCATCATAGAAAGTCTTACGAATGACTTCAGCCCAAGTGATTAGATTGGTAGCAAACTCATCATCAACAGAGCCATACTTCTTCATTGAACCAAGAATAATCTTCTTCTCAGTAATAGCAGTAGCATAGGGCTGTTCGATTGTGATTGCAAACCGTTCTAGGAAAGCTTCATTCATAATATTAGTTCCGATGAAGCGACCATCTTCTGAACCCTTACCTTTAGTGTTGGCAGTAGCCATCACATTGAAACCATCTTTAGGAACAATCCACTTGTTGACCTTCTTCAAGAAGACACCCTTGCCTTCTAGAACAGGCTGCAATGCAAGCAACTTGTTAGAACCCAAGTCACACTCATCAAGAAGCAAAGTGCAACCACGTTCCATTGCTTCAATAACAGGACCAGGCACAAACTTAGTTTCACCATTTACCAAACGAAAACCGCCAAGCAAATCATCTTCATCAGTTTCGATAGTGATGTTCACCCGAATAAGTTCCTTATTCAGTTTGGCATGAACCTGTTCGACCATAAGAGTCTTACCATTACCAGAAAGTCCAGTAATGAAGATAGGATAGAACAAACCAGATTTTACGATTTTCTCAATCGTGGAGAAATGACCCCAAGATACAAATCCCTCAAACGGAGCAGGAACTAGATTCTGTTTTTCCATATTGGAAGCAAACAGATTTACGACAACGGCCTCTGCACCAGCAGGGGCGGCAGTGATGGGAGCAGAAGCACTACCCTCACTGGGTAATTTATACGCATTGTAGCCAACCGAATAACTCTTACGAAACCACGTTGGGAAAGGTACACCAGCCTTGACAGCAGCATCCTTTGTCATGGATTTCGTAAGAATGGCACCAACACCGAACATTTCGGCCGCGGTGTCAACGAAGAGTTTCTTGCGAGGTGAGAGAGTCATAATCAATCCTTTAGTCTGTTTTCTCATCTTATAACCTATGCTATCATATAAAATAGGGTTTGTCAAACGAATAATGGGGGCTCCATGTCGTTTTTTTGATATTAAGTGTAAAGTGTGACATTTTTATCACAGGGCGTGATAGTAATTTTCTAACCACTATGCCACCATTTTTACAAATTTATTTAGGAGTTGACGACTAGAAATTTTGTTCTTCTGCATTTTCCCAAAAGCAGTCTTCAACTTACCTTTTGCAGCCCCAACTAGATCATCGCTCAAAGTCTCATTTTCGACTTGAAGATTATTGCCACCAGGCAGAACATAATACTCATCATATCCCAACTGGTTAAGAGCAAGATATTTGTTCTTATTAATTAATTTAATTAATTCTTGAATTTTAGTCCAATCACGATCTTCAAGAAGATAGTAAAGAGTCCGTTTATCAACTCGGCCAGACTTACCAGAACCAGCGATAAAGAAACCAACTATGTTCATGCCAGGCACCCGATTTTTAAGTAACTGAAGCAAACTATTTGTTATTTGAGAACTATTTTCAACTTCAATAGTTTTATTCATTACAGGATCAGTCATAACAGTTTTAGTTTTGCGTGATCCTACCTCGCTGAGAATTCTTTCATGCGTACCTTTACGTTCATCATTATCATCTGTAATCAACCGATAATCATAAACACCCTCAAGACGATTAGAAGCACCATCAGTCAAGAAAATTGTATTAACCTTTTGAACACCAGCATCTTTCTTAAACTGGGGAACTAAATCCATCATGGCGATAATCGCATCATTCAATGGAGTTCCACCAAGACTTAAACTTTCCGGCGAACTATAAGGATGTCCACATTCACTCCAATCCCGATATCCACGATAAAAACGACATGCGTACATCCAAAGAATATGCATCATAGACATTTCATTAGAAAGAGATATATTACTGGAAAATATATTTAATAGACGGAAATTCTCGTGTACAGCAATATCACCAGCTTTGAAAGATTTCACTTCATTCAAATCAGGAATACAACGATATGAATTCCTACCACCTGAGGCATACACATCAGAAAACGCAAAGACTTCAAAAGGAATATTAGTCCGGCGGCAGAACCAAATCAGATTATACATCTGAGCCAAAGTGCCTTTAAGATTATCAGACATCGAACCAGACCAATCCAGAACCATAACCATACCGTGATTCGTGGCACCAGGCAGAGTAGTCACTTTCTTGAACAAGTCTTCATTATACTTGTAAGTGTGAAGTTTATTCATATCCAAAGAACCAGTTTTAGAAGTAGAGGCGCGAGCATACTGATCAGCGGCCTTCTTCATCTCAAATTCTTTGGCCATGTAGGCAACCGTTGACTTAGAATCGCTCTTTAATGCTTCTACTTCTTCAAAAGTCTTATCAAAATACAAACCCTTCTGATGATCTTTTGATTTTTCAATCAAATAACTTTGTGTCCATTCCTTTAAAAGAGTATCAGTATCAACAATAATTTCTTTAAGGTCTACTTTAGGAATTCGAGCATAAATCCGATTTTCAGCACCCTTATCCCGAAGCGCATCTAAACCATTCTTGGAAGCACTATCTGTCTCAGCAACAGGGGGGCCACTCTTACCAGTGGAACTTTCTCCACCCTCAGTAGTATCGGTATCAGAATCAGTAGATTTGCTTTCTACTTCATCTTCCCCTGAGCCTTCAGAGTCGGTACTAGAACCAGTTCCACCATCTTCAGATTTGTCTTCATCACCAGCCTTGCTGTTTCCATCAGACCCATCATTATTAGAAGTTTCATCAGATTTTCCATCATCGGCATCGTCAGATTTATCATCAGATTTTTCACCATTTTCAGAAGTTTCTTCATTACTTGCATCACCATCACCCGGCATGGTCATATCAGAACCATCTTCACCAGAGTCATGATTATCAGTTTTAGATTCATTTTCCTCCATCCAAGCATAGAGCTCTTCAGCAAGATCAAGAACCTCATCAGGCGTTTCAGTTTTTGCAACCCGTTTCACCCAAATTTTTTCTTCATCAGAAAATACGATATTGGTGTCAGCAGTCTTAAAGAAAATATTAATCTTATCAATCAGATTTAAAGCATTAACATTTTTCTTAGCAGTACCGAAAAAATCATTCTTAATTAAACCAATATAACCACGATTGAAAACACCAACGAGGCCTGGATATTTTTGTTTACCCTTTTTCTCAATCCGAGCGTCTTCAATAATATTCACAAAACCATGATTGATCTTACGAACTGCAGCTTTCTCCAACATATCCAATGGAGTCCACAGAGCATGACCAATCTCATGACCTACCATAAGATCATAAATGTCGGGGGTCATATCCTCATCCTTCCAGATAGGCAGACCTAACTCACGTTTCTTAGAATCGAAATACGCCGTTTCCATCTGTTTATGGACAACGAAAATATCCTCTTCAGCGAGGAGTTTTGCGAGTGTCGATTTATTTTTCATCATGTCTTATGCTACCATATGGGGAAGGATTTGTCAAGAAGAATCTTCACCTAGTTGATAATTAATTCACCAGTGATATTTGGGGTCTTTACGACATACCCCCAGAAGAACCCTTTGGCCGCCGCGACAGTCTCAAATTTCTTCTCAAAATTGATCTTACCGTACATCTTGTATTTTACGGTGGCGCCGCGAGTCTTCTTGGTCATGTCTCTTTCCTCATTTCTCATCATACCCTATGCTATCATACACAACAGGGTTTGTCAACTAAAATCGTAGCTCCTAAGTCCTTGATTCTAAACGATTTTTCAAAAAAATGATAAGTCCTTGATTCTAAACGATTTTTACTATCACGCTAAGTTATTGAAATCATTGACTTTTCTGAGTTACTGTTTCCAGCGACTTTTTTTTCATCTTTGCAGCACGTTTTTTCGCCATATTCATTCTCAATTTGCTTGCCCGATTCGTGAAATTGGTCCCCTCCATATGGTCCATCTCATGTTGAAAAATGCGGCATTCCAACCCCATCATAGTAACCTTATTTATCTCACCATACTCGTCTTCAAAACTGCACCCAATGTGATCCGGCCGTCGAATCTTTAACCATACCCCAGGCCAAGTCAAACACCCTTCATCCATAATGACCATCTCTGTACCTTCACTAATAATTTGAGGATTAAAACAAGCGATAATCTCTTTCTTCTTTACATCTGAGTACATGACAAACGCACGTTCCATGACGCCACACTGATTTGCTGACAACCCGATTCCATGAAAATTCTTCATGGTTTCTATCAGATTTTCCTTCAGTTCTTTTCTATCCAAGTCTTCACTACATCCAGACAAAGGAATAGTAAGAGCTATATTCTCTTTTTCAAGTAATGTATATATTGCCATATTATATTCTTCCATAAAAAATTGGTGAATGGTTAGTCATATTATCATCAAATAGATACCAAGCACAGTTATCCTTACCTGTCATATTACCAAACCATTTTATTCTTCCAACACTAACAATCTTGGAACATATCTTTATATATTCTGCCGACTGTTTAGTATGGACCCAATCCGCATCAAATAACAACCACGTTGGTTTAAGTAAGGAAAAATGGTCAATCATGGGATGAAGCAAAGTTCTGTTCCAAGGCGGATTCGTTATAATGTATTCAGATTCTAAAACCTCCAAAATTCCAACCTCACTATAATCGCACTCATGTATTCCTTTTGCTTGGGGTTCAATATCACTTGCCCACATACAAATACCTTTTGTTTCTAGATGTTTTATTAATGCCCCATTACCAGCACAAGGTTCTGCGAATAGAAAATCATCTGGTAAATGTTCCATTAGAGGCTCCACTGCTTCCATTGGTGTAGGATAGAAGTCTCTTGGTTTTCTCTCAAAGTCGCTTCGTTTACCCATTATTCCACCACATGACTAAAGTTTCTCACCTTCTCAAATTTGATTGTACTTCTAAACTTATCTGCCAATATATCCTGTTTGTGACTAATTACAAATACGTTTTCATCACCTAACGTATTCAAAATCTTTAGAAACTCATCTGTTCCTGTACTGTCCAAGGAACTATCAAAAATCTCATCCAACATTAATAGATTAGTATTGGTGCTGTTCTTCATCTTTGCGACAGCTCTCCATGTAAATAGAAGTGCCAAATCAATACGCATCTTCTCACCTTCACTGAAAGAATCATAAGTAAACTCATCACGATATCTTGACTTGATGGTTTCCTCAAAACTTTCATTCAAAGTGAAGTTCACATAGAACTCCATAGAAGTTAAATAGGTATTAATCAACTTATTCATGATAGGAAGATACTGTTTGATAATCTTGGTCTTAATACCAGTGTCTTGCAGCATGTTCTTTGCAGCTTCTGAATAAGTTATATCCTCACGCAATTTAGATTTATGTTCCTCTATGGTATTCAGACTTTCTTTTAGTTCTTTCAATTTATTGTAATCAGACTTACTTACATCCCCTATTTCTAGTTGAGTAATTTCAGTTTGGAGTGTAGAGTTAAACTTTTCCAGTTGTACAACAGAGCTATTATCTTTAGCCATCTGTACTTCATTCTCTCGTATTTTATTTGCAACATCAGAAATCTCTTGTTGTCTGTCTTTTGACTTCTTTAGTTCTTCTTCAAGTTCCTTCAATCCGTTTGAGAATTTGGTTACTTCTTTCTGCTTATCAGATATCATTTCTTTCTTGAAAATTTCATCTATATGTTGCTGACAAGTGGGACAGTCATCATTATTTTCAAAGAAGTCAACAACCTTAGAATGTGCTTTATGCTTCTCTATCAAAGTAGACTTTATATCTCTAAGCTTGTTATAACTATTTTTAACTTTCTCAGTATCAGAAATTTGAATTAACAGGTTATCGTTCTCCTGTTGAAGTTTCTTAATAGTTGACTTTCTTGAGAAAATCTCTTCTTCATTACCACTGACAAGACTTGTTTTTTCTTCAATCAACTTATCCTTATTTTTCTTTACATTATTAATGTATTGTTTTTGTAATTCAACCTTCTCTGATGTAAGTTCCTTTTGATAATCTATATCCTTAATATTATCAGCTATGGTTTTAAGTTTCTGTTTCAACAACATATTCATCAACGAGAAAATCTGAATATCAAGAATCTCTTCTACCACCTCTCTACGATGGCGCGCCTTCAGTTGCATGAATGGAACAAATGCAGATGAACCAAGAATAACAACTTGAGTAAAACTACGATAGTTTAATTTAAGGATTTGTTGTTCTAGATACTTCTGATAATCTTTTACATTTGCATCTTGATTATACATCTTACCATCGATGTATATCTCAAAAACATTTGGCTTAATGCCGCGAACCACTTTAATATTCTTGGAACCAATTTTAAATTCTATCTCTACAAGACAACTACTGTTATTCACAGAATTTAATAGTTGAGGTTTATTAATACCCCGAAAAGGTTTACCAAACAAACCAAAACACAATGCATCAAGAATTGTAGACTTGCCTGCGCCGTTCTCGCCAATAATTAGTGTAGTGGGGTTTCGGTTTAGTTGTATTTCTATAAAATTATTACCAGTTGAAAGAAAGTTCTTCCAACGAACATATTTAAATTCAATCAAAGTTCTAAATCCTG
>Ga0209403_10001835_pt1 | contig 26665 bp, 21 predicted proteins | sample ArcticOcean_MG_C_8_FD_187440 | JGI IMG/M metagenome (GOLD analysis project Ga0209403, IMG submission 187440) | Marine microbial communities from western Arctic Ocean - ArcticOcean_MG_CB11_86 (SPAdes) (version 2) | ecosystem: Environmental > Aquatic > Marine > Oceanic | place: Arctic Ocean... | reverse complement strand
TGAAAAGGTGTGGTAAGAGCACACCGGTTTTTTGGTAACAAAAAACGCATGGAAAACCCCACCGGGAGCAAGACCAAATAGAGATAGCATGGCCTTTTTTGGCCGAAAACAGTTCTTAGTTAGCTATCTGGGTTGGTTGCTAGAGGCTAAATGCGAATTTAGTCCCAGACAAATGACTAATTTGAATGACAGAACCCGGCTTACAGATTGTCTGGCTAACTGATAAGCTTTTCTTAAAGTTTAGTTATATACACATCATTAAATTGAATAAATGAATATGTTCACGTTTTGATTCCATAATGATTCAAATTTGTACCTAAAAATCAACTTATGCGACTTATCTGAAATAGATATTTTTTTCAAAAAAATGCTAAATTTAAGGTATTGACGTGTAGGTTGAAAACCCATATGCTCCCATATATTCCCATAGGAGGGGTAAATGGAGCTTAAAAAGTTAAATCATAAAAAAGTTTTTGGTTTCTTAGAGAGCAACGCTGACTTAAAAAAATATGTTTTTATCAACTTACGAAAACAAATTAGACAAAAAATGGAGGGTTTCAGTGCCAGCCAGTTTTAGATCCTACTTAAGCAGTATTGGTTACAATGGAGTTATTTGTTACCCATCATTTAACAACCTTTCAATTGAAGGATGTTCGAAAAATAGAATTGAAAGACTTTCAGATTCAATTGACTCTTTGAATCCATTCGAAGAAAAAAGAGATATTTTTGCCACTTCAGTTTTGTCAGAAAGTGAAAATCTTCAGTTTGATAGCGAAGGTAGAATTTCTTTATCTAAAAAATTATTAAGTCACGCAAAAATAATTAAAACAATGCTTTTTGTGGGGCAAGGAAAAACTTTTCAAATTTGGGAACCAAAACTTTTTGAAAAATTCAAAACACATGCTAGGAAAAAAGCTAATTTGAATAGAGCGAGCTTAAAATGGGAATCACAATTTAATAGAGAGGATAAATAATGAGCATAAATGTAAATATACCTGAATTAAGAGAATTAAAACCTAGAATATTAGTAGTGGGAGTTGGTGGAGCAGGCGGCAATGCTATTAATGGAATGATAGAAGCTAGGTTACAGGGAGTGGAATTTGTTGCAGTAAATACAGATGCTCAAGATTTAAAAATTAATAAAGCAGATGCAAAAATACAATTAGGTTCAAATTTAACAAAAGGTTTAGGAGCTGGTGCCAAAACTGATATTGGGCAAGCTTCAGCTGACGAATCTTTAAATGAAATAATTAATTTTATACAAGGCAGCAATATGGTTTTTATCACCGCAGGCATGGGAGGTGGAACTGGAACTGGCGCATCTCACGTTATTGCTAGAGCTGCAAAAGAATTAAATATCCTTACTGTGGGAGTTGTAACATTGCCATTTTCTTACGAAGGACCAAGTAGAATGAGAAGAGCATTAGAAGGCTTGGAAGAACTTAAAAAACATGTTGATACAAATATAGTAATTCCTAATCAAAATTTATTTAAAGTTGCTAGTGAAAAAACTACTTTTGAAGAATCTTTTAATTTGTCAAATCGAGTTTTACAACAAGGTGTTCAAAGCATTACAGATTTAATGGTGAGACCTGGTTTAATAAATTTAGATTTTGCAGACGTAGAAACTGTCATGAGTGGAATGGGTAAAGCTATGATGGGAACTGGAGAAGCAGAAGGAGAAAAAAGAGCAGCCGAAGCTGCAGACACTGCTTTAAAAAATCCTTTAATAGACGAATATTCTCTTAAGGGAGCTAAAGGACTTTTAATAAATATTACCGGAGGAAAAGACTTAACACTGTTTGAAGTAGACGAAGCTGTAAATAAAGTTAGAGCTGAAGTTGATTCTGAAGCAGAATTAATTATTGGAGCAATTACAGATACAGAAATGGAAGGAAAGATGAGAGTCTCTATTGTTGCCACAGCATTAGACAACCAGGGCCCACAAATCAAACCAATTGTTAGTATGGTGCATAGGCTTCATAAAAGAAATAATGGATATGATGACACTTCAACATCAACAGCGAGAACATTAAAAACGAGCAATCAAACTATTTTAAATGCAACAGCCGGAGCCACAGCATTAGATATGACGCCTGTAACTGAGGGGAATTTAGCAGTTCAAGAAAACAAAGTTGCAGAACAAGAAAAAGAAACAAATCAAAATACTTTTGAAAATATATCTTTAGAGAGCGCAACCTATTTACAAAATATGGAGAGCACAAAGAGCGATGATGATATTCCAGGATTTGAAGTAGATAGTATTGAATTAGCAACGCCAGATTTATTTTCTAACGATGATGATAAAGCGGAAATATCAAATAAAGAAATTATTCAAGAAACTGAATTAGAAATGTTCGAACAAGTAGATTCTAAGGAAAATTCACACACCAAAGAACCTGAAATGTTTGATCAACCAGACTTAGAAGAAGATTTTGAAATACCAGCATTTTTAAGAAAACAAAAAAATTAAGATGGACGATTGTAAGGAAATTTATGAATGCCACTATGTTACTGGAAAAAACAAAACATCATCCGGTGATGCTAGATCAAATATTAAGCATTATATCCCCACAGCATGGTGGCATATTTATTGATTGCACCTTCGGGGGCGGAGGATACTCAGAGGGAATATTAAAATACCCAAGAACAAAAGTCTTTGCAATCGATAGAGATGAATCAACAAAAAATTATGCTATAAATCTAGAAAAAAAATTTCCTGAAAGATTTAATTTTTCATTAAGCAAGTTTAGTAATCTTAAAAAAGTTTTTAGTTCAAAATTAAAAGCACGTGGAGTTATTTTTGATTTAGGTCTTTCGTCATATCAATTAGCTGATGAGAAAAGGGGCTTCTCTTTTAAATCAAAAAACTTTTTAAGTATGGAAATGGGTTTGAATGAATGCACAGCTTTTGAAGTGGTAAATAAATTGGAGAAAAAAAATTTAATAAATTTAATTAAAATTCTAGGCGAAGAAAAAGATGCTAAATCAATAGTAACTGCAATTGTAAATTACAGAAAAATTAACGAAATAAAAACATCAGAAGAGCTTGCTTCAATTATTAATAAAGCAAAAAAAAGAGGTAAAAATTATAAAAAAAATCTTTCAACAAAAACATTTCAAGCATTAAGAATTTTTATAAATCAAGAATTGACTGAATTAGTTCAAGGATTAATAGCAGCAACAGAGGTATTAGAGGAAGATGGAATATTAATTATAGTTAGCTTTCATTCACTGGAAGACAAAATAGTTAAAAACTTTTTTAATTTATATTCAAATTTAAAAAAAAATCCATCTAGGTATTTATTCTTAAAAAATAATCAATCTACTTTATTTAAATCTGCTTTAAAAAAACCTCTGACACCAACTAGGAAAGAAATTATTCATAATATTCGATCAAGATCTGCAAAACTTAGATATGGAATCAGAAATAACAATTCTTTTTATCCACTAGAAGAACTTAAAAAAAAATTTAATAAATATTTTAGGTTAAATCAAATAAAAGTATGATATTAAATTATAAAAAATTCATTGAAGCTCCCAGTATTCCAGAGGATAATTTTAATTCTGATTTAGTGATTTCCGCCGCTCCAATAAAAAGTAAAAAATATACTTTAAAAAATTATTCTTTAATTGTTGTTTTATTTATAGTTGCACTAATGATTGTTTCAGTTATAAAAAATGAAACAAGAAATTTACAAAAAGAAATAAATGTATTTAAAAATTCTATAAATAATCTAAAAGTTGATCTGCATCAGGAAAGTTTAGATTATGAAATTATTACTTCCCCAGAAAATTTGACTATATTAGCAAAAGAATATTTAGAAGTAAATTTAGTTCCTTACAAAAGACCACAGATACAAGAATTAAAAAAAGCAAAAGCATACATTAAAAAAGAAAACAAAAATAAAAATTTAAAAACAGAGATAAAAGAAAATGTTTTTAAAACAATAAAAAAAAAAAAAAAAAAATAAAAAAAAAAAAAAAAAAAATTTTATTTTTTAAAAAATAAAAAAAAAAAAATAAAAAAAATAAAAAAAAAAAAAATGTTTTTAAAAAAAAAAAAAAAAAAAAAGTTGAATTAGCTAAACTTAAAAAAATATATTCAAATCCTAAAGATATACCTACTGAAATGAGATTAGTTTTAGGAAGAAAAATTGAAACTAAAAAAAATGAAATAAAACGCTTCTACGAAAATCCCAAAGGGACAATAGGAACGGAAAAACTCCAAAAATGGCTGATTGTTCAAGTGGCCAAACTTTTCGTAGGAATACCAATTGTACCAGGGAAATAATTTTTAATGAAAATTAAAAAAAAAAAGGAAAAAACAAAAAGTTTTTTTTTTGATGACAGCGAAGAATCCGATTTTTTTTTTGATAAAAAAAATAGCAATGAAGTAAGAATTTCCTCAAACAAAACTGCATTTCTTTTTTTTTGTTTTTTAGGCTTAATATTTATCTTTAGTATAAAGATAATTTATCTTTCATTATTCTCTGAAAAAAATATTTTAGCTAAAAAAATTAATAATGCTACCATCTCAAACAGAGCTGATATTATGGATAGAAATGGAATTGTTCTGGCTAGAAATATTAATATTTATTCTGCAGGAGTTAGACCTAAATTAATAAAAGATAAAAAAAATTTTTTAATAAATTTAAAAATTCTTTTTCCCAAACTAAATTATAGTGAAATAAGTAAAAAATTAAATAATGATAAATTTTTTTATCTCAAAAAAAGGTTAACAGAAGATGATAAAACTAACCTTTGGTTGATAGGTAATAAGGCTCTAATTTTTGAAAAGAAGCAATTTAGAATATATCCTCAAAAAAGCCTTTTCAGCCATGTTATTGGTCAAATAGATGATAATAATACAGGTATATCAGGTGTAGAAAAATATTTTGATAATAAGCTGCAAAAAATAAAATTTCAAAACCAATCTCTAAATTTAACTTTAGATTCAAATCTGCAATATATAATAAGAAATGAACTTATAGATGCACAATTACATTTTAAAAATGTAGGATCTGCTGCAATTTTAATGAATGTTGAAAATGGTGAAATCCTATCATTAGTCTCATTGCCAGATTATGACTTAAACAAAAGGACTTCTATCAATAATGATATTTTTTCAAATAAAATCACCCTTGATGTTTATGAGCTGGGATCTGTGTTTAAAACTTTTACTGTAGCTGCGGGATTAGAAAATGAAGTAATAAAGTCAAATACAATTTTTAAAAATTTAAAAAATAAATTAACATGTGATAAATACTCAATAACAGAACATGATAAACTTCCAAAAGATATGACCACGGAGCAAATTTTAGTTCGATCTTCTAACATTGGAGCAGTACGCATTGCACAAAAGATTGGTATAGAAAAATATAGAAATTTTTTGAATAATTTAGATTTGCTAAATAAAATTAATTTTGAATTGGAGGAAGTTGGAACACCACTGGATTTTAAATGGGGAAAATGTAAACTTGCTACAAGTTCATACGGCCATGGGATTGCTACTACACCCCTACAGGTAGCCAGAGCATATGCTATTTTAGGAAATGGGGGATATAAAATTTCACCACATATTTTAAAAAAAGAAAAAAAATTTTTTGGAAAAAAAAAACAAATCGTTTCTAGAGAAACAAGTAACACTATAAATTCAATGTTAAGAAAAGTTGTTAGTCTTGAAGAAGGAACCGCAAATTTTGCTGACATACAGGGTTACGAAGTAGGTGGTAAAACTGGTACAGCCGTTAAGTACAATTCAAAAGCGAAACGCAACACGTTTGTTTCAATTTTTCCCACAAGTAGACCAAAGTATGTTTTGTTAGTAATGTTGGATGAGCCAAAACCAGCTCCAAATTTCGTTTATAATTTTCCTCCTTCTGAAAAGTATCCAAAAGGCTACAAATATAAAGGGGAAAAACGTAATACAGCAGGTTGGAACACAGTAGTTATTGCGGGCAAAATTATTGAAAAAATTGGTCCAATTTTAGCCATAAATAACTTACAAGCTTCTACTAATTTTTAAATGTATTTAGGAAACTTAATTAAAACTTTAAACAAGAATTATAAAAAAATACCCATAAAGGGTATTTCTCTTAATAGTAAAAAAACAAAAAATAAAGATGTATTTTTTGCAATTGAAGGCACAAAAACCTCAGGCACTAAATTTATTGCAAAAGCAATAGAAAAAGGAGCATCAGCAATCATAACTGAAAAAAAAATAAGAAACAAAAATCACAAGGTGCCAACAATTTTAGTTAAAGATGCTAGAAAAATTTTATCTGAAGCATGTTCAAAATTCTATAAAAAAAAACCTAAAAATATATTAGCCGTAACAGGAACAAACGGAAAATCATCAGTGGCTGATTTTTTTTATCAAATCTTAAGTTTAAATAAAAAACCGACAGCCTCAATAGGAACATTAGGAATAAATTCAAAAAGTTATAAAAAAAAAACAAATTTAACTTCTTTAGATCCTTTATTTCTGCATAAGAACTTGCAAATCTTAGCAAATAAAAAAATAAATTTTGTAATTTTAGAGGCTTCAAGTCATGGGTTGGATCAAAAAAGATTAAATAATTTAAATATAAAAATAGGAATATTTACCAATCTTAGTCACGATCATCTAGATTACCATAAGAATATGAAATCTTACTTAAATTCGAAACTTTATTTATTCAAAACCTTACTCAAAAAAAAATCTAAAATTATTACAGACGAAGATAATAAAGAATTTAAAATCATAAAAAAAATTGCTAGCAAAAGAAATATACAAACAATTACGATTGGAAAACAATCTAAAGACATAAAAATTTTAAATAACAAATATAAAAATAATATACAAATTGTTAAAGTTATGATTAATAAAAAAATTTATAAATTAAAAATCCCATTAATAGGATATTTTCAAGTAAAAAATTTACTTATGGCAATTTTAGCTGCCACACATTGTGGTATTAAAATTGATAACGTTTTAAATAAAATTCATAAAATAAAACCCGTTAGTGGACGACTAGAATGTGTTGCTAATTTAAATAATAATTCAAACATAATTGTAGATTTTGCACACACTCCTGATGCGTTAGAACAAAGTCTTAGTGCTATTAAAAAACAATTTAAAAAAAAGATAACAATAGTGTTTGGGTGTGGTGGCGAAAGAGATAAGAAAAAAAGAATTATGATGGGAAAAATTGCTAAAAAATATTGTAACAAGATTTTTGTTACAGATGACAATCCTAGAAATGAAGATCCTAAAAAAATTAGAAAAAAAATCATCATAGGTTGTAAAAAATTAGCAATAAATATTCCAAACAGAAAAAAGGCAATTGAAACCGCCATAAGTAGACTAAATATAAATGAAGTTTTGATAGTTGCTGGCAAAGGTCACGAACAAACGCAAGATTACGGAAATAAAATTATTAAATTTTCAGATTCTGCAGTAATTAAAAATATGATTAAAAAAAATATTGCAAATAAAAAGAATGTTAATAATAATTTTTTTAAAAATATTAATTATCAAGGCGTATCTATAAATTCAAAAAGCATCAAAAAAAATAATTTATTTTTTGCCATTAAAGGAAAAAATATAGATGGGCATAAATTTGTAAAAGAATCTCTTAATAAAGGTGCTATTAAATGTGTAGTAAGCAAAAAAATGAATAAATTGCCAAATCAAAAGATCTTAAAAGTGAAAAATACGTTTACTTCGCTAAACGATTTAGCCGACAAAACTAGAGATAAAACCTTAGCAGAAATCATAGGTATAACAGGTAGTGTTGGCAAAACTACTTTAAAAAATCTTGTAGGCTTTGCGCTTAAAAACTACGGCAAAGTATATTGCTCTCCATTTTCATATAATAATAAATTTGGAGTTCCTCTCAGTTTAGCAAATTTAAAACATAATACTGAATATGGAGTATTTGAAATTGGAATGGATAAAAAAGGAGAGATTGCCAATCTATCTAAAATTGTTAAACCAGAAATCGCTGTAATAACAAATATTTCAGCAGCACACCTTAAAAATTTTAATTCATTAAAAGATATTGCAAAAGCTAAAGCTGAAATAATGGATAATATTGTAGAAAATGGAAATATTGTTTTAAATAAAGATGATAACTTTTTTAATTTTTTATATAAAAAAGCTAAAAAAAAAGGAATTAACGTTACCACATTTAGTTCAAAGAGAATGGCAGATATTTTTCTATCCTCTAGTAAAAAAATTAAAAATAAATACAGGCTAAGAATTGTTGTAAAAGAAAATATTATTTATCTTTATGTAAAGAATTTTACAGAGAATTTTATAAGTAATATTTTAGCATGTGTTTCTGTTCTATCTGCATTAAATTTAGATCTCAATATTTTAAAAAATAAGTTTTTAAATTTTAAAATACCTAGTGGCAGAGGAGACGTAAGAGTTGTTAACAAATTTAAAAAATCTTTTAAATTGATTGATGAAAGTTATAATGCGAACCCATTATCCATGGAATCAGCTATTCAAAATATAAGTTTTTATAGAAGAGAAAAAAATACACAAAAAATAGCTTTTTTAGGTGATATGCTAGAATTAGGAAAAAAATCTAAATCATTACATAAAGAGCTCTCACTTATAATTAATAAAAGCGATATAGATAAAGTGTTTGTTTACGGAAAACATATAAAAGAAACTTTTAATTTTTTATCTGAAAATAAAAAAGGTAAAGTATTTAATAGCCTTAATGAAGCCCACAATCATTTTGGCAAAATTATTCACAATAATGATTTACTTATGATAAAAGGATCAAATGCTACAGGATTAAATAAATTTTCAAAAAATATTAAAAAGGAAAACACCAGTGTTATATAATTTTTTAATCTCCTTAGTAGATCAATTTTCTTCATTAAATGTTTTTCGTTACTTAACTTTTAGAACAGGTCTCTCAGTAATTTCTTCTATGCTAATAGTATTTTTTATTGGTGGCCCTTTTATAAAATTTATTGAATCTCATAAATTTACAGGACCTATAAGAGATGATGGTCCAATAAATCATATCATTAAAAAAGTTGGAACTCCCACGATGGGAGGAGTTTTAATTTTGGCAGGGATACTTTTTGGGACTTTGCTGTGGGCCGATTTAAAAAATCCTTATATTTGGGTTTTATTAATGGTAGCAACAAGTTTTGGTTTGCTAGGAGCGATTGATGATTATTTAAAAATAAAACAAAAAAATTCAAGAGGATTGTCTTCAGCAATGAAAATAGTTTGGCAAATTATTCTTTCATCAATAGCTATATCTCTATTAATAAATTACGGTGATAACGAACATCTTAAAAAATTATATTTTCCATTCTTAAAAAATTTTACATTACATCTAGGTTTGTTTTTTATCCCATTTGCAATTTTTATAATTGTAGGCTCTTCAAATGCAGTTAATTTAACTGATGGGTTGGACGGTCTAGCTACTGTTCCTGTAATGCTTGTGGCATTATCATTCACGCTTATTTGCTACGTTGTAGGAAATACGGTTTTTTCAGAGTATTTGCAAATACCTTATATAGCTAACGTTGGTGAAGCTTCTATTTTTTGTGGGGCAATGGTTGGGTCCTGCTTAGGTTTCTTGTGGTACAACGCACCACCAGCAAAAATTTTTATGGGTGATACCGGGTCATTATCTTTAGGAGGCTCTTTAGGAGCACTAAGTTTAATTGCAAAACATGAAATAGTTTTAGCAATAATCGGTGGTTTATTTGTTTTGGAGACAGCGTCAGTTATCATTCAAGTAATTTCCTTTAAACTTACTGGAAAAAGAGTTTTTATGATGGCACCTTTGCATCATCACTTCGAAAAAAAAGGTTGGGCAGAATCTACTATAGTTATAAGATTTTGGATTATTTCTATAATTTTAGCACTAGTAGGATTAGCAACGCTTAAACTTAGGTAACCAATGGTTGCTCTACAAAAATACAAAAATAAAAAAATTGCTATTTATGGTATGGGCATAACCGGATGCTCTGTAGCAAAAAATTTTAAAAAATTAAAAGCTAAAATATATTGTTGGGACGACAATATAAGAAAAAGAAATGAAGTAAAAAAATTTAAAATACCGTTAAATAAATTTTGGCTACACCCAGAACCAATGGATTATATAGTTATAAGCCCAGGTATAGATATTGAAAAATGTAAAATAAAAAAATATTTGAATAAAAATTTAGGTAAAATAATGACAGACTTAGATTTATTTTTTGAACTAAATAAATCGTCGTTAATAATTTCAATAACGGGAACTAATGGAAAATCAACCACTTGTAAAATAATTGAAAAAATTTTAAAAACAGCTGGCAATAATGTAAAGACTTTAGGAAATATTGGAAATCCTGTGCTATCTTTTCATCGATCTAAAAAAAAACATGTATTTATTTTAGAAATATCGTCTTATCAATTACAATATTCAAAAATTTTTCGCTCCAAGCATGCAGCTATATTAAATATCACTCCAGATCATTTAGAAAGACACAAAAGTATAAATAATTATATAAAAATTAAATCTAAGATTTTTTTTGCACAAAAAACTTCAGATTATTCTTATTTAAATTTAAAAAATAAATATTCTTATTTAATTAAAAATATATTAAAAAAAAAAAAAATTAAATCTAATCTTACTTTTATAAAAGAATCTAACTGTAATTTTTTATTAAAAAAAATTAATAATCAGCATTTTAAAAGCAAAGGAAATATTGAGAATTTAGCTTTTGCTTATAAAATTGCCAAAAATTTAAGAATAAGCGATGAAATTGTTATTAGAGCCATTAACAACTTTAAAGCGCTAGAACATAGGCAGGAAGTTATATTTTCAAAAAATAAAATTATTTGTATTAACGATTCAAAAGCAACAAGCTTTGATGCTAGTTTACAATCTTTATCTAATTATAATAATATATATTGGATAGTTGGAGGTCGTCCTAAACTCAAGGATAAGTTTTATCTAAGAAATATAAAAAAAAATATTAAAAAAGCTTACATTATAGGAAAAAATATTAAATTTTTTAAAAGAGAAATTAAAAATGATGTTTTATTTACAATATCACAAAATTTAAAAAATGCTATAGATGATATTTTTAATGATATTAAAAATAGAAAAAACGAAAAAATTACTATTTTATTAAGTCCCGCCGCAGCATCATTCGATCAATTCAAAAATTTTGAAGAAAGAGGTAATGATTTTAGAAATTTAATAAGTAAAAAATTTAAGAGATATTTATATGTTTAATCTTGGAAGAGAAAACACTGGATTAATTGCCAAGTGGTGGAGAAATGTAGATAAGCAAATTTTAATTTTAGTTATGTCACTTTTTTTTCTTGGATTATTTTTCTCATTTTCTTCAACATCGTCAATCGTTGCAGAAAAACAGGATAAAGAAACATATTTTTTCTTTTTGAAACATCTTATTTTTGTATTAATATCTTTATTTTTACTGTTGCTTATTTCAATTCAAGATAAAAAAAAAATAATAAAGTTTTTACCTTATTTTTTTTTTATTTCATTTATATTTCTTCTTTTAGTGCCTTTTATTGGTGCTGAAGTTAAAGGATCAAAGAGATGGCTTGATTTGTTTATTATTCCTAGATTTCAACCAATAGAATTAGTAAAGCCTCTCTTTATTCTTTATGTAGCTAAGATTATTATTTTAAGCAATAAAATAAATATTAATACCAGGTATCTGATTTCCTTTTTAATTCTCGTAATAATTTCGGCTCTTTTAATCAATCAACCCGACTTAGGACAAACCTTATTATTAGTAACCTCATGGATAACAATGATATTTGTTTCTGGTTTTAATATGTTTTTTTTAGCTATTCTAGGAATTGGCAGTCTATTGCTTATATTTTTGTTAATATATTTTTCCCCATCGAAATTTGGTTATATTTTTTTAAGAATTCAAAATTTTCTTGACCCCAAACCAGGTGATGACTTTCAAACTCAAAGAGCACTTGATGCGATAAAACAGGGAGGCCTCACAGGTCGAGGGATGGGTGAGGGTATTTTAAAGGATAAAGTGCCTGAAGCCCACACAGACTATATAGTAGCGGTAATTTCTGAAGAATTTGGAGCATTATTTATTTTATTTATTGTCATTTTATTTCTAACGCTTAGCTATAAAGTGTTAAATAAAGTTTTTTTTGGAAAGGATGAATTTTTAAAACTAGCATTAGTAGGTTTAATTTCAATTTTAATTATTCAAACTTTTATTCATATTGGTGTAAACACCAGGTTATTACCAACAACCGGAATGACTTTGCCATTTTTGAGTTATGGTGGCTCATCTTTAATAGGAAACTCTATAATAGCTGGAGTTATTTTGAATTTTACAAGAAAAGACTCTACAAGATATTTTGAAGATGAATAAAAAAATTATTTTTACTTCTGGTGGCACAGGTGGACATATTTTTCCCGCAATAAATCTAATGAAATATTTTTCGAGAAAGGGACATAAAGTTTTATTAGTAACTGATAAAAGAGGTAAGAATTTTATAAATAACTACTCAACATATAGATCCATAACAATAAACACCACCACTCCAACAAACAAAAGTTTTTTGAAAAAGATAATTTCCTATATGATTATATTTTTTGCTATTTTGAAATCTATTTTAATTATTATAAAAGAAAGACCAAATATAATTTTTGGATTTGGGGGTTATGTTTCATTTCCTATTTCTTTTGCTTCAAAATTTTTTAAGATACCGCTAATAATATATGAAAATAATATGATACTGGGAAGAGCAAATAAAAAATTATCACCATTTGCAAAAAAGGTTCTTTTAGGGTTTAAGACCCCAATAAATTTAAAAGAAGATTATAAGAGCAAAACTTTTTATATAGGAAATATTTTAAGTGAAGATATTATTAATTATTCAACTGAAGATAAAAATAAAGATAAAAATAAAAAAAATTTCACAATTTTAATTTTAGGCGGAAGTCAAGGAGCAGAAGTGTTTGGAAAGATTATTCCTTCCACCATAAAAATGATTAAAGAAAAAGGATATGAAATTGAAATCTCACAACAGTGCATATCAAACCAAAAAGATTCAATAATAAAATTTTACGACGAAAATTTAATAAAGAATAACACTTTTACCTTTTCTAAAAATATTTTAAATTTAATGTCTTCATGTGATTTAGCTATATCACGTTGTGGCGCCTCCACTACAGCGGAACTAATACAAACATGCACACCATTTATAGCCGTACCTTTGCCGCAATCGATAGATAATCATCAATATTTAAATGCTAAATATTATAAAAATAAAGGATGCTGTTGGCTTATTGAACAGCACAATTTTAGTGTCACAAACCTATTTAATATAATAATGGATATTTTAAAAAATAAAAAAAAATTAGAAGATATAAAATCCATTATGAAAAAAAATGATAATAAAGATGTTTATGGTAAAATTGAAAAAGCTATTGAAGAATTAATTTAATTATGAAAATAAATATTGCGAGTAATGAAATCATACATTTTATTGGTATTGGTGGTATTGGCATGAGTGGTTTAGCACAGATAATGAACAATATGGGTTTTAAAGTTCAAGGCAGCGATGCCAGCAGCAGCAAAAATACTGATCGACTCACAAAAGCTGGAATTAAAGTTTATTTTAATCACAATAAAAAAAATATTAATAAAGTTACTATGGTTGTAATTTCATCTGCCATTAAAAAAAATAATTGTGAATTAATAGAATCTAAAAATAAAAAAATACCAATCTTTAAAAGAGGTGAGGTGCTAGCAAATATTGTGTCTCTTAAAAAAAATATAGTTGTTGCTGGCTCTCATGGCAAAACAACTACCACTTCATTGGTGGCAAATATTTTAGTAAAAGCTGGACTTGATCCTACTGTGATTAATGGTGGAGTAATTAATTCATTAAAAAATACTGCACATTTAGGAAAAGGAGATTGGGCCGTTATAGAATCAGATGAGTCTGACGGAAGCTTTTTAAAATTACCAGTGACATATTCAATAGTAACCAATCTTGACAAAGAACATTTAGATTTCTATGGAAGTTTTAATAAGTTAAAAAATAGTTTTCACTCATTTATTGAAAAAACTCCATCTTTTGGTAAATCGATTGTTTGTTTAGATAATAGCAATTTAAAAGAACTTTTAAAAAAATGTAAAAGCAATAAATTTCTAACATATGGATTTAATAAAAAATCAAACTATCAAATTATAAATTTAAGAAAAAATTTAAGTTTTTTGACCTTTGATTTAAATGTTAGATTAGTAGGCTCTAATACTTTTACAATTAAAGATATAAAATTAAATTTGCTAGGAAATCATAATGTCCTAAACGCTACCGCAGCAATTGCAATTGCATTAAATATAGGAATTAAAGTAGGTGCTATAAAAAAATCACTTAAAATTTTTTCAGGTATACAACGGAGGTTTACAAAAATATTTTCAATAAATAAGGTAGATTTTTACGATGATTATGCCCACCATCCAACAGAAATAAAAGCATTACTGGAAGGTGCTAGAGATGTTTATAAAAACAGAAAGTTGGTAAGTGTTTTTCAACCACATAGGTATTCTAGGGCCAAACTATTGGAAAAAGAATTTGCAGAAAGTTTTAAATTAAGCAATACAGTAATTCTTTGTCCCGTTTATGCTGCTGGAGAAAAAGTGAATCGTAATTTTAACCAAGAAGATTTTTCTAAACTAATAACAAAAAAATCAAACACACAAGTTATTAATATAAAAAATAAAAGTGAATTAAGTAAATATATTAAGAAAAATTTATTTACAGATGAACTTGTAATTTGCATGGGAGCTGGGAGTATTTCAAACTGGATAAGAGAAATAAGTAAAGAAATCTAATGACCTTAATGTCACAAATAGAAAGTATTAAAGAAGAAATTTCTGGAAAAATAACATTTAATGAAAATTTATCAAAACTTTCTTGGTTTAATTTAGGTGGACCAGCACAAGTTTTGTTTCGACCAAAAAACCTAAAAGAACTTTCAATTTTTTTAAAAAAAATAAATGGTTATGGGAACATTAAAATTATAGGAGCGGGATCAAATACTTTAATAAGAGATGGGGGGCTAGATGGAGTTATTATAAAATTAAGCAAAGCATTTTCACATTTATCAATGTTAAACCCTCATACAATAATAGCAGGAGCTTCAGCAATAGATAAAAATGTTTCAAAATTCGCTTCACAAAATTCATTAACAGGCTTTGAATTTTTATCTTGCATACCTGGTTCGATTGGAGGAGCCGTTAAAATGAATACAGGGTGTTATGGTGAAAATATTTCAAATATATTAATTTCAGTCCAAGCAATGGATCACACAGGCTACATTAAAATAATCAATGCGGCTGATATAAGATTTTATTATAGAGGATCTGACTTAAGCAATGATTTAATTTTCATTAGCGCAACCTTCAAAGGGAAAAAAGACAAAAAAGAAAACATTGAAAAAAAAATAAATATGTTTTTAAAAAAAAAAGCAAACACACAACCATTAAAAGTCAAAACGTGTGGTAGTACGTTTAAAAATCCAAAAAATAAAAAAGCATGGAAACTTATTCAAGAATCTGGCTGCATTGGAATGAAAATAGGAGATGCCCAGATTTCAGATAAGCATTGTAATTTTTTTATAAACAATGGAAAAGCAAAATCAGAAGATTTAGAAAAATTAATTTTACAAGTAAAAGATAAAGTTTTTAAAAAAACTGGAGTTAAACTTGAGCTAGAAGTGCAAATTATAGGAAAAACTTTATGAAAAATTTAATAGTAACATTATTAGGTGGGCTGTCCGACGAAAGAAAAATAAGTTTTTTAACAGGAAGAGCATGCACCAATGCTTTGAAAAAGAAAGGGTTTAAAGTTATAAATTTAGATGCACGCGGTCATTTTGTTAAAGAGCTTTCAAGATTAAAACCCAAAATTGTTTTAAATGCATTACACGGAAAATATGGAGAAGATGGATTTGTTCAAAGTATATTAGAATCTTTAAAAATAAAGTACACCCATTCAGGGGTTCTTGCTTCCAGTTTAGCTATGGATAAAGAATTATCTAAAAGAGTTTTTAAAAAAAATAATTTAAGGGTACCAAACTATTTATTATTGGAAAAAGAAAAGAAAATAAATATAAATAAAAAAATTAAGATAAAAAAAATGAAATTTCCATTAGTAATTAAACCCAATAACGAAGGTTCAAGCTTAGGCGTTTATATTTGTAAAAATATCGTAGAATTAAATATGAATTATAAAAAATTATTTAAAAAATATAATAAAATTCTTATTGAGCAGTATATTCCTGGCAGAGAAATTCAAGTTGCAGTTATGGAATCAAAAGCCCTTGGCGCTATAGAGTTAATACCAAAAAGGAGTTTTTATGATTATAAAGCAAAATACTCACACTTAGCTAAAACAAGGCATATTATGCCAGCTCCTTTATCAAAAAGTAAATATAATGAAGTATTAGCATTGGCTAAAAAAGCTCATAAAGTCTTAGGATGCAAAGGCATAACAAGGTCTGACTTTAGGTATTTTAAAAATAAATTTTATTTACTAGAAACAAATACTCAACCAGGCATGACTAAATTATCACTTGTGCCCGAAATTGCAAAATATTATGGGATTAAGTTTGATGATCTTGTTTTGTGGATGATTAAAAATGCTAGCTATAATAGATGAAAAAATTTTATAAGATATCCTTATTATTTTTATCACTAATATTTTTAACAACATTCAATCCTATTGAATTTAATAATTTTAAGAAAAAAAATAATTATTTTTTTAAGGTAAAGTATCTTGAAGTTACAGGCAACCAAATTACAAATCAAAAAGATATTATTAATAAATTAAGTCAGATCATTGATCAAAATATTTTTTTTGTTGAAAAAAAAGATATAGAAGTAGCATTAAAGGAAATTGACTTTGTAGGCAATATTGATGTAAAAAAAAAATATCCAAATACAATAATAATTAGAGTTAATGAAACAAAACCCATTGCTATATTTTTTAAGAATAATAATAAATATTTATTAGATAATTTATCAAATCTAATTTCATATAGAAAAATATCAAATGATTTTTATCCAACTATTTTTGGGAAAGGGGCTGAGGATAATTTTGCAAATTTTTTTAAGAAATTAAAAGCAAATAAATTTCCACAGGAAATAGTAAAAAATTATTATTATTATCAAATTGGTAGATGGGATTTACAACTACTAAATGGCAAAACAATAAAACTTCCCGCAAATGGATTAGAAGAAGCTTTTAAGTTGGCAATTGATTTATTAGAACATAAAAATTTTAAAAACTATAATATTATTGATTTAAGAATAGATGATAAGATAGTAGTAGAATAATGATTTCTAATGAACCAATAGGTATAATTGAATTTGGTAGTGTAAAAATAAAGTGCATTATTTTTAAAATGAATAACAATATTCCTGAAATTCTTTCCACATCATTAATAAATTCTGAAGGTATACATAATGGTGTTGTTATAAATTTATCAAAAGCAACAGCTATAGTTAGATCATGCATAAGTGCAGCTGAAAAAAAAGCTGAAGTTTCACTAAAAATAATTAGTGTTGTTGTTGAGCAGCCTGAATTTTTATCTACAACTCTTTCTAAAAATAGAAAAATTAATGGATCAAAAATTCATAAAGATGATATTATTTTTTTGCTTAAGGAAGCAAAAAAACAAGTGTTACTTAACGATAGCACTCATTCGATAATTCATATTTTTAATCACAATTATATTGTTGATGGAAAAACTTTCGCGGAGGAACCCATTGACGTATATGCTAATTATTTAAGTCATGAAATGACCTTTATTACCATGCCAAAAAATAATATAAAAAATATCAACCAAGTATTTATTGATTGCGATATTAAAGTTGATCGATTTATTTCAACCACATTTGCTTTGGGAATACAATTATTAAACTATAACGATTTAAAATTTGGTTCAATTTTAATCGATATTGGATTTGAAAAAACTAGTCTAGGATTATTTAAAAATTTATCATTAATAAATTCTATGACATTTCCAATTGGTGTAAATCATATTATCAAAGATGTTGCTAAAGTCTGTCTACTAACCTTAGAAGAATCAAAAACTATTATACAAAAAATTGATTTTTCTTTTTTAGATAATACAAAAATTTTCGATAGAAATGAATTATTAATTGATTCTCATTTTAAGAAAACTAATTTTAGAAAAATAAGTAAAACTTTATTATTAAATGTAATTCAAGACAGGCAAAATGAAATACTGGAAACACTAAAAAAACAAATAGTATTATCAGGCTTTGATCCAGAACTTGGAAATAATCTCTATATAACAGGCGGAGGATCTAAACTTACAAATTTATTAAAATATTGCTCAATTTTTTTTAAAACCGATGTAAAGCAAGTCGAAAAAAAAAATATTAAAGAATTTGTTGCATTGGAGGATGATTTTATGGGTTGTTTTGGGGCACTTACATTAATAAAGGATGGTTGGGAAACAGAAGCTATTCCTGTCCCTAGCAAGAATGACAGTGATAAAAATAGTTTTTTTGCGAGAATTTTTAAAAATTTGACATAAAATGATTGTGTATTTTTTGGTAACAAAAGTTTTCTTCCAAGAATTTTGAGTGTTTTGTATACAATTAAATATTCATGAAAATGCAAAAAACAATTAAAGAACCTATAGAGCTCAAAGGCGTAGGTTTACATAACGGAATATTAGCAACTCTTTGTTTAAAACCTGCTGAAGTTAACTCAGGCATTAAATTTAAACGAACAGATATTGATGGTAAAAAAAATATTATAGAGGCTAATTATAAAAATGTGCACTCTCCAATTTTGTGCACTAAAATACAAAATTCTCAAGGCGTGTCTGTATCTACTATAGAACATTTAATGGCAGCTTTTTATGGAGAGGGAATAGATAATATTTTAGTTGAAGTTAATGCTTCAGAAATACCTATAATGGATGGGTCAGCTTTTGATTTTGTAGAAGCTATAAGATCTGTTGGAACAGAAGAGCAAAAATACCAAAGAAAATTTATAAAAGTTTTAAAAAAAGTTGAAATAAAAGAAGGACTAAAACGTATATCTATAGAACCATTTAAAAAAGATTTAATAATTGATTTTGAAATAGTTTATAAAAACCCTTTAATTAGAACCAGAAGAAAAGAATTTAAATTAAGCAGTGGGGATCTAACCTCAATATATAACTCAAGAACATTTTGCTTATATGAAGATATTGATCAAATACAAAAACAAGGATTAGGTAAAGGAGGCTCTTTAGAAAATGCTATTGTAGTTAAAGAAAACAAGATATTAAATGATGATGGTTTAAGACACAGACATGAATTTGTAGAACATAAAATATTAGATTGTTTAGGAGACCTAATGCTTTCCGGGCATAGAATATTTGGCTATATTCAAACATCGCAAGGAGGACATCAATTAACAAATACTTTACTAAAGAAATTTTTTGCAAACCAAGAAAATTGGAAATTTGAAAGTTTTGAAGAAAAACATGAAGATAATAAAGATATTGCTTACGTTAGACCTATTGCTGCAAGCGCATAAAAATCATTAATTAAGAAAATTGTAATAATCAAATTTTTTGATAAAGTAATTGCTTATCAAAATGTATATAAAAATACTTATTTCATTAATTTTAACTTTACTATTAATTTCGTGTTCTAACAAAACTAAAGAAGTTGATTTATCTAGTGTAAACAACGAAGAAGCAGTTATAGCCACTTATGAAGATGCAATTTTAGCACTTAAAAGAGGCGATGCTTTTTATGCTGGAAATAAATTTAGGGAAGTTGAGTCTCTATTACCTCAAACAGAATGGGCTGCTAAAGCCAGCCTCATGTCTGCGTACTCTGATTACTCAAGAAACTCTTATAGTGAAAGTGTATTTGGATTAGAAAGATATATTAAAAATTATCCTGCAGATAAAAATATACCATATGCTCACTACTTAATAGCTATATGTTATTATGAACAAATCTTAGATGAAAAAAAAGATTTAGGACCATTACTTAAAGCACAAGAAAAGTTTAATTTTATTAAATTAAATTATCCAGACACAGATTATGCAACAGACGCAATGTTCAAAATAGATTTGATTATAAATCAACTAGCCGCAAAAGAAATGTCTATCGCAAGGTATTACATGAAAGTTGAAAAATGGATTCCAGCGCTTAATAGACTTAAGTCAGTCAAAGACAATTATGATAAAACTATTTTTATAGAGGAAGCCCTGCATAGGATTGTTGAAGTTTATTATAAAATTGGATTAATTGCAGAAGCACAAGAAGCAGCTTCAATACTTGGGTATAACTATGGATCTGGTGCGTGGTATAAGAAAAGTTATAAAGTATTTAATAAAGAGTATAAGTCTACCAAAATAAATAAAAAAAAAGAGATGAATTTTTTAAGAAAAAAAATAAAAGATTTACTAAAGTAAGAATTCATGAAAAGAAAAGAAATCAAAAAAAATTATAATAATAAAATTAATGAAGTTAAAAAATATAATCAGGCATATTTTGATTATGATAAACCTCTTATTTCAGATAAAGATTACGATAGTATCAAACAAGAAATATTTGAATTTGAGAAAAAGTATACATATTTAAGAAATAAAAACTCTCCAAGCAACATACTTGGTTATGCTGCTTCTAATAAATTTAGAAAGGCTAAACATTTAAAGCCAATGCTTTCATTATCTAATGCTTTTAAAAAAGATGATATGAAAGATTTTTTAAGTAAAATTAGTAACTTTTTAAATAGCAAAGATTTAGATACAGAATTTTCTTCAGAACCTAAAATAGATGGCATATCCGCTTCATTAACCTACAATAGGGGCCTACTAACCAAAGGTCTCTCTAGAGGAGATGGAATAATAGGAGAAGATATTCTTCAAAATTTAATTACGATTAGTGAAATACCAAAAAAAATAAATGATAAAAATGTACCTGAAACTCTTGAAATAAGAGGAGAAGTTTATATTGGAAAAAAAGACTTTGAAACAATCAGAGATAATTTTGCAAACCCTAGAAATGCAGCCGGGGGATCATTAAGACAAAAGGATTCAAAAAAAACAGCTAAAATACCATTAAAATATTTTGCTTATGGCTTTGGTGTTGTTGAACCAATGATATTTAAAACCCAATCAGAATTTATAAAGAAAATTGAACAATGGGGATTTTCTGTTAACCCTAACAATAAAGTAGTAAAAGGTTTAGACCAAATTGAACAACAGCATAAATTTATAGAGGAAGCTAGAGCATCTTTTGATTATGATTTAGATGGTTTAGTTTATAAAGTTAATAGTTTAGAGCTACAATCTAGATTAGGAAACACATCCAATTCACCGAGATGGGCTACTGCTTATAAATTTTCATCAGAAAAAGCTATTAGCAAAATTAAAGATATAGTTATTCAGGTAGGTAGAACGGGAGCCATAACTCCAGTTGCAAAAATAGAACCTATTACCGTAGGAGGTGTAGTCGTTTCTAATGCCACGTTACATAATGAAGATGAAATTATTAGAAAAGATATTAGAATTGGTGACACCATCACAATCCAAAGAGCGGGAGATGTTATTCCTCAAGTAATCTCTGTTGATAAAACAAAAAGAGGAAAAAAAAGTACTAAATATATTTTCCCAGAAAAATGTCTATGCGGATCAGTAACAAAAAAAGAAATTAGCAGTTCTACCAAAAAAGAAGATGCAGTTAGGCGTTGCATGAGAGGATACGATTGTAGCTTTACAGCAAGAGAAAAGTTAAAACACGTAGTTTCCAAAGAGGCATTTAATATAGATGGATTTGGTAAAAAAGTCATCGATCAGTTCTGGAATTTGAAACTAATTAAGACACCATCTGATATATTTAAATTAGATTATAACAAAATTAAAAGCTTAGAAGGCTGGGCAGATCTTTCTATTAAAAATTTAAATAAATCAATAGATAAAGCAAAAACTATTTCACTGAATCGATTTATTTATTCAATTGGAATAAGACATATAGGCCAAGAAAATGCAAAAATTCTATCAAGTTTTTTTATATCATTAAAAAAATTTACATCTTTATTTATAAAAAAAAAAAGATGGGAAATTTTGAATAATTTAAAAGATTTAGATGGAATAGGTGAGACGCAAATTAAATCAATTGAAATTTTTTTTTCAAGTGAAAGAAACATAAGTGTAGTCCAATCTTTAATTAAAGTACTCAAAGTAAAAGATTTTAAAAATTCAAATAAAGAAGGAAAATTTAGCAATAAAAACTTAATGTTTACTGGAGGTTTTGAAAAAATCAGCAGATCGGAGGCTAAAAATCTAACAGAAGATAATGGAGGTAAAGTTTTAGGAACGATATCAAAGAAATTAGATATATTGGTAGTCGGAGATTCTAAGCCAACTAAAAAGAAAATTGTTAAAGCAAAAGAGTTAAATATTCAAATTTTAAATGAAAAAGATTGGTATAAATTATTAAATATTTGAACAAGAATTTTTGAGTTCTATTAATTCTAATTTATTCATAAATTTCTTCAAATTATTGAAAACTTTTATATGATAATTGTTTAACCAATCAATTTCATTTTTATTTAAAAGTTTCTTTTCAATCAAAGATTTGTCAATTGGCGCTAAAGTAATACTTTCAAATTTATGCACATTTTGTTTTTTTTTAACTATAACAAGACTTTCTATTCTAATCCCAAATTTACCACGCTCATAATATCCAGGTTCATTGGATAAAAGCATTCCTTCCATAAGTTTAATTTTGTTTCCTTTTGATATTGCTTGCGGTCCTTCATGTACATTTAGGAAATATCCCACTCCATGACCAGTTCCATGTGCATAATTAAGATTAATCTCTTTAAGATATTTTCTAGCAGCATCATCAATTTCTGATCCAGTTGTATTTTTATTAAACTTATAATTTGCTACAGCTATATGACCTTTCAAAACTCTTGTAAAAATATTTTTTACTCTTAGTTGGTTATTTTCTAGAGAAATAGTTCTGGTTACATCTGTAGTACCGAAATTATATTGACCACCAGAGTCTACTAAATATACATCTCCCTTTTTAAGCAATCTATTACTCTTTTTGTCTGCCTTGTAGTGAATGATAGCACCGTTAGGTCCAGATCCTGATATAGTTGGAAAACTTAGCGATTGAAATGTTTTATTATTTTTCCTAAAATTTAATAATTTTTCTTGAGCACTTATTTCAGTTATCTTTTTATTTCTAAAATTTTTCTTTATCCAAAATAAAAATTTTGTTAGAGCTGCACCATCATATATATGTGTTTTAATTATATTGTGAATTTCTTTTTTATTTTTTACAGCTTTGAGTAGATATATTGGGTCTTTAATTTCAAAAATTTTGTTTTTCTTTTTAAGAATATTCTTAAAAAAAATTGAGCATGAAGAAATATCTAATTGAACTGTTTTGTTTTTAATTTTTAAAATGAATTGTTCAATATAATTAATATCAATTATTATTACATTTTTTAAATCTTTCTTAAGTTTTTTATTAATTTTTTTTAAATCACAAAAAAGGTAAACTTTATTTTTGCTATCCAAAATTAAGTAACAGTTCGGAATAGGTGAAAAATCAGAATCTGAGCCCCTCAAGTTAAGTAACCAAGCTATATTTTCTGGAGCAGTAATAAATTGTAAATTTACTTTATTTTTTGTTAATACTTTTAAAAGTTTTCTAATTTTATTTTTAGATGAATTGCCAGAGTTTTTATCATTTAGTGTATAAAATTTATTATTTTTTTTAGCAATTTTTTTTTCTAAAACGTTATTAATTAAGTTTTTATTAAGGGGTACTAATTTGCAATTTGTTTTTCTAAAAATTTGAGCCAGTTTAAGTTCCGTATGAAGTTTAGGGTCAAAACCTATGAAGAGTTCTCTACTTTTCAAAATATTAAAAGGAAGTTTATTAGGTAAAGTAATTATTTTAAATTTTTTACCACTTTGAATTTCTGCTTGTAAAGTGTACCGACCATCAACAAATAAATAATTTCTTTTTTTTAGTATTAATGCAAAACCATAGGAACCTGAAAAGTTAGAAATAAATTTAAGATTATCCTTATATTCGGGAATATACTCTCCAAAAAATTCATCATTTTTAGGCACAATATACCCATCAATATTATAAGTGGTAAATTTTTTTTTTAACCTTTTTAATTCCATCATTTTATTTTCTTAAGTTTTTTTTGCAGCCTAGCGTAACCTGGGCTTCTTATTCCTTTGGTATAGTCAATATCTTGATCAAAAAAGAAATCTTCATTATTTTGTTCTTTTATTTCTAGTTTTTTAATATTTTTATCAGGAAGTTCATCAATAAATCTTGATGGTAAAGAATCAACCCAATCTCCTCTGTACATTCTATTCATAACAAAAGAAATAAAAGATTCTTTTTTAGCTCTAGTCAAACCTACGTAGGCAAGTCTTCTTTCTTCCTCTAAAGCCAAATCTCCTTTTTCTTCAAGTGATTTCTGATGTGGAAATAAACCTTCTTCCCATCCTGGTAAAAAAATAGCATCAAATTCCAATCCTTTAGCTGCATGCATTGTCATTAAATTAACTTTTTCGCCATCCCAATCTTGATCTATAGACGTTGCAAGAGCGACATGCTCCAAGAAGCCTTGAAGGTTATCAAAATCATGCATACCCCTTATTAATTCTTTCATATTTTCTAACCTGCCTTCACTTTCTAAATCTTTTTTATCTTTTAACATTTTAGAATAACCCGATTCATCAAGAATAATTTCCATTAATTCATAATGTTTTTTTTCTTTTAAATTCATTCGCCATTTTTTAAAAAGATTTAAAATTTGCATTAAACTTAATTTTGTTTTGGGTTTAATTTTATTTAATTGCAGAAGGTCAATTGCAGAGTCTTCTAAAGATTTTTTATTTTTTCTTCCATAATCATGTAATTGTTTTATTGTACTATCTCCAATAGCTCTTTTAGGAGTATTAATTATTCTTTCAAAAGCTAAATCATCATTTTTTTGATTAACTATTCTTAAAAATGATACACCATCTTTTATTTCAGCCCTTTCGTAAAATTTTGTACCACCAATTACACGGTAGCCCATCCCGATTTTTAAAAACCTTTCCTCAAACTCTCTTGTTTGAAAAATTGCTCTCACCAAAATGGATATATTATTTAAAGAATATTTTTTTTTAAGATTTTTTTCTATTATGTCACTGACGCCCGTAGCTTCATCTCTTCCATTTTTGTAACATGATAAATTAACTGGATCACCATCTTGACTGGCAGTCCAAAGTTTTTTCCCCAATCTATCACTATTTTTTGAAATCAATCCTGATGCAGCACTTAATATATTTTGAGTTGATCTGTAATTTTGTTCTAATTTGATAATTTTTGCATTTTTATAAGTTTTGCTAAAATCTAAAAAGTTTCTTATTTCCGCTCCCCTCCAGCTATAAATAGATTGGTCATCATCACCTACACAACATATGTTCTTTTCTTTTTGAGCTAACAAATTAAGCCATCTGCTTTGCACGTAGTTTGAATCTTGATATTCATCAACTAAAATGTATTTAAAATTATTTAAATATAATTCAAGTATGTCTCTATTTTTTTCAAACATAGTAACACAAAGTAAAATTAGATCTCCAAAATCACATGAATTTAGAATTTTAAGTCTTTCTTGGTAAAATTTATAAACAGATAATATTGCCACTTCTAATGGAACACCTTTTTTAGTTACTACATTTTCAGGAAGCAGACCTTTATTTTTCCACTGGTTTATAAAAGACAAAACAAATTTAGGTGATATTTTCTTAACATCTATATTTTCTGCTTTGCATATATTTTTTATTAATCTTAATTGATCTTGTGCATCTATAATTGTAAATCTTGAATTTAATCCGACTGCCTCAGCGTGTCTGCGTAATAGTTTAGCACATACAGAATGAAATGTGCCAAGCCATGGTAAGGATGTAATTTTTTCGTTTAAAGAATTTATAATTCTATTTTGCATTTCTCGTGCAGCTTTATTAGTAAATGTGACACAAAGAATTTGGTTTGGCCAAGCCCTTTTTTCTTTGATAATATGAGCCACTCTTGATGTTAAAACTTTAGTTTTCCCTGATCCTGCGCCAGCCACCACAAGACACGGGCCATCAAGATTTGTAATAGCCTCCATTTGATTTTTATTTAGGTTGCTTAAATAATTTTTTTTGATAGTTTCCATAAAAATAGTAATAGGTATTCTAAATCACAATTAAAATTAAAGTAAATGAAATTTTTTAATTATAAAAGACATAAGTTTTCCACAATTTTTAAAAATATAAGTTTTAAAAGAAGTATTTTTAATTTTTATTTTAAATATTTTCAATCTAAGTTTCACAATTTAATTAAAATGAATGGGTATACTAATTTGAAAAATTTAAATTTTTCTAAATTATTCAAACATATCGACACTAGACGCTTCAATTTTTCCAAATTATATAGGCATATTAACTTTAGACGCTTCAATTTTTCAATATTATATAAATATATAGATCCTAGACGCTTCAATTTTTCAAAATTATATAAACTTATTGACTTTAAAGTTTATAAATATATCAAAATCTCTGTTCCTATTTCTATTCTATTATTA
>Ga0209403_10001833_pt1 | contig 26668 bp, 27 predicted proteins | sample ArcticOcean_MG_C_8_FD_187440 | JGI IMG/M metagenome (GOLD analysis project Ga0209403, IMG submission 187440) | Marine microbial communities from western Arctic Ocean - ArcticOcean_MG_CB11_86 (SPAdes) (version 2) | ecosystem: Environmental > Aquatic > Marine > Oceanic | place: Arctic Ocean... | reverse complement strand
ACCATAAGCATCAAATAAAATTGCTTCATAATTAGTAACAATGTCATTAATATTAGTATTGGGTATATCAGAAAATTTCACTTAACACCTTAAAATTATTCTTGACCTTGTATGAATGCTGAATGAAAAGGGTCAACCCCTCCTCTAACAGTACCATCTTCGGATTTTGTTATAACTACAGGGCTGGCAAAACTAGGAAAACCCACATCTAAAGAGTGGTCTCCAATAATTTGAAACCTATGCCCTCGTGGTTCTAATTTTGATAAAACCTCGGAAGAAATTCGAGGATCAGTACTTATTATTTTAGCGCTACAATCTATCCGCGGAGAATCAATAGCTTCTTGAGGGCTCATACCATAATCTATGCATTTAACTATCAACTGTGTTACACAATTGGTGATACGACGACCACCAGAAGCACCTACTGACATTTCGACACCATTGTCACCTAGAACTAATGCAGGAGTCATGTTATTTAATGGGAATTTTCCCGGTTTTATAGAATTTACTCTATCTGCAATTGGGTCAAACCACATCATTCCATTGTTCATAATAACCCCAGTTGTTTTGGGAACAACCCCAGAACCAAATCCAGACATCAAGGTATTAGTTAATGAAACTGCATTCCCAAATTTATCAATAACTCCTAAATGGGTTGTCCCTTTATCTTCTGAAGGAACACTTGCTGGAAGCACTTCTGTAGGCTTCCTACGTTCCTCAATCCATGGATTGCCTGGTCGATAATTAATTTCTTTTCCATCTGAATATTGTGATAATCCGCTCATTTCTTGAAAGCGAGTTTTTATATATCCATCAGAAACAAGACCATCCCAAGGAACATCAACAAAATTTGGATCTGCTAAATACTTAAATCTATCAACATATGCCATTCGAGCACTTAGGATATATGCATGTATCATCTCGATTGAATTATGCTCAATTTTACTTAAGTTAAAGTTGTTCAATAATTTTAATGTCATTGCACTAGTTATACCTGCGCTTGCAAAAGGAGGTACACGGATAGTTTTATCTCTGTAGGAAAATTCCAATCCTTTATCCCATACGAATGGAGTATATTGAGCAAAATCTTCAGTAGTAAGAATTCCACCATTATCATGTACATCTTTTACAATAGCATTAGCTACATCACCTTCATAAAATCCTTTGGAGCCATATTTACTGATTTGTTCTAACACATCAGCTAAATCTGGTTGTTTAAATTTATTTACATCATTTATATCGCTTGTAGGCATTACTCCTGATGGCATTAATACTCGACGTAATTCATCATATTGAAAAACAAAACCCATCAGTTTACCAATGTCATATAAAAGATGCCAATGAGGTGTAATACCTTCTCGAGCTAATTTAATAGATGGGGCAACCAAATCCGACCATGGCATCGAACCATACATTTCATGGGCTTTGTATAACCCAGCTACAGCACCAGGTATAGCTATAGATTTAAAGCCATGAATATTTTCATCATTTTTTACACTAGCCCATCCAAAACTACCTACTCCCTGTTGGCTAACTATAGAATACATATCAGGGTTTGCACTCAAAGATGCTTGCATAGGAAAGCCTATAACTCCTCCCTTTTCACCAACCTGGAAATTCAGATATCCTCCACCACCAATGCCACTAGATGTTGGTTCAACAACTCCTATAGCAAAGCATGCTGCTATAGCCGCATCGATAGCATTCCCACCATTATCTAAAACAGATTTCCCAACTTCTGTTGCATAACGGTCTTTTGTTCCAATCATACCAGAAGTTGATATTGCTTCAGATTTTACTAAACTCACATTGCTTTGATTATTAATCATAATTTTATCCTTTAAATATTATTGAAAATTGTAAGTTAATTTATTAATTCATTCAAAGTATTAGCGAAATAATCGATATCTTTTTTTGTTATTCCATAATGTGGCACAAGTCTCCATCTTTTCTCACTGTGATACGGCCCAGCCTTTATTCCTTTTTCATTTAATTTTTCTGAAATTTCAAAAGGATTCTCTACATCCAATTCTAGATAAACTAAATTTGTTTCAACAGGTTCAACATGCACTTTTTCTAATTCTAATAACCTTTTTTCAAGATATTTTGCTAATTCATGATCATTTCTAACACTATTTTCATAATTATTTAAAGCAACAATACCTGCTGAAGCGATTATCCCTGCTTGTTTCATAGAACCACTTATTATTTTTTTCCATTCTTTAACTTCATTTATAAAACCCAAACTACCAACAACTAAAGACCCTACTGGTGCCCCTAATCCTTTTGAAAGACAAAATAATAATGAATCTGCTTTTGCCGTTAATTTTTCAGGAGATATCCCTAATGATACAGAAGCGTTAAATATTCTTGCTCCATCAATATGTATAGGGATATTATTTATAGATGTAATATCATATATATTATCCATATCATTGACACCTAGAACTTTTCCTCCACAAAGATTATGGGTATTTTCCACAACGACAACTTTAGGTTTTTGCTGGCTTTGTTGATAATCGATATGATTATGTATATCTTCTAAATGTATCATTCCTCTACTATTAGTTTCTACTGATTTAGGGATAATCCCTAACAATTGCAATAAACTTTTTTTCAAAGATTCATTTCTATTAAATTCTCTATTATATGTATGAGAATTATCTCCAATAATTACACTTTCACCTTTTTTGCAATAAGCCAATATGGATAACAAATTACCCATTGAACCACTAGAAACAAATGTTGCAGATTCTTTGTGGAAAATTTCTGCGCTCATTTCCTCCAATTTATTAACTGAAGGATCTTCTCCAAAACCATCATTACCAACCTCTGCACTATACATAGCATCTCTCATTTCAGAAGTGGGTAGGCTAAACCCGTCTGCTCGTAATTCAATGTATTTTTTTTCCTGCGGCGAAAAAGCATCTACTATTGCCATATTTTCCTCTCGATTAAAGATACTAAATTTGGTGGGTATAATACCAGAGTTACGTACATATTTACATAGATAAACACCTTCTTAATACATTTTATATGCTAGAGGTTACATAGCATATCTAAAAGTGTTACCATTCACCTGTGTGGAATTACAAATTAGTTAGATTATGAAATTACCTTTAGCTCTACAAAATCCCAATTTTCGAGCCTTTTGGGGAGGCACCCTGATATCTGTTATAGGGTTCCAAATGTTAAGGTTTACTCAATTTTGGCTCATATATGATATTACAGATTCTTCTTTATACATTGGATATTTAGCACTAGCCAATGGAATCCCTACAATTGTCTTTAATATAATTGGTGGCGTATATGCAGATCGATTAAACCAAAAAGTTCTTGTATTTATTACACAATTATTATTAGCAGTATTAATATTTGTTTTGTTTTGTTTAACCTTTATGGGTGTAGTAAATGAACTGCATATTTTAATTCTTGCATTTTTATCAGGATCTGTAGAAGCTTTTGACCAACCAGCGAGAAGAGCCCTCTATCCGAGTCTAATTGACAGAGAAGCAATTCCTAGTGGAGTTGCATTACTATCTGGAATTTGGCCTGGTACAAGAATAATCGCACCAGCTATAGCTGGTTTTCTTATTGTATGGACCTCAGTCGCAACAACTATACTAATATCAGCGATTGGTTTTTTGATCATGGCAATCATCGCAATAAATCTAAAGGTGAACTTTACCCCTCAGCAAAGAAGTACTTCTCCGTTAGAAGATCTACTAGAAGGGTTTACCTATATAAAAGCACATTCAATATTTAGATTCATTATTAGCATTACATTTTTTCAAAGTTTCTTTGCATTAGCATATATCCCTATGATGCCAGTAATAGCAAAAGAAGTCCTAAGTCTTGGTCCTGAAGCTCAGGGAGTTCTTCTTGGCGCAAGTGGGCTTGGAGCATTATCAACAACAATTGTTATCGCTATAAAACCAAATCTTGGTTCTAAATTTTTCCATGTAGTTATTGGAAGTTTCCTTAGTGGGCTATCTGTTGTGTTTTTTGCTCTTTCAACCATACAAAGTGGATCGTACTATTTGGCCATTGTCTGCATGTTTATTGTAGGTATTTTCGGGACACTTCCAGCCATTTCTGCACAAAGTTCTTTACAACTTTCTGTTCCAAATAATTTACGGGGAAGGATCATGGGTCTGTATGGGTTAACCTTTAGCCTTAGGCCATTAAGCGGTTTTCAAGCTGGAGTAATTTCCGGATTCACGAACCCTACATTTGCAATAGCATTTGGTGGAGCTGCTCTCAGTATCTTTACAGTTGCAAGTTTCATTACAAATAAGAACGTACGAAATTTTAATCAAATAATTGATAAACAATAATTTCATTTCTTTTTCAATCTAATAATGATAATATAAAATAGGTTTTTGTTTACGAAGTATATAAACCTAAATTATCTGATGAAGACTATTCTAATAACATCACTAAACCCCACCGAGGGTAAAACTTCTTGTGCTCTCGGTATCACGAAATCCCTCAATAACAAGGGATATAAGTCGACATGTATTGAATTATTTAATTCAAACAAAGAATCAATTGAAACAAAATTCATTAAAGAATTACATCCAACTGAACTTGGATCTTTTCCTTACACGCTAACAATCACCAATAACTCTTTAGTAAATAAAAACGAAATTCTTCAGGATATAAACCAATTCAAAGATACAACTGACTATTTAATAATTGACGCACCAAGTCTTGCTGACACTCCTCAAGAAGTTACACAATTCTACTCAGAAATACCTGAAATCAGTACTGTTTTAATTATAAAATTGGAAACCTCTGATTCTCTTATTACCCTTCAAACAAAATTAAATAGCGCAGCTACACTCATGGAAAACACTATTAGTACTGTGATATTCAATTCTGTCCCAAAATATTCTGAACGAACACTAGAATCCTACATATCTCAATTAAACGAACAAGCTAATATTCCTATATTAGGCTTTATGGCACAAAGTAGAACTATGAAAGGTATTACACCAAGTAATATTTTGAATATAACCCAAGGAAAATTAACTGCGGAGCATCCTGTAGAATATTATGAATCAAAAATTATAGAGAGGATTATGATTGGAGGAATGGTGCTAGGTTCAGGAAAAGATTATTTTAATCGATTTAATAAAAAAGCAGTATTAGTTCGAGGGAATAGACCTGATATACAAATGGCTGCCATAAATAATAATACAAATTGCTTAATACTCACAGGTGAACATACTATTACTGACTATATAAAGTATCATGCAAGTGAAGAAGAAATTCCAATAATTTCAGTTGATGGTAGCACAAATGAAACCCTAAATTTAATTTCCTCTCAATTCATTGAACTAGATTTATTACATAGATCAAAAGTTGAACATATATCAGAACTCATAGATCAACATATATTGTTAGACAATTTACTATAGGAATAATAGTTGAAGGTTTTAGGCAATCATTTATTAGTTGAGGCGAAGAAATGTAATGCAAGTCTACTCAATGATTTAAGTTACATAAAATCTATCATGACTAGTGCTGCAGAAATATCTGGTGCTACAATAATTGGAAAAAACTTTAATAAGTTTTCTCCTTTAGGAGTTACAGGTATATTAGCAATAGCTGAATCTCATATATCTATACACACATGGCCAGAATACAATTATGCAGCAATAGATATTTTTTCTTGTGGCACCACATTTAAACCACACAGAGCTGTAAAGTTTTTAATAGAAAAATTAGAATCTGAAGATTTCGAAATTAAAGAAATTAAACGTGGTATAAATAACACTAATAATTTAGAAACTAATATAAATTCTTACTCTAATGAGCAATAAAACTAACAGTTGGTATATTGAAAAACTTACTGAAGATTTTTCCTTTTCCTTACGACTAAATAAAGTTATTTACACTGGGAAATCCAAATTTCAACAAATTGACATTATTGACACGAAACCTTTTGGCAAAACTCTCATTTTGGATGGTAAAACACAGTCTTCTGAATCAGATGAATATATTTATCATGAATTACTAGTCCAACCTGCTCTCCATTCTCTAAATAATGTAAAGAATGTTTTTATAGCTGGCGGTGGAGAAGGTGCAACTGCTCGAGAAGTTTTATGTCACACTGGTGTTCGTTCAATAACCATGCTAGATCTAGATGAAAAAGTAGTTACGTTATGCAAAAAATATTTGCCTAATCATCATAAAGGTAGCTTTGACGATAAAAGAATGAACTTAATTTATGAAGACGCATCAACATACTTAGAATCAACAAAAGAAATTTATGATCTAATTATTATTGATATACCTGATCCGTTAGAATCCGGACCGGCATACAAACTGTTTACTCAAGAATTTTATTCAGTTGTATCAAACCACCTAAAAAGTACCGGAATGATGGTTCTACAAGCCGGTGCTTGTGGCCCACTAGACCATAAAGACATATTTACTGCTATATATAATACAGTGCAAAGTATTTTCCCTATAACACGAGGATTTAATGGTTTTATTCCTAGTTACAATTCTGTTTGGGGATTTATCATCGGATCAAAAAAAATAGATCCTGCAGTAATTCAACAAGAAAAAATTAATGATAGGATAGAAAAAACACTAAATACAAAACTTAAATATTACGATGGTAAATTGCACGAAGGACTATTCAATTTATCTAAAGAGATTCGAGCTTCAATAGAAAACGAAGATAGAATTATAACTCTTGATAATCCGATATTTATTGTATAGTTACACTTCAGGAACAACGATCTGAGCAGAAGCAATTAATTGTCCTAATTGATTGGTTCCAGTTAATTCAACTTCAAGCTCAATCTTTCCAGTCTCTTCATTAACATATTTATTATTAACTTTACCTGAATATTTCACTTGATCGCCTGGTCTGAATGGCTCTAAAGCTCGCATACTAAATTTACTATAGACTAAATTTTGATAAGGAAACGATAATTCTAATGCTTCCATCATATGTCCACATGTTGCTACACCCATATTGACAGTCCCGGCAAAAATTCCTGTCTTTGCATATTCAGGATCTGTATGTAAATTCTTACGCACTTCATCAGTTTCTGTAGGAGTTGCTCTATTATTAACCTTTGCATACATATCAATAGTTTCTTGAGATTCAGTTTTTGTCATTACTATTAATTCGTCACCAATAGATACATCATTAAAATTTGTTATACTTGCATTGATAGGCATAATGCTCCCTTCTGAATATTTATATTCGCGTTTTTTGTCCCGCAGATCTTTCCCAAATAATATTGTAAAGATATTCTGCCACTAATTCATCTCTTTGGTTCTTTGCTTGAATCTTAAAACTTACAAATTTATTACCACTTTTAGTTTCCCACCTGTTAGAAATTTCGGTAGTACTAGTAATAGTATCACCAGCCAATACAGGAATACCAAAAAATTTAGCTTCTGTACCAGCAAAAGGAGTACTCCTTGGAGATTTAGCATATTTCTCTGGACCTACGTAACCATAATTTTCAAAAATGTCATGCCTTCTCATTGGCGCAAAACTATATATCATAGATAATGGTGCAACAAGTTGCTGAAATCCCTGTGATTGAGCAGCAGTCGTGTCATGATGTTGTCGATTATCATTTTGTATCGAATTTGAATATGAAGAAATATAATCTTCTGTAATTTCTATAGTTAATGGAGGAGCTGAATGCCCTATTTCCATAACATCCCATGTATAAACTACTTCTTCCTCTGCGTTACTCATAATTATCCCCTTTAATCACTTTCTTGGATTGTAGATTGCTCATATAACTGAGTCAAGTATAAAACTATAAGTTACATTTCAAAATTAATATGTGATATTATTTGACCATCCAAAGATTAAGAAAATCGAACTGGAGGAATAGCAAATGCAATTTGGAGTATTTTTACTTTTACAATCTCCTGATGTCCAACCTTCCCCAACTATATATGATGAAGCAATACAACAAGCAGAGTTAGCTGACGATCTCGGATTCAACACGGTTTGGCTAGCTGAACATCACTTTTCAAGTTATGGATATCTTCCTTATCCTCTAATGATGGCAGTTAAAATAGCTGAACGAACAAAAAATATCCGTGTTGGTACCGCAGTATTGGTATTGCCTTTACATCACCCATTAAAGTTAGCAGAAGAAATAGCCATGGCTGATCAATTAACAAATGGGAGAATTGAAATTGGATTTGGACGTGGATATCAAGAATATGAATTTGATAGATTAGGTGTAGATATAAATAAAAACAGAGAAATGTTTGATGAAAGCCTGGAAATTATATCGAAAGCCTTACAACAAGAAACCATAACATATGAGGGAAATTATTACACAATTCCTGAGACAGCAATTTTCCCAAAAACTATTCAAACCCCTCACCCTGCTTTTTGGATCGCAGCACAAAGCCCTGATAGTATTAAGAAAGTAGTTCAAAAAGGGTATAAGTGCATAACTGGAGGTTCTAGCGCACCATCAGGAGCAGTGAAGCAAAACTGGGAAGTTTTTCAAAATGCAGTTGAAGAAAGTGGAGCAGGATGGCCCCAGGAATTTGCTATACAAAAACAAATCTATGTCGCCGAAACTGAAGACGAAGCTCGAAAAGAATTAGATAATGCTATGTGGCACTACAGGTTAGTAACTGCTCTAAGAGCAAACACACAAACAGTGGAAAAAGGAAAAGCTATAGAATCCATTTTGGATAACGAACCTGATTTAGACACCGTATACGATGAATGGTTAATATTTGGAAACCCAGAGACATGCATTAAAAAAATACAAAAACTTATTGATACGACGGGTATTACATCTTTGAATTGTGTATTTAAAATTGGAAGAATGGACAATGAAAAAGTAATGAAATCAATGAAACTTTTTGCTACAGAGGTTATGCCTCAATTTAAAGGTGTCATTGGAACAGGGCAAAAAGTAATAGTAAAACAATAAATAAAACATGATGCAGCTTATGAAACAAAATATAGTTCCAAGTAAACTCATAAATAATCAAAAGATAATCTTAACATTAGGAATCCTTTCTATTTTAGCTGGTATTTTTTCTGCATGTTTTATTGAATCTAAGGAACAAATTCTTTTCACACAAGGAAATTCAATATATTTAATTGATTCAGATGGAAACAATTTAAAAAAATTAGTATCTAAAAGTCCCAATAGTTCTCCTTCATGGTCTCCAAAATATGACAAAATATTGTTTATTTTAGATGCAAATGCGATTGCAACCGTTCATAGGGACAAACTGGATGAAATACAAATTTTTGAAGGGTTTAAACAAGGCTTAGAAATCAGCGATTTACAGTGGTCTCCAAACGCAAATTATATATCTTTTAATGCAGACAATAATATTCACATTTATGATATCAACTCTACAGAAGAAGTATTACTACTCCAAGGATACTCATACCACGACTGGTCAAGAGATTCAGAGTGGATTGCAATTTCTTCTAGTAATAGCGATAGTGGAGGAATTATTCAAAGAAACCCTCTGGGTGTAAATGAATTAAAGAAGACAATAGATCCTTCACATTTTTCGCCAAAATGGTCTCCTCGAAATGAAAAATTGGCATTTTTAAAACCAGATGAAGGTGTTAATCATTTATATCTTTTAGATGTAGAAAATAACAATGCTTCAAGCGAACCTGTATTACTCTATAAAGACTTAACTCCTGGAACTACCTATTCTTGGTCTCCTAATGGAAAATTTATTGCTTTCACCTCTGCTAATAATCAAGAAGATAATGATGAGATATATATAATTAATATTGAAACATTCGAAAAAAATAGACTAACAATTAATTCAAACAAATCTGATCGAAATCCGGTATGGTCTCCTGATGGTAGTAGAATTGCTTTTATTTCAAGTCAACAAGAAAGCAATTTAAATAATATTTTTGCTGCTTATATCATGAACGTCGATGGAACGAAACAAGAAAAGCTTACTGAATACGCCCTGAGCAATCAAACTCTTAGTTGGTACGCACACAATTAACGACTCAAACGGGGATATTAGGTAGCGGCCTGATCTTCATAGACATTATTTGGATCTAATTGAGCTGTTTTTATATGATCAGGGGATATAATCCCACCAGAAAGCACAAATTGCAAAGCATCTGAAATTTTAAGATCAGTATCGTATATTTCGTCTAAACTTACCAAAACAACAAATCCCGAATTAGGCATTGGTGCAGTTGGTACATATACCACAGCTTTTCTTTCAAAATCTGATGGTTGCACAATACCAGTTAAAAAACCAACAGACCAAAAGCCTTCACGAGGAAACTGGATAAGAACCACACGTTTAAAACCAGTTTCTCTGCTACCTGAAAAAGATTCTACAAGTTTCCTAGTAGACAAATAGATTGGTCCTACCAGTGGAATATTTAGCATGGTTTTTTGAAGCAAACTCACAGCACTTCTACCAGCTGCAGTATAAAAAGCAAATCCTACTACATAAATTATCAAAAGAGCAGATATAACACCTATACCAGGAAAAATATTGAATGGAAGTTTATCATCTAAGTGATATTGCTCATATAATAATCTTATGGCAGGATTTAAAATCCCATCAATAAATTTAAATAAAAAATCTACTACAATATAGGTAAGAGCAAAAGGTATAGCAAGTAAGCTTCCCGTCAACAATGTATTGCCGAGATGCTTGAGTATTATATTTTTTAACCATTTCATAAATTATCTCGCTTATTGTTTTGATCTAGGTATAAGTCTAACAGAAATAAAACACCTGTGCTCATGAAAAATATAAATTACAAATGATTCCTGTAAGAAAGAGTAAAATATTTTACTCTTTCTTACAGTGATCTATTGACTTAGATGACTGTGAATGGTAAATTTCGTTCCGGTATAATAATTACATTAAGTTATTAAAAAGTTATTAAATTATGATATTTATGTATTAAGGAGAATTTTATGAGTTTATTACCACTACTTGTACTCGGTGCTGGGGGTTTAGCGCTTTTGTTCGCAGCTTATCTTGCATATAAAGTTATTTCAGAAGATCCTGGAAACGAAAGGGTCCAAGAAATTGGGGCTGCTATACACGAAGGAGCTATGGCTTTTTTAAGTAGAGAATATAAACTTCTCGCTGTTTTTGTCGTGGTTATGACCATAATACTTACTGTGTTTATTGATTACGATCTATTAAACAAAATTGAAGGATCTAATTCAGGACTTCCTTCAACAGCTATATCATATATATGTGGAGCGTTTGGTTCAGCTTTAGCAGGATTTATAGGAATGCTTATTGCAGTAAAATCTAATATGCGCACTGCTACAGCTGCTACAAAGGGATTAAATCCAGGTCTTAGAGTTGCTTTCAATAGTGGATCAGTTATGGGTATGACAGTTGTAGGAATAGGTATCATTGGAATTACATCACTCTATTTAATTTTTCAAGATGCAAGGATTATTTCAGGATTTGGATTTGGAGCATCTTCTATCGCACTTTTTGCTAGAGTTGGTGGAGGAATATATACAAAAGCTGCCGATGTTGGTGCTGACCTTGTAGGGAAAGTTGAACAAGGTATACCTGAAGACGATCCAAGAAACCCAGCAGTTATTGCTGATAATGTGGGTGATAATGTAGGTGATGTAGCTGGTATGGGAGCTGACCTTTTTGAATCATACGTAGGATCAATTATAGCCGCAATAGCTCTAGCTACTACTACTACAATATTTGCTGCTGGTTCAACTGAATATGATGATCCTCGCTTTATTTTACCTTTACTAATTGCAGGAATTGGAATTATTGCATCAATAATCGGTACATTCCTTGTTAGAACTGGTGAAAATGCAACAATGAATAAACTTTTGTGGGCACTTAGAACTGGAATATTTACTGCAGGTGGATTAGTAATCTTAGGAACATTAGCCGCGGTAAATTACCTAGACTTTCAACTTGCCGCAGATCAATCAAAATGGGATTTTGTGTGGGTTGTAGTAGTTGGTATTGTTGTGGGACAAGTAATCGGAACTGCTACAGAATATTATACTGCTTATGAATATGGACCTACTAAAAAACTATCTGAACAAGCGCTAACAGGCCCTGCAACCATTATAATTGGGGGTATGGGTTTAGGAATGATTAGTACAGCTATTCCAACTATATCAATTGTCGCAGGTATTTTAATTTCTTATGAGTTAGCTGACATATACGGAATTGCACTAGCAGCTGTAGGAATGCTCTCAACTTTAGGTATAACCTTAGCAACTGATGCTTATGGACCTGTAGCTGATAATGCTGGTGGAATAGCAGAGCAAGCACATCTGCCTAAAGAGACACGAGAACGAACTGATGCACTAGACGCGTTAGGTAACACCACTGCAGCAACTGGAAAAGGGTTTGCTATTGGTTCAGCTGTATTAACTTCATTAGCTCTTATGGTTGCATATGCTCAATTAGTTAACATAGACTCTTTAAATTTATTAGAACCGATCGTTTTGGTAGGTCTTCTTATTGGATCTGTTTTACCATATATATTTTCATCTATGACAATGCAAGCCGTAGGCAGAGCTGCTAACAGTATGATTCAAGAAGTTAGAAGGCAATTTAGAGAAATCCCTGGCATTATGGAAGGCACTGGAAAACCTGACTATGCAAAAGCCGTAGACATTAGCACAAGTGGATCTTTAAGAGAAATGGTTTTACCAGGGTTATTAGCTATTATTGCCCCTATTTTAGTTGGATCATTAATGGGTAAATATGCTTTAGGTGGAATGCTCTTAGGATCGATTGCATCTGGATTTTTACTAGCTGTTACAATGGCTAATGCAGGTGGTGCTTGGGATAACGCAAAAAAATACGTTGAACTTGGAAACCATGGGGGAAAAGGATCTGAGGCTCATGAAGCTGCAGTTGTAGGAGACACCGTAGGCGATCCTTTTAAAGATACAAGTGGGCCTTCTCTAAATATCCTAATAAAGCTAATGGCCATGGTATCTCTTGTATTTGGACAACTGTTTATTTAAAACGCAGTGTAAATAAAATATACTTAAAAAGCCTCTCTTTAACTTGAGAGGCTTTTTATATTTTACAAAAAAGGATTAAATTGCTTTTCATGAGCTATTGTTGTTTCATCACCATGACCAGGTAATACCAACATTTCATCTGGTAAAACAAATAATTTTGTCCGTATACTATCTAAAAGAATCGCTCCATCCCCACCTGGAAGATCAAAACGTCCAATACTTTCATGGAATAAAGTGTCTCCGCTAAATATAACCTCATCTACTAGAAAGCAAACACCTCCTGCAGTATGTCCAGGAGTATGCACAATTTTTACTATTAAATCCCCTATACTGACTAAGCGATCAGGTACCAAAAAAAAGTCTGGCTCTGGAGCTGGTAAATAGTCTGGAATAATCTGCTCCAGCCATTCGCTTCCATTATTAAGAATACCTAAATCAGCCTCATGAAGAGCAAATTCAGCCTTACTTGTATCCACCAATTTAGCAACTGCTGCGGTATGGTCTCCATGCCCATGTGTATTAAGAATATATCGTATTTTTTTTCCTAATTTATTTACTTCAAAAGATATTCTGTCAGCTTCTCCTCCAGGGTCGATAACGATACATTCATCACTAGTATCTGAAGAAAGTATATAAACATTTTCTGGAAAAGGGGGAACAACTATCCTTTTTATTTCTGTACCTTTAGAATTAGAAAACATGTAAACCTCAAATAATTACTCTAATGGCATTCCGTCCATATTAGCCCATTCATTCATAGAACCGTCATAATTCGAAACATTTTCAAATCCCATTAATTTTAATGTAAACAGTACGTGCGCCGCACGTATTCCACCTTGTCAGTAAGTAAAAACTTGTTTTTCCCTAGTAACTCCAATGGATTGGAATATCTTTTCTAGTTCACTAGAGGATTTAAAACAAGACATATTATTTGAATCAATTAAATCTAACCATTCTGTATATACACAAGATGGAACATGTCCAGTATTCTTATTTCCCCGTGAATTTTCTCCATTATATTCATCAATTGTACGAGCATCCCAAATCATATCTGAATCATTATCAATCGCTGCCAAGATCCTCTTAGAATCTGCTATCAAAGAATCATCCTTATGAGCTATGAAATTTCCTTTTGGCACTTTAGTAGAGACTATAGTTACAGGTTTGTTCTCACTAATCCATTTTGTCCACCCACCATTGAGAACTTTAGAATTTATATGACCATAGTAATTTAACACCCACCAAAATCTTGTCGCATTTAAAGAATTCCGACCATCGTAACAAATTACTAAAGTATCACTATCTATCCCCAAATTACTCATGAAGGCTTCTACTTCATCTGGTGTCATAACATGTTTGGAAGAATTAGCACTTTTAACAAAAGTATTGCTACCAACATTAACAGAATTAGGTATATGAGCTCTAAAAAAAGAATCAGGTGGGTCACAATCAATTATTCTGATATTAGGTTTATCTAAATTTTCCAATAACCATCCAGTATCAGCCAACATATCAGGTTTATAATAATTTTCACTCATAACAAAGTTCCCCGCTTTTTGATCGTCATGTTAACATATAAAGACTACAGTATTAAAAGAATAACAATAGTATGTTTGTGATGTAAATAAGTCTTTGCAGCCATTATGATAAATTTGAAAGGAAAAGCAACTTATGACAGAGATGGACACCATAGTCTCACTTGCTAAAAGGCGAGGTTTTGTTTTTCAGTCCAGTGAAATATATGGAGGACTAGCTTCCACGTATGATTACGGACCACTTGGAGTTGAACTAAAACGAAATATTCGCGAAAGTTGGTGGAATCACTATATAAGCCAACGGGAAGATGTCGTAGGAATAGATTCTGCTATTTTGATGGCTCCTTCAGTTTGGGAAGCGTCAGGGCATGTCCAAGGCTTTTCGGATCCACTTGTTGAATGTAATAACTGTAACCAAAGATTTCGATTAGACCATTTAGAAAATCAAAAAATTTGCCCGAACCCTTCATGCAAAGATCAACCTTTGTCCCCTCCAAGGCAATTTAACTTAATGTTTAAAACCTTCTTAGGACCTGTTGAAGATTCTGCGGCCCAAGCATACTTACGACCAGAAACTGCTCAAGGTATTTTTGTTAATTTTCAAAACGTGCAAACAACTACTCGTAAAAAAATCCCTTTTGGTATCGGACAAATTGGAAAATCTTTTCGCAATGAAATTACAGTCGGGAATTTTCTTTTTCGAACAAGAGAATTTGAACAAATGGAAATGGAATTTTTTGTCAAGCCTGGCTCTGACGAAGAATGGCATGAGAAATGGATTAATTATAGCTTAGAATGGTACGATAAATTAGGAATATCCAGAGAAAAAATTCAAGTTAGAGCTCATGATAAAGATGAATTATCTCATTACTCAAAAGCTACTTCCGACATAGAATATCTATTTCCTTGGGGATGGGGTGAATTACAAGGAATCGCTAACCGAACGGATTTTGACTTAAAAGCGCATACTACTCATAGTGGTGTTAGACTCGACTACTTTGATCAAGAAAATAACGAACATTTCACACCCTATGTAATTGAACCTGCAGTAGGTGTTGATAGAATATTTTTAACCCTATTAATTGATGCGTATAGAGAAGAAGAAATTAATGATGGAAAAGAAAAACGGGTTGTTTTGAAACTTGCACCCCAAATCGCCCCAATACAAATAGCAGTATTACCTCTTTCAAAAAACGAAAGATTAGTACCCAAAGCAAGAGAAATATTTACTCTATTAAACCAGCATTATAGTTGTGAATATGATGACGCACAAAGTATTGGTAGAAGATATAGAAGACAAGATGAAATTGGCACTCCATTATGTATTACTATAGATTTTGATACAATTGAAAAAGACAACAACGTTACAATCAGGGATCGAGATACTATGAAACAAATAAGGGTTCCTCTTACCGGATTACTTGAACATATACAAAAAACAATGCTTTAAGAATGAAAATATTACATTTCGCTGATCTACATATCGGAGTTGAAAATCATGGCTTTCCAGACCCACAAACGGGTGTTTCAACAAGACTCTTAGACTTTCTAAAAACGTATGACGAAATGATTGAATATGCAATAGATCAAGAAGTAGATCTAGTCGTATTTGCAGGCGATGCCTATAAAGTGAGAGATCCTTCGCAAACTCACCAAAAAGAATTTGCTAATAGAATTATAAAATTGGCAAATAATAACATTCCTACTTATCTAGTAGCTGGAAATCATGACCTACCAGCGATATCAGGAAAAGCAAATGCTTTAGAGGTGTTCCCTATTTTCAATCAAAATTTGGTTCATGTTTCAGACCAATTAAATACAAGTATAATTAAAACTAAATCAGGACCAATTCAAGTCATCGGATTACCTTGGATTAAGAGAAGTCAATTTCTTACAAGAAAAGACACTCAAAGCTTACAGATCGACAAAATTACTGAACTATTAGAAGATCGTTTAACAAGAAGTTTAATGTGGGAGATAGAAAAACTTGATAGTACTATACCCGCAATTCTAGTAGGTCACGTAACTGTAGCTGGTGCAACAGTAGGTACTGAGCGAAGCATGATGCTGGGCCGTGATCACACAATACTCACATCCACTTTAGCAAGTCCACTACTTGATTATATTGCTCTTGGGCATATTCATAAACATCAAATTCTTGCTAGAAACCCTCATGTGGTATATGCGGGTAGTCTTCAAAGAGTTGATTTTTCTGAAGAAAACGAAGCTAAAGGATTTTGTGAAATTGAACTAGATCCAGAAAAAGAGACTGGATCCCGTATGATAGATTTTAAATTCAATCCTGTTGCAGCACGGGAGTTTTTAACAATTGATATTGATATAGTCAATAAACTTGATCCAAACCAACAAATTGCTGAGCAATTACAAAAAACAAAAGTCAATGATGCAGTTGTTAGAGTGAGAATAAATGTTGATGAAAGTATTTCCTCCTTGATAGAAGAAGCAAGTATTAGAAAACATCTTAATGAAGCTCATTTCATAACTTCTATTACAAAAAATATTCAACGTACAAATAGAACCAGGATTACTGCCGAAGCAAGTAAAGGGTTATCGTATCGTGAAGCTTTAGATTTATATATGAATTCGATTAATCTTGACACTCAGAAAAAAACAGAATTAATGGAATCTCTAGATAAATTAATCTTCGAAAATGAACAAGAAAATGAATATTAATTAATTTAGGAGGAAATATTATGTCTAAAACAAGTTCAGGGAAAGTTATTTCAGTAAATGTAAGTCCTGAAGGTGGTGTTCCTAAGTATCCCCAACCGCAAGTGTTTATTGATCAATATGGCATACCTGAAGACTATCATAGTGGTGAGATAAATAAACACTTGAAATGCGGTGCTACTGAGCCCAATGTACCCAATAGTCGTCCCATATCTATCGTATCTTTAGAAGTCTTAAACGAAGTAAGTACTTTGCTTGGCATTGATTTAAAACCAGGTGATTTAGCAGAAAATATCACTATTGATGAACTCGGAGATTTATCTGATTTAGTGGAAGGTGATAATATTCAAATTGGAAAAGAAGTAGTTTTACAAGTTTCTGGCCAAAACAAACCATGTGGAATACTCAATGTATATCACGATTCAGTAGTAAAGTCTCTAGTAAGTAAACGTGGAGTAACAGCAATAGTTATAAAAACTGGAATAGTTAAGCCTAAAGATAACTGTCTTATTATTAAAGGTAATTAATTCATGAGAAATTCTAGAAGCTTACCAATACTCTCTAACCACAAATCTGAAATAATTCTTTTAATATTAGCAATATCTGCTATTATTTTGACAGTTTTCTTACTCCAGGAACGAACACAAAAAGCTCCAGACTTTCAGGCAAAAATTTATCCCAATTTAGAAGAAAGTTTCAAGCTTAGTGACCATAAAAATAAACCGGTTTTAATTAACTTTTGGGCTTCATGGTGTGTCCCGTGTGAAGTTGAATTTCCTCACATACAAAAAATGAGAGAGATTTATAATGAAACTGATCTAGCCATTTTTGGAATAAATTCTTTTGATTTAACAGAAGATGCCATACAGTTTACAGAACGTTTAAATATATCATTTCAAACTGGCCCAGATCTGTATGGAAAAATCAATGAACTTTATCAAATTACTGGATTACCTGTAACTATATTAGTAGATAAAAAAGGCATAATACGTCAAAAGAAAATCGGGTACATTGATGATGTTACTCTAAAAGAGTGGCTAGTTGAGGAACTAGGGTAATCATGGAAAACTTAACCGGATATGGACTTTTCCTCTTACTCATTAAGTTAATTCACATAACAGCTTCAACAATATGGGTCGGTGGTAGCCTTTTCTTTTTACTTGTAGTTAATCAATCTCTTACTAACGAAAATAAATTCATCAAAGGTATTTTAGGAGCAAATTTCAAGCAGATTGTTGACTTATGCATATGGGTTCTACTACTCAGTGGTATAATCTTAACCGTAAATAAGCTAACATCAAATAGTGCCACGGTTGTTTATGGATCTTTATTAGGGTTTAAACTTGCGCTCGTCGCTTGGACAACTTTCTTAATATGGTTTAAAAAGCCATCGAAAAGTCATTTCTCGCTAGAAGTGGATTCAAAAAGCCAAATTGTAAAAGATTTCTTTTCACGAGATAGGATATCAGTTCTATTAGGAGTGATAATAATATATATATCAGAAACACTTGCTAATTTACAAAATATTTAGGAGTATCAGTTGAAAAAATACCTGAAAGACATGTTAATATGTCCTGTTTGTAAAAGTGACTTAACTCTCGAAATTCAATCGGAATTAGATGAAGAGGTCATAACTGGCAATTTGAATTGTAACAATAAAGAATGTAATGAAATATACCCTATTGAAGAATCAATTCCAAATCTTCTGCCTCCAGATTTAAGATAATCAACAATTATTTCAAAGCTCCTAACGAAATAATTCCACCTTGATTTACATTCATGTTAACCAGTTCCTTTATTGATAATTTTAATTTTGGATGCATCCATTCTGGAGCAATTTCAAATAAAGGTATTAGAACAAACAGACGTAAATGCATTCGTGGATGAGGTATGGTTAAATTATTTAACTCTAATACCTTTTCACCATAAGAAATAATATCTATATCCAATTCTCTTGGACCATTTTGAAATCTGACTTCTCGACCACAATGAGTTTCAATATCCTTGCATATGGTTAATAATTCTTCTGGTTCCATATTGTCAGTAGATGTACAAACCAAATTGTAGAAATTTGATTGCTCGGTATAACCTTGAGGAGATGTTTCATACACGGAGGATATTGAGCTTATATTTAAATGTGTGTTTAAATGATTAATTCCATGAAATAAATTGTTTTTCCTATCACCCATATTTGATCCTAATGAAAAATAAATATTATTACTCCTCATTTAATCTATACCTCGTATAATTGCATCAGTCATTTTAACAGTTTTCGCAATAGAAACCACATCGTGAATTCGTACAATATCAACGCCTTTAGCTATTGCCACAGCTATAGTTGCAGCAGTACCTTCTAACCGATCATCTATGGGTGAATTTAAAACAGAGCCAATTGCTGATTTTCTAGAAGTGCCTATCATTAATGGGTATCCTAATTGGGAAAAATAATCTAAATGGTTTAGTAAAGTTAGATTTTGTTGAACATTTTTCCCAAATCCAAATCCAGGATCTAATATAATATCATTTTGTTTTAGTCCCTTTATTTTTGCAACATTAACACTATCAAGTAAACTTTTTGCGACATCAGTCAACAAGGAATTATATATATTATTTTCTTGATTATGCATTATCACTAATTTGCCCTCATATTGGGATATCACTTTAGCTATTTCAGCATCGTATTTCAGTCCCCATATATCATTAATAATGGATGCTCCATGTACTAAGGATTCATAGGCAACATTTGACCGATAAGTATCAATGCTTAAAAGAACATCAAATTCTTCTACAAGGAAATCAACTATTGGTAGTAATATTTCCATTTCTTTCTCAGCTGATATCTCACTAGATCCAACACCCCATTTTTCACCAAAAATGCTGGATTCCATTTTAGCTGTGTTACGTGGCCGAGAGGATTGAGCACCTAGATCAATAATATCAGCTCCGTTTTCAATGAATGATTTAACCTGAGTATAAATTTGAGTTTTATCTTGGGTGCCATCTTTTGAAAAAGAATCTAATGAAAGGTTAATAACGCCCATGATAATTGTTCTTTTTTTATCTTGAACAACGGTATCTAATTTTTTTAATAGCTTTCTATTCACCATTTAATTCTGTACCTAAACAGGGCTAACTAATCAAAAAAGGTAGTTTATTAATTATACATATTCAATATAAACTATTTAAACAAGTTTACTAGTTGAATATATTATGTTTTCATTTTACGATTAATTTCACTAAATAAACGATTTATGAATTGGGATCTAGAATTTAATTACATTTGGAAGAGGTGTTTTTAATGAGCAACACTATCGCTGATAAATCCAAATCAAGTTTTACTACTGATTTAGGTACTATTAATTATTATAGTTTAGAAAAGATTTGTAAAAAATATAAGGTCAAACTTGAAGACTTACCTTTTACTATTCGAATAATTTTAGAAAACATATTAAGAAACTTAGATGATAAAGTAGTAACGGAAGATGATCTAAAAACTGTATTAAGTTGGTCACCTACGAACTTACCTGAACAAGAAATTCCTTATATGCCGTCAAGAGTTTTAAGTCAAGATTTCACAGGAGTGCCTGCAGTTGTTGATTTAGCTAGTATGCGATCTGCAATTGATCGCATGGGTGGCAATCCAAAAATGGTTAATCCAATAGTTCCTCTTGATTTAGTTATCGATCATTCTGTCCAAATTGACTTTTTTGGGACAAATACTTCTTTTGCACTGAATGCGGAAAAAGAGTTTGAGAGAAACCATGAAAGGTATTCCTTATTAAAATGGGCACAAAATGCTTTTGAAAACACCCGAGTTATACCACCGGGAGTAGGAATTTGTCATCAGGTAAATTTAGAATTTTTATCAAATGTAGTCTCTACAAAAACTGTTAATGGCGAAATAATTGCCTTTCCAGATACTGCTGTTGGAATGGATTCACATACAACCATGGTAGATGGTCTTGGCGTTCTAGCTTGGGGTGTTGGGGGAATTGAAGCTGAAGTAGTTTTAGTAGGACAACCATATTATATGATAATGCAGGAAGTAATCGGTGTTAAATTAACAGGAGAGCTTAATACTGGAGTAACTGCCACTGACTTAGTATTAACTATTACGGAAATATTACGAAAAGAAGGGGTTGTAGGGAAATTTGTGGAATTTTATGGAGAAGGTGTTGATAAACTACCTTTAGCAGATAAAGCCACCATTTCAAATATGTGCCCAGAATATGGAGCAACTGCAGCACTTTTCCCAGTAAATAATGAAACTATAAAATATTTAGAACTAACAGGAAGACCAGAATCTCAGGTCAACTTAGTTAAAGAGTATACTAAAAAACAACATTTATTTTACTCTGCAGGTGACCCTGATCCTAAATACACTAAATCTTTATCTTTAGATCTTTCTACAGTTGAACCAAGTCTAGCAGGACCGCGAAGGCCTCAAGATAAAGTGACTTTATCTGGACTAAAAGATAGGTTTCAAACTTCGATGAAAGAACTTTACGGAAAAGAAACGACTGACCCTTCTACAAATTTCGGCATCAAAAGTAGTCCAGAAGGTGTGAAAATCAATATTGACGGAGAAACTGCGTATATTGATCACGGCTCAATAGCAATAGCTTCTATAACAAGTTGTACGAATACATCAAATCCTTCAGTCATGATTGGTGCAGGACTTATCGCTAAAAAAGCTATCGAGCTTGGTTTAGAAAAAAAACCATGGGTTAAATCCAGCCTTGCTCCAGGGTCACAAGTCGTTGATGATTATTTAGAGGCTGCAGGTCTTCAGACATATCTCGACGATTTAGGATTTAATATTGTTGGGCATGGATGCACAACTTGTATTGGAAATAGTGGACCATTGATTGAATCAGTAGGAAATGCAGTTGATGAAGAGGATCTTGTTGTTTCTGCCGTATTAAGTGGTAATAGAAACTTCGAAGGTAGGGTTCACCAACAAGTTAAAGCTAGTTTCTTAGCTTCTCCTATGTTGGTAGTTTCATATGCACTAGCTGGTACAGTCAATATTGATCTCGAAAGTGAACCAATCGGCTATAATCTAGAACAAAAACCTATTTATCTAAAAGATATTTGGCCTAGCCATGAAGAAATACGTGATACAATGAACAAATCATTAAACGCCGACATGTTCATCAAGCGCTACAAATCTGCTTTTGAAGGTGATACTCGATGGCAAAACCTACCTGTACCTACTGGTAATCTATATAATTGGGACCCTACATCAACATATATACAAGAGTTTCCGATTTTCGAAGATTTATCACTTGAACCAAGTGATATAATTGACATACATAAAGCACGTGTTTTTGCAGTTTTAGGAGATTCAATAACCACTGACCATATTTCTCCAGCTGGAGGTATATCAATTTCGAGTCCTGCTGCAGAATATTTACAAGACAAAGAAGTGTCTCAAAAAGACTTTAATAGTTATGGCTCCCGACGAGGAAATCATTCAGTAATGGTGCCTGGTACTTTTGCAAATATTAGGCTTAAAAATGATTTAGCTCCCGATAAAGAGGGCGGATTTACTACCCACCTCCCTACCGGCGATGTAGTTACTCTTTTTGAAGCAGCTCAAAGATACAAATCTGAAAATACACCTTTAATTGTTCTAGCTGGTAAAGAATACGGTTCTGGAAGCTCAAGAGACTGGGCTGCCAAGGGACCGTTTTTATTAGGGGTCAGAGCAGTAATTGCTGAAACATATGAAAGAATTCATAGAAGTAATCTTATTGGTATGGGTGTTATACCTCTTCAGTATTTGGAGGGTGAGAATAAAAAATCTCTTGATTTAGAAGGCAATGAAATATTTGATATAAATGGACTTGCTGATAATCTTACTCCAGGTAAAGTTATTACAGTTACTGCAACTAAAACTAATGGTTCACAAACTTCTTTTAAAGTTAAAGTACGAATAGATGCTAATATTGAAGTTGATTATTACCATCATGGTGGCGTACTTCAGTACGTACTTCGCAAAATGCTAAAAGAAAGTAAGTAATGTTTGTTCAGGTTTCAAGAATACAAGTTTATCCAGGAACCATTGATGAAATTACAAACATATTCAAGAGATCTGTTTTACCATATATTCAAACCCAAAAAGGGTTTGTAAAGTTTCATTTATATACTGATAAAATCAACAGTAAGATAATAGTAAACAGTTATTGGGAAACTGAAGAAAATATTGAAACTGTTTTCACAAGCGGTATATACCAAGAACAACTTGCAAAATTTCAAAACCTTTTTGCAAGTTCACCCATTAGAGAAGTATTTAAAGTCAACCTATAGCTACCAAAGAATAGTTAAAACGTACTCTGGTGGAAATTCCGAATCATCAATAGGATCAATGGGTTCTATACCAAATTCTCGTAAAACAAAGTACAGCTGTCTCATATGTTGAACAGTGTGACCAGCTACCAAATCCAAACGTTCAGAAACACTTCTATCATCTTCCCCACGTGGCCCAAGTTGGCTTAAATAATTTATGTCTAATTCTGCTATTTTAGATTTAAACGATGCCAATACTCCTGCACCATAATCTGCAATATCAGCAAATGAGTTATATGATCTACCTGTCAAATCAGAACGTGGTGGATAATTTCCTGATTCCAATCCCACCATAGTAACTTCAGTGAACATAAACATATGATAGCCAAACTCACGCATTGGTCGATCTCGATCAGGAGCAGTCCAGTCTAATTTTTCATCAGGCATTAAACGAAGATTTTTTTCAACTGACCCTAAGGTTTTTTCTAATATAGATAGTGTCTCTTTAGGTGTTCGTGCTTCTATATCAATATTTAGAGATAAGGCTTCAGATAGCTGTCTAGGATTAAAACCATTTATGACTGTTTCACCGATAACTGTTACCGGTACAGACCTAAATCCTAGGTCTCGTAATTCTTGGAGGGCACCCTTATCGTTCTGGATATCTCTCTCTGTGTAATCAAATCCATTTTTTGAAAGAAACTCTTTCGTCCGAGCACAAGTAGCTCAGGCTTTTCTTGCATATACTTTAATATCTAATGACATAATTAAACTCCCTTCAAATTTACGAGAATTATACATAAAAAAATATAAAAATTATACATAAAAAATTGAGTTTAATAGATTTATTTATATTTTAGATATAATTACTAACTATTGCTGAGATAAATGATAAGGTATATATTTAATATCAAGGTTTAACATTGATTTAGCTATGGGGTAAATGGGATGCTGCTTGATTCTCTAATAATTAATTTTCTTATACTAGGATATTTGCTAGGTGCAATACCATTCGGCTGGCTTCTAGGTAAGATCAAAAATGTAGATGTATTTTCAGAAGGGGATGGTTTACCTGGTGCTGCTAATGTTTTACGTATTCTTGGACCAACTGAAGCATTTACAGTATATGCTTTAGACACAACAAAGGGTTTAGTAGCCATTTATATTGCTAGTGCAAATGGAATCATAGATTTACAACTTGTCATGGTAGCGAGTGCTACAATACTAGGTCACTGGAACTCTATATTTACCAAATTTAGAGGAGGCGACGGAGTAGCTGTATTGCTTGGTACCACAGTAGCACTTATACCAACTTTAGGATTTATAAGTGTGTCTATAGGAGTGACTGTTGCTGCTATTTCCAGAAAAACTGGTCACCATGCAGCATTATGGGGAGGAATTACCTGTTATGGATTCCTTTTACTCGGTAGTTATTTCATTAATTCTAACCCACCCACCATTTATGGAATTATGTGTTTAGCAGCTTTAGTACTTTCCCATAGTTTCTATGGTCATATGAAACGACGAAGCAAAATGGTGTATTAAGCTACTATGGATGTAAGAACGAATTAAATTCATTCATTGTTTGACTAGATTCTAGGTTGTAAACAAATTCGTAAATTGACTCTGCTTTTGACTTACCTATAAGAGGTTCAGCGAGGCCTAGGAATTTACTTTTTGTATCTGACCAACTTACTGGATTTTCAGGTTCACCTTTTGGATACTCTACATTTTCCTCAAATCTTTTACCATTATTTGTTGTTACAGTAATATTCGACTCCATTTCATGTTGAAATTGCTTTTGAGAAACGCTTACTTTATCCATGACTTCTTCAAGGGTTTTATCCCCTACTAATTGATAGGAGTCCCATATATACTCTCCTTTAATAGCAGCAACTGCTGCTGCAAAATAAGCACTAAATTGTGCCTCGACAGTGTTTTTAGGATACTCTCCCGAATATCCAACCATGTCATAACCAGTCTTACCCATATTAATATCTATTTTGTGAATATCTTTATAAGTAATATTATTTTCTCTAGTAATATTTAAGACAGCATCAATAGTTGCATGACTAAACCGACAACAAGGATAAGGTTTTACTGCAGTGTTCATTACCTCAAAATCAATACCATAGCTATCAAAAACCGAATAATCTGAAATTCCTTTTTCTGCATATAGGTTAAAGTAACCAAATTTACCTTCTATTGGTTCGGATGCACCCAAATATCCATTTTCCGCCATTATCAAACTTAAAATTGAATTATGCGGCGTTAGCCCTGTATGAAATCTTTTATTCCATGAACCATTTTCAAGGAATTGTTGAGAACCTGATATTTGGCTGATATTTAACCCCATTGCATTTTCAATAATTTCGTTATTGAAATTTAACAACTTGCCACCTGCGGCTGTACATCCAAAAATATTAGTTGTGGCGGTTGCATGGAATCCTTTTCGATGAACCAATGGGCCATGTGTTCTACCAATCTTTAAACTGATATCATATCCAACTATTGAAGCTAACAAAAAATCTATACCAGATTTATCATATTCTTGAGCTAATGCTAAGTTTGATGAAAAAATCGGCGTACCGGGATGAATAATAGATTCTTGATGGGTATCATCAAAATCCATACTGTGAGCCAAAGTTGCATTTAATAAGGCTGCATAATGGGCTGGGTACTGGTATGGGAGGCCTATAACCTGAGATTTCCCTATAGCTCCACTAACTAATTTATGAATACCATTCATGATTGATTTTGAAGAATCCGCTAAATAAACTCCACCGAGAGCAACACCTATATAATCTAAAAATAATTGTTTACATCTATCTATTACCTCTGGGGGAATATCTTCAAATTTTATAGAAGAAAGGTAATCAAGTGATAGTTGGGTAATGTTATTATCTTTCACCATAATATAACCTCAATAATCTTTAATGGTCGAGATGAGAGGGATCGAACCTCCGACCTCCTGTTCCCAAATTTCATTTATTAGTTAGCTAAGTTTAGGCATAGATAGGGATGGTCGTCAATATATATTTGTGTCATCGATAGCAATAGGTTTGACGGGATTAGTCGTTGCTGGACTAAGATAAAAAGCAGATATGACACCACGATTTTTATCTTTCATCCTATATATTACTTTAGGAGTGT
>Ga0209403_10001832_pt1 | contig 26671 bp, 26 predicted proteins | sample ArcticOcean_MG_C_8_FD_187440 | JGI IMG/M metagenome (GOLD analysis project Ga0209403, IMG submission 187440) | Marine microbial communities from western Arctic Ocean - ArcticOcean_MG_CB11_86 (SPAdes) (version 2) | ecosystem: Environmental > Aquatic > Marine > Oceanic | place: Arctic Ocean... | reverse complement strand
TTACTCGAATGCCAACAACGGCATTCTGTCAGTTGGCAAAGCGGTTCGACCGTACTGAAGATTCTCTATAATGTCCTGAGTTCTCGGCGAAGGTCACTCCAATGGCACTAAATCACATACTGCAACTTGCCGACACGGTCACAGGCAAGTCCTTCGCCGTCAGGCTATCCCCCGGCGACGAAGCGTTGCCGCTTGGTTCTTTTTTGGACAGCTATCTGAAAAAGCCAGATATCGACAGGCTCATGGAGGATTCGCGCATTTCGCCAGAGTCGGCCGAAACGCTCCTATCGATACAGGACCTGGTCTATCTCAGCAGCGATGACGACCATCTGGGTGCGATATTCAACGGCGTAAATTTCAGACAGGGCGAGACGCCCATAGAGTTGGCGGAACAGCCGGTGTTCCGCCCTCTAACCGTCGCAGATAAGGACGTCCTGCTGGCTGAAGTGGAGATCCACCGTCTGGGCGTCGGGTACGACCGCAATTGGGCTGGATTCGCCAGGCGTAGGTGGGAGAGGCATTCGGCGGAGTACGGCGCATTTGTGATTGAAACCCTTGAGTCGGCCTATGGCGATGAGAGGGCCGCTGAAATCGATCGGCGCAACTCCCCCGGATGGGAGGTAGATCTGGTCAGGGCTTTGGCGCGTCGGATCTGGGAGAGTCCCTTCGAGAACTACTCGAGATTTATTGGCCCCAAGCTTGTATACAAATCGGGTGACGAGACGGTGCAGAGCATCATGGACGGCGGGGGCGGAATCTGCTCGGAGAAGGTCCAGGCCCTCAAGTTCCTGACTGACCACTTTGGCATCGAGTCGGAGTATGTGCTGGCGGGGGCGAATGTACCAGGCCCGGTTCCCGAAGATCCACTGCGGGAGCTGCTGAGCACGTTCGACTTCCGGTTCGCGCGCCGTCATATGCGTTACTGGCAACACACTGCCCTGCTCTATCACATCGACGGGGTTCCGGTGCTGGTCGACGCCACCAACGGAAATGTGCCATTCCTGTTCGAAGAAGGTGATTCTGCCGAGCGGTTGCTGAGTTATGAATCGAGAACCTCTGTACCTGTCAGGATGGCTGTCCACGAAGAGGAGTTCTACTACCATCGCGTAGCGCAGGACATCCCCGAGAACCTGTTCTTCGCCCTGGAAGGCTGGATTCCCCACGTTGACTTAGTGCAAGTCTTCGACAACGAGCTTGGTCTGTGCATCACCGAGGACTACATGGTGACACCTGTGGTGTACCGAGCAGAAAAAACTTTGGAGCGGATGACGCGCGAGTACATACAGGTATGCGACAGAGCGGGGCTCGCGTGCGAGGTATCTCCCACCTGGGAGATGGAGACTGGCCTGGGATTGGCGTTTGTTGAGGCGCACCCGGAGGCCGCAGCAAAGGTGATGCTCGCAAGGGAACACCTCCTGGCGCGCTATGACGACTGCCACGGTCCCGGTCATGAGGCGGGCCTGGTCATAATTCAGCTTCGCGACCCCGAAACCGGCACAGGTTAGAGGCACCCCATCGCACACAAGACTTATGACACGCCAGCGAACGTGGTCGAGCTGCTGGACCGCGTCGTGGATGCGGCGGCTGGCACAGAGTTCTACGACTCGAAGTTGGCCGGACGACGCGGCGTCGATAGCCTTTCGGATTTTCGGTCGCTTCCCATCACTCCTTTGGCGGAACTGAGACAGCAGCGACTGGCCGACACATTGGCTCGGCCCGATGAGGTTGAATGGATCGTCGGTCCGCGCTCGGGGCGTGTGCGAAAGACACTGGCCGTCGCGGAAGGGGTGGAGCAGACGGGTGCCCGATACGACGTGTTTCGCGACGCCCTTCGCGAGGTTGATCCCGAGTCGCAACTACGGAGTTGCGCGGTGATTTCGTCAGCGGAGCGGCGGTACTTTGCGGCGGAGATCAGCACAATCCTGGGATACGTGGGTATTCAGGCCCACGTGTTCTCGGACACGGACCGGCGGCGCACACGCGAGATTCTACAGCAGATGTCTCCAGATCTGGTGGTTGTGCTGAGCGACTGGCTGGCCGGTCCGGATATTCCGACGAAAACACAGGTTTGCGTCACGTTTGAAAAGGACGTCTTGTTCATGGAACGAGGCCAGCTCGATGTGTTTCACGTTGACGAGCTTGGGTTCCTCGGACACTCGACCGATGGGCAGCATTGGATACTCTATAATGACCTCTACTTGTACGAGAGGTCCGATTCTGGGCAGCTGGTAGTGACTGCGCTGCATAACCTGGTGCAGCCGCTACTACGCATAGGAATCGAGGACTCGGCAGAGGGCTTCGGGATGCCCCTGGCCAAACGAGTCGAATAGCTACAGGACGAGGGCGATACCTACGATGTTCTACTCACTAGGGCGAATGGTCCGGCAGATGCGACGCCGCAAAGAGATTGGCGTTGCGGTTCTGCTTGGAATCATCGTAATTAGCATCATGGGGAACACGCTAACATTCTATTTTTTCGATCGTGTGGAACGCCCCGAAATCACGATCTGGGACGGTCTCTGGTTTAGCATAGTGTCGATCACCACAATTGGATACGGCGATATCTCGTCTTCGACCCTAGGCGGGCGGGTCGGGACGGCGTTTTTCATCGTTTTGGTGGGCCTGGCAACATTCACGACCGCGATTGGCATGGCGGTGGACTGGATCGCGGATTCCAGGCAAAAGGAGCGCACGGGTATGGGTAAATCGGGCCTCAGAGGCCATTTGATGATCATCAACTTTCCGGGCGAGTCCCGGGTTCGGGCGGTCATCAAAGAGTATCGTGACGATGTGCATCACGGGTCCGCGGAAGTAGTCATCGTGTCCGACAAGCTCCTGGAGCTGCCGTTCCACGTCGACGACGTATCGTTCATTCGCGGAGATCCTCTTGATGAGGAGACCCACGAGAGGGCCAACATCGCGCGCGCAGGACAGGCGATCATCCTTAGTCCCAGCCACGAGGATCCGAGGAGCGACAGCCTCGTGGCCTCGATTGCGTTCGTTATGAACAACATGAACCCGGAAATAGACATCGTTGCGGAGTGCCTGGACCTCAAGCATGCCGCACTTTTCAACGTGTCGCCCCGCGTTAACCTGGTCTATACGTTGCAGCTGGCCAACAATTTGCTTGTTCAGGAGGCCCAGGATCCTGGCGTGAGCATTGTGACTCAGGCGATCACAAGCAATCAGATCGAAGGGACACTCTCTACCACCTACGTGGAATCCATTCCGACCGAGGCTAAGCCCTATGTTAGCGTAGCCAAGCAGCTGCTCGACAGCGGAATTAACCTGGTCGGGGTCGTAAGGGACCGTACGGCGAAGGTGAGTTTCGACGGGATCGATCTCGCTGAGGGGGATGGTCTCGTGTATGTAGCCAAGACTCGGCACTCCTGGGAGGCTCTGCGAGGCCTATTGTCGTGAGGGGTGGTCGTCTCGCGTCGAAGTTGAATTGCCATAGTACGAATACATGGAAGGGCACGCGATCTCGAATACGTTTGTGAAGACGCTCGGGGAGCCGTTTGCAGGCGTCCGAGATGCATTGCGCCCCGTCTTGATTCGTGCCCACTCGCAATTTGGCGAATATCGCGAGTCTATGGCCAAGGCTGGTATATCTGCTGTCGATCTGCAGACGCGTGACCCTTTGGGGCTGTTGGAAGCCCTGCCCTCCCTTGAAGGAGACGCCTTCTACAGACTCGCCGACGAGGCTTTTACCTCGGCAGACAAGGTAGTGGACCTGGAGGCATCTTCGGGGACTACGGGACACCGCAAGAGGCGGGCGATCACCTATCGTGATGAGGTCGCAGAGTCCAAATTCCTGGCGCGCCTGTTCCGGGTGTGCGGTATTGGCGACAATGACCGTGTTGCATGCCTGGATACCGGGCCGCTGACGCTGATGGTCTCATTCACCCGTGCTCTCGAAGAGATGGGGGTTGCCGAGGCCTATGCCCTTTCAGCCGGTCCCGACCCTGCCTCGACGATCGATGATCTGCTTGTGCTGGACCCCACTGTCATCGTCACGGTGCCTTCGGTATTGGAACGATGCCTGGATATCCTTGTTCGCGGACTCGCGGGGCGTCCGAATGCAAAATTGCGTTCGCTGGTGTACGTTGGCGAGCCGCTTCGAAGTACAACCCACTCCCGTCTTGTTGACGACCTGGGACTTGAGGTCTTCGCCTATTACGGTGCATCCGAGACCTCGGCCCTGGGAATCGAGTGCCAGGTCCACGACGGCATTCACCTGTTCAACGACCAGAATCTACTCGAAATTTCGACTGAGGCACCGGACGACACCCACGGAAGACTACTGGTGACCACCCTTCATCAAGAAGGACTTCCGTTGCTCAGATACGCCCTGGGCGATTTGGTGAAATTGCGGCCGGGACCTTGTGCCTGCGGCCTGGCAGACCCCAGAGTGGACGTGATCGGGAGAATGGACGGCAGTGTGTCGCTGCTCGGCGTCAAGGTGTCCTACGACGGTATCCGAAGGGCGGCATACCGCGAGATGAGCACGCTGGGGCCGATCGACGTGGTACTCAGCGACGACGGCGGGGACAAGATGACCATCGTGCTCCCGGATTACATGGCTGCCGATGAGCCGCTTATCAGACGCTCACTGACTGGTAAGGAGCCCGAACTGGCGTATCTGTTCGCCGGGAAATTCGTGGAGTTGGAGTTGGCCTTTGCCGACGAATCCCACTTCAAGAATTCACGGAAGGAAAAGCGTGTCGTCGATTTGAGGAAGGGCTGATGGTCCTGCAGGCCGCCGGTCTCGCTGTTAAATGGGTAACGGGCGGCGGGGGTGCCGTCGAGGCTCACAGCCTGCTGCAGGAGAACCTCGGCCCAGCTAACGTGGAAGACCTGGCGACGTTTATAGAAACAATAGGCCCATCGCGCGACGATCGCGCAGTGACCAGAATGTTGTGCGCTTTTGACGATAGTGGGGTGCTGGCAGTGGTGGTCGGAGCCCGGCTCGGGAGGCTGAATGCCGCGATGCTGCTCTACTCTGCGGTCCACAAGGACATGCGGCGCAAGGGCATATATTCCGCGCTACGGTCTAGGGTGTTGGACGCTCTACACGGCGAGGATGGGCGGCCTTTGGACTATATCGTATCGGAACTGGAGCCTGAAGGGATCTTGTGGCGCTACTACCGTCAACACTGGGATGCCTGGATCGCTCCGTGCGAATACCGCGTGCCGGATACGCAGGGTATCTCGCCCAAGCCCCTTGATCTTGTCATAGTGCCGGTCGCTAAAAGACCAGAACTGCACGAAGTCGCCGAGATCGTCCGTGAGGTGTATGAAGGTGTGTATCGACTCGTCCCCGCAGATAGCAGCGACGAGTATCTGTCCGTAGTACAATCGATCCGAAACGACTAGCCCGAACCGGGGCGTGAGGCACAGCACGGTGATCGAGAAAATACTGGTCCCATTGGACGGGTCCGAGCAATCCGAGGGGATTCTTCCCTACGTATCAAAAGTGGCCACCGGGCTTGGGGCGACGGTAGTGCTCCTGTCGGTACTGGATCAGGGCTCGCTTGGCGTGGGGCGGTCGTACTTTTCCAGGTTGTACCAACGTGCGGAGAGCGGCGCAAGAGAAGGCCTGGTAGCCGCTGCAGGGTTGCTTGTAGGCACCGGAGTTGCCGTAGAGGAAGTTGTGGTTTCGGGCAGATCTGCCGACGAAATTGTTCGGGCTGCCGACGCCCACGATTGCAGCCTGATTATGATGTCGACCCATGGCCGTAACGCTCTTGCCAGAGGCATTCTGGGGTCTGTCACCGATGAGGTGATACATTCCGCCAATGTGCCGGTGCTGGCGATGACGCCCGAGCGAGCTACTACCTACCGGGGTGAGGACAGTACGCTGACCAGTATCCTGGTCGCGCTGGACGGATCGGATCTGGCCGAGACGGTTCTTCCCTACGTTACAGACCTTGCTTCAAGACTTTCGCTTGAGATTCTTTTGGTTCGAGTTGTACCTCCGATTCATGCGTTCTGGATGGACCACCTTCCAGAGGAGCTGTCGGAGGAGCAAGAGCAGGCTGAAGCCGACGCCAGGAACTACCTAGAACATACAGCTGCCAGGCTTTCAGGGAGTGGTTTGAGCGTCCAGTGGAGATTGCTAGCCGGCCATCCTGCTACGGCGATCGTGGAACTGGCACGAGAGATGCCACATGACATCGTGGCACTCGCTACTCACGGGCGTTCCGGCATTGCTCGACTGACCATGGGTAGCGTATCCGAAGCCGTCATACGCGGCACTGGAGATCCGGTCCTGGTTGTGAGGCCCCTGGGAGTCCGACCGCCGGATAAAGTGTAGTCCAGGCTCTAGACCTGGCTCACACAGGAGTGTTTGGCTTGGAGAGAGTCGTACCATTTCCGGACTCCGAGCCCGGTGGTTGGCCAGGCAGGCTAGCTTCCAGGCTTGCGATCCTCGCAGATCTACGACCTTCTGAAGACGCCTCCCGCCTTCCTGCCGAGGCGCGTAGCCTCGGGTTCTCACGATACTCCGACACTGAGTTGAAGGACGCCCTCTCCGACATCCAGGGCGAGGCGCTGTCCTGGGTATTCGGTATCGTTGACGAGGCAGTTTCGCGTCGCCTCGGGGCGTGGCGCGTCTTCGGTCAGGACCCGCCACATCCGCTACACGACATATCAAAATCAATCTTCAATCGTGGCTCCTACAGATCTGATCCCGACTTTCGCCCGGATGATTCTCTCTTCGATTCACTGACTTTCAGGCGTCACATCGAGGACGCCGTCGCGGAGATGAAGCTGAGCGACGTGGACGCCGAGATCGCGTGGGGTATGGTCTATCTGGCTGAGCGAGGATCTGCCGATTACGGCACGAACATCCATCTACCCGCACGGTTCTACGAGGCACTGGCAGTGCACGATACCGACGGGACTTTTCGGCTTAAGGCTACGGACGAGCAGCTTATAGCTGGCGAACTGCTTTATTATGGGCGAGTTGTCGAGATGGAGGCGGGCGAGGGCAAGACCATAGCCGCCGCCTTCCCAGCCATTCTTCACGCGGCGCAGGGCCGACGCGTGCATATCATCACCGCAAACGACTACCTAGCCCTTAGAGACGCGGAGTGGCTTGCCCCGGTGTATGAATCCCTGGGGCTCACCGTACGGGCCGTGCTCGGCTCCATGGAGGACGATGAGAGGAGAGACGCCTACAGGGCGGACGTGGTCTACTCCACCGTTCGGGAGCTTGGTTTTGATTACCTGCGGGACAATCTGAGATACCTGGAATCGGAGATGGTCCAGGGCGCCCTGGACGTGGCCATCGTCGACGAGGCGGACCAGGCCCTCGTTGACGAGTCCCAGACTCCACTGATTATTTCCGGCGGCGCTATGCCAGGTACCAGGTCGGTCCACAAGGCAAACAAAGTCATCGTGGATATGGCGGACGCGCAACAAGTGGTCGTGCGGAGCGTCGAGGAGGAGCTGCGAGAGGCTGAGCACTCGTCGAAACAACGCAAGGCTCTCTTGGTGCGGTTGGCTCTCGCCGCCCCGCGTTCCGAGACACTTACGAAGCACCTCGAAGGCGACGGCAGACTACGCGCAAGCGTGCGCTCAGCGGCACTGATGGCGGCATCGTCCAAGAATGCGCACGAGTCCCCTCTCCTCAAAGGGCTCTACTACCATGTGGACCTGGAGCATGGACTGGCGACCCTGACGGACCTGGGCCACGAGTTCGTGGAAAGTAGGCTAGGTTCTGTGTTCGACACCAGCACTCTTGAGGCGGCGATTTCCGGAGTCCAGTCCGATCATGACACTGCTCTGAAGGATAGACGCGCGTCGACAACACCACTGGTCCGCCGTCTCTCCCAAAGACAGAGCCAGATGAATCAGGTGCACCAGGCTTTGACTGCCCAGTTGCTGCTGCGCCGGGACGACGATTACGTGATAACTGAGGATACTGTGGTACTGGTAGACGGGCCCACGGGACGCGCCCGGCCTGACAGTCGATACCAACACGGATTGCAATCGGCCATCGAAGCCAAAGAAGGCGTCCGCGTTCACCAGGACTCCGCGGTCCTTGCGCAGATATCGATTCAGGGATTCATCAGGCAGTATGAGAGTGTGGCGGGGATGACCGGGACGGCTTTGGACGCTCGAGACGAGCTGCGCCGTGAGTACGGTCTGTCGGTCGCAGCGGTGCCACCAAGCCGCCCATCCAGGCGTGTCGATTGGCCTGCCAGGGTATATCACACGCGTCGGGACAAGCTGAGCGCCCTTTCGGACAACGTGAGTCACTGGAATCACGTGGGCAGGCCAGTGCTGATCGGCACGGTAACGGTCGAGCAGTCGGAAGAGGTCAGTGAACAGCTTACGCGGTCAGGCATCGCCCACCGTGTCCTCAACGCGGTCAGAAACTCCGAAGAGGCGGAAATAGTCAGGTCTGCTGGACGTGTTGGCGCGGTCACGGTGGCGACCAACATGGCTGGCAGGGGTACCGATATACTGCTCGACCCTGACCTGGACAACATCATTGCCGCACGTTGCACGAAAGTCGTGTCCCGTATGTTGGACGATGGCGCAAGCGGCGTTCTGGTAAGTTGCGACACTATCGAAGATGCGAACTCTTTGGAGTCCGCGTTCGCGCATATGGTCGGTTTGCGGCTTGAGCGAAAGGCCTCTGACATCGTCGTCTCGCGCAAGGCTGTCCCTAATTCCCCTGCCCGACCTACCAGGATCGAATTCGGCTGTGGATTGCATGTTAAGGGAACAGAATTGAACGACTCTGGCCGGGTGGACGCCCAGTTACGCGGCAGGGCCGGTAGACAAGGCTCCTCCGGTTCGTCCGGGTTTATCCTGTCTATGGAGGACAGGACGCTGGCCGTCTTGGGCATTGGAGCGCTGCCGGACGCGGAGGCCGGCGTAGACACAGCAGGCAGGCGTTTCTTTGAGGGCACCGCTACTACGAAGGCCCTGAATTCCGCCATGTCATGGATGGAGCAGGATACCACCGCCGGGCGCACCATAATGTCGGACTACCAGAGGGTGCTCGAAGAGCAGACGCTGGCGTACTATCGGGCCCGTCGCGACATAGTCACCGACGATCATTTCCACGCAACGTACGTCGGTTTGGCCCGAGAGGCGGCGGCGCGCTTGGTCGAACGTCACTTCCCTCCAACACGACCGGGCGACTATCCCGACCGGTTTGACGAGCTGGCAGAAGAGGCGTCGCTGGACTACGGCCTGGATTGCAGCCCTATGTGGGGTCTGGGAGTCGACGCACTGTCGGAGAAAATCGTCGAAGCGGTGGAGGATCGACTGGCACGGGCAAGGGGTGAGGTGGGAGCGACCGTGTTCGACGCCCTCGAGAAAATCACCTTCGTACAGACGGCGGATGAGGCCTGGCATTCACACCTTGGAGCGCTGGACAGCATGACAGCGGCGGCGGGACTGAGTCCATGGGGCCATCGAACCGCTGTTGCCGACTATTCAGCAAGGTGCCGGGAGGCCTATTCCGAGTTCAGGTTTGGCATTGTCGATGAGTTCATGCCGCGACTTCTCGAAGCGGCAAAAGACAACGGCGGAGAGACAGATTCTGCGTCCGAGGCTAGTTTGCTATCGGAGTTGCAGACTATCCTCGGATAGTTTTCGAGGATCACGAAGAACATGGGCGCGAAGTCAGTTGGCCAATGCCCCGGTGAGTCTCTATACTAGGGATCGCGAGGAGGATTGCAATGACCACAAAAATGCGTAGGGCTGGCACTAGGACGGTTGCAGGGGCGCTGATAGCGGCCGGGCCGGTGATTGCCGCCTGCAGTACGGGACCCAGCTACGACGAGTGGGCTGCGACGGACGGCGCGGCCGGTCGCATCAACCTTGAAGAGGTACAGAGCGCTTTCAAAGATGCGGCCAGCGTCTCTGAGTTCGAGCGACGCGTGAACGAGATTTTCGAGGGGGATAACCTGATACTGGTCAGAGCCAGGCAGGAACCCGACGCATTGGTCCTGGAGGGGTGGGAGGACCTGAGCGGCAATTTCGAGATCGACGAGGCGGCCGACGACAAGCTCTTCGATATCGTGGAGCGCGAAAAGCAGCATCAGATGAGGGGCTACGGGTCGAACGGGTACTACAACCGCGGTTTTGGCGGTGGGAACTTTCTCTTCACTTACATGGTCATCTCGTCCATGGGCCCTCGCGGCTATTACTATTCGACGTCACCAACCTATGCCCGTGGCGGCCTGCAGAGCTCTCGCACTAGCTATCGCAGTTCGGCCGGATACAAGTCCCAGGTGTCCAAGAACAGCAAGTATTTCAGCAGCAACGGTGGGTATGGAGGATCTGCTTACAAGACCGCCGGGAGCAGGCAATCCACCGCGCGCCAGTCATATAAATCGAAGCAACAGACCAGCGGCGCGTTCAAAAGCAGCAGCACCGGTGTACGAAGCAGATGGGGATCGTCATCGACGCGGTCGACTAGCTCAAGGGGCGGTCGTAGTGGCGGGTTCCGTGGCTTCGGAGGCGCACAGACCATAGTCGGGCCTACACGACCAGAATACAGGGCGTAGCCCAGCTCTGGTGGCGTCCATGCCAAGATACACCAAGGGTCCGCCACCCTCTCAGCAGCAGTCGCCAACGGTACCCTCCGCGGTTCAATTCCGTGTGACTCTTGGCGACATGCCCCTGCAAGATGCCTACTCGGTTATCTCACCGGAAACATCCTCTGACGAGACCCTGGGCACCCTGCTCAGTCGGGTTTTCACCCTCCACTTGTCGACCCGCATGGACGAAGGAATCATGTCTGGTTCGCCGCTCGACCCCGATTCCCTGGCAATGCATGCCGAGCTCGCGAAGATGATCTACGATTCCTATGCCGCACGCTGCTCTCTGAGGTTTTTCGTCAACCACGGCCCAGAAATTGACGCAACCGACCTGGTTGTTCCTCATTTTAGGCAGGTCGGAGCAGACGCAGATTCGTGGCAACTTGACGTGGTGGTCGAGCAGCGTTTCACGCCCTTTGAGTACGCGATATCCCGTGGGGACTGGTCAAGCGAGCCAGAGCTGATGGATTGGCTGGAAGACAGCACCGCTCTGCTTTTGGCAGACGCCGAAAGCCCCAATATATCCGAGGTCACCGCTCGGCGGCTTGTTGAGCAGGGTCTGTTCGAACCGCAAACACCACAAGGCCCGAGGGACATCACGGACGCAGGTCGTGCCAAGCGCAACGAACTTGAGTCAGAGGCCGAATCATACGTTGAGCAATACGGACTTTTCGAGGACGTACTCTACGACGATGAGGCACAGGTGGCCGATTTCGGCACCGGGATGGGCCAAGACCTTAGGCCGCTGGTTTATGAGGCGGAGAGTCTCGACCCCGTACGCATCACTTTCCTTTTGAGCATGCTGGGCTCAGCAGACGATGCGCTGGACACGCAAGACCCTCAACGCTTCTTCACAGCGCTGTTGACCCCGGCGGTTGACCGTCCGTATCTGGACAACGCGGACGTTGAGCAGATCATAGAGACGGGACTAGCCCTGGTGGAGCTAGATGCCGAATCCAAGCAACGCGATATCGCGCGTAGGCAGGCCGTTAGCCACGCCAGGCGGCAGACTCCCCCGCAAGGCGACCAGGCACATTCCTAGTCGACCTTTGGACGTGTGAGCGTTGCCTCAGTGCGGCCTGATCGCCGCTGCTTCGCCAACCACTGCACGTCTCGGTCGATTTAGCTGTTGCGGCGACAAGCTGCCCGCCACCGTACTTCCGAGACTTGACCGCGGGGCTTGCGAAGCCGCCTCGAATGTACACCTAGATCGTAGATCATGCGATTACGTGCGTCATCAGAGCAATCCCACCTAATTGTCGGGTGTCCACACCTGAGGCAGCGGAGATACGAAAGAACATGGGTGAAATTCACTCCGCGCCCCTTGTTCAAATGAAAAGGCCCCTACCCTGGTTAGGATAGAGGCCTTTTCATTGTTAGTGTCCGGGACTATTGCTAGATGGCGAAGTAGAGAATGAGCGAAGCTCCGATCACGACACCGCTCTCGATGAATGCCACGCCGACGTTGCGGTCGACTGCTAGTTCATGGGAGATTCTTGTGCCAGGGAGCAACGCGAAGTCGACGACTATCCGAACGGCGTACAGTAGCACGAACCCGATTATCGCGAAGGTCAGGAACGATGCGATGCTCTCGCCCCAGCCAACGAACTCGCCAAATACAGCCTTGAATGTGACGAGCCCGATTGCCACCAGGTTGCCACCCAGGGCAACGCCTACGGCCACGTTGTTCTTCTCGATCTCTTCGTGAATGTTGAAGGACGTAGTGAACTCGTAGAAGAAGCTAAAGATCACCAGGACCGCCATCCCCATGCCAAAGAATGCCAAAGACCGGAGTGCGCTCTCGACAACGGTGACATCGGAAACGCCCTCAATCCCCCCTGTTGAGCCGGCGGTAGCCGCCGCGATGACAAGCCCCGCAGCCACATAGACCCCTGCCTCCACCGCAGCGGAGCCCGAGTTCTGATCTTCGATGATCTCTTTCTCGGCATTGAACTTGTAGAGGACAAGGCGGTCAACCAGCAGTCGAGACGCGTTGAGTAGGACTATCCCCACGAGTGAGTAGATAGCCACCTCAAGGACATCGAGCCAGAAATCACCGGTCCACTGCCACTGATCGTCACGGACGATATTCAGCGGCTGGTACAGCACCCCGACGAAGACGATGATCACGCCCATAAAGTAGCCCGTGATGCTCAGGCCCAGGGCGCTGTTGTTCTTCTCGGCGAGCTGCCGATTGATCCTGTACGGCGTTACGAGGTCGAGGACCAGCTTTGCCACTACGAGTACCACTATCCCGAGGGCGACGTAGACGAGGCCTCGGGGGAAGAACTCGAGAGTGTCGATGAATGAGTCGTACATGGATCCTCCTGTCGCCCGACGGGCGATCAGCGCTTGTAGAGTGAGACGCTTTCCGGTGCGACCGATTCGACGAAGTGGCCCTGGAAGGGCATGCCTTCCCACTTGTCTATCGAGAGCAGATGATTACCGTCTTCAGAGGCGAAGTCCCAGACGTAAAATCCTTGGCCCTTGCCCTTGTTGTCCTCGTAGAGGAACGCCTCTGAGCTATTGCTGTAGTAGTAGGCCTCGCCGTCGATTTCGACAACGCTGTCGATTGACTGCGCCTCGTCCATCTGCGCGAGCGCTTCCTCATCAAGTCCAAGGGTCGAGAGTCCCACCGGACGCTCTTCTGCCATTATGGACACGTTGGCACCTTGCGGACCTGACCAGTACAGCCAGAGTCTCTTGTCTCCGTCAACCCCGAGTATCTCGTACCACTCGCCCCCGTCGCCCTTGTAGCGATTGAGTTTTTCGATGATGAAGTACGAGTCCTCGTACTCGATGGACCAATCGGTAACAGTGAATACATCGCCTACGGCCGCACCAGTGATGCTGTCGTTGTCAGCCTCAGATTTAGAGGACTTCCGTTTCTTACCGAAGAAGGACTTCAACTCCAACACCTCTCATGCACCCTCTCGCGCCACCGCATTGTAGCTAGCGGCCCTTATAGGGTCAACCTTGGCAGGGACGTTACTCTATGAGCGTGCCGGAGTCGAGGTTGTAGAGATACTTGTTGCCTTCGCCAACCCCTTCGGTGATTACTACCTCATGCACATGAACATCGGTGGACTCGATGAGCATCGATGTGCCCGTCGTCTCGACCAACAAGCCGCCAAAGGTCTTGAGCTTGATCCCTGCCTCTACCTCTTCCATGGTGGAATACTTCAATTCGGCCTCCTCATTTCTTCTGTGAATTCAATAGTAACGGGGACAAGTGTGTGCATCGTCCCCATGATGCCCCGCAAAATCCGGAGCCATTTGCCTCCCCTATCCCCGCGTGAGCCGTGGACGGGCTGGCTTAGCCACAGATTCTACCAGTCTGAGAAGCTGCAATAAAGACCCTGGGTAGGTCTCTCATGCCTCATTTTGGAATACAGACTCAAGTAGGCCATCCGGGTGGGCGGCTGTCACCTCGAATTCTCATCAGGCGAAAATCACACAACAGGTCCAATGCGAATCTGGCCTCACGGAGTAGTATGCCCTTCCTGCCTAAGCGCCCGCGGTACCGGCTGTGTTACGATTTTCGGATGACAAAGGGACGCGTTGTAGTTGCGATGTCCGGTGGCGTGGACTCATCTGTCGCAGCGCTGCTGTTGAAACAGCAGGGCTACGATGTCGTGGGCGTGACCATGCGACTTTGGACTGAGGAGCGTGGCGATGTTCCGGCCAGCGCCAAGCGGTGCTGCTCGGTAGAGGACATCGACGATGCTCGGAGGGTCTGCCAGAAGATTGGTGTGCCCCACTACGTCATGAACCTGGAGCGTGAGTTCCAGGAACACGTGGTTGATTATTTCTGCCAGGAGTACGATCGCGGTCGCACTCCTCATCCGTGCCTCGCATGCAACGACAAGATCAAGTTCGATTTCCTGCTGAAGCGGTCCCTATTCCTGGATGCGGACTACATTGCAACGGGTCACTATGCTCGCGTTGCGAAAACTGATGAAGCTTACCGATTGCTGAAGGGGCTGGACGCCAGCAAAGATCAGTCTTACGTGCTGTTCACACTTGGACAGGCGGAGCTGAGCAGGCTGTTGTTGCCCATTGGCGAGGTAGACAAGGCAGATGTACGCGAAATGGCTGCTGATGCCGGGCTCGCGGTGGCGGACAAGCCAGACAGCCAGGAGATATGCTTCATTCCAAGTGGCGACTATCGCAAGTTCATCGAGGATCGAGGGACGCCCAGGCCTGGCGACCTCGTTGACATGGATGGTGCACTGATCAAGCAGCACCCCGGCGTGCAGTTCTTCACGATCGGCCAGCGTCGTGGACTGGGACTCCCGGGCGGTGGTACAAGTCCTGTGTTCGTTACAGACATCGACCCTGAGACCAACCGTGTCACGGTCGGTGCGGAGAGCGATCTGTATCGAGACATCCTGTGGGCCTCTGGGCTCTCCTTCACGTCAGGACACCCGCCGGAGAGTCCGATACCTGTGACTGTCAAGATTCGCTATAAGTCCTCAGCGAACCGAGCTACGCTAACGATGCGGGGAGATTGGGCTACGGTCCAGTTCGAAGAGCCGCAGCGCGCCATCACGCCGGGTCAGCCTGCCGTGTTCTACAACGGTGACGAGGTTGTCGGTGGGGGCTTCATCGAGGTCCGTGAGCCATCTCCGATTCAGGTGGCTCAGGTCGGACTGCCGAGCGCCGTTTAACATCCGAGCGCGGCTTCGAGACTTTTCGATCCACATGGTGACTGACTCCCGTGAAGACTTCCAAATCAAAGAAGCCCCGCAGCGAGCGGCCGCGCCCTGACAACAGCGAGGAGACTGCGCTCCTGGCCCAGGGCTACTCGCTCATCGCCGGAATGGACGAGGCTGGCAGAGGTCCGTTGGCTGGACCGGTCGTGGCGGGGCTGATTATCCTGCCAAGAGACCTTTCCGGGTCGTGGATTAAAGATATTCGCGATAGCAAGGTCATGACGCGGATACAGCGCGAGAAGGTCTTTGGTCACCTGCAAGAGGAGGCTCTGGGATTTCAGAGTGGAGCCGCGTCGGCTTTGGAGATTGACGAGCTGGGCATAGTGCCTGCTACACGTCTCGCGATGACCAGGGCGCTGAACGCATTGGCCCTAATGCCCCAATTCCTGCTGCTAGACGCATTCCCGCTGCCCGGCGTCGATATACCGCAATTGGCAATCATCAAGGGCGACGCTACGTGCCTGTCGATAGCGGCGTCGTCGGTGGTTGCGAAGGTGACCCGTGACCGCATGATGGAGGAGTTTGACGATCAATTTCCCGGCTACGGCTTTGCGCAAAATAAGGGATACGGGACCGGGGAGCACATGCGGATTCTGGAGGAGCTAGGCCCCTGCCCTATTCATCGATTCAGCTTCGAGCCCATCAAGGGTTCAGCAGCAACGAGATGAGCACACCTCGAATCCGTCTTGGCATGGCCGGCGAAGGGCTGGCGAGACGCCATTTGGAGTCCAAGGGCTATACCATCGTAGCCGCCAACGTCCGATTCGCGTCCGGCGAGATCGATCTGGTTGCTGAACACGGCGGGACCATAGTGTTTGTCGAAGTACGAACCCGAAGGGGCACTGGGACCGGCTCGCCAGAGGAGTCCATAACGCCCAAGAAGCGCTCCAAAATGACAGCGGCGGCCCAAGAATACCTGCAGGTCCACGAGTCGGAGGAGCGCGACTGGCGCATCGACGTTGTAGCTGTAGAGATAGGCCACGACGGGCGGCTGCGGCGTATAGACATCGTCGAGAATGCGGTCGAGGGGTGAGCTAGTTCGAACCACGCTCTTCAGCATCTGAATCGGCTTTGAACCAACAATCGCCCGCCAAGACCGTGCCTCAACATGGTCAACACAAACGATGGCTCAGACGAGCCGTGCGCGACGGGCAATCCCTGCAACGCCACACTTCCTGAGCAAGGCCGTCGTAGTCCGTGGACCCGTGTTAGAATTTTCGCCATGAACCCCTTCGTTGCCGCTCAAACACACGCACTCGTAGAGAATATTCGGCTGCTGGAGGCATTCGTCACAGCGCCGTTGGGCCTCTACTCCGACATTCGCATGCTCCGAGAGGCGCTGCCTTTGGAGGGCGCAAGCGATCTGACGCAGTCCGAGAGTCAGGAGCGCCGCCTGGGTTACCGGGGTCTCACAGCCAAACCGGGGCTCCTGGCCCTGCGGGCAGCCATTCAGGTAGAGGACGCACTTGTCACGCTGACCTCGGTCAAAGAGGGCGACGGCCCGGTGCTGAAGCCGGAGTGGGTATCTCAGGCCCAAAAGGTCATGACCCGGGTGCTGCAGCGGGTTGGGAATGATGTGCGTAGCGAGGCTGCGGCGCGTGTTCGCGGTCTCTATGTGATCATCGACCCGGAGGTTACTGGAGGCAGGCCGGTTCCTGAGGTCGCACGTGCCGCCCTGGAAGGCGGCGCGATGGTGCTGCAATACCGCAACAAGAACGGCGCTGCTGCCGATATATTGCCCGAAGCCCTCGAAATGGGTGCGTTGTGCCATGAGCACGGCGCCCTCTTTATCATGAACGACGATCCAACGCTGGCGGCCGCATCTGGGGCCGCCGGTCTACATGTTGGGCAGCAGGATCTCCCTGTGCCGGAGGCCCGACGTTTTCTGGGCTGGGAGCGTCTGGTCGGACGCTCCAACAACAATATGGACGAGGTCTCAGAGTCGGTAACTATGGGGGCCGACTACTTGGCGGTGGGCGCTGTGTTCCCGACGAGCACGATGGGTAAGTCCACACGCCAGGTCGTGGGGCCAGATTTTGTAAAAACGGCCAAGCAGTTCGCTGACCAGCCCATAGTCGCGATAGGCGGCATTAACGAGAGCAACGTTAGACAGGTTGTAGTGGTCGGCGCGGACTGCATTTGCGTGGTTGGCGCCGTAACCCTTGCGGACGACCCACGGACGGCTACGAAGTCGCTCGTGGAAGCTATCTCAAACGCAAATTAGAATCAAGCCCACCAATACGAGGTGATCATGACCATCGATCGGAAAGCCGAGCTGGCAGCGGTGTCGGAGACGTCCAGGGCCTCGTTTGTGGAGACGCACAACGCGCGCGAACAGGCCCTGAGGCTGTCCCGCGAGATCGTGCGGAACTCGGCGAATAGCATCAGGGCCACGCATCGGGCGGAATGGGACCAGGCGCACGAGCTTTTGCAGGCGGTATCGGACCTGAAAAGCGAGCTGGACGAGCTGCTTGCCGACCATCCACGTGTCTACTACGCGGGATTCGTCGAGGACGCCGTGAAAGAGTATGCGGAGGCCAGCGCAACCCTTTCCTTTGCGGAGGGCAGGCCGCTGGCAGGTCCTGAAGAGCTTGGCATCGGGGCTGCTCCATACATGAACGCGATGGCGGAGGCAGCAGGCGAGATGCGCCGCTTTATCCTGGACGCGCTCCGACGCGACGATGTGAGCCGGTGCGAGGAGCTGCTGGGGGTCATGGACGATATTTATAGTCACCTGGTTTCGATGGACTTCCCCGATGCCGTGACACGGGGTCTGCGCCGCAGTACGGATATGGCCCGTGGCGTACTGGAACGGACCCGTGGAGACCTGACTGTGGCAATACGCCAGCGTCGCCTTGAAGGAAAGTTGGCCGAGTTGCAGAGATCGCTTAGCGAGAGCTCAGGGGCCCCAACGGCCTGAGAAAAAGTGGGCGCGTTCCAGACCCACCCTACGGGGTCTGCCTTCGGCTTAGCCGCTTGACTGGCCCCATGGCGTATGTTAGTTTTTTCACGAGCCAAGCCCCTGTGGAGTTTTATATAGCTGTCCTCCCTCCCGAGGGAGGACTTTTTGTGGAGATGCCAAAATGACAATTGTCTATATCGCCTTTGCGGCCGGTGTTGTCGGCCTCTTGTTTGCCCTAGTCCAAGCGATACGTATCGTTAAGTTGGACAAGGGTAATGAAACCGTCCAGTTCATCGGTAGGGCTATACAGGAAGGCGCGATGGCCTTCCTGTCGCGAGAGTACCGACTGCTGGGCATGTTCGTGGTCGTCATGGCCGTGATCCTAGCCGTATTCATCGACTACGACGTGACGGGGCGTGTCGCGGAAGCGAGCGAACTGTTCGACGCGGATCGCAGCGTGCCGTCGACCGCTATCGCGTACCTGATCGGCGCAATAGGCTCCGCGCTGGCAGGCTTCATCGGCATGAGCATCGCCATCCGAGCCAACTCACGAACCGTCGTGAAGGCCCAGGAGGGATTGAACCCGGCGCTAAAGGTCGCCTTTAGCTCCGGGTCTGTGATGGGCGTATCGGTGGTGGCCATCGGCCTCATCGGCGTGACCCTCGTCTACCTGGTCTTTAAGGACATCAGCATCATCGCTGGCTTCGGGTTCGGCGCATCGTCCATCGCGCTGTTTGCCAGGGTCGGCGGCGGCATCTACACCAAGGCGGCCGATGTCGGCGCAGACCTGGTGGGCAAGGTGGAGGCTGGCATTCCTGAAGACGACCCCCGCAACCCGGCCACGATCGCAGACAACGTGGGCGACAACGTTGGGGACGTGGCGGGCATGGGGGCGGACCTGTTCGAGTCCTACGTCGGTTCCATCATCGCGACCATCGCCCTGGCGGCCACTGGCGCCCTGTATCTAGACATGGACGTTGACCTGACCGATACAGCGGCTAACTACGACCACTACTTGTTTTTGCTTCCCATTATCGTTGCGGCCCTTGGCATATTCTCCTCCATACTGGGAACGCTGTTGGTGCGTACCAAGGAGGGAGCCTCGATGGGCCGCCTCCTCTGGACGCTGCGGACCGGCATCATTTCGGCCGGTGTACTGGTCCTGATAGGCACCGGAATCGCGATCAACATGATGGACCTGCCCTTCGACCTGTTCTGGGTCATTGTAGTGGGGCTTGTGGCAGGCCAGATCATCGGCACATCGTCCGAAATATATACGTCCTACGAGTTCAAATTCACACGGGACATCGCAGCTCAGTCGGAGACGGGTCCTGCGACCGTGATAATCTCGGGCCTCGGCCTAGGAATGATGAGCACGCTGATACCGGGCTTGGTGATCGTAGTCGCGATGTGGGCGACCAACGAGCTTGCAGGTGTCTACGGTGTGGCGTTGGCCGCGGTCGGCATGCTGTCGACCCTTGGTATCACGCTGGCCACGGACGCCTACGGGCCGGTAGCCGACAATGCCGGCGGTATTGCGGAGCAGGCCCACATGGACCCAGAAGTGCGCGAGAGGACGGATGCACTCGACTCCCTGGGCAACACGACGGCTGCCACGGGTAAGGGTTTCGCCATCGGCTCGGCAGTGCTTACTGCGCTGGCGCTGATGGCGGCCTATGCGGAGGTGAGCGGCGTGAAGACCTTCGACCTGTTGAATGTAAATGTGATGATGGGGCTGATCGTTGGATCCATCATGCCGTTCCTGTTCTCGGCGCTGACGATGCAGGCCGTGGGACGCGCGGCGAACGCGATGATCCAAGAGGTCCGCCGTCAGTTCCGGGAGATCGAAGGGCTGTTGGAAGGCACCGCACCGGCGGATTACGCCAGGGCCGTCGACATCAGCACCAGCGGCGCGATGCGCGAAATGGTCCTGCCTGGCTTGCTGGCGATCATCGCACCGGTGGCGGTTGGATCGATCCTAGGCGCGGAGGCACTGGGCGGACTTCTCGTGGGCGCAATCGCGACGGGCTTCCTGCTGGCCATCATGATGGCCAATGCGGGAGGCGCCTGGGACAACGCCAAGAAGTGGGTCGAGAAGGGGAATCATGGTGGCAAGGGCTCTGAGCAGCACACGGCTGTGGTCGTTGGAGATACTGTCGGCGACCCCTTCAAGGACACGTCTGGCCCGGCCCTGAACATTTTGATCAAGCTGATGTCGATCGTGGCGCTGGTATTCGCTCCGCTCTTCCTGTAAGCCTTTCCCCTCCCCTCTCAGCAGTGATGGGGGGAGGGACGGCAGTACAGACCGCTTAGACTTCCCCTCGAACCTGCGCAAGACGAGTGCAATGTCCCCTTCTTGAACCACCCTGCCTTATGTGGCCGTTCGGCCATTCGATTCAGTACGGCGTCGGGCGAGGCCATGATCGGGTAGTCCGCGTCGGAGTCGTCCAGATATCCGAAGTAGAGCGTCCCGTAGACGTTGCCCTCGATGTGGAGCCCGACGAGATATACGGGTGGGGGCTTCTAACGTGATTTCAGCAGGCGTGTCGCCCGCCACCCCAGACCCTTCGCAGGCGCTCAGTCACGTGGCATGGATTGCCTTCTACCCGTGGGTGATGAGGGGGTCCGTGATCCCGGCTTCCGCAAAACCCTTCGCCCTCAGGACGCAGCTGTCGCACTCGTTGCACGGGGTCTCGCCGCCCTCGTAACAACTCCAGGTGAGATCGAGGGGCGCGCTAAGCTCGATTGCCATCTGAACAATCTCTGCCTTGGACAGGTGGATGATGGGCGTCTCGATCTCAATGTCGATGCCGTACTCTGCGCCCAGCTTGCTGCCGAGACGTAGGGACTTCGCCATCTGCTCATAGAACTCGGGCCTGCAGTCCGGATAGCCACTGTAGTCGATGGCGTTTGGGGCCATGTATAGGCGTGCGACAACTTCCGACGCAGGGACGCCCTCGACCTCAATGGCGTGGAGCACCTTGCTTTCAAGCAAGGCCGCCGATAGTGACAAGAACATGGTGTTGCGCAGGGGGACGTAGGTAATGGGGATGCCGGTCCCGATAGCTGAGGCGTCTTTAGGGACGGCGAAGGCTTCGGGGCTGGTCAGGGCCGAGTACCAGGCAACCTCTTTCAGGAACGCGACGTCTAGCAGCTTGTGCTCCACACCAAGAACTGCGGCGACGCGGGCCGCGCACTCGACCTCCTTGCCATGTGTCTGGCCGTAGTGGAAGGTTAGTGCCGTTAGGTGGTCGGACCGACCGACCGCGTAGGCAGTCACTGTTGTGGAGTCGAGGCCGCCGGAAAGCAGCGTTAGGCTATAGGTTGGCATATGATGCCGGTCAGGCCGTCCCGTGGCGAGCGGTGACTACGGTATGTAGCCCGCCCCTGATCAGGTAGTCGAGGGTGACGGTCATCCGGCGGGGGGAACAGGCAGCGACGAGGTTGTTGAGCACCTGATTGGCTACGTGTTCCTGGACTATGTGAACCCCTCTGTATGAGAGCAGGTAGTACTTGAGCGATTTTAGCTCGATGCACTGCTTGTCGGGGACGTATTCGATCTTCAGCGAGCCGAAGTCAGGCAGCTCGTTCCAGGGGCAGACAGCTGTGAACTCCTGAGTGTCTATGACGACCTCGGAGTCGCTGTTTGGGTAGTCATACTCGAACGTTAGCAGGCAGTCCGGGTCCACACCGCGATCCGCGCTGGCCTCAAGTCGGCTATCCAGCGCCTCGTAGTCGTCACGTAGGGATTCTATAGTTGCCATTTTGTTCCCACTCCAGAGACACCTTGGTCCACCGATCAGAACCTATATAATACATTACAGTCGGTCGTAGAGATTGCGAGTGCCGCGTTCTTCCAGGGGTGACAAACAAAAGATGGCCCAGAGCCCCTCTCAACTCCCCCCAGCCATCGCCGCCCGAGGACTGCACAAATCGTACGGGCGCGCAGGGGTCCTCAGGGGCCTGGATCTCGATGTCCCCTGGGGCGAGGTCGTGATCGTACTGGGATCCAACGGTTCTGGAAAAACGACCCTGATGCGGGTACTGACGACGCTGACCAGACCCGATAATGGCAGCGTTCTGATCGGAGGTCTTGATCCCCACAAGCTTGGACGGCAGGTGCGGAGCCAGATCGGCGTCGTTACCCACGATCCACTACTCTACGACGATCTCACCGGGTACGAAAACCTGCGATTTGTGACGCGGATGTTCGGCCTCGACCGAGCGGATGAACGAATAGAGGTTGCTGCCGAAAGACTGGGCCTTTCCGCGCGGCTCCACCAGCGGGTCGGGACGCTGTCCCATGGCCTAAAGAAGCGATTCACCATCGCGCGGGCGCTGCTGCACGACCCGAAAATTCTCCTGATGGACGAGCCGGAATCCGGCCTCGACCAGGAGTCACAGACTACCCTCGATACGCTGATACGAGACCCGGCGACGTCATTCCGTTCTGTGCTCATCACAACCCACAGCCCGGAACGGGCTGCTGCGGTGGGCGATCGGGTCGCAATCCTGGCTAAGGGCCTTATTGCTCACACGGAGCCGATTGGTCGGGATACGGACCCTGACGCAATCAGACGCCTTTACGCCGAGCACACCGGGCCGGGCCAATGAGGGCGTACCTGGATCCAATCCTGGCGCTGGTTTGGAAAGATATCCTGCTGGAGCTCCGGACAAAGGATATCGTTGTCTCGGTTCTGGTGTTCTCTCTTCTGGTGATCGTGGTCTTCAACTTCGCCATCGAGCCATCACCTGCTAATGTCGGTATCGTCGCCCCCGGCGTGCTCTGGATCGCCTATATATTCGGCGGCGTACTGGGCCTGACACGATCGTTCGGCCTGGAGCGCGACTCCGGCAACCTGCGAGGGCTGATGCTCTCTCCGGTATCGCGGGACGCCATATTCTTTGGAAAAATGCTGGCGAACTTCCTGTTCATGATGCTTGTTGAGCTGATGGTGTTCCCTGTGTTCGCCGTGCTGTTCAACCTCCCATTATGGCAGCCAGAGTTACTTCCAATAGCGATGTTGGCCACCCTCGGCATCTCGACCATAGGTACTCTGTTTTCGGCTATGGCTGTGAGTACTCGGGCAAGAGAAGTGATGCTGCCGCTGCTATTCCTGCCGGCGGCGGTACCAATCATCATTGCAGCGGTGGAGACAACCGGACTCGTCCTGCGCGAACAAGAGTTGACCGACCTCGCGGCGTGGTTGCCCCTGATGGCGGCCTTCGACGCGGTGTTCCTGGTCGTGTGTCCTGTGGCTTTTCACTTTGTGGTCGAGGACTGAGCCTCGAAGGACTGCTGGTGACAACGGTGCGGTGGCTGACGTAGCCGGCTGTCCTAACAACCACAACGAGCGTGGCGAGGGCGTACGGACTGCGCTGCTTGAGCCGGGGAAGTTCAACAGTCCGCATGGAATGGCTGTGGACGCGCGGGGCAATCTGTATGTCGCGGAGTGGCAAATCGGCGGCAGGTCGATCAAGCTGGCCAACGTATAGCAAGCGCAAAGAAGGCGTGATCGCTACGGTGATCACGCCTTCTTTGCGCTTAGGTCAGGTTCGTTCGACTAGGATAGCACGTCCCAAAGCCGGTTGGCCTGCCATCTCAGAATTCAGACGATGGTTGCCAGCGCCAGGCCGATGCCCGACAGAAGCATGGCTATTCCGACGAACTTGAGCGGCTCGAGCCAGAGCTTGATTGCGCTGATTGTGCCCAGGTCGGCCAGTAGCGCCGAGCCTGCTTCAGCGGGGTTCAACTGAGTGGCGATCGAGTGGTTCCAATAGTCGTATGGCTGGATCCCCTCTATGATTCCGACCACGACGGCGATCATCAGCACCATCATTCCCATCATCATGACCATTGGGAATACCTTGGCGGTGATAGGCGGCTCAACCAGTTTGACCTCGACCCCGAGGGCCTCCTGTACTTTGCCGCCGCCTACTCGAAGAGCGCCGAGTATAGTTGCCAGTAGGAACGTCACGCCGCCAAGCAGCATGCCCATGCCGAGGAACTTGAGCGGCGGTAGCCATGCCTTGACCGACTCGATAAACGCTCTTTTGGTCGCCAGGTCGGAGCCCGTCGTAGCTGCCTCACGGATTACCTTCGACGACTCGAAGTACTCTCCTGCCACTGACGAATTGATGATGCCGATCACGAAAGCGGCGACCACGATCATGAACCCCATGGCAATGAATGGGATCCACATCTTGCTTGCCATCGCCTGCATACCGGTTACCTCAACCGGCAGGTCCGATGATGAGATCACTACATCGCCTGGTGCGTTACTTGCGATAGTTGCCATTGTTTCCATCCTGAAATACTGGGACCGGGGTGCTTGGAGCCTCGCCGGTCTGCTAGTGGTCGTGTACTGGCTTCACGTCCCGGCATGTCTCGCAGTACTTTTCGCCCCTCTTGATTGCCGGCAGGGCGACCGCCATGGTGGCGCCTCTCAGCTTCACGTTCCGTAGTATGTTTCCGAAAGCGAAGCCAAATCCCAGCAGATATGTTGCCAATCCGAGAATGGAGAGTGGCAGCAGCCAGGCCTTCACTGCGTTGATGCTCCCAAGCTGGGACAGGATCCCCGCCTCGTCGGCATCCCTCACGGCCTTAGAATTGGAGTAGTAGTCGCCTGCCATCACCGCCAGCACTATCCAGACGATGGCGGCAACCATGATTATCATCGCGGCCACTATCCAGAGCCCGCCGGCTATTTTAATTTGTGGCGCAGTTGTTCGGGCCTGCGCCCTCAGCGCTTCGTTGGTCACATGTGCCTCCTTCCCTCATCTGTTCTTATTCGCCGCTCAGCTAGCTCGAAAATCACGGGAAATCTCTGTCGGCCATCTCGCCCTCCACTTTCTGCTGAGATTGACCCAACACGCATCGACGTTCTATATGATCCCGTCGTAGACCAGGGCCGTGACGACCCCGAAGACGATATGCAGCATGAAGAATCCCATTGCGGTCATCCTTGGGTAGCTCATAGCGAAGAATCCAGGTGCCTGGATTTCACCTCGCCTGATCGTCGGATGCATTATGGGGAGCATGCCGAGGCCGATGCCTGTGACAATCCAGTGACCGAATCCGAAAGCGAGGCCCCATCCGAAGAAGCCGCTGTCGATGTCGAATGCGACGTACGGCAGACCGTGGATGAGCCCAAAGACCACGCTCATCATCGAGTGCATCATTGCTCCGACTACGTATGCCATCGTGCCAGCCGGAACCATCATCGTTCCGAGCATCTGGAACAGGTTCATCTTCATCTGGGCAGGTATCATCGCGATGCCCATATAGAGGAGAACGGACATTACGCCGCCTCCCACGAGTCCTGCAACTATCGCCGCTCCAACGTCCAATTCCATGAATCACCTCTGGGGAACATTTTGTCTGCTGACGACTCGCGATTTGCTGCCGTCACTACATTCGATGGCCCGCCACTCTGGGCGGTTCTGTAGTCTTGCATACAGTTCGCCGAATCCATCTGGAATTGCGGGGCATCGAATGCTACGAAACCAGTGCACGTCACAGGTCGCCGACAGGAGTAGCCATGGAGATGATCATCGAGAGTAAAACCGAGAATTCCGTGACCGGACTGCTCGTCGACGAGGGGTCAGTGTTGGAATCTTGCGGAATTGAAATTTTTGACGGACTACCTGACGGCGAGTTTGAAGCTATTGTTGCGGAAGTGCCTCCGATCAGCGTGGCGAAGGGGACGACGTTCTACTCCTCGGAGGACGGCCCGTCGGACCTTTATCTGCTGAGATCGGGAAGGATCGAGCTGTACCGACAGTCGGCGTCGGGCAAGCGGCTGACGCTGGGCATAATCAGCGAGGGTGCGTTCTTCGGCGAGATGTCGCTTCTTGGCGACGTTCAGACCGGCACTGGTGCGGTGGCGTACGAGGCCAGTGTGGTCCATGTGATGAGCCGCGACTATGTAAGCGCGCTGATGCTCCAGCACCCCACGGTCGCGGTGAGGGTGGTGGACGTACTGGCAAGAAGGCTCCAGAAGGCGAGGGAATCGCTCCAGGAGATGGCCTTCAACGACGTAACAGGGAGGGTCGCGGGCCTGCTACTGCTTCTAGACCCAGAGGACGTTGGATTCGTCGAAGGTTCCTCTCACCAGGAGTTGGCGGATATGGTTGGCTGCCTGCGCGAGAGCTTAAGCGATACACTTGATCGCTTTAAGCGGAGTGGTGCTGTGACCGTCGGTCGCAAGCGTGTCGATATCCGCGACAGGAGTCGACTCCAGCGGATCGTAGTTCAAAGGTCGGGCGCTCGATCCTAAGCCCATTTGGTGTTGCCTCTCGCCGCCTGTCCGAAGCCGCTCATACCGTGGCGAAATACGTTGACATTGGACGCCCTCCCCTGCTATATTCTAGCTATCGAGACGGCATCAAAACTGCCTCGAAAAGATACAGTCACGGGAGCTGCCGTAGTCGATCCCCGGCTCAAAATTGACAAGGATGGTCTCTAGGCCTCCCGAAACGGCCACGCA
>Ga0209403_10001831_pt1 | contig 26676 bp, 23 predicted proteins | sample ArcticOcean_MG_C_8_FD_187440 | JGI IMG/M metagenome (GOLD analysis project Ga0209403, IMG submission 187440) | Marine microbial communities from western Arctic Ocean - ArcticOcean_MG_CB11_86 (SPAdes) (version 2) | ecosystem: Environmental > Aquatic > Marine > Oceanic | place: Arctic Ocean... | reverse complement strand
GTCTCATTACCGTACTCTAGTAGAATACTTTGTACAGTCGCTGTATCAGTAGTGATGATGGTTTTGTCTCTCCATTCTGTTAGGCTTTGAGCCACAGCACTACGTAATTCTCCGGAGATTACTACTACTTCATCTTGACCTTCAATCCTGGCAAACACACTTGGAAAAATCGGCCCACTGTTTCCTACTAAAATGGTGGACTGGCGGTCATCATCTTCGGTGATTTCCAGAGACCAAGTGCTATCTAGTGATAAGCCCATTCGTCTATGATTCTCTGCATTAGTCGCGACTATATTACCTACATCATCCTCATTAATAGCGTCCCACAGTTTGGTTAAAGATGCAGTTTCTAGAGAGTAGCCATTAACTTCCCAAATATTATCCAGATAGGTCAGCTCGGTGGTACCACCGCCTGGGCTTGTGATCTTTAAATTCCTAACGGCTGTAGAATCAAAAAGGGCAAAAACCTCTTTGACACTATTAGACACAGCATCAGAACTTGGCTTTCTGTTGTTTAGCCAGAGGAGTACTATCCAGATTAGAGTTGTCCCTAAAAAAAGTTTTACAATTTTGTTCAAAGTCTGCTTGCTCATGCTATTAAATCTCCCCAACGAACTTTTGCCCTACGTTTGCGTCCTGTGATTCTTAGAATTCCAAGAATCACAACAACTAAAGGTACTCCAATAAGATTGCCCCACCTTAACCCAGATTTTTGAAAATCAGAGGTAAAAACCATTTGCGGGGGCGTTCTTGTTTTAGAACGTATAGATATGAGCGACTCATCTTGAGCGAGCCAGTCGATTGCATTTTCGGTGAAGATAAGGTTGTCTGGATTGGCTTGCAGGAATGATTCCTCCAAGAAATCAACATCACCTACAATAATAATTCGACCAGTTGAAGGGTTAGGGTTCGAAACTTCCGGGGCATCTCCACCGAGTGCTACGGCTAGGGTTACAGTCTGAAACCCATCGGGGTTGGGTTGCAGGAGGGCGTCTGGCATGATCAAGGAATTGGGAGGTTGTATCCCCCCAGCTTCAGTTGTTATCCAGAGTCGTTCGATGTTTTTCACGCTGTCTGACACCGTAAGGGCGGTAGCCCAGCCAACGCTTAATCCATTGAGATCTCGGGTGGTAGCGTGCAGTTGTCCCTTAAGGGCTATGGGCCAAAGGGCATAAGGGCGCACCACGTTGAAGAGGCCCTGTTGTCCCATTTGTATATTTGAGTTGGAACCGTAATCCAGTACCATTCCTGCATCGATGCCGATCCCTCGTTTTTCTAGGAAACCTTCAAGACCCGTTGTAACCAGGCTGGTAGTAGGGGTTTCTGCTGATACCTGATGCTTGTCTACAAGCATCAAAGCTCCGCCCCCTACGGAGATGAAATTTTCGATCTCTTCAATTGTTGTTTCGGGAATAGCTTCTTTTGGGCCTGCCAGTACCACTAGGTCTGTACTGAAGGTATCGAGCTCCATCTGGTCTAGGGACAAGTCGATAGAGGTGATTTCATACCTTTCCATTAAACTTCGTGTCAGAGACGGAAAGCTTGTTTCCCCCAAGGCACCAAATCCAGTTAAGAAAGCTATATTCGGCCTGTCATCGGTTGTCATAACGGATATCGCTGAAGCAATCCTGAACTCTAAATCAGCCGTGCCAGAAATAAACGGGATAACTTCCTGCTTGTCCGCGTAGAGTAGAGCCAGTCCGAACCATCCACGTCGTACCTCAAATTCATCATCTCTTAGTACGTTGAACTCATTTTCGATGATACCTAAGGATCTTGCCTCAGCTGCTATTTCAAGGTCGTCACTAGGGTTTAGATTCTCTACCACAAAATTAGTCCCTCCGGCACGATCCAAGTCTTTGATGAGGTCGCGAACATCCCTTAATGTTGGTTGGAGTTCGGAAGGTAGTTCGTCAGAGATGAACAATTTGAGAGTGACCAGGTCGGTGAGATTATTGAGAGTTTCTTTGCTTCCAGATGATAGCGTGTATAGATTTTCTTTAGTTAAATCGATGCGCCCAGGGATACGTCCTCCCAAGAGGTTTGCTACCAATACTATGCCGAGTGAAATAGTTATTCCGATCCTGAGCCGGCCGAAAGATTCTCTGTGTACGCTAAGTCGTTGCTTGACTAAAAGGCCAACTGCCATAGCTAAAAATAATCCTGCCGTCGAGATGAAATAGACTACATCTCTCAAGTCTATCACTCCCCTAGCAACGTTTTCAAAATGTCCCATGACTGACAAACGTGACAAAGCAGTTCCTACTAGAGGTGTCAATCCGTACAAAACAACTGGTGTCCCAATAAAGACCAGTGCAAACGAAACCGATGTGGCGAGAATAAAGGCGGTGACTTGATTCTTAGTAGCTGTCGACGCCCAAAGACCGATGGCTACGCCCTGAAGGGCAAGTAGAGAGGCTCCAATATACTGGGCAAGCATGATTCCAGGATCAGCTTCAGAAACAAGCAAGACTCCTAGTGCCATGGGAAGGGTGCCAACCAGAGATAGTATTACAAAAACCCAGTTCCCTATCAATTTTCCTGACAAAATTTCTAGTTCGCCCAATGGATAGGAAGATAACCATTCTATAGTCCCTGTCCTTCTCTCTTCAGCAATAGATCGCATGGTCATAGCTGGGATGAAGACAGCGAAAAGCCAGGGAAGAAGATCAAAGAGTGGCCTGAGGCTAGCAACGCCTAATGCGTACACAGATCGGAATGTCAAGAACAAGCCCAGGCCCAAGAATGCAACCATGAGTATATAGGCCGTAGGATGGTCAAAAAAATTCCTAATTTCGCGTTGTGCGACTACTCGAGTCCTTTTCATTTCGATATCTCCTCCTCATCATCATCAGTCAATTCTCTGAAAAGGCGTTCTAGAGAAATTTGATTCTTGTGGAGTTCCCACAAGATCCAATTTTCTTTTTGAGCTAGTTCGAAAATAACTGGACGGAGTTCTTCATCTCCTAGTACTGATAAGGAAACTCGGGTTCGTCCATCCATTTCTTCGACACCGTGAGCATCGACCCCGGGTAGTACACTTAGTTTTTCAATGACACCATTACCTGCTACTTCAACGGTGTATTCAGATCTCCTTTTCCCAGTCTCCAGCAAGTCAGAGACGTTGCCATCGGCGATGAGTTTACCGCGGTTAATTATCAAAATCCTCTTGCAGGTAGCTTCGACTTCTTGCATAACATGGCTACTTAGTAGGACGGTTCTTTCTTGGCCGAGGTTGCTGACTAGATTTCTAATGTCGACCCTCTGATTGGGATCGAGACCTTCAGCTGGTTCATCAAGAATTAAGATTTCTGGACGGTGGAGAATGGCTGCTGCCAAACCAACTCTCTGTCTATAGCCTTTAGAAAGTTCAGAAATGGGGCGAAAAAAAACTTCTGAAATGCCAGTTTCATCTACGGCGTCAGAAATACCGGATCTGGCATCCTTGGGACTCATTTCTCTCAGCGAAGTGGCGTATTCCAAGTACTCGGCGACGAGCATGTCTGTATAGAGAGGATTTGACTCTGGCAGGTAGCCGACTCTCTGTTGGGCAGCTTCAAGGTCTTCACTGATCAGCTGTCCATCGTAATATATGCCACCTTGATCAGGTTCCAACACACCAGTTAGCATTCTCATAGTGGTGGTTTTCCCGGCTCCATTGGGACCGAGGAATCCAACAACCTCTCCTCGTCCAATCTCGAGATCTAAGCTCTCGACTGCGGTCAAATCACCAAAGTGCTTAGTGACTCCTCTGGCTGAAATCATACTTTTTCGGCTCCGTTCATTGGGCTGTTTGTCGTAAGGGGTCTGTAAAAAACATTACGCTCAGGGATCTTAAAAAATGTTTCCATTATTGTCCATGGTAGAAATCGAAGGATAGATAACTTAACCATTGTTGTCGGTACCTTCTCGCGGGTACTTGAGAGTTGTTATTAGCTAATGGACTGATATACATTTAAAGATAGCTTGAATGGTCCTGAATTTTAAGGAGATTTTAAATTATGTGGTCAAGATTCTTATTTTGTACTTTGGTCCTTGTCACGACTAGTGTTTTTGGCGGGTCGAACAAATCCCTGTCAGCTCAAATGAACATGGGTATGTCTTCCGACGAACTACCGCAAAGTTTCCAAGAACCAATGAAGTTGTTTGAAAAAGGTCTCGGACCCCTAACCAGGACAGTCACTACGGATGTAGTAGAGGCCCAAGCTTTTTTTAACCAAGGGCTTCAGTTGATGTATGCTTTTACACCTGAAGATGCCGCTCGTTCTTTCAGGGAAGCTCAAAAGAAGGACCCCAGCTGTTCAATGTGTTATTTTGGGGAAGCTTGGGCTTGGGGCCATTATCTTAATGGACCTATGGGTCCTGGAGACCTACCCAGAGCTCAAGAGGCGATTCAGATGGCCAGAAGGCTGGCTGAGGATGCGAGTGGAGTCGAGAAAGCTCTCATTGGAGCTATGGAAGTCAGGTATGTTGGCCGTACAGATAGAAGTCCTCAGATCGCTGTTGACACTCTTTATTCTGAAGCGATGGCCGATGTCTATGCAGAATATCCGACTGATTTAGATGTTGGATTCTTGTACGCAGAATCTCTTTTTTTATTAGAACCCAGAAGAGGTTACCGGAACATTGATAAACCGGAAGTGCAGGCTCTTCATCAAGTTTTAGAGGACGTTCTCGATCAAGATATACGACACCCTGGTAACTGCCATCTTTATATCCATGCAACTGAGTCTACGACCCAACCACATAAGGCAGAAGCATGTGCAGAATATTTAGGAAATGAAATTCCTGGGGCCAGCCATATCCAACATATGCCATCCCACACCTGGAATAGAGTAGGTCGTTGGGAAGAGGGTGTCCGTGCGAATACTCTTGCATGGCACTCAGATCAGAAAGCTGCTATTGGAGAGGGCTTTGCCATCTATCCTAGTCATAATCTTCATATGTTGCTTTTCGCCGCTTCGAATGACGGACAAGGTGCAGTGGCAATGCAGGCCGGGAAAGATTACGACGAACTAACCGGAACATCTACATACGAGATTTTGACAAAGATTCGTTTTGGAAGATTTAAAGAAATCTTAGAGATGCAGGGAGAACCTGATCCAAATCCAATCTTCAAGGGATTTTGGGACTTCGGTCGTGGATACGCGCATCTGAAGACGGGCGATGTGGAGCAAGCGAGTCAATTTTTGAATGAGATAGAACTGGGAGCAGAAGGAGCATCTGAGAGAGCGATTTTCCGGCAACATTCTGCGAAAGACATGCTTGCAATTGTCGGAGGGATTTTAAAAGGAGAAATGCTTCGAGAGGAAGGCCGACTGGGAGAAGCTATAGAAATTTTCAAGCAGGCTGTGGAGCTAGAAGATCAACTAGAGTATGATGAACCAGAGCCGTTGAACTTCTCTGTGCGTGATTGGCTGGGTTCTGCTTTGATAGAGGCTGGAAGATTTGCTGAGGCAGAGGAAGTTTACAAATTGGCTCTAGAGGATCATCCCCATAATGGATGGTCGTTGTTCGGCCTGGAACAGGCTCTTAGAAGTCAGGGAAAAAGAGGCTCTGCAGATGAGGCCTTAAGAGCATTTGTGGAGGCTTGGCAACGGTCCGACGTCTGGCTTACTACGTCTCATTTCTAGAGATCCAAATTCTTTGTATTAGGCCTTTTGAGGGGCTCAGATTGTTTCGAGCTCCTCAAAGGTCTGTTGGCCTCCTTGGAACCATTGCTCCCTAAAAGGGACAGTGGATATGTCATCTAGGTCGAGTCTCTCTGTCATCTCATGAGGATAAAGCTTTAAGGACCCAGTTTCTTCTTCATGCTCACTATGTTGCCCTTGCATGAAGATGTTGACTTTGAATTTTTCTTCTCTATCAGTGGTAAAGGCGTTAAAAAGTAGGGTGTCTGGCTGTTTTGAAAAATCTGTGATTCGCATATCCAAGATGGGCTTTTCTTTTTCATGAACTTGCACAAGAAGACTCTGCCCAGATTCAGAGAAGTCCATATCGATATTTTGCATGTAGTGTGGAAGGTGCCAGCGCTCTATAGCATGCGCGCGAGATTCTGCAGTTGTCACTCCGACCATAAATGGGTAGAAGGCCGCGTTGGGAATTGGCTTATTTGGCTCTATCCTTGGAGGAACTATAACCGACAGAACTATCTCGTTATAGGAGCCCACTTCAGTCTCGGTGAACTTGAATGCAGTGATAGCTAGCACGCTTCTCTGGTGTTGGACTTCAAGAGATTGCAAGTGCTTCGGAAGAATTTTCGTTGCATCATTCGTGGGCATTTCAAAGAAACCGCCCACTGCGTTTTCAAAACCATATTTAGTTAACTGCATTTGTCATTGTTTCCTTACAGGACAGTGATGATAGTATGTTACTATATAGTAGAAATAATTCAAAAGAGCCAGTATAATATCAGGCTTTGAAAACGTGAGTGTCAACAAGTGATAGGGGAATCAAGGGCTGAAAATATACAAGGTTGGTTTATAATAAGGAGCATCGGGCATCTATGTTTTTAATAGGCGAATGTTGGGGAAGAGTAGATTCTTGAAAAGACGACTGTGATGGGCCATAAAGGGCCGGTACAGGATCTTTTTGTACCTTCCTTAGTTGATGTAGCTAGCGATCACTTAGAAGCGATTATCCTCTATGGGTCGCATCTCTTGGGGGCAACTCCAGGTCGACATAGTGCCTACGATTTGGTTTTAATAGTTGATGATTATAGTAATTTTTACAATGTGTTGGGCTCGGCGAATTTAATACATAGGCCGCCGATCGTAATGACTATTATCAGCAATTTTCTGCCGCCCACTGTGATACGGTTAGCTCCAAAGGGGGAAGAAGGGCCGCTCGCGAAGTGTCTTGTCATCGATAGGTCGGACTTTGAAAAATCTCTAAGAATTGATCGGACAAGGGATCATTTCATGATTTCAAGAATGATGCAGAAAGTTCAAGTGGTTTATAGCAGAAGTGACCTAGTCGAAGCGTGGGTCGAAGAGAACCTTTGGGTCGCTAGATATGGAGTTATCAATTGGGCCACCTTGTGGATTGACCAGCCATTCAATGCGGCAGCTTTAGCGCGTGAGATGCTTAGGATTTGCTATCGAAGTGAGAATCGTCCTGAATCATCTGGGCGCTCAGATGCGATTTTTCTTGCACAGGAAGAAGAGTTGGTCGAACTTTACTCTGAAGTATTGGCTAAGGCTGAAGTCACTGGGGAAGTGGCAAGGGAAGGGGATAGTCATAGGATTCTTCTGCCAGTTTCTAAGAGTATCAGATTGAGACGTTTGCTGTATTTCAAAATATCGAAGCTCAGAGTAACTCTTTCTTGGTTGAAACATGCGGTGACATTTGAAGGGTGGCTTTCATATATTGTCAGGAAAGTAGAGAGGCGGACGGGAAAAAAAATTCGCCTCACTAAAATAGAAAAAGTGCTACCAATTTTGTTTTTATGGCCGCGGGTTCTTTTCGTGTTCTGGAATCGGCCGAAACTGGAAAGTGAACCCAGCGAGAAATTTCCAGCAGACACTGATCAAGGAGTGAGTTGACTTGGGACTGAGAATACTACTTGGAGTGTTAGCCCTATCTGCTATTTCAATGTTGATTTGGATCCTAACTGAGAAATATAAATCTTTTGATCCCCTAGAAAGTCAAAGTCGTGGCGATTTTGTGTTAGGGGATTTTTTGAGAGGCTGGTTCTATTGGTTCGTAGATCCATTGCGAAGGTTTGCGATATTGATCGGAATGGGGCCGTTGTCCTTTAACCTCCTGGGTGTGTTATTCGGTGTCCTGAGTGGAATAGCTTTCGCCAGCGGCCATCTGGCGTTAGGTGGATGGAGTATTTTATTGGGTGGAATTGCTGATGTTTTAGATGGAAGGATTGCTCGTTCATTGGGAATAGCTGACAAGAGGGGTGCTTTCTTAGACTCTACCTTGGATAGGTTTGCAGAAGTGGGAATGTTTTGCGGTTTGATCTACTTGTTCAGGGACTCACAGGCAGGTTTGTTATTTGCTAGTATTGGCCTTGGAGGATCAGTACTAGTGAGTTATACACGGGCAAGAGGGGAAAGTTTGGGGGTAACTTGCAAACTAGGCTTGATGCAGCGTGCAGAGAGATTGCTCTTAGTAGGGCTTGGTGGCATTCTGGATCCTACTATTTCAGCGGCCTGGGGTTCTGGCCAGAGTTTTGGGTTTCTTTTGATTCCTCTACTAGGTCTTCTGAGTATCGGGACCATCGGGACTTCGGTATTTCGCACATTTTGGATAGCAAGACAGCTTAAGGAAGAGTCGTCACAGTGAGCTCTACCTTCTGAAATTCTACGACTGAGATCTACTGAGATTTTGTTAAAAAAGAAAAACAGTAAGAACCATTTCATAGTTGTCTGTTAGAAAAGTTGAATCCTAATTATCTTACAGTACAGAGGGGCCATAGCTCAGTTGGGAGAGCACTGCCTTTGCAAGGCAGGGGTCGCCGGTTCGAGCCCGGCTGGCTCCATTAATAGATGCAGATTCAATGGACATCTTAAGTATTCTACCACCCATATTGAACCATTTATCTAGTATGAAGGAATTCAAGTCAAGACTTGAAGGTTCCTAATACAGAGGGCTGGCAGACTGGTTTTCCAGAGATTTCCAAGCCAATTTGTGAAGACATTCCTGGGGTATCACAGATCAAAGCCCAAGAAGATCAATGAGTACGGTTAGGTCCAAGGATACAGGTCATGCTTACTGTGACATCTGTGCCACTGGCGATATCTTAATCCGAGGTCCACAATAGATGCATATTGCAGTTCTAAGAGGACATACATGGAGATCAAAAAGTGGACAATCACGCTTACATAAATAGACGGCAATGGCTAGTGCAGGGAGGATCAACAGTTTTAGGCCTAGCTCTACTAGGATGTGAATCGGAAAATGAAACGTTCTTCATTGGGGAGCAGGGTAGGTTAATTCCTTGGTCAGACTCTCCTGATACGGGAGCTATGAGCCAAGTGAACTTGTTGGATTGGCAAAATCTTGATTCATGGATCACCCCTACGTCTGACTTGTTCACAGTTGGTCATTATAATCGCCCAGTGATTCAGGCAAGCGACTGGAGTTTGGAAGTTGCTGGCTTGGTTGAAAACCCTCTGTCATTAACACTGGACGAGTTGCGATCTAGACCTCAGCAAGAGGAAGTGTTCACTTTGGAATGTGCTGGCAACAGAGGACTTTCTGGTTTTATAGGGGCAGTCCATAATGCTAAATGGACAGGCACTTCATTGGCGTCTGTTCTGAAAGAGGCAGGAGTTATGGACAATGGTATCGAGGTTGTCTTTTGGGGGAGTGATACAGGAGAAGAAGAAATTCGTGGGAACCAAGTAACACAAAATTTTGCCCGGAGCATGTCGATCGAAGATGCGATGGGTTCTGAACTCATCCTGGCCTATGAGGTAAATGGTGAGCCACTACCAAATGCTCATGGATTCCCCTTGAGGTTGATTGCTCCTGGTTGGTATGGTGTGGCAAACGTCAAATGGCTAAAGAAGATAGAACTCCGCGACACTCGCTTCATGGGAAGGTTCATGGCACGAGATTATGTTACTCTGAGGGAGAAGAAAATCGATGGCGAGTCTGTTTGGATGGAATCATCAGTTGGCAGGACAAGAATTAATTCAGTACCTGCTAAGGTTACGTTGACAGAGGGCAACTATCGCGTACATGGAGCAGCCTGGGGCTCGTCTGTAGCTAGTGTAGAAGTCAGTGTGGATGGAGGTCCTTGGAGGACGGCCGAAGTTGCTCGTTCACAGGAGGATGCGTATTCCTGGGCTTTTTGGCATCTGGACTGGGATGGAGGTGTTCCTGGTGAACATACGATTACTTCTCGGGCTACGGACGTTAAGGGTAGGGTCCAACCAGCTACGTCCGATCCTTTCATTGCCTTGAAGAAAACCTACTGGGAGAGTAATGGTCAACTGACTCGCAGAATCGTGACTGGCGAGCAGTAAAAGGGTATAAAATGATTCGCATTTTTGAAAAGAACATCCTTAGGACTCTGATCTATAGTTCCGCTATCATTTTGGCAGGAGTGGTTAATCTAGAGGCCCAGTCAGACAAGGGGCTTCTCTCTTTGGAGAGTATTTTTAACTCAAGGGATTTTCTATCGGAGCAGTTTGGTCCTGCGCGGTGGCTCTCGGATGGTTCAGGGTACACTACGGTGGAAGTTTCCAATAGTCTGAGAGCTCTAGAAATAGTAAGTTATCGACCTGAAACTGGCAGGAGAGAGATAAAAGTATCAGCTCGAAGATTAATACCTCGCGGGAGTTCTGCACCTTTAATTATACACGATTACCAGTGGTCTGAAGATGAAACCAAGTTGCTTCTATATACAAATTCTAGACGTGTCTGGCGTACTAACTCGATAGGTGATTACTGGGTTTTAAATCTAGAAACCGATGAACTCCTCCAGTTGGGCGGAAGTGCGCCCGAAGCTAGCCTCATGTTCGCAAAATTCTCGCCTGATGGAGATAGGGTAGCTTACGTCCGCAGTCATGATATTTATGTCGAACAACTGAGTGGTGGGGACATCACTAAATTGACTACTGGCGGATCTCCAACTCTCATCAACGGCACTTTTGACTGGGCATACGAAGAAGAATTTGGCATTCAAGACGGATTCCGTTGGAGCCCTGATGGAGAAAGAATTGCCTATTGGCAGATAGACGCTAGCGGTGTGAAGGAATTTCTGTTGATTAACAACACGGATTCATTGTACCCAAATATCACTAAAATCCCATATCCAAAAGTTGGCGAAACTCTTTCAGCAGCAAGGGTTGGCTCAGTATCGTCTTTTGGAGGCGAGACTGTATGGGCTGAAATACCCGGTGATCCGAGGAATAACTATATAGCTAGAATGGACTGGGCAGCCAATTCGGAAGAATTCGCAATCCAAAGACTCAATCGTGCTCAAAACAGTAACCAAGTGATGTTAGTCGAAACCTTTACGGGAAAAGCTCGAACCGTGTTTCAAGACAAAGACGATGCTTGGTTAGATGTGGTAGATGATATGTATTGGCTTGATGGAGGGAAACGTTTTACTTGGGTCTCTGAAAGAGACGGCTGGCGGCATGTCTATATGATCGACCGAGACGGCTCAAATGAACAGATCATCACACCTTGGGATATGGATGTGATAAGCCTGGAACTTATAGATGAGGAAAATGGATGGCTCTTCTTCGTAGCTTCCCCTGAAGATCCAGGGAAAAGGTTTCTCTATCGATCTAAGCTCAATGGTGAGGGTGTCCCAGAAAGATTGACTCCTATTTCAGATAGTGGTTGGAACACTTATCAATTGTCTCGGGATGGGAAATGGGCTTTTCACACTCATTCTACGTTTGAAAGTCCACCCATTGTCCGGTTAGTTGATCTTCCCCGGCATAATTCTGTTCGCCCGCTCATGGAAAACAAAAGTCTCAAGGATGCAGTAGCTCAGATCTGGAGAGGAGAGGTAGGATTTTTTAAGGTGAAGGGGGAGGGGGGGGAATTATTAGACGGTTATTTAATGAAGCCGCCTGATTTTGATCCAAAGATGAAGTATCCGCTTCTTTTTTATGTCTACGGAGAACCAGCTGCGCAAACGGTGATGGACAGATGGGGTGCAAGTAGGTATCTCTGGCACCTGTATTTGACTCAGCAGGGATATTTAGTGGCAAGTGTCGACAACCGGGGTGTGCCTGCTCCTAGAGGTCGCGAATGGAGGAAGTCTGTGCATGGAAACATTGGAACACTCGCTTCTAAGGATCAGGCCGCAGCTAATTTAGAGATTCGAGAATGGGATTTTGTGGATGAGGACAGGATAGGTATCTGGGGTTGGAGTGGAGGAGGGTCTATGACTTTGAACATGATGTTTCGTTATCCAGATCTGTATTCAACTGGGCTTTCGGTTGCTCCAGTGCCAGATCAGAAACTGTATGATGCAATCTATCAAGAAAGATACTCTGGAGTTCTAAGCCTTCACGAGGACGGTTACAAACAAGGATCTCCAATAAATCATGTGAATGGTTTAGCTGGCAATCTTCTTTTGGTACATGGCACTGGAGATGACAATGTTCATTATCAAGGTTCCGAACGTTTGATCAATGAGATGATCGCCAGAAATAAGAAGTTTACAATGATGGCCTATCCTAATCGGAGCCACGGAATCTTTGAAGGTGTGGGGACTACTCTGCACCTTCAAGGGCTTCTGACTCAATATCTTCTAGATAATCTCCCGAATGGTCCGAGGGCTAAAACAAAGTGACCACTATTCCCACTCCAGGCGCGAAGGATTTCTTGATAAATACTCATGCTAGATGTAGAAATGCTGGGTTGAAAAAAACTGAAGTCTTTTTGCTGGGACGATAGGCTGCCAGTGAACTGAAAGAAGAGTCAGTCGTGTGAGTCAATTTTGTTGGTAAAGGCACGTAATTGTTCGAGCAGCTTTGCCAGTTCTCCATCCATATCAAGAGAAATTTCCCGGAGCCAACCCTTAATTGCAAGATCATAGTCTACAGTCACTTCGAAGACGTGTGAGTCTTGAATTTCCTTCCAATAGTGACATCCCCTAATCTCAAACAATGACTTTTGACCTAAGCTAGGAAAAGCCAAAATGTTAACAACATCAGAGTCTTTTGGATTATCCAATAGCTGGCGGTAAATTATTTGCTTGTAATGGTCACCATTGGATCCCTTCCATTTGGAACCGTTGAGCAAGCGATAATCTTTCGCGTCAACTAGGATATCTGTATTTTCGCTTTGCAGGCGGATGTCGAACTCTGGCTGCATTCCCTTGTTCATCGTTGCATTTGGCCATGCATGCCACTGACCAGGTGGAAGTGTGCGTTTTGTGAGATTTGGGGCCATTAAATCTCGAAGTACTTGCTCCCATATATCCTCAAAATCTTTTGTGTAGGACAGCAGTTCTTCCCTTGCTTCACTGGCAACGCCTAGTAGCCTAGACTCTCCTGCAAACGAGCCTATTGCGGCGATCAGGAACCTGCCGCGTTCATCATAGGTTGAAGCTTGTAACTTCCGGAGGGTTTTACTCGGGTTGGCTTTGAATGCACGAAATTCGCTTCGATCTAAAGCGCCTCCATCGTCTAAATCACAATTCTCTCCTGTAAGGGAGAATATTTCCTTTAAGCAATGCAATATGGAGTAGATACAGCGAGTGTGTTAGATCCCGCTTTCTTGAACGATGAATGGTATTGTCGAAAAAAATCTCCCTCCCAGTTAAAACAACAGAAGAGCGCTTAACCGTTGCTGACCAATTGACCGGAAGGTTTGGTTTGTTAGTTGCATGTCTTACCGATTTTCGAACATAAACACCGTTTTCTCGATAATCGTGACGAAGACGGAGCGCCGCGTCAAAAGAATCTAAGACTGGGTCCACCGCTTCCATCTCTCGATCCAGTATTTTGTTCGTCTTACCGCCGGAAAGAGAGAAATTGGTGTCTTGCCTTACCTTCTTGAATACACGGATCAATCTATATATTTGCTCTCGTTTGTAAGCGGGTTCTTTGAGACGCTCGCGTGTCTCAGGGAAGGCAAAGGCCTTCGGAAGCACAACTAATAATGAGTTTTCTTCTATATCCCTGCAAAAACCGACACAACCCACAGAGGTCCGTTCAAGAAAGCCTTTATCCGCAAGACTGCGCCACGAAGTAGTGCCGCATTCCTTTTTGTTTGTCATTTAGAGCTCCAACAACATTTTCGATGACAACCGCTTTTGGTTTTAAAACAAATGCCGCACGAACCATAACGGACATTAGTTCGTTTTTAGGGTCTGACCTCCTAGTATAGTTGTTTAGATCTGAGTGACCTTGGCATGGAGGGCCACCTACAAGGACATCAACATCACCAACCTGACTTTTGATTTTCTTTTCAGTGGCAGACAGTTTTTTTTGACTAAAACCATTCTCAAAAAGCGAGGCTACGTCATCATGAAACGCTAGGTCTGGATTAAAGTTATCCTTAAAGCACCCAATAGCCTGTTGGTCAACATCCACGGCTAGTCGAACATCCAGATTGTAATTGAGATCATGCGCAGCGAGAGAGAATCCTAGTGAAATCCCTCCACACCCACTAAAAAGGTCAACTACACGCAGTTTTTCTTTTGAGCTGTTAGCCTCAGGCCATGTCTTGCTGAGTAGGAAGTTCTTATCATTATCGAGTATTTCATAGCGCTCTTGCTGTCTCTCGTCAGGCCTATCCAGCTTTATTCTCCCTTTCGATATAGGCAGATTTTAGCATCGCAAAAGAAGTGTAAGTGACTATAGCTACCACTAGCCATCGCATCAGGTCTAGCGGCATTTCTTTAATAACAAAGGCACCGAGTAGTACTCCAGGAATCCCTCCCAAAGCCAAACCTAGTGCTGGACGAAGGCTGTAAGCATTCGAATGCATGAATCGGATCGATGCCGTGGGCATAAGAAATGCACAGGAACCCATCATAATAGGAAAAGAGACAACTGGGTTCATCCCAAGCATGCTTACCATGATCATGGTGGGTGCATACATTCCGACTCCTAGTGTCATGAGTGCTCCCATCACAAAAGTTCCGGTCATTCCAATCAATAACTTAGATCCAGTCAATTTCAGTGAATCGCCGGTTAAGCTTGCTACGAACTCTACACCTAGAAGCTGTAGTACAAAAGTTACTGCTGCGACACCCAGTGCCAGTCCCAGACCGATTTGGATGTAATTTCGTGGCCATTTTGTAATCAATCTCGCTCCAAGCCAGGCTCCCGCCACAGACATCACGATCAGAGCTATGAGAGTCTGCATATCGACTTGAATAATAGTCATGAAGACGAATGCTTGAATAATGACCGGGAGTGAGTGTCCAACATGCATAGTCCCTGGGATGTGTTCGTCAGGTACAAGTTTTTGCAGCTTGAACCAAGAGGTTGTCGGAGCGAATGACCCGATCCCGAGGGAATCAAAAAAATTCGTCACGAAACCGATGGTTAGTTGCAACCAAGAAGGTGATTTTGGGTTGGGAGTCCGTAGAGCCATGTTCCTGACCCAAGCTTTAAGATAGACGAAGGAAAAACAACCTAGGCAAATGAATAAGATGGGTTTGGAAAAATTCTGTAATAGGCTATTCATGGGTGACGAATCTCACATTGTTCAAGAGAATGGCAAGGAAAGTCCATAGGGACGTATATATCATTTAGTATGTCATCCGCCCAGTGTACTTGCATAGATGCATTTTAATGTGTCTTGTTATATAGCTGTGCCAAAGTAAAATGATCCTAAGTCTGTATCAGAATCGTGACAATCGAATACTGGAAAATAAAATGAATATTACTCGTAGAGAAATGATTCAGATAGGGGCGGGAGCGAGCGCTGGCCTCATGTTGGGTTGTACTGTTGCTGAAGAGATAGATCGAGGACTCATTACTAAGGAGATCCCATCGACTGGTGAGAGTATTCCAGTAATAGGGTTGGGAGGACGAAACTATAGGCTGGGTGAGGGCTGGGCGGAGAACACTGATGGGTACAGAGCTACCCTTGGAACTTTTTACGAATTAGGGGGTCGTCTTATCGATACCTCTCCGAATTATGGGGACTCCGAAATCATAGTGGGAAATCTTCTTCAAGAGCTTGGAATCAGAGACGATTTATTCTTGGCGACAAAGGTTGATAGACAGGAAAAAGAAGAAGGACTTCAACGCATGCAGGGATCTCTTGAAAGAATGCATACGGATCATTTCGAGTTGATGCAGGTGCATAATTTGAGAGGTTGGGAAACTCAGATTCCAACACTCCGCGAATGGAAGCAAGAAGGAAGGATAAAATATTTAGGGATAACTACTTCGAGTGACCGCCAGTATGAACAAATGGAACAGATTATGCTCCAAGAGAAATTGGATTTCATCCAAGTTGACTATGCTGCGGACAATCGGACAGCTGAAGAGAGACTTCTTCCGTTAGCACAGGATCTGGGGGTAGGCGTGTTAGTGAATATGCCTTTTGGCAGAGGCCGTTTGTTTTCTCGAGTAGGTGACAGGCAATTGCCAGAATGGGCAGCAGAATTTGGTTGTGAGAGTTGGGGGCAATTCTTTTTAAAATACGTGGTGTCGCATCCTGCAGTGACGGCAGCTATTCCAGGCACAACGAGTGAAAGGAACGCCGTGGACAACATAGAAGCTGGGAAAGGACTTTTGCCCACATCACAAATCCGCAGTCGCATGGAAGAATTCATCGATGCTTTGCCTCCAGTGGAAAGATCTCCCCGGAGCTGAGCACAAACCAACAGGGCCTCGCTGAGTAGTTAGGGCGAACGATCAAAGTTCATTTATGTGTGAACTAATATGCTGTCACGAGTACAGAGGAGGACATAGAGAGTGAGTCAGAATTCAGAACAGAGTTTCGCTAGAGTTCTTACTGTCAAAGATGGTCTGGCAGTGGCGGTGGGGATGGTCATTGGAGCTGGAATTCTGAGAACCCCAGGGGTCGTAGCTGGATATTTAGGGGATCCTTGGGTGATTCTGGGTGTTTGGGTCCTAGGTGGGATAGTTGCTGGACTAAGCACTCTTTTATTAGCGGAAATGGCAGCAGCTTTGCCAGAAGCCGGGGGCAAATATGTCTATGCAAGAGAGGCCTGGGGCCCCGTAATGGGATTTGTGGCTGGTTGGGCTGAGATGCTTGTAGGCAGAGGTTTTTCAGGCGCGGCAAAGGCAGTGGTCATAGCAGAGTATATCCGTATTCTAACGGGAGGACAGGGCTCTATTCCTTTACTCGCTGGTGCAGTAGTATTGGGCTTTTTTTTCCTCCATACGCAAGGCTTAAAAGCTAGTACTACGTTTCAAAATGTTACTACAGTAATAAAAGTCTGTGTAGTTATAGGAATTGCTGGAGCTGGAATTTGGGCTGGTGATTTGTTAGGGATAGGTGCTGGCGATACTAAGTCCATGGTAATGGAAGGAGCCTGGACCTCTAGGTTTTCGGCAGCTTATTTAGCGGTCGCTTTTGCCTACTATGGGTGGGAGGACGCAGCGAAAATGGCTGAAGAGATAAAAAATCCTGGCAAAGCTCTTCCCAATATTCTTTTGAAAGGAGTGTTGGCAGTAGCTGTTTTATATCTTTTGATGAATTTATCTTTCCTGGCTGTGCTTAGCCCAGAAGAAATGTCTGGTTCGGAGCTAGTTGCACAGGATGCAATCTCTGGAGTATTTGGATCGGCTGCTGGAACAATAGTTGTTTTGGCCAGCCTTCTAATTTTGATTAGTAGCCTCAATGTCAACTTCCTTGGATTACCTAGAGTCGCCTATGGATTAGCTAGTCACGGGCTTGCTCCACGACTTTTTTCTAGAGTTGATGCTAAAGGAACTCCACGAAATGCCCTTTATTTCATCGCTGCTTGGATCGGATTATTGGCTGTCACTGGGAGTTTCGAGAAGATTATTCAGTATATGATGATGGTTTCCATCTCTGTAGACACAATGGTTCTTCTGGGATTCTTTCGACTTAGGATGAAACGCCCCGACCTGGCGAGACCGTTTCGTGCCTTTGGGTACCCTTGGATCCCTATGCTTACGATTATTCTTTATTTGGCTATTCTGGCAATCTTGGTGATTACTCAGCCACAACTGGCAATAGGTGGAGGGCTTATGATCGGTAGTTTAGTCGTGGCAGGCCTGATAAATGAACGAATCAATAGAAGGCGTCAGAAAGTGTAGTTCCAGCTTGGTATAGATAGGTAGATCGCTAGCGATAAAATCCGCCGGATCTTATTCCTTGGAATAATCTGAAATGTGCAGATAGGATTCTGTTTGTGGCTTCTTGGTCAGGCTCTATCGACCATACGCCTTTTTCTGAAGTTCCTCCGAGGATGATACCGTCTTGTCGCGGTAACATGTGAACGAAACCCTCCGAGTTAGTCCCTGGCAGGCTTCCAATGGTGGCGTAGTTAACTTCTGCTTGGGGGATCAGAGCGACGAGTTGTCCCTTTAGCGGTGAAAGCTCTGTATCATTGAAGAGGTCGTGGGAACCAAGGCCTGTGCAATTGATAATCAATTCTTGATCTAGAGACATCAGATCCTCAATGCTATCAAAAGATTTTATTACGAGGCTTCCCCTGAAAGTCAAAAAATCATTTACTAATGCTTCGAGATAGATGGATGGTTCAATCCGTAGCGTTTTTCTTCTGACCATGTAGTTACAAGGAAAGAAGTGGCCTTCGGGTCCAACTACCACCTGCTCTGCCCGCAAATGTGACGGCAGAAGTGGTGGGCGGGTGTTTTTGGGCTGGGATGTGGCGTCTTCGGGGTATTCGTCTAAGAATCTCCATTGGTCAATCCAGGATACTCCATACTTTGGGCCTACCAAGAGTTGTAGCTGTCGGTATGCGATATCTGCCGCACGGCGGAACTGAAAATCCCAAGACTCTGTACGTTGGTCCGTATCGACTAATCCAGATGTGGGAGTCCAACTAGCAAGTGATTTATTTGAGGTTGTATTTGGAGGTACATCCTGCGCGTAGATGGTCACCCTAAAGCCGTGCCTCTGGAGTTGTCTCGCGGTGGTCAGTCCTGCCACTCCACAACCGATCACGGCAACGTTGCGACTAGGATGTTCCAATGCGAGTTCTGTAGCTAAAAATCCCGTCCCCCAGGACAGAGACATACCAGAACCACCGTGCCCGTAATTATGTACAATAGTTTTGGAATCATGTCTTTCGGATTTTAGCACGAAGCCACTGGGTCGATGCGGCCTTAGTCCAACAGTGGTACGAATAATACGGTCCCTCAAAATGTTCACGGGCGATAGAGTCGTACCGAAAGAGTTCAGGCTTCGGATTGTCTCTCGATTTTCCGATTGCCTGATGGATTTGGATATTCCACATCCAGGCATGCTCAACCCTATGACTCCTAAGCCTGCTTTTTTGATTAAGGATCGCCTATTCATAGAATCGCCTCTGTAGTTAGGAATATCCGAGCCTGCGGCCTAATAAGTAGCATTTTAATCTCCAGATGACTAATGCCATTGATTCTAGCTACTTTCGATCTTTCGTGGTTTGTTTCAGACGGCCATAAGAGTCAAGAATCTTTAGTAACTCCCCGTGTGGTATGGCTTCGGAGCGGTTTCCGTCTCTTCCTTCCATTGTTTCAGCCGCAATCATGGCATTGATGATCGCTTCTTCGGTGGCTTCAACAGTAGCTTGAAAAATAGTGCTTAAGTCTGAGTTGTTTAGCATAAGCAGTGAACTTGATGGCCTTTTTCCTGCTGTATTCGGGTTGCTTGTTGAAAACGCTATGAAAATATCACCGGATCCGTTGCTCGCCGTACCGCCAGTTCGAGCGACACCAAGTGAGGCTCTTCGAGCGACTCTTTTCAACTGATGAGGAAGAAGAGGAGCGTCAGTTGCCACGACGATTATGATTGATCCACGATCCTGATATGGAGACTCTTGTTCAGGTTTCAACTCGAGATGCTTTCCAACGGGAACGCCAGCTATCGTGAGCTGTTCTCTACTGCCATAGTTGGCCTGTACTAGAACTCCGACCATGTAGTTCGCTTCAGCACTGACGATACGAGAAGATGTTCCGATGCCGCACTTGAACCCTAAACATCTCATCCCGGTACCACCACCAACATTTCCTTCCGCCACGGGTCCACCAGTAGAAGCGTCGATTGCTGAAAACAGATGCTCCTTAGTAACATGAAATCCGTTTATGTCATTGAGATTGCCATCATAGGTCTCGGCTACAACGGGCAAGGACCAAGGTTGAAACGCATTTCCAGTTTGAGTTTGCCATGCAATAATGGCGTCCCTTACGACACCCACGCTGTGAGTGTTAGTGATTGCTATGGGGCCTTCCATGAAACCGGATTCTTCCACCCATGTAGTTCCTGTCATTTCTCCGTTTCCATTTAACGCAAACCATCCAGCGAAGACGGGGTCTGATGGGTTCGATCCTCGAGGTAATATTGTAGTTACGCCAGTGCGTACTGGTCCTGTCCCAACTACTAAGGAGCCCTCTCCAGAAATCAGGGTGACATGTCCCACCAGGACATCATCGACATCAGTAATAGAATTAAGAGGTCCGGTTATACCATCGAAGGGGATTCCAAGATCTCTAGCACGTGGTTTAGTCTGTCCAGACAGGTTTGATGAAATGGCATATGTACAGAGAGCGATGAAAAAAGCGGTTCTCATTATCACGTTAAGCTTATGATTCTTCATAGCAGGCCCATAGTAAGTATGAAAGTTTCAGGTTCGTATGATTCTATCTGACACTTGTACGGTATAAGGAAAATCTGGTCAAGGAATCCACAGTTGAGATCAGGTTAGCAGAAATTATGCTGGGTGGGATGGATACCCTATGTGAGTGTATTATTTATTGGTTATATTGTAGCTCAATAGACCGATTCCTGAGGTGGATTTAGGTGAAAATTCATACAATGCGATATGTTCCAGTAGTAATGTTGGTATGTTTGTTCGGTTGTGGTGACACCTCCACGGGTGTTACCACTGAAACGACAGCTCCCCCGTCTGGTACAACTCGATCGGTGAAGGCTGATCCTTCGTACGAAAAAGATGTTTGGGAAATATTTGTTAGAAATGGTTGTTCGGCTTCTTCATGCCACGGGGGAGGGGCTGGTGGGTTGAGCCTTTCCACATCCGCTGGTTCTTATTCCATGTTAGTGGGTGTCCCCTCTAGTGGTACCGGAGAAGTTTTCGTGATATCCTCAAATGCGGCAGGTAGTTACCTCGTGAAAAAACTCGACGGGAGTCAGAGCGTTGGTTCGAGGATGCCTCTTGGTGGTGCTGTTTTGGATGACATCGATATGAAAAATATCAAGAATTGGATTAATCAGGGAGCTAGAAACAATTAAGAACCCAACTTGGTCTTCTGGTAAAAGAATTTATGTGCTGGCTTGGGTGATTTCCTCTTGTTTGCTCTTCGACAATAGTGCTATGCATGCGCAGGAAACTACTCCGCTGACTGAAATTTTTCATTCTACTCAATCAGCAAATTTACCAACAGCTATGATGCTGAGATCTGGAGAAGGTATTCTTGAGATCTCACATCGATTTTTACCACCTATTTCTGACGGCCCAGACGTCCTGTGGGGGTTAGATGGTCCAGCATATAATCGACTGGGATTAGGTTTTGCTGTCACCGACAAGCTTCTTTTAGGGGTTTTGAGAAGTAGCTTGGAAGACAATCTCGAAGTCAATACCAAAGTACACTTAGCCCAAAAAGATGGGACAAGGCCTTGGATCGCATCTGCAGTCCTGGGTAGTTCTTGGGATTTTGAAAGCAACTCTCAGGATCTGCGGACGGAGGTGTATCTTCAACTCATTTTGAACACTTTGCTCACTGATAAAATAGCAATAGGTGTTGTGCCGTCATTGCTCAGGAGTGTTTCTGAAGAAGGATTGGTTAGAACCGATTTTGGGTTTGGGCTTAACGGACAGCTCTATGTATCTAGAAGGATCAATCTCATTGCTGAATGGATAGCGACTGAAGCTCGATCTGCCACTCCTAACGACGTCGGAACTTTCGGTATAGAGTTTCGGACAAGAGGGCATTTTTTTAAGATTTTATTAAGCAATCAGGTCAGGATGAATCCTAGTCAATATCTGGCAGGTTCTCCTTTTGGATTGCATCCAAAAGAGTGGCGACTCGGATTTAACGTCATTCGGATCCTACGTTTTTGAGAGCAGAGACTGGTCCGGACTAGGCACTTCAGCCATCTATATTTTTGAGCATTAAAGAGACTCGCTTCTCTCCGTCTTGGATGTCTTGTTGACCCACCTCTTTGAATCCAAAACTTTGGTGAAATTGGATGGATATCGGATTTGGGGGATGGATGTTGACCTCACAAGCCATGGGACAGTTCCTCTGTTCTGCCAATTTTTTAAAATCATCATACAGGGTACTAGCTAGCCCAGTTCGGTGAAACTTCTCGTGCACAACGATTCGATCCACATATACAAACTTAGGATACTTTTTTTGGAACCAAAGGAAATTAAGACTCTGATAGCTGGCGGCTTCTGACATTCCCAGAAGAAAAGCCTTGACACTTCCCGCTGAGAGTATTGCTCGGAAGTATAGGGACGATCCAAGTTGCGCCTGGAAAAACTCTTGACCGACTTTGTTTACGTGTGGAATCGCATTTTCATTAAGGAGCAGAATTTCATTTAAATGCTCGGATTCAACAGTCACGATTTGAGTGGATAGCGGATTAATCGTAGTCACCATACTCGACTTATTCGGTTCTCAGTCTGTGTGCGGTCGCTAGTATACAGAGTAGTTCGTACATCATACTGGCTCCTACTAGGGCAGTCATTCCAGTGGGATCCCAGGGTGGCGAAACTTCCACCACATCGGCACCTAGGATGTCTAAGCCATCGAATCCACGGATTAAAGACAACGCTTCACGAGTGGTGAATCCACCGACTTCTGGAGTTCCCGTTCCAGGAGCGAATGCTGGGTCGATACTGTCTATATCAAAAGAGATGTAGGCTCGGTTGGACCCTATGATTTGTCGAGCTTCTTTGATCACAGCTGGAATGCCCAATTCTAATACGTCTTCCATGAAGATTACCCTCATCCCGACCGATTCCGAGTAATCCCAGCCCACGCTAGCATTTTGCGCTCCTCGGATTCCAATTTGAATTGTTCTTTTCGGATCAATAAGTCCCTCTTCTACTGCTCTGCGAAATGGTGACCCGTGACTGTAATCAGTACCTAAAAAATCATCCCAAGTATCTGTATGAGCGTCTATGTGGATTAAACCCATCGGCTCATCGCGTCCTAAGGCTCTAAGGATAGGAAGTGAAACAGAGTGGTCCCCTCCAGCCGCTAGAGTCGCTGTATTGGAAGATGTATAGAGGTGTATGAAATCCTCAATGTTCTTATGAGCTTTTTCTACGTCATAGACATTAGTGAAAGGCACATCTCCCGCGTCTCCAATTTGACATTGTTCGTAAGGGTTGATTCGACTTACAGGATGAATCGAACGCATCATACTAGAGCTATTCCGGATCTCTCTTGGTCCATGTCGCGCGCCTGGCCTATTTGTTACAGCTCCGTCATAGGGAATTCCAATCATTGCTATATCATAGTCAGAAGGGTCCTCAATCTGAGGTGCCCTCATAAAGGTTGGCAGGCCTATATATCTTGGCGCTGACATACGGTCATGCTGGTTTTCGGGGAGTGTTTTCAAAGCATTGTCCAGGCAGTGATGTTAATGATCGAGAGAGTTGGCAAACCAAAGCTGAGGTTACAAAACTTTATTCGCAAGGGAAGTGAATTCAGAATCGACTTGTGATGGATGGAAATGAATTTTCATCCCTACTCTATCGGCGAAGGAGTCGAATTGATAATATGGTGTCCATGAATGCAATCTATTTAGTAGTTACAGGCGTGGTTTTTGTATCTCTCGGCTACATTTTTTACTCCAAATTTATCGCTGAGAAAATTTATCGGTTGGATCCCAATTTTGTGACTCCAGCTCATACGAAGCGTGATGATGTCGATTATGTCCCTACTGACAGGGTCGTCCTTTGGGGTCATCACTTCACCACTGTTGCCGGTGCAGCGCCAATCATTGGTCCAGCGATCGCGGTGATCTGGGGATGGTTGCCTGCTTTTATCTGGGTTGTCCTTGGAACAATTTTCTTTGCTGGCGTCCATGATTTTGGTGCACTCTGGGCCAGTGTAAGGAATGAGGGAAATTCAATCGGATCTCTGACTGGAGAGGTGATAAGCGTACGTGCTAGAAATCTATTCATGATTATCATCTTCCTATTGCTGCTTATGGTTAATGCGGTCTTTGCAGTCTCCATATCTAATGCTCTTGTGGCCACTCCTAGTAGTGTGATTCCCACTTGGAGTGCAATAGCAGTAGCGGTGGTAATCGGAGTTTTGATATACAAGATGCATGTACCACTCATATGGCCAACCATCGTTGGAACGGTTGTTCTCTACGCGGTGATTTGGGTTGGAGACCAAGTTCCTGTTACCTTGCCAGAGACCTTCATGGGTCTTTCTGCAGGGCCTCAGTGGATTCTAATTCTTTTTGGCTATGCTGCAGTAGCGTCCCTTCTTCCAGTTTGGTTGTTACTACAACCCCGAGACTATATCAACGGGATTCAGTTATTTATTGGACTCGGGCTGCTTTATGCGGCGGTTCTCCTTGCGAATCCGGATGTCATGGCACCCGCATATAATCTGGATGCAAAGGTTATTGGAGCCCCGCCAATGGTCCCACTTTTATTTGTTACTATTGCATGTGGTGCAATATCTGGGTTCCACGGACTTGTAGCTTCAGGTACAACTTCCAAGCAGTTAGACAAGGAACCTGATGCTAGATTTGTGGGGTATCTCGGGTCCTTGGGCGAGGGATTGTTGGCCATAGCAACGATAGTCGTAGTTACGGCCGGCCTTGGATCTTCAGAGGAATGGCGAGCCGTCTATTCGGAGTTTGGCGTCCACGGTATCGACACGTTTACCAGAGGTGGGGCTAACATTGTAGCTAGTGGACTTGGCTTGCCAGTGGAGTTTGCCGCAACGCTACTTACGGTGATGGCCGTCCTGTTTGCTGGAACCACTATGGATTCGGGTGTTCGAATTCAGAGAATGATCGTACAGGAATGGGGCACTTTCTATAAACTCCCAGTACTGCAGAATCACTATCTGGCGACCTTGTTCGCAGTAGGATCTTGCCTGGTGTTGGCCTTTGGAGCTGGTGGGACAGACGGACAGGGGGGTATGCTAATCTGGCCGTTGTTTGGAACTACTAACCAATTACTCGCGGGTATAACGCTGCTGGTCATCAGTATCATACTTGTGAAGCTAAAACGTCCACACAAGTATACTCTGTACCCCATGATCTTTGTTACGGCCATGTCTTTCTTGTCGGCGCTTTATCAGCTGCGAGGTTTGTACGAGGATGGAGCATGGGCTCTTTTGTTCTTTGACCTATTGATCATTGTCTTCGCTATCATGGTAATGCTTGAAGGATTTTCAGCATTCAACCGAGAGAAGAAGAACGCTGTCTGAAGTTTTACCAATGTCTCTCTGTCTCTAAGATGAGAAATGGTTGTGTAGGGGCATGTGGCGAGCTTTAAAAAGGTGGATTTATCTAGCTGATGAATTCTATAAAGCTCCCTATCGCAGTGCTATAGCGCGCGAGAAGAGGGATCAAGAAGACCTTTTTATGCTACTGGTGTTCTCCGAATTGATGGGCGTACCCAACCCGGCTTCCTATTACACACTCGAACTACAGCCCATTCTGCTTGAAAATTTTCATGACTGGCATACTCGAATGGGCATGGAGAAATCCCCTCTTGATAATTTTAGGTGTTGCTGACTCGGTTGCTGGACCGGCGAATTCTATTCGTTGGTGGAAAAGGAGGAGTCGGGAAAACTAGTATAGCAAGCTCTCTGGCCTTGCTCGCAGCTAATACTGGTCGGAGAGTACTCATAGTATCTACTGATCCAGCTCATTCCCTGGGGGATATATTCGAAAAATCTATCGGTGACCGAGATGTTTCTTTGAGTAAAAATCTTTGGGGGCTCGAGATTGATTCCGAAAGAGAAGCCGACCGTCATATCGCTGCTGTAAAGCATAATATGAAAACTCTAGTCGCTCCAAAGATGTACGCTGAGATTGATCGCCAGCTTGATCTGGCTCGTTATTCCCCTGGTGCTGTTGAAGCAGCCGTTTTAGAAAGAGTTGCAGATTTGATGTGTGCAGGAGATGAGCATTATGATTTGGTGATTTTTGATACCGCTCCAACTGGCCACACGGTGAGACTTTTGTCTTTGCCCGATATTATCACAGCTTGGACTGAAGGCATGTTGAATCATCGAGATAGGTCCAAGCGTCTGGGAAAACTACTGGATGTACTGCAGAAGGATGGAAAAGAGGCTTCTGATCACGGAATGATGGATTTCGTGAATGATCAAAGTAAGAATCAGCGTAATGAAGAGATCAGCAAGATCTTGCAGAACAGAAGAGATAAGTTTCAAAAAGCACGCGAAGCATTAACGGACCCAGAAATAGTAGGTTTTCTGTTAGTGCTAAATCCAGAGAGACTTCCAATCTTAGAAAGCAAAAAAGCTGTTGATGTCCTCAGGAAATTTCAGATCGATATCTCTGGATTGGTGATTAATAGGATACTCCCTAGCGAGCTAACAGGTGATTTCCTCATGGAGCGACTTAAACAGCAATTCCATTATATGAATGAGATCAGTAGGAGTTTTACAGGTATACAGGGTATCCCGATTCGGCTTCTAGAAAGGGACGTCTATGGAACTGAGATGTTAGAAAAGCTCGGTCATGTTTTGTCCGAAGCCATCTCTTCCAGTGAGGTTCTGTAGTGGTGTTTTCAACCGGCGTCGTCAGGCTTATTGACGGCTTGAATGATAAAGTAGGATCGATAATCCGCTGGTTCACACTGATCATGGTGCTTCTGGGTGCTTTTAATGCTTTAGCTCGCTATGCTACACGCTATATTGGGGTGTCTCTCAGCTCTAATGGGTACCTGGATATGCAGTGGTACCTATTTAGTCTCATTTTTCTCCTGGGCGCCGCCCATGGGTTGAAGCACAATCACCATGTGCGAGTGGATGTATTTTATTCACGTATGGACAAAGTCAGTCAAGCTTGGATCGATCTGATAGGCACCTCTCTAAT
>Ga0209403_10001825_pt1 | contig 26723 bp, 20 predicted proteins | sample ArcticOcean_MG_C_8_FD_187440 | JGI IMG/M metagenome (GOLD analysis project Ga0209403, IMG submission 187440) | Marine microbial communities from western Arctic Ocean - ArcticOcean_MG_CB11_86 (SPAdes) (version 2) | ecosystem: Environmental > Aquatic > Marine > Oceanic | place: Arctic Ocean... | reverse complement strand
ACGCAGCGGCTGCTCGACGTACCATGGACAATCAACGAAAATTTCGATGCGGTTGCCCTCCGGATCCTTGCAGTAGAGGCTGACAGCGATGCCGTGGGTGACGGCGACAAGTTCGCTGACGTCCGGTTCCTGCTCCAGCGAGTGGTAAATCGTCCGCAATTCGGCAATGCTCTGCGCACGGAAGGAGATTTGATTGATCACATTGAAGGGCAGCGTTCTGGGGCGTCCTTCCACCAAGACGACTTGGTGGTGTTCTTTGGGATTGCGGGAGAGGAAGGTCAACCGCTGGGTGCCCAGCAAACCCTCATCGGTGATTGGAAAACCAAGGACGCGGGTATAGAAATCCTGCGTTTTGTCCAGATCCGTGACAAAAAATCCAATGTGGCTGAACTCAAGGGGTGGAGGCATGGTACAGATTTTTCTCGATGCGCTCTGTAGTGAATCGAAAAGCACGAAACTAAAATTCCATGCTAACGGGACAACTCCAAGTTCACAAGGCCACTTGCCGGGATCTGTTCAGCAACAATTTCTGAAAGTACTTTGGTATCAAGTTCACAAATCGGGTATTCTGTGGACTCAAGCCCAACTGCAAGCACCAACCTGTTGGTCTTGCGTCTTGAGGTATGCACTTCGTGATGACCCATGAAATTACTGCTCGTCAACACCAACCAGGCCAGAATGCCGGATCCGGTTCCGCCCATTGGGCTGAGCTATCTCGCTTCCGCTGTGCGGGAGGCCGGTCATGCTTGCACAGTGTTCGACCTGACGTTTCGTCCCGCATATGAAGACGAGCTCAAGGCGTACCTCCGGGACACACGACCCGAGTTGATTGGGCTTTCCCTGCGCAATGTGGACAACACCGCCTACCCAAAAACGGTTTCCTTCATTGAAGGATTTCAGGAGGTGGTCCGGATTTGCCGGGAGGCCTCTCCTCAGACCCCTATCGTGCTGGGAGGTCCAGCGTTTTCGTTGTTTCCAGAGCAGTTGCTGGAAAAGCTGGGCGCCGATTATGGAGTTCCGGGAGAAGGCGAAATCGCATTTTTGGACTTGCTCCAAGCTTTGCAGGACGGGCATCCTCCAACCGAAAAAATCCTCCACCCCAAGGATGGAAGGCAAGTCAACCTGAACGGGCTTGTTCCCTCATGGGATCTGTTTGAAACCGACCGTTATTTTCGAGAGGGAGGCAGTCTCAACATCCAAACTAAGCGCGGGTGTCGCTACAAATGCTCCTACTGCTCCTACCCCCTTTTGGAGGGGAGTACGGTTCGGCAGCGTGATCCGGTCAAGGTGGTGGACGAGATGGAGCTATGTCTTGAACAGCACGGCATCGACTACTTTTTCTTTGTGGACAATGTCTTCAACTACCCAAGGGCGCACGGCATCGCCATTTGCCACGAAATCCTCAAGAGACGTCTGGACATTCGTTGGACCGCCTACACTTCGCCCGGAGTGGTTGACGCGGAAATGTTTGCAATCTACAAGGAAGCCGGTTGTGATGCACTCGATTTTGGTTCGGACTCCATGAGCCAAGTGGGCTTGTCCTCGATGTCCAAGTGGTTCACGGTCACGAAAATCAAGGACGCCACGCGCTGGTGTTGCGAGAATGAAATCCAGATCAGCCATTCGTTGATTTTCGGCCCTCCGGGAGAAACGAGGGAGAGCGTGGAGGAGACCATCGCCAATGTCCATGAATGCGCTCCGGATGTGGTCATCGCCATGATTGGAGTGCGGATTTACCCCCACACTCCACTGGCGCGGCGCTTAGTGAAAAAGGGTTGGATCAAGGAGAAGGACATTGGTTTGGAACCCGTGTTTTATATTGAGGATGCCCTCCGGGAGTATTTGTTTGAACGGCTTCAAGAGGAAGCCCGCAAGCACCATAACTGGATTCTTCCGGGTTTCAGCAAAAGGATGAACCACCCCATGCTGTTTGAGCGATTGCGGGCCAAAGGAAACAAAGGTCCAATGTGGAAAATGATCGCCTGAAGCGATAGTTGAATCAGGGGACACGCCGCAGGTTTCGTCCAGACCGCTTCTCCACTCGACAAGGCCCCGGTTCCCCTGTAGTATAATTAGATGACCATTCTCAATTTCCACCAATGACCACCATTCTCTGCGTCCGAAAAGACGACAAGGTCGTGATGGCCGGCGACGGCCAAGTCACGCTGGGCCACACCATCGTCAAACCCACTGCCCGCAAGGTGCGCCGCACCTATGACGACAAGGTGCTGGCCGGATTCGCTGGCTCCACCGCCGATGCCTTCACGCTCTTTGAGAAGTTCGACGAGAAACTGGACCAATACAACGGCAAGCTGGTGCGCGCCGCCGTGGAGTTGGCCAAGGAGTGGCGCACAGACAAGATGCTCCGGAACCTTGAGGCGCTGTTGGCGGTGAGCAGCACCGAAGCCTCGCTGATTGTTTCCGGGAATGGCGACGTGATCGAACCGGACGACGGGCTGATTGGTATTGGCTCCGGAGGGATGTACGCCCTCGCGGCGGCACGGGCGCTGATGGACACTCCCCTTTCCGCCAAGGAGGTGTGCGAACGCTCGATGGGCATTGCCGCCGACATCTGCATCTACACCAACGCCAACGTCGAACTGGAAGAACTGGACCTCTGAAGTGACACCCATGGATACGCTTCCACCTCCGGAAACCACGCAAACTCCTCGCGAGATCGTCGAGTCGCTGGACCACTACATCGTCGGCCAGCAAGACGCGAAGAAGGCGGTCGCCGTGGCGCTCCGCAACCGTTGGCGGCGGCTCCAGCTTCCGGAGGACCTTCAGGACGAGGTGCTGCCCAAGAACATCATCATGATCGGGGCCACCGGTGTTGGAAAAACAGAAATCGCCCGGCGCATCGCCCGGCTTGTCAGCGCTCCGTTCATCAAGGTGGAAGCCTCTAAATTCACTGAAGTCGGCTATGTGGGCCGTGATGTGGAATCCATTATCCGGGACTTGATGGAAGTTGCGGTGGGCATGGTCAAGCAGGAGCAGATGACCCGCAAGCAGGAGCAGGCCCAGCAGATGGTGGAGGAGCGCTTGCTCGATTTGCTGCTGCCCCCGTCTAATGCCGATCAGGACGAGGACGGCCCAAATCCAACCCGCGAGAAATTCCGTGCAAAGCTGCGCTCCGGAAAGCTGGAGGACAAGATCGTGGAGCTTGACGTGCAGGAGCAACGCTCCGGGCCGATCATGGAGTTCATGCCGGTCTCGATGAATGAGAACATGGACATGAACATCCGGGACATGCTCTCGAACATGATGCCCAAGCAGGCCAAGCGGCGGCGCGTGAACATCGCGGACGCCCGGGGCCTGCTGGAGCAGGAGGAGGTGCAGAAGCTCATTGACATGGACGAAGTGACCCGCGAATCCGTGCGCCGCACCGAGCAGATGGGCATCGTTTTCCTCGACGAGGTGGACAAGATCGCCTCGCGGCGCGGCGCGGGGCATGGTCCTGATGTTTCGCGGGAAGGCGTGCAGCGCGACCTGCTGCCGATTGTCGAAGGCTCGACGGTCAACACGAAATACGGCCCCATCCGCACCGACCACATCCTCTTCATTGCGGCAGGCGCGTTTTACCTCTCCAAGCCTTCCGACATGATCCCGGAGTTGCAGGGGCGTTTTCCCATCCGGGTCGAACTCAAGTCGCTCACCAAAGACGATTTCATCCGCATCCTCACCGAGCCGAAAAACTCACTCACGCGGCAGTACGAGGAGTTGCTCAAGACCGAAGGCGTGACACTGGAGTTCACTCCGGACTCGATCGAGGAGATTGCAGAAGTGGCGCAGACGGTGAACGAGGAGTCTGAGAACATCGGCGCCCGGCGCTTGCACACGATTCTGGAACAACTGCTGGAGGAGGTCAGCTTTGAGGCACCCCAGCTTGCCGGACAGACCGTCACCGTGACGCCGGACTACATCCGCTCCCGGCTGGACAACCTCCTGAAACATCAGGATTTGAGCCGTTACATTCTCTAAACCCCAAGCCAGGACGACCGGTGGACTACCCGACCTTGATGCTCTACCTTGAGAATCAGCTCGACTGGCTCAAGAAAAAAGGTTGCCATCACCTCAACATTGAGAGGTTGCCGCAGGTCGAACTCAAGCGGGTGATTCAAGGGTTGAAGACGGCCAACCTCTGTGCCGCACGACCCTCGGAACAAGTCTCACAATCCGCTGGTGTGCAGATCAAGGAGTTGCGGATGCAATTAGCGGCGGCAGGTCCGTCTGTTTCTAGCCCTCCAGAGTTTGAAACTGCCATTCCCCAGTTCTTGGACACGGAGTTACACTCAGCGGAGTGGACCACCGCTGACCGTGGTTCCAAAGTCAGTGCCGATTCTCTCGCAGATTTGGAGAAAAAATATTGCACCTGCCAGCGCTGCCCACTGGGTGACACGCGCAACAAACTCGTGTTCGGTGCTGGAAACTCAAAGGCTCGTTTAATGTTCATTGGTGAGGGTCCAGGCGCGGACGAGGATGCACAGGGTCTGCCGTTTGTCGGTCGTGCGGGCAGGTTGCTCACGAGCATGATCGAGGTCATTGGAATTGACCGTCCGGATGTTTACATCACGAATGTTGTCAAGTGCCGTCCCCCTGGAAACCGCAATCCGGCTCTGGAAGAAATCGCCTGCTGCCAGCCCATTCTGGATCAGCAGGTGTCTCTGATTGATCCGGACCTGATCGTCACGCTGGGCAACGTTCCGCTCAAAACGCTCATCCCCGGAAGCCCCGGAATCACCAAGGCGCGGGGCCAGCGCATGTCTTACCAACGTTGGCCGCTCATCCCCACCTTCCACCCAGCTTACCTGCTGCGCAACCGCAACGCACTGGATCAGGCGTGGGAGGATTTCCGGAGCATTGGCGCCCAGTTGCACTCCGGCTCCAAAGCTCTCCTTTCCTGACATTTCTAGCATGGAACTCCAAGCGGTCAAGGGAACCCGGGATTTCTACCCGGAACAGATGCGTGTGCGCAATTGGCTCTTCAGCATCTGGCGGGAGGTTTCTGAAGGGGCAGGCTTTGAGGAATATGACGCCTGTGTGCTGGAGCATGAGGACTTGTACGTCCGCAAGGCCGGGGACGAGATCACGCAGCAACTCTACAACTTTCAAGACAAGAGCGGCCGCAAGTTGAGCCTGCGTCCGGAAATGACTCCATCGCTGGCGCGCATGATCCTGCAACACCACCGCGCCCTCACCTTCCCCGTCAAGTGGTTTTCAATTCCGCAGTGCTTCCGCTACGAACGTATGACGAAGGGTCGGCGGCGCGAGCATTTCCAGTGGAACGCGGACATCATCGGACAGCCCGGAGAAATTGCCGAAGCGGAAATCCTGATGCTGCTCATCAATGTCATGCAGAAGATGGGACTCGGCGCCGAGGATATCACCATCTTCATCAACGACCGCCGCATTCTCAACGCGATGCTGGAGCAGGTCGGAATTCCGGAGCCGCACCATGCCGAGGTGCTGGTGATCCTTGACAAGCGGGACAAGATTTCTCCGGAGGCATTGACCGAACTGCTACGCGAACAGGGGGTCGCCGCTGCGGCAATTCCACAGTTGCAGGAACTGCTGGAGTGTCCGGACCTCGAAACGCTCAAATCCAAGCTTGACAATCCGGAACCCTTCGCGGGTTTGGAGACCCTGTTTGGCTTGCTGGAGGCTTCGGGGTACGGAGATTTTCTCCGGTTTGATGTCTCCATCGTGCGCGGATTGTCCTACTACACCGGCCCGGTGTTTGAGATGAACAGCCCGGACAAGTCTCAGCGTGCAATCTGCGGGGGCGGGCGCTACGACTCGCTGCTCTCCACCTACGGTGGGGAAAGCATTCCGGCGGTCGGCTTCGGCTTTGGAGACGTGGTGGTTCTCGACGTTCTGGAGGCAAAGGGCAAGCAGCCCCAACTCAACCAACGGCTGGACGTGATGGTCATTCCCTTTGAACCAGACCAAGCTGGAACTGCGCTGCAAGTCGCTTCCTCACTGCGGAAATCCGGGCTGCGCGTGGATTGCAATTTCTCGATGCGAAAAATGAAGAAAGCCTTGCAGCAGGCCGATGATGCGGGCGTGAAGCAAGCCGTGCTGCTCTTTCCGCAGGAGTTGGAACAGGGGAAGGTGGTGGTCCGCAACATGGCCGAGCGCAGCCAGCAGAATGTCGCCCTCGCCGATTTGCAGTCCGGATGGCTGACCTCGCAGTGAGCCGTCCGGATTTCTCCAAAGCCACCCTCACGGTCCTCATCGTCGGGCTTTTGAGTTTGGATGTCCTCTCAAAAGTCTGGGTCCGTGCCTATGTCCCCCTCCACGAACTCTCCACGATGATCCCCTCGCTGCTTGACCTCACACACGTTGAGAACCGTGGAGTGAGTTTCAGTTTGCTTGCGGATCTCTCTGAGAGTGTCCGGGTGCCCTTGCTGGTTGGGGTTTCCGCGCTGGCTTCGTTGGGGATGCTCTACTACCTCTACTTCAAGCTCGCTGCTGAGGAAGCTTGGGCGCAGCTGGGATTGGCGCTCGTCATCCCCGGAGCCATCGGCAACCTGCTGGATCGTGCGATTTACGGGCAAGTGACTGATTTTCTACACTTTCGCTGGGGTGAAATCAGTTTCTTCGTGAACAATCTTGCCGATTGCTTCATCAGTTTTGGGGTGGTTGCTCTGGCGGTTGCGTCCTGGCAAGAACATCGCCGCGAGAAAAATGACTTGCGCTCTGGGCAGGAATCGCTATCCTGAATGATTCTGGGCGATTAGCTCAGCTGGGAGAGCGGCGGCCTTACAAGCCGTAGGTCACAAGTTCGAGCCTTGTATCGCCCACCATCCCCTTGCGGGGTCGTAGTTCAGTTGGTTAGAACGTTGGCCTGTCACGCCAAAGGCCGCGGGTTCGAGTCCCGTCGACCCCGCCACCGCACCCGGTGGCACCCTCCGGTAAATTCCGAAAAATCTCACGCCACCCCTTGAGAATACAGGGGTCTCTCAAGATCATCCTCCAAGGCTGCCAAAGTTGTCCACTTGATCCGGCACACAATTGGCGGTACAGTTGTGCGTAGATTCAACTCCTAAACCAGTCCTAATCACATGCCTCAACCTCGACTCTCTGCCCTAACGATTTACCCCATCAAGTCTTGTGCTGCCCTTGCCCTGACGCAAGCGCGGGTGACGCTTCGTGGCCTTGAACACGACCGCCGTTGGCTGATCGTGGACGCCCACAGTGAGTTCTGCACCCAGCGAAAATTCCCACACCTAGCCCTTGTGCAGCCGTGCCTTGATGGGAATCGGCTCGTGCTTTCGACTCCGGAACAGTCGGAGTTGGAACTGCCGCTGGTACCCGATTCTGGCAAGCCGGAGCAAGTACGGGTGTGGCGAGACACGGTGGAGGCGTGGCAGGTTTCAGACGAAGCGGATCAGTGGATTAGCCGTGCGGTGGGTGAGGAGAGCCGCTTGGTGTGGATGCCGGAATCCACCTTCCGGGAGGTTGACTCGGAGCGCTCTCCGCAGCGGCACCCTGTTTCCTTTGCGGATGGTTTTCCCCTGCTGGCGATTTCGGAGGCATCGCTTGATGATCTCAACTCGCGGCTTCCGGAACCCGTGCCGATGTTGCGTTTCCGACCGAATCTGGTGCTTGCCGAAACTCAGCCGTATGCTGAAGATGCTTGGCGTAAAGTGCGCATCGACGCTTTGAGTTTTTACGGAGGCGAACCTTGCGGGCGTTGTGTCCTCACCACAGTCGATCCCGCTTCCGGAACTCTCGCGGGTCCGGAGCCGTTGAAAACATTGGCCGCCTACCGAAAGCAGCAGGGCAAGGTGCTGTTTGGACAGAACTGGATTCCCGCTTCAGAAGGTCGGCTGGAAGTGGGAATGGAAGTGGTACCGGAGTCGTGAAGACGCAGCCGCTTAGTTGAAGAAGATTGAGCGGATGTCTTGGAACATGAAGAGGGCTAAGCGCGAGAAGAAGTAGATGATTAGGATTCCTCCCAGAAAAAGATCGCCTTCGCCCTTGACGGGATGGAAGAACATCGTCATGTTTGAGGGTGGCTCAAGTTTCTCATCCTCCGGACGACGAAGCCGCCACACAACAAGCAACACCGCTGATCCAACGGTCAACATTATCCAAGTGGTCATGGTTTTTTCTGACTCCTACAATCAACTTGGTGGAGGAATGCAAATTTGGGGCATCCTGATGCTTATTTGTAGGATTACCACACTTCCCTCCAAATCACCACGGAAAACCTCACTGGTGTGGGCTTCTCTCCAGAGCAAGCAGTGGCAATCACTGCGCTGGTGTCACCACTTTGCTCGAATTCGCGTCCAGCATGGTTGGAACATCGAACTCATCAGCTTGCTGCCTGCTTGCGTTTAGGCAGGTAGAGGTCGGTGATGGTGCCCTCGAAGGTTTCGGCAGCGAAGGCAATGGTTTCGGAAAGCGTCGGGTGCGGATGGATGGTGGCGCCAAGGTCGGAGGCTTCACAGCCCATCTCGATGGCAAGCGCGACTTCCGCGATCAAGTCTCCAGCATTGGGACCAACGATCCCTGCGCCGATCACGCGCTCCGTCCTCTCGTCAAAGATCACCTTGGTCAGCCCTTCGCTACGCCCCAGCGAGAGACTACGTCCGCTTGCGGCCCACGGGAAACGCCCGATACCGATCTTGATCCCTTGCGCTTTTGCCTCAGTTTCGGTGACTCCGACCCATGCGACCTCCGGATCAGTGTAGGCGACAGACGGAATGACGCGGGCATCAAAGTGGCTCTTCATTCCGGAAATGACTTCGGCGGCGACTTTGCCCTCGTGTGTGGCCTTGTGCGCGAGCATCGGTTGTCCCACGATGTCGCCGATGGCGAAGATGTGCGGAACATTGGTGCGCATTTGCGAATCCACCGCAATGAAACCGCGTTCGTCCACCACAACTCCGGCTTGATTCGCAGCGATCTTCTTGCCGTTTGGAGAGCGTCCAACCGCAGAGAGAATGCGGTCGAAGACCAGCGGCTGTTCCGGAGCGTGCTTACCCTCGAACGTGACTTTCAATCCCTTTTTCTGCGCGGCCACTGCCGTTACCCGCGTTTCCAGCCAGATGTTCTCGTAGAGTTTACCGATGGTTTTCTGGAAGGGCCGCACGATGTCCTTGTCGGCTCCGGCCATCAACGAATCGAGCATTTCAACAACTGTGATCTTCGCGCCGAGCGCGTGGAACACGGTTGCCATTTCCAGCCCGATGATGCCCCCCCCGATGACGAGCAGATGCTCAGGAATGCCCCGCAACTCCAAGGCTCCGGTGGAGTCGATGATGCGCGGATCGTTTGGCAGGAACGGCAAGTTCACCGACTGTGAACCAGCGGCGATGACGGCATGTTCAAAGTGGATCGTGGTGGCGGAACCGTCCGCCGCTCTCGCTTGCAGGTGGTGCGGGTCGAGGAAGGTTCCAACTCCGGTGACGAGCTTGACCTTGCGCTGCTTCGAGAGTTGCTTGAGGCCACCCGTGAGCTGCTTGACCACGCGATCTTTCCAACCCCGGAGTTTGTCGAGATCGACCTGCGGTGGTCCAAATTCAATGCCATGTTCACGCATCGCCTTAGTCTCGTCAATGACCTTCGCAGCGTGTAGCAGTGCCTTGGAGGGGATGCAGCCGACGTTCAGGCAGACCCCGCCGATGCTCTCGTAACGCTCGACTAGCACCACCTGCTTGCCCAAGTCCGCCGCCCGAAATGCCGCCGTGTAACCGCCTGGACCTGACCCCAACACCAGCACTTCGCAGGAAAGGTCCGCCTCTCCCGCAAAAGCCCCGGCTTCTGGAGTTGCTGGACTTATCGGCGGGGCCGTTGGGGAAGGTTCAGCAACGATTTTCGGTTGGAAAATTTCCGGAGACGCAGCGGCGACTTCGGTTTCCAACAGCAGCAGAACACTGCCCTCCGAAACTTTTTCTCCCACTTGCACTCGGAGTTCCTTGACGACTCCGGAATCCGAGGACGGCACCTCCATCGACGCCTTGTCGCTTTCCAGTGTGGCCAACGAGGCTTCTTGTGCCACCGCATCTCCGGGTTGGACCAAAACCTCGACGATTTCCACTTCTTTGAAGTCCCCGATGTCCGGGACTTTTATCTCAATCAGTGCCATGTTTGTTCAAAGTTGTCGGTACGCCTCACGTCGGTGACGCACATATGCGGATAGTGATTTCTTTCATACCCGAATCAACTTCGTAGGTGATTCGATAATCCCGGACTCGCAGACGCCAAAGTCGATCTGCCCCCTCCAGCTTACGAACACCGCGCCGGAAGGGAATGGTGCTTGGCTCAAAGATTCGATTTTGTTCCAAATTGCGGACACCGTGCTTCGAGGTAACTTGCGCAAGTCTTTCTCTGCAGAGGGAAGAATGCGGAGTTCATAAGACACGATCGCGGGTCAGGTTTTGCCGCACCTCTGCTAATGACCTAGGAGTTTCATCCCGGCGCTCGGCAATCACTGCAAGTCATGAAGATCTTCGAGTAAATCCTCATACTCCCGCAAGGGCAACAACACCGATTTCCTGCGGCCTTTGCAATCCAAAACATATTGCACGGAATTCATATCCTTTTCCAATTTCGCAGTTTCCAACCGATCACCTCACCTTGCTAAATCAAAGCAACAACCGCCGCAAGTCACGGATCACTGCACAGAGGTCCACCATGAAGCGGGCGGCCTGCGCCCCGTCAATCACGCGGTGGTCGTAAGTGAGATCGAGCGGCAATAGGAGTCGAGGCACAAACTCTGTCCCGTTCCAGACCGGAGCCATGCGGGATTTGGTGACTCCGAGAATGGCGACTTCCGGGGCGTTCACGAGTGGCGTGAAGGAGGTTCCGCCGATACCCCCCAAACTAGAGATGCTGAAGCAGCCGCCCTGCAAATCCTGCATTTTGAGCTTGCCGTCACGGGCACGGACACTGACCTCGCCAAGTTCGGCAGCGAGTTCGAAAATGCCCTTCTGGTCCACGTTCTGAATCACCGGAACCACCAGTCCGTTCGGCGTGTCCACCGCGACCCCGATGTGGCAGTACTGCTTCAGCACTAGGTTTTCGCCATCCGGAGCGAGCGAGGCGTTGACATGTGGGTGCATCCACAAAACCGCAGCTAAAGCTTTCAGTAAAAATGCAAGCGGCGTGACGCGCAATCCCTGCTTGGTGGCTTCCTCCTTGAGTGATTTCCGGAACGCCTCCAGTTCGGTGATGTCCGCCTCATCGTGATGCGTGACCATCGGCACGTTGAGCCAAGCCCGGTGCAGGTGCTTCCCCGTGAGTTTCTTGATGCGCGAAAGCGGCTGCACCTCAATCGGCCCGAACTTGCTGAAATCCACCTCCGGAATTGCTGGGATACCGATGCCGCCAGCAGTAGTTTCGGCGGCGGCAGGCATTCCTGTACTGAGCGCCTGCTTGACGAAGCCCTGCACGTCTTCCTTGGTGACGCGATCCTTACGTCCGGAACCCTGCACTTTGCTGAGATCTACTCCCAACTCGCGTGCAAACCGCCGCACGGCGGGACTCGCGTGGGCACTGACAAAGGCTTTTTGATCAACCACGGTGGCCACGGGTGGGGGTCGCAACGGGGACTGCATGACTGCATCCTCCGGAAGGTCCGCCGCAGGAACGGGAGGAGAGAGGCTAAGGTTGGCGGGTTCAGGAGTGGACGTGGTTTTCTGAACGTTTTTTTGAGCTGATTTCAGACTGGACGGCGAGCTTGATTCAGCAGGCGGGGCCGCTTCTGGAACGGGAGCAGCAACTGCCGTTTTCAAATCGTCGGAGGGTAGTAGTCGGAGGATGACGCTGCCTTCGGCAATCTTGTCCCCCACCTTGATCATGACTTCTTGCACGATGCCTGCGTCTGTGGCCGGAATGTCCATTGACGCCTTATCGCTTTCCAGTGTCACCAGCGGGTCTTCCGGCTGGACTGCATCTCCGGGCTTGATGAGGATGTCAATGACCTCAACCTCTTTGAAGTCCCCAATGTCAGGGACCAACACATCCGTCACAGTGGACATAGTAAAATCTTTCTACGCATACAGCGGATTGGGTTTTTCCGGGTCAAGCCCATATTTCTTGATGGCTTCCTTGACGGTTTTCGCCGGAATTGTGCCTTCTTCAGCGAGTGCCTTCAAGGTCGCCACGACCACATGGTGGCGGTCCACCTCAAAATGTCGGCGCAGGGCTTTGCGTGTGTCGCTGCGCCCGAAACCGTCGGTTCCCAAGACAACATAGCGGTGTGGCACAAAGGCCCGGATTTGATCAGCGTAGAGCTTCACATAATCCGTGGCGGCAACCACTGGGCCTGCTGTTCCGGCAAGGCACTGCTCGACATGCGACTGCCGGGGTTGCTTGTCCGGATGGAGTCGGTTCCAGCGGACAACGTCGTCGCCATTGCGCTTGAGCTCGTTAAAGCTCGGAGCACTCCAAAGATCCGCCTGCACACCAAAGTCCTCGGCCAGCAAATCAGCAGCGGCAATCACCTCGCGGAAGATGGTTCCGGAACCGAGCAACTGCACCCGTTTCTTGCCGGGCTTGCCTTTGCGGAAGCAATACATGCCCTTGATGATGTTCTCCTCCTCGCCTTTCGGAAGCGCAGGATGGGGGTAATTCTCGTTCATCGTGGTGAGGTAGTAGAACACGTTCTCCTGCTCCTCAAACATACGCCGTAACCCTTCCCGAAAAATAACCATCACCTCATAGGAGAAGGTGGGATCGTAGGAGATGCAGTTGGGCACCGTTCCCGCCTGAATTTGGCTGTGGCCGTCCTCGTGCTGAAGCCCCTCACCGTTGAGTGTGGTGCGCCCGGCGGTGCCACCGATCAGGAAGCCGCGAGCCTGAATGTCGCCAGCAGCCCAAATGAGGTCGCCCACGCGCTGAAAACCGAACATTGAGTAGAAGATAAAAATCGGGATCATCTGCAAGTTCGAGTGGCTGTACGAGGTCGCCGCCGCAATCCATGAGGCCATCGAACCAGCCTCGTTGATGCCTTCCTCCAAGATCTGCCCCTGCTTGTCCTCGCGGTAGTACATGAGTTGGTCACGGTCCATCGGCTCGTACTTCTGACCCTCGTGGGCGTAGATGCCGATTTGCCGGAACATGCCCTCCATCCCGAAGGTGCGAGCCTCGTCCGGAACGATGGGCACGAGTCGTGGGCCGATGACCTTGTCGCGGGTGAGCACGATCATCGCCTGCACGAGCGCCTGAGTCGTGGACAGCTCGCGGTCGCCCGTGTCCTTGAGCAGACGCTCAAAGGTTCCAAGCGGCGGGGCCAAAATCGGTTCGGCCTGAATGCGACGCTGCGGGAGTGCCCCCCCCAAGGCTGCGCGACGCTCCTTGAGGTACTGGATTTCCTCAGAATCCTCTCCGGGGTGGTAGAACTCCATGCGTTCGACTTGCTCATCGCTGAGCGGCACCTTGAAGCGATTACGGAAGATTTTGAGGTCTTCAGGATTGATCTTCTTCTGCTGGTGGGTGATGTTCTGACCCTCGCCTGCGTGGCCCATGCCGTAGCCCTTCACGGTCTTAGCGAGGATCACGGTTGGCTGCCCGGCGTGGTTGACGGCGGCGTGGTAAGCGGCGTAGATCTTGTGCGGATCGTGTCCGCCCCGATTGAGCCGCCAGATGTCCTCGTCGGTCATGGTCGAAACCATTTCCAGCAGTTCCGGATACTTCCCGAAGAAGTGTGCTCGCACATACGCGCCATCCTTGGCCTTGAACGCCTGATACTCTCCGTCCACGGCTTCTTCCATGCGTTGACGCAGCAGTCCGTGGTTGTCCTGGGCCAGCAACGGATCCCAGTAGGAACCCCAGATGACCTTGATGACGTTCCAGCCCGCACCCCGGAATTCGCCTTCCAGTTCTTGGATGATCTTGCCGTTGCCGCGCACTGGACCATCGAGCCGCTGGAGGTTGCAGTTGATGACAAAGACGAGATTGTCGAGCTTCTCACGCACGGCAAGTCCAATCGCCCCAAGCGATTCCGGTTCGTCCGTTTCGCCATCGCCAAGGAAGGCCCAGACCTTGCGGTTGGTGGTATCGGCGAGTCCCCGATTGTGGAGGTACTTGAGGAAGCGCGCCTGATAAATCGCCATGATCGGACCCAGCCCCATCGAGACCGTGGGGAACTGCCAGAAGTCCGGCATTAGCCAAGGGTGGGGGTAGGAGGAGATGCCCTCGCCTCCGGTCTCTTGGCGAAAATTGACCAAGCGTGCCTCGCTCATCCGGCCTTCCAGAAAGGCGCGGGCGTAGATGCCCGGAGCGGAGTGCCCCTGGATGTACACGAGATCGCCACCGTGCCCCTCGTGCGGGGCATGCCAAAAGTGATTGAAGCCCACGTCGTAGAGCGTTGCGGCAGAAGCGAAGCTTGCAATGTGTCCGCCAAGCTCGGAGGAGGTTTTGTTGGCCTTGACCACCATGTTTGTCGCATTCCAGCGGATCAGCGCTCTCAGTTTGGCTTCGATCTCGTGGTTGCCCGGAGAGCGCACCTGAAGCTCAGGCGGGATGGTGTTGATGTACGGGGTGGTCGCAAGGTAGGGTGATTCGACTCCGGAGGTGACAGCGCGCTCGGCAAGGTTCCTCAGCAGGTAGTGCGCCCGCTCCAGGCCGTCGCGCTCAATCACCGCTTCAATGGCCTCGATCCACTCCTGGGTTTCTTGCGGATCAACGTCATGGGTCGGGAGGTCGTTCATAAGTGTCTCCGAATCGGTTCAAGTCGTTAAGAACCTGCATTCTCTGCAAACTCGGCAGCGAAGTCAACGGTTAATCTCAGGAATCGGCGCAAATCCGGAAACCGACGGAGTGCGACACCGAAGACGGACTCTTGTACCAACGCTTGGCGGAGCGCAGGCTTTTCTTCTCGCTGGAATTGCCCCCACCCCGCAGCACCCGCGAGTTTCCGGTGCTGGGACCCGTGGGATTCGTGACCCCGGAAGAGACGGTGCTGTAGTAGCTGCCGCTGTAATAATCCGTGACTCGCTCCCAGGCGTTGCCATGCACGTCGTAGAGTCCCCAAGCGTTCGCCGTCTTCTGCTTGACAGCGTTGGTTCCGGAGCGGCTGTTTGAGTCGTACCACGCGACCCCGGTGAGGGTGCAATCGTCATCGCCGCACCACCACTTCGTCGTGGTTCCGCCACGGGTGGCGAACTCCCATTCGGCTTCGGTGCAGAGTCGGAAGGTCTTGGAGCCGGTCGAGGTTTTCCACGTCGTGTAATCCGTGGCCTGCGTGTAGGTTGCGCAGTTCATGGGATAGCTGCCTTTTCCGGAACTGCCGTAGTTGCACTTCGAGTTGTAGGTCACGCCCGTGGTCGTGCAGCTTCCGGCATTGACGCAGGCGGTGTAGTTGTCCACCGTCACCTCGTGTTCGAGGATGTAGAAGCGGTTCGAGAGCGTGACCGTATGCACCGGGAATTCGTTACTGCTCGTGTCTGCATCCGACTCACTTTCGTTGACCGCCCCCATCTGGAATTTGCCCCCGCTCAAGAGGATCATGCCTTCCGAATCAGCGGCTTGGACGACTCCGTTCTTGGTCGTGAAGGACCAGCTTGGCGGACTCTGAAGCGCATTCCCGGAGGCATCCGTAATCCCGGAAGTCAGCGTGACGGTGTACTTGAGGTAAGGCGTCAGTGCGGAAGAAGGCGTGAAAGTGACGGTGGCGTTATCGACAGCGTAGCTTCCGGAAACCGTGGCGGAGGCGTTGTCCACCACCTTGAAGGACGTGCTGCTCACCGAACTGCTAGAAATCGCCTCGCTGAAGGTGACGGTGATGTTGTCGCTGGTGGAAATTTTCGTGGCGTTGTCGGAGGGGGAATAACTCTGGGAGGTTGGGGCGGTGGTGTCCGGTTCGGCTCCCGTGGTGAAACTCCACGTCTGGTTGTCGCCGAGACTTGTGCCTGCCGAGTTTTGGGTTTGTCCGGACAGCTGGATGCTGTGCTGGGTGCTGTAGCTGAGGGAAACTGCGGGATCAAGGATTAACTGTGTGCTGCTGACCGTGAGGTTGCCGCTGAGAGCGGTGCCGTTGTCGAGCAGTTGCAGGGTTTGGTTGTCAACTCCAGAAGAACTCAGGGAGCCACTGAACGTGACGGTGATGTTATCGGAAACGGAAACGCCTGTGGCATTGTCGGCAGGATAAACGGAACTCACCGTGAATGCAGATGATGTCGTGCTCGTTTCCTCGAACTCCTCCTTCTTGGAATCCGCACATCCCACACTCATCACGACCAACACGGTTGTTCCCAAAACCAAACATGATCTGCACACACCTCCTCCAATTCAACAAAGGGGATCCCGGAATGGGGGTTCATTCTCAGTGCTGGATGGTGTGCGGTTTATCGCAAAATCTCAGGGAAGGCGCAAGTTTTTTCGGCTCAACCGTTTGACTGGAAACAGGATATTCATAAGCACCTCCACCTTAAAAATAGCGTTGTGTGTAGGGCAAATCAAGAAGCAACGGTTATCACCGACAAGGCGCTACAGTCAAGCACGATGACTCCCGGTTCTGAGTTTTGGCTGCGGATTGGCGCAAATCCTCACGGATGTTTTTTGAATTCGGTGATCTGTGGCGAGGAAGGAGCGTTTCTTTAAACAACATCCTGATACAATAAACCCGGCGGTTTCCGCGTCCTCGTAGTGGATTCCATACGCGAAGTGCCGTATACTAGAAGTTTCAACACTTCTTCCAAGCCACACGGTGATTCTACAGATCGAGCAACTGTCCAAATCCTTCCCGCACCCCGGTTCCAAGGAACCCGTCCACGTCCTCTCCAAGCTCAACCTTGCGGTCGGTGACGGCGAAACCGCTGCCATCGTCGGCCAGTCCGGAAGCGGGAAATCCACCCTGCTTTCGTTGATGGCGGGACTTGACCGTCCCACTGAGGGCACCCTGCGCTTGCGCGGCGAGAACTTTCCGGAGCTGTCTGAGGAAGCCCTCACCCGCTTCCGGGCCAAGAATATCGGCATCGTCTTCCAGCAGTTTCACCTGATGGCGCACCTGACCGCGCTGGAAAACGTGGCCTTGCCGCTGGAAATGGCACGGTCCCGCAATGCGCAATCCCGAGCCAGGACCGCACTGGAGCAAGTGGGGCTGTCGCACCGCGAGACTCACTTCCCCCACCAACTCAGTGGCGGGGAATGCCAGCGCGTGGCGATTTCGCGGGCGCTGGTGATCGAACCCGCCCTGCTCTTGGCGGACGAACCGACGGGCAATCTCGATCAGCAGACGGGCGAGCAGGTTTCGGACTTGCTGTTCGATTTGGTTTCCGAGCAGGGCATGACGCTGGTGCTGGTCACACACAATCAGGAGTTGGCCCGGCGCTGCACCCGACAGCACACCCTTCAGGCTGGGGCACTGCATTGAACGCCCCCCTACCGCGACCCCAGCAGTCCGGATCGTTGCCGCCGCGCTGGACGCTCTGGCCCAAGCTGGCCGTCCGGGAACTCCGCAACAACCTGCGTTTCAGCGTCTTTTTTGTCGTCAACCTTGCCCTTGGACTGGCGGGATTCATCGCGCTCGACTCCTTTCAGGTTTCGCTGGACCGCCACCTCGCCCGCAACTCCAAGGCGATTCTGACCGCCGACCTCTCGCTCTCCTCGAACACGCCGTTTGAGTCTGAAGTCCTCGACCGGCTGCGAATCTTGCTCCCGGAAGACCACCGTGAAACTCGGCGCGTCGCTTTCTTCACAATGGTCGCCGGGGCTGACCGTTCCCGGCTCGTGCAGCTTATTGCCGTGGACGAGGGCTTTCCGTTCTACGGCGGACTGCGGCTTGCCCACAAGGGAGTCGCCGATGCCGATTGGGTGCGGCGGGAATTGCTCGAAGGCGGAAAGCTCTGGGCGTATCCGGAACTGCTGAATGCGCTGGGCTTGGAAGTGGGAGAGCAACTCCAGATTGGAGACCGCGAGTTTGAGATTGCTGCTGCGATCACGGAGGACGCGAGCAGCGCGTTCAACTCCTTTGGGGTCGCGCCACGGGTATACATCGGACTCTCACAAGTGGAGAGTACGGGACTGCTCACGACCAAGAGCCGTATCAGGTTTCAGCGACTCTACTGGCTTCCGGAAGACACAGATTTGGAGCACCTCTCGCAGCAACTTCAGCAGGAAATCCGGAACCTTTCCGGGGAAACATCAAGGATTCGGGTGCAGACGCACGACGGCGCGAGCGAAAATCTAGGGCGCGTGTTGGGCTACCTCAACGGCTACCTTGGGCTGATCGCGTTGATCGCACTCTTCCTCGCCAGCATTGGTGCGGCCTATCTTTTCCGGAGCTACCTGCGGCAGCGCTTCCGGGAGATGGCGATTCTGATGAGCTTGGGGGCGCAGCGTTCCGAAACCGTGCAGGTGGTGCTGTGGCAGCTTGGCCTGCTCGGCACGGCTGCGGCGCTGGTGGCGATTGTCGGGGCAGTGCTGATTTTGCCTGCGCTGCCGTGGTTACTTGCGGAATTTCTCCCGCCCGGATTCGAGACCTCGTTCAACCTCCGGAACCTTGGGCTGGCGTTCGTGATGGGATCGCTGGGGAGCATCGCGTTCTGTCTGCCTGTGTTGACGCGGCTCCAATTGGTGCAGCCACTTTCGCTGTTCCACGAACACCTTGGGCTCCGGAGTGTGGGTGGACGCTGGCGTTTCCGGGACGTGGGGGCGTATCTCCCGCTGATTTTCGTGTATTGGGGATTGGCGGTGTGGCAGGCACAATCGTGGATCGTCGGCAGTGCGTTCATCGGCATGCTTTTCGGCAGCATCCTCGTGCTGGGACTGTTGGGGTGGGGGCTGCTGTCGCTGCTCCAGCTTGCCGGGCCAAGCTTTGGCACGATGGGGCGGTTGGCGTTCCGCAACCTCTCTCGGAATCGTCTGGGGTCAATCTCCTGTTTTCTGGCGATTGCAGTGGGCACACTGCTCATCAACCTAGTGCCGCAAATTCACAACGGTTTGCAGGAGGAGGTCGCTCGTCCAGAAGGAGTGAAAGTGCCCAGCCTCTTCTTGTTTGACATCCAACCCGAACAAGTGGACCCCGTGCAAGGGATGCTCGCACAGCACGGCACGGCACTCGACCACCTTTCTCCGCTTGTGCGGGCGCGGCTGGAGGCGGTCAACAGCACTCCGTTCCGCACCGAATTGGACGGGCAGGTGCTGACCCGCGAGCAGGAAGGCGACCGCAGGTTCCGGTCTCGTGGAATCAACCTCTCGTACCGCACCGCGCTTTCCAATTCAGAGCGCATCGTTTCCGGGCGTCCGCTGGCCGCGTCCTACGATCCGCTTTCTTCAGAACCTCCAGAGCTTTCGCTAGAAGAACGCTTTGCCTCACGGCTGGGGTTGCGGCTGGGGGATCTCCTCACATTTGATGTGCTGGGCGTTCCGGTGGAAGGGCGCGTGGTCAACTTTCGTCAGGTGAAGTGGAACAGCTTCCAACCCAACTTCTTCATCCTCTTCCAACCCGGAGTGCTGGAGGAAGCCCCGGCGAGCTTCTTGGGTTCCATCAGCAGGTTGGACGACCAGCAGCGGCTCACGATCCAGAACATAGTGGTGCAGGAGTTTCCAAACGTCTCGGTGATTGATGTCACTCGGATCGTCACCCGCATCCTCCAGATCAGCGACCAGATGAGTTTGGCGATTCGGATGATGGCGTGGCTTTCCATCCTCGTCGGGCTGGTGGTGGTTTATTCGATTGCGCGGCATGAGGTGCAGACGCGCCAATGGGAACTGAACCTGCTCAAGGTGTTGGGTGCGCGGTTTCAGGACGTGCGCACGCTCGTCCTGCTGGAGTTCGGATTGCTTGGGTTTTTCGCGGCGCTCTTTGGGCTGCTGCTGAGTTTGGCGATGTCCTACACGCTGGCGTGGCAGTTCTTCGGGCGGCTTTGGATGCTTGCGTGGGAGGTGAGCGTCGCCAGCGTCATCGGCGTTTCGCTGCTGAGCATGGGGGTCGCCCTGCTGGCGGCCTCCGGAACGCTGCGGCAAAAACCCTTGGCATTGCTGCGGGCGGTCTGAGCGGGGAACTTTTGGAGTGGCGTGGAGTGTGCATTTCCGCGAGGGCAAGCACGTTCCCGTTTCCAAATGATTCGCATGAAAAGAATTCTCCCGCTGTTGCTCGTTTTGCTGGTCGCTTTTGCTACACTGGCCGAAGCACAAGGTCGGAAGAAGAAGAAATGGCGTGGTTCCTTCCAGCGCTTCATCACCACCGTCAGCTACTCCTACATGACAACCAACAGTTCTGGAACCGAGGTTACGGCCTCCAGTTCAACTCCCATCCAAAGCACTGCTGTCGGTTTGGAGTGGATGTTCTCGCCGTTCTTTACGGTCGAGACCGTCTTGGGCATCAGCCCCGGACGCAGCTACTTCACGCTCACGGATTCCAGCGACGTCAAAATCGGCGATGTCGCACAGGATGCCGGACCTGGATTTCTGATCGGCGGAAACTGGTACTGGAAGGAAGCGACCGAGGCGAAGTTCAACATGAACATCGGGCTGCTGACTGGAAGCTTCAGCCTCAAGAACTCCTACAATGATGGAGGGCGGAACACCGACGGTAGCTACACCAACACCACCTACAATGCCACTCAGAGTTCCAACTACAGCATCAACGTGCAGATGCTAAAGTTCGGCACAGAGTATGGAGGGGAAGAGGCCGGGTTCAAGTTTGAGTACGCCATTTCCACCTCGGCCGTCAAGAACTCCACCAGTCTTGGACAAAACGTTGTCAGTGGTAAAACTTACCAGCAGTACGAAACCATCACCGTTGGTGGTGGTCCCATCCTCTCCGTGTTCACTCGTTTCTGAGGAACCTTGCGCTGTTGAAGCGGGGCTACCTCCGATTCGTGCTGACCCTCCCGCCATTTTCTGTTAGTATCCCATAAAACTCTCGGTCTCCGGGGCAAACTGCACTTTCATGACGAGTATGTTGACCCGCTTTCTTCTGCTGCTTCCTTTGTTGTTGGTGCTGGCGGCACCACTGTCTGCCCAGTCGTCAGTGGCCACCACCACCATCGCCACCATGCGCACCGTTTCGGGGTTTGTGGAGGTCCGGCAAAAATCCACGCAGAAAAGCATTTCCGGGCGCAACGGACGTTTGCTCGGATTGGGAGATGTCATCAAGACCGGAACCGGAGCCAAGGCCACGATTGTCTTCCGAGATGGTTCGCGGGTCCGTTTGTTTGCGGAAACCGAGTTCACCATCGAATCCGGTGGGGAGCAGAAAACCAAGGCGCGGACCTTCAAGCTGGGGCTGGGGCTGAAAAAAGGCACCTTGCACGGAAGGCTCAAGCGGCAGTTTCAGCAGGTGAGCATCCGCACCCCGACCGCCGTGGTGGCGGTGCGTGGAACCGTGCTGCTGGTGAAGCAGTCTGGAGAACTCACCACCGTTCACCTCACCGAAGGGAAAATCGAGGTTTCCAATGCCGCGTCCACTGTCGAGTTGAGTCCGGGGCAGTGGCTCCCGGAGTTCCAGCGCATGGATGATCTTGCAGAAAAACGAGCACCGTTGCCCTACAAACTCTTCTTGCGCACCGAGCAGTACGAGGTGGATCTCTTTGCCAAGAAACCCCTCCGGCTCTTCCTCTCCATCGAATTGGGAAATCCCCGCAACCGTCGCTCTTTGGCGCGTCCGGGACCGGTCTTACTGGAAAGCAATTTCGCAGGAGTGGTACTGCCCCAGCGTGTAAACCTCAACGAACGCGGGTCAGTGCGGGTGCCGTTCACTCTCAAGCCTTTGCCCAGAGGGGCGCAGCCATTCGACGGACTCATCCTGATCACTGCGGTGATGGATGCGCCCGGATTCGAGGATGTTGGTGCGGGGACACTGTTGCTTAAGTCCACCCCCACTGGCAAGCCGCAGCGTTTCCTGATCGATCCTCGCACGGATGCGATCCGTCCTAAAGAATAGCCAGTTTCTTCAGCCTTGGAAACCTCTCATGATCCGTGTATTTGGACTGTTGGTTTTGGTGATGGCAGTGTCGGTGCCCGCCTTGGGGCTTGGCCCTGTGATCGTGCGGCTGCTTCCGGACCCCGGCGGGTTGCCGCCCGACACCTACTATCAGGATCGCAACCTGCGCTACACGGGGCCACTCAAGAAAGGGGTGGCTGAGGGGAAGGGACTGCTTTTCTGGGACAGTGGACAGATCGCCTACGAAGGTGGATTCAAATCCGGTCGGCCCGAGGGGAAAGGGGTGCAGTTTGATGTCAATGGTTTCCGAATTTATGCGGGCGAGTTTCAGCGGGGAAAGTACCACGGCACCGGAACCCTCTATTCGAAAGACGCGCAGTTTGTCCTCTACGAGGGAGGATTTGAGAACGGACAGCCCTCCCCATGACAAGTCCTGAAAATTGCTCTATGATGGAAGAGGGGGACTCGTCCATTCTGGAATGGTTGACCCCTCCGGAAGCTGCCGAACGCTGGGTGACACTCAAAGCAGCCGCTACGCTGGACGGCAAGATCGCCACCAAAACCGGAGAATCGCAATGGATCACCAGTCCCAACGCCCGCAAGTTGGGCCACTGTCTGCGGAACACGCATGACGCGATACTCGTTGGCATCAACACGGTGCTGGCGGATAACCCAGCACTGACCACACGGGGGATTCCGGAAGGTCGCCATCCGGTGCGGGTGGTGCTGGATTCCTACGGAAGGCTGCCGGAAAACAGCCGATTGCTGGCGGAAGATGGGGTTTCGGTGTTTGTGGCTACAGGGCGCGATGCCCAGAATGATGGATTCTGCGAACGTCCGCATGTGACGGTGCTACAGGCAACCACGGTACGCCCGGAGCTGTCTTGGGTATTGGATCAGCTTGCGGAACGTGGCCACCGGAAGGTGCTGATTGAGGGAGGCAGTCAGCTTCATGCCAGTGCTTTGGTGGCGAACCTGCCGAACCGACTCGTGCTCTTCCTCGCCCCCAAGGTGATTGGCGGGCAGGCCGCACTCGGGTGGTGTGGTGAGTGGGGCGCCGAAGGACTTGCGGACACGACTCGCTGGAGCATCCGGACGCACCAGTCCGTTGGAGAGGATCTGATGATCGTTGCAGACTATTTGACGTAAAGGCAAGGTGATAGAAATTCATGAGGGACTGATTCTTTTTGGGATGGCATTCGTGGTGTATGGGACCGTGTCTCTCATTGCCATGCGGGGACACAAACGCAAGGGGCTATGAAAGCACTGGAACCGAGATTTGACGCCATCGCAGACGCCATTGATACGATCCGTCGGGGAGAGCTGATCGTGATGGTGGACGACGAGGACCGCGAAAACGAGGGCGACCTGATTTGTGCAGCGGAGAAGGTCACTCCGGAGATCATCAATTTCATGGCCAAGCACGCTCGCGGACTCATCTGCATGCCGATTGACGCAGAGCGCGTTCAGCAACTCCACCTGCCGCTGATGGTCTCGGAAAACACTTCTGGACACGGCACGAACTTCACGGTCACGATTGAAGCGGCAACGGGAGTGACGACGGGAATTTCCGCACAAGACCGCGCCCGCACCATTCAGGCCGCCATGGCCCCAGATGCACGGCCCAGCGACCTGCGGCGTCCGGGGCATATCTTTCCTCTGCTCGCCCAAATCGGCGGTGTACTGCGACGTGCCGGGCATACGGAAGCGGCGGTGGACCTTGCCCGCTTGGCGGGGCTGCGTCCGGGAGGAGTGGTTTGCGAGATCATGAACGAAGACGGTACGATGGCGCGCTACCCGGAACTCCGGGAATTCGCGGACACCCACAAGCTGCCACTGGTCACGATTGCGGATTTTATCGAGTACCGTAAGCGCACCGAAACCTTGGTCGAGAAGAGAGCCGAGGCTGCGCTGCCAACCGAGCATGGGGAATTCCGGGTCATCGGCTTTCAAAGCACCCTTGACGACAGCGACTATGTCGCCCTCGTCAAGGGCACTTGGGAGCCGGACGAGCCTGTGCTGGTCCGGGTGCATTCCGAGTGCCTCACCGGGGATGTCTTTGGCTCCTATCGCTGCGACTGCGGGCCACAGTTGGAAGCGGCGATGCGGATGATCGAACAGGAGGGCAAGGGGGTGATCCTTTACCTCCCGCAGGAAGGCCGAGGCATCGGCCTCATCAACAAGTTACGGGCCTATCATCTTCAGGATGAAGGCGCCGACACGGTTGAAGCCAACAGCCGCCTCGGTTTCAAAGATGACCTCCGCGACTATGGCATGGGGGCGCAGATGCTCTACCTGCTCGGCATCCGGAGGATGCGTCTGCTGACCAACAATCCACGCAAGATCGTCGGGGTGCAAGGGCACGGTCTGGAAGTGGTCGAGCGGGTTTCGCTGCAAGTGGAATCCAACCCTAAGAACGAGTCGTACCTGCAAGTGAAGAAGTCTAAACTCGGACACCTTCTCAACATCTAGCCTTCCTCAAAAACAAAACATGAACCATAACTTACCCGCTTGGGTGGAGGCACTGAAGCATCCGGAAGCGTATCCGCAAACTCCGAAATCCGTAGGTTTGACGGAAACTCACACGTCGTATCTATTTCGAGCCGACGAACTCCTCTACAAGGTCAAGAAGCCCGGGAACGAGTACCCCAGCCCCTCGATCAAGGAGGCGTTCTGTCGTGAAGAAGCCCGGCTGCTTCAGCAATTCAATCACGCATTCCCGGCCCGGGTGGTGCCCGTTCACGAAACCTCCGGGGGTTTCCAGTTGGAGGGCGAGGGTTCACCCGTCGAGTATGCGTTGGAGATACCCTTTTTGAGAGAGTCCGGATTCCTGAATGTTCGGCTGGACAAGGAAAAGGCCGGAGTTGCGGATTTGGAGCGGATCGGGGCGCAGCTTGCTGAAACTCACGCGAGTCTCGCGGTCAAGGACAAGGACAAGGTCGCCAATTCGGCGCGTCCGGAAGCCTTCCGAGCCTTGTGTGAGGATTTTCTCTACCAACTCAAGCGTTACTTTGATGCGTCGCTGACACAGCCGATTCTGGATATGATCCGGCATCCGCTGGAGAAGTTTCTGGACGCCAATGGGGCGATCCTCGTGCGACGACTCCGCAAAGGTCGAGTCGTTGGAGGGCACGGGGCGTTCTTGCCCGAACACCTCCACCTCAAAGGTGAGACCATCACCGTTGCGAGTCCGCAAGAAGTGCATCGCAAGTATGCCGTGCTTGATGTCGCAAACGACGTAGCAGCCCTGAGTGTGGAGTTGATGCGCCGCAACCGGAACGACCTCAGAACGGTTTTCCTGCAACGCTACATTGACACCTCCAAAGATCGGGAACTGAACCGATTATTGCCGCTTTACGAAACTTTCCAAGCGCTCAAACAAGGAGTGAACTTCTGCGAAATGAAGGTGGCACTTCAGGACGATGCTTTGGGAGAGTTGGGCATGGATTATTTCCAACTCGCTGTGCGCCGCTCCCGCGACCTTTCCCACGTCTGAACCGGAGGTAAGCTTGGACAATGGCGGACTCTCCCTTGGACTCATGGGTGGGTGGTCGCATCCAACGTGTTTCACAGCGCGGGACCAACGCCATTCGGCTTGACCTCTTCCATCCGCAAGCCCCTTTGCCCTCCCGTCGCTCGCGCTGGTTGATCTCAGCAACCCCGGAAGCCTCGGGCATCCACCCCAGCAGCGAACCGCATCAAAACGCTCCCAATCCGCCCATCTTCTGTTTGTGGCTACGTACTCGCATCTTGAACGGACGAGTGGCTCAGTGGGCACAACTGCATCCTCGTGTTCAGGAAGTGACGATTGACCAGCTCAAGGATGAGCGGGTGCAGCGTTTCCACCTCGTTCATGAAGACAACGGCTCCGACAGCAACCTGCTCCTGCTTGACGAGGAACGACACCTGCTGATTGCGCTCCGGAATCCCAATCAGTCTGGGCGCTCGCTTGCCAAAGGCAAACCCTACACCCAGCCCAGCCACTGGCACCGATCACGCCCAGAAGCTAGAGAACAATCGGAAGCGGCTCAAACTCATGGGCAACAAGCGGTGTGGCAACAGCACCTCAAACGACTGTGCAAGCAACTGCACCGTAGACTCCAGCACTTGGAGGTTGACCAAACCAGCTTGAGCGATGCTCATCGTTTCCGTCGTTGGGGAGATTTGCTCAAATCAAAGTTGCACGAACTCCAGCCGGGACAAGCAGAAATCATTGTGTTGGAGTACTCTGAAAACGAACTCACCGAGGTGTGCATTCCACTCAACCCACAGGAATCCCCCCAACAGAACCTGAAAGTGTTGTACCGCCGGGCCGAAAAGCTGGAGCGTTCCAGACCTCATGTTAAACGACGGATCACGGAAACTCAGAGCCAGTTGGAGAGCTTGAGTGCGGCACTGGAGCAGCTTGCCGGACTCCGGGATGATGTGGCAGTGGCGGCATGGGAATCACGCCTGCCGCTATGGATGCAGGCGACGCGACCTCGTGAAGTCAACAAAACCTCCAGCAAGAGGACCAAAGTCTCCGGACCCCTGATCCGCATCAGCTCGGACGGGTTGGAAATCTGGGTGGGGCGCAACGCCCGCGAAAACGAGACTGTGACCTTCCGCTGGGCCAAGGGCAACGACTGGTGGCTTCACGCTCAGGGGGTGGGCGGAGCGCATGTGGTGATCCGGAATTTTGGGGGAGACCTACCCACACGAACACTGGAAGAAGCGGCACAACTGGCGACGTACTTCAGTAAACTCCGGAAGGCCGGACGCGCCGAAGTCGATTACACCCGGCGCAAACACGTCCGCAGGGTGCGTGGCGGACCAGCCGGGCTGGTGCATTTTTCGCAGAACCGAACCTTGCAGGTCCGACTCAATTCCGAGTTGGTGAACC
>Ga0209403_10001821_pt1 | contig 26743 bp, 20 predicted proteins | sample ArcticOcean_MG_C_8_FD_187440 | JGI IMG/M metagenome (GOLD analysis project Ga0209403, IMG submission 187440) | Marine microbial communities from western Arctic Ocean - ArcticOcean_MG_CB11_86 (SPAdes) (version 2) | ecosystem: Environmental > Aquatic > Marine > Oceanic | place: Arctic Ocean... | reverse complement strand
TGAGGTTTGTATGTTTACCAATCCAGCCGAGCCCTGCTTTTTGGGCTAAAGGTTTCTCCAAAACTGGAGCACTATCAACAAATACGCGATAACCAAAATCACCGATTCGTGTTTTAATAAGATTTGCGAGTTGTCCAAGCCGTTTTCGTAATACTTTGTGATAATCCCGCCCAAGGGCGTAACGCGCTATGTAAGCGCGTTGTGGATCATTAATATTATCCGTAGCACTAATACTGCTAGTTGGCCAATAGTCCATTCTCGCGGATATTACTCTGACGGTTCCTGGCACGAGATGCTCGGGTCGAAAGCGCTTTTTGCCGTGATGACTTAAATAGTTCATTTCTCCATCAAACCCTTGAGCCAACCATTTTTCAAATCGTTCTTCAGACTCATCTAGGTCAGTATTTGAAATGCCAACCTGTTGAAATCCCAGCTTTATGCCATTCTTTTTGATTACTTCGGCAAGCTCGTAAAGTTCCGTTTTGGAAAACATTTTTTTTTGTGGGTTATCGGTGTTCATCTAGGGTGCAAGTATAATCGTGAATATGAAAAGTCTGTGCAGTGAATATCCAACGGCGGTCTATACAGCTAACCAGATTAGGCAGCTTGACAGAATGACCGTCGACGAATTGGGGGTTACTAGTTATGAGTTAATGCGCCGTGCAGGTAAAGCTGCTTTCGGGTTATTGAGGAATCATTGGCCGCAAGCGCAGACCATGGCGGTGTTTTGTGGTCCAGGTAATAACGGTGGTGATGCCTATGTGCTTGCTGAGTTTGCCTTAGAGTCTGGCATGCAGGTCAGATTGATATCAGTTACGCCAGAGCAGCAACTCCAGGGTAATGCTTTAGAGGCTTGGAGTAGATGTCGGCAGCAAGGCGTAAGGTTTGATGTATTTTCTGAGGATTGTCCGCTCGCAGAGGATGTGATCGTAGATGGTTTGCTGGGTATTGGTCTTTCCCGTGGATTAGAAGGCAATATCCTAGCGGCCGTAGACATGATTAATGCATCCGGCATACCAGTTCTCGCTTTAGATATACCAACTGGCTTAGATTCCAATACTGGAATGGTGCATGGGTCTAGCGTGAAAGCTGATGTGACAGTTGCATTTGTTGGGCTAAATCAGGGGTTGTTTCTAGGTGTTGGCCCTGATTGCGTTGGCAAGCTGGAGTTTTCCAGTTTGTCTATTCCCTCTTCACTTTATGGCCAGGTAACGGCAAGGGTTCAAAGGATTACCACATCAATTTTGGAGAAAGCATTAAGACCGCGTTCCCAACTGGTCCATAAAGGGATGAATGGTAGCCTTCTATTAGTGGGTGGAGAGCCGGGTATGTCTGGGGCTATCCGTCTGGCATCAGAGGCTGCGCTCCGTTCCGGAGCTGGTCTAGTCAGGGTTGCTACGCACCCTGATTCGGTCGCATCTGTCATGGCTGGTCGAGCAGAAGTCATGTGCTATGGAGTGATGAGTAAAGAGGAGCTGCAACCGCTCCTGCAGTCTGCAGAAGCGGTTGTACTGGGTCCGGGTTTAGGCCAGTCAGCATGGGCGCAAAATCTTTGGCAGTGTGTGATTGAATCACAGTTGCCAGTGATTTTGGATGCTGATGGGCTTAATCTGCTTTCCAGTAATGTATTAGCTCGGGGTAATTGGATATTGACCCCGCATCCTGGAGAGGCTGCTCGGTTACTGAAGACGGATACGGCTACCGTTCAGGCTGATCGTTTAGGAGCGGTTATTGAACTTGCAAAGCAATTCAAGGGTGTGACTGTGCTCAAGGGGACTTGTAGCCTGGTATCAACAGGGAAATATCCTATTAGTTTATGTGACGGGGGCAATCCCGGTATGGCAACGGCTGGGATGGGCGATGTGCTTGCCGGGCTTTTGGGAGGATTAGCAGTCCAGACCGGAAATTTGGAATTAACAGCCCAGGCTGGCGTAGTGATTCATGCTGCTAGTGGTGATTCTGCTGCCTTAGATGGGGAACGTGGGCTACTTGCAGGAGACGTTATTGGGAATATACGTTCGTGGATGAACCCTCCCTATAACTCACATAAGTGATTATCCAGATGTAATATGGGAATAATGGAAAATAATTCTAATCAGATTGAAATCATCTACGCATCGTTAGATGAAAGACGTTTTCGAGAACTAGCAAGCAAGATTGCTCAAGCTTGGCAGTCCCATGGAGGGGATAATTTAGTGGTTGGACTTGAAGGGGAGCTTGGTTCTGGAAAAACCACCTGGGTCAGGGCAATGCTAGAGGGTTTGGGTTATCAAGGTAGGGTTCCGTCACCGACCTACACACTACTGGAACAGTATGAGCTAACAGACCTGAGTGTGGTTCATTTGGATCTATATCGATTGCCTGAATCGATTCATTCTAGAGAGGAGCAGGCCAGTGAGTTTGAAGCTCTAGGAGTAAGAGAATGGTTGGCGAAGAGCGGAACTTGGTTGCTTGGAGAGTGGCCATCTCGTTCACCGCAGTTTTGTGCGCGTGCTGATATCTGGATTGACTTCGAGTTTTTAGGCTCATATGAACGCCGATTGGTTTTGAGTGAGCGTTCTGAAATTGGGCGTAATTTCCTTGATCAGTTACGGTAAGGTTCTATTTTTAATTTGAGATATGCTTTGTAATCCTTTATTTTTTAAAGGATAATTGGTTCAGATCTAGTTTAGTTCTCTTGAGCTATGCCCCAGTTTTTTCAGGGAGAGGTTAGTAGTGATTTCTGGATCCGGACGCTTTTTGATGATTCCTGTTCTTTTTGGGGTTTTCTCAGCGTGCTCCATTGCGCACGAAGTTGAGGGGTTGCGTCTCTGGTCAAGTTCGGAGTCAACCCGTTTCGTTATCGACCTTTCTACGCCAGCAGAACATCGAGTTTTTAGCCTTGATAATCCCAGTCGTATAGTTATTGATCTTGATGACACAAGTATTTCTGAAACAGAGAGATTGCCTGAGAAACAGGGTTTTGTTAATGGTATTCGCACAGGCAAACAAATAGATGGCCGCTTAAGAGTCGTGCTTGACGTTAGTCAGTCTGTAAAGCCGCAAAGTTTTTTGCTAGAGCCCAATCAAACATACGGACATCGGTTGGTGGTGGATTTGATTTCATCTGTTGACGCAATAGTTGTAAAGCGTGCGCTACGGTCAGCGGTGGAAAAAGGCCGATCCGTGATTATTGCGATTGATGCTGGGCATGGTGGAGATGATCCTGGGGCAACTGGATCAAGGGGTGTACGCGAAAAAAATGTGGTGTTGGGTATTGCCAGAAGCCTTTCTTCAGAGGTGGAAGCTCAACCTGGTATGAAACCAATTTTAATACGAGATGGTGACTATTACCTGCCGCTTCGGTCTCGAATCGAGCGGGCGCGAGAGGCATCAGCAGACTTATTCGTATCGATACATGCCGATGCGTTTCGTGATTCTAGTGTAAGAGGGGCAACTGTTTACGTTCTGTCGGAGAAAGGTGCTACGGATGAGGCTGCGATTAGACTTGCTAAAAGGGAGAATGATTCGGACTTGATCGGAGGCGTATCTTTGGCTGACAAGGAACCGCTGTTAGCTAGGGTGCTACTAGATCTCTCCCAAAGTGCTGCAATCAGCGCAAGCGCTACGGCTGGAGAACGAATTATTAGTAGGTTAAGTAGTGTTACTCCTATGCGAAAAACCAGAGTGCAAAGGGCGCCTTTTTTGGTTCTAAAATCGCCAGATATTCCTTCTATTCTCGTGGAAACTGCTTATATCTCCAATCCTAATCAAGAGTCTGAGTTAAGAACATCGAGGTACCAAAAGTCTCTAGCTAGGGCAATTCATCACGGAATTTTGGACTATTTTAGGGATAACCCTCCGCCGGAAAGTTATCTAGCCTTTAATCCACCACCTGCTCGAAAGAATCCTGTCCGACATGTGATCTCTAGTGGAGAGACACTTTCTGAGATAGCGCAGCGCTATAAAGTGAGTCTATCGGATTTAAAACACTCAAATGCGCTGGCTAGTAACGTCATACGAATAGGCCAGATAATTACTATCCCTGTCACCTAAGGCAGTAACTATTTTTTTGATTGAGAGTTTATAGCTCGGCTGATTGGCCTTGTTACGTCTACAATAGGCCTGTGACTATTTGTGTGCTTCCTTCTCGATTGATAGATCAGATTGCCGCTGGCGAGGTGGTGGAGCGGCCGGCGTCAGCTGTAAAAGAACTTATCGAAAACAGTCTTGATGCGGGTGCAACACGCATTGAACTAGAGATAGAGGCGGGTGGTACTCGCTTAATTCGTGTTCGTGATAATGGTGTGGGAATTGCTCGAGATGAACTTGAGATTGCTTTATCGCGGCACGCTACGAGTAAAATTTCCGATCTTGATGATTTGGAAAATCTCTCAACATTAGGGTTTAGAGGTGAAGCGTTGCCAAGCATTGCTTCTGTAGCTCAAATCAAGTTAATTTCTCATGTAAAGGGCGAGGAATTCGGTTGGACGATTGATTCTTCAGGCTCAGCCAACACCAGCATTCGTCTAGCTTCTCACCCTGAGGGTACTACCATTGAGGTAAGGGACTTATTCTTTAATGTCCCTGCTAGACGGAAATTTCTTAAGACTGAGAGAACGGAGTTTTCCCATATTAATTCCGTTCTACGCTCATTAGCACTTGCTCGATTTGATGTTGAATGGAAGTTAAAACATAACCAACGTTCAATTTTGGTGCTTGAATCAGCGCCAGATAGAGAGAGGCAGGAAGATCGCTTGAAGCGCATTTGTGGCGAAGAATTTTTAGAACATGCTCGGTATTTTGAGAAAGAAATAGAGGGTTTTCGTCTAAGCGGCTGGCTTGCTGAACCAGCTTTTTCGTCGGGTCAAACCAACATGCAATTCACCTTCGTTAATGGGAGATACGTGCGCGACAAGTTGCTCAGACACGCGATTCGTTTGGGGTATCAGGATGTGCTTTTTCATGGGAGACACCCTTGTTATGTGGTTTTTCTGGAATTAAACCCACGTCGCGTGGACGTGAATGCTCATCCAGCAAAGTTAGAAATTCGATTCAGGGATTCTCGGCTTGTTCATGATTTCGTTTTTCGCACTGTCGAAGCTGTTTTGGCTACCACCTTGGAATCACAGAAGCGTGAGACGACTGAACCACCAGCTAGTCTTCATGGTTTGAGGGTGGACAAGGATTATCAGGCGGGCTCAAGGGGGGTAGAATTTTCTCAGAATTCCTTGTATTTAGGTGTAAGTTTTGACGAAGAAAAAGACGCGAAGCCTTTTCGTCAAGAGCTTCAGGTTGGTGCTGATTCCTCTCAAAAAAATAATGATATTCCGCCTCTTGGTTTCGCGCTCGGTCAACTGCTTGGTATATATATACTTTCCGAGAATACGGATGGGCTGATTATTGTTGATATGCATGCCGCTCATGAACGAGTGACATATGAGCGTCTGAAGAGTGCGCTATTTGAGGATAAGTTGAAGATGCAATCTTTACTGATTCCCCTATCCTTTAAGGTTGCCGAGCACGAGGCGCAGATCGTTGAGTCTGCTTCAGATGATCTGATGCGACTTGGTTTCTCTGTTACTAGGAGAGGACTTGATCAGATCCAGGTTGATGGGATACCCCTGCTATTGCAAGGTGCTGAGATAGAGCTATTGATTCGTGATGTGCTCACAGATTTCTCCGAGAATAAAGGGCTTCAGAGAGTCGAATCAACCATAAATAGCATGCTTGCAACAATGGCTTGTCATGGCGCTGTGAGGGCAAACCGGAAGCTTGAGCTTAAGGAAATGAATGCCTTGTTAAGGGAGATGGAAAGCACCGAAAAAAGCGACCATTGCAATCATGGACGACCAACATGGACTAGGATAACAGTCTCGGAACTGGATCGACTATTTCGTCGAGGACAGTAACCACATTTTGGCGTACGTTAGCACTAACCAGCCTTGTCTTTGTATTACTGGCCCGACTGCATGTGGCAAAACGGAACTTGCCTTGCATTTGGCAAAAGAGTTTCCATTTGAAATTATCAGTATGGACTCGGCTATGGTATATCGCGGAATGAATATTGGAACTGCGAAGCCTTCCCCACAATTACGAAAGAATATTCCTCATCATTTGATTGATATTATTGAACCAACAGATACTTATTCGGCTGGTAGGTTTGTTGCAGACGCAAGAGAATGTTTATCTTCAATTCGCCAGCGAAATCGAATCCCTCTTATAGTTGGGGGAACACTGCTATATCTGCGGGCTCTTCGAGATGGGCTTGCAGAGCTTCCAGGGCGCAACTTAGAGATTCGGCAAAGGTTAGATCAAGAGGCAGGAACGGTAGGGTGGCCAGAATTGCATAACCGTCTGTTGGCTATAGATCCTGATTCTGCTGTAAGAATTTCACCAGCCGATCGGCAGCGTATTCAGCGTGCGCTTGAAGTCTATGAGTTAACAGGGAAGACGTTAACCTCGTTATATCAGATGCAGGCTTCACAACTAAAAACCCCTATAAATGCATTAGCTTTTGTGCCAGAAAATCGAAGTGAGCTTTCTAACAGAATTGAACAGAGATTCGACGATATGGTAGCTGAGGGATTAATCCAAGAAATGGAACTGTTGAGAGCAAGAGGTGATCTGTCGCCGACTACAACTTCTATGCGCGCCGTTGGCTACAGGCAGATTTGGTCTTTTTTGGATGGCAAGTGTGATTGGAGCGAAACACGAACTAAGGCTATTGCGGCAACTCGGCAGCTTGCAAAACGCCAAATGACTTGGCTGCGTTCGGATTTCAAAATAAAAAAACTGCCAATGCAGTTTGATAGTGCGATTCAAGCCATCAGAGAAGAGGTTGTTGAGCTCTTGAAATAAGATTTCAGAGAGGACTTGAAAACCAGGTCTTATGCTACCATTTTAGTATTATAAGGTTATCAACCCTGTGAGATTATCGAATAGCGGAGTTACGGCTCAGTGTCCGTAGATCGCGGCACGCTAGTGTCATTTGTGTTCTTAACAAGAACAACAAGCATTAAGGAGAGAAGTATGGCCAAGAGTCAATCACTGCAGGATCCATTTTTGAATGCATTGCGTAAAGAGAATGTGCCTGTTTCGATTTACTTGGTAAATGGAATTAAATTACAGGGACACGTAGATTCTTTTGATCAGTTTGTGATCCTGCTTCGTAATACCGTAAGTCAAATGGTATACAAGCATGCTATATCTACGATAGTGCCTGGGCGTATGGTTGAAATCTCTTCAGATGACAATGATCAGAGTGATGAATAGTCATTTTTTAAGGCAGGGAGCTTAGATTGGTCGATCGTCCTGATAGCGGTGAAGGGTGTTTTTTGCTGCATGTTGGTCTGAAAAGGCCTTGTTATGCAGATGAGGTACAAGAGTTTCAGGCATTGGCAGTTTCTGCTGGAGCTGAGATTGTTGGGGAACTTCATGCTCGTCGTGACAGGCCTCATCCGGGTCTTTTTGTCGGTCAGGGAAAGGCTGAAGAGATTGCTGATCGGGTGAAAGAGGTTTGCGCTGAACTAGTGCTTGTAAATCAACCTCTTTCTGCCACTCAAGAGCGGAACCTTGAGCAACTGTTGGGAGTTCGCGTTTTAGATCGTAATGGTTTGATTTTAGATATTTTTGCTCAGCGTGCCGCAACTCATGAGGGTAAAATTCAAGTAGAGCTAGCGCAACTAGAACACTTATCAACCCGTTTGGTGCGGGGTTGGACTCACCTTGAGAGACAAAAGGGTGGGATAGGGTTGCGTGGTCCAGGTGAGACGCAACTTGAGTCAGACCGACGCTTGATCGGCCTCAGGATTAAACGTTTGAAGGGGCATCTTAAGCGTGTTGACAAACAACGCGAGTTGGGTCGCAGAGAGCGGCGTCGAGGGCGTGTGCCCACCGTTGCGTTGGTTGGCTACACCAATGCTGGTAAAACAGCCCTTTTTAATGCTTTGACTGGGGCAGAGGTCAGGGCTCGCAATACATTATTTGCAACCTTAGACCCCACCATAAGACGATTATCGCCTGGGGCGTTTGATGAGGTGTTGCTTGTCGATACTGTGGGTTTTGTCCGTGATCTTCCGCATGAGCTTGTGGTGGCATTTCGTGCAACACTCACAGAGACTCGTGAAGCTGATTTGCTTGTGCATGTAATCGACGCTAGTGATCCGCACAATGGTGATCGTAAACGGCAAGTAGAAATAGTGATAAATACTATTGGTGCTGGGAATATACCTTGTATACATGTGTACAATAAGTCAGATAAGGTTAAGGCTCTTTCATTGGAACCAGTAAGCGGTTCGAGGGTGCCTAAATTGCAGGTGTCTGCTATTACCGGCGAGGGAGTTGAGGGATTAGCAGAAGTAATAAGGGTTCGGGCTGTTGGTGAAGCAGTGTGCGGTAAAATTGAGTTGGGGCCTGGAGATAGCAAGCTGAGATCGAAGCTGTTTGACCTGCGAGCCGTGAAGGGTGAGCAGAGTCATGATTCAGGTGGTTGGACGTTAGAAGTGGCTTTAACGTCAAAGAGGTGGAAAGAACTTTGTATTCAAGAAGGACTGTCTGATGACAACTTTCAACGGGTGTGAGCTATGAGTTGGGATGATGGAGATAAAAATAACCCTTGGCAGCCGAGCGGTGATAAAGGTCCAGCGGACCTTGATGCCGTAGTCAAGAATTTTCAACGTAAGCTATCCGGGTTTTTAGGGGGAGGTGGACGCCGTAGTGGTGGAAATGACCCTGCCGGAGGTAGCTTTAAAATGGGTGCTAGTTTTTTGAGTGTCCTACTCGTTGCAGGCATTGGAGTCTGGTCGATGACGGGCTTTTATATGGTTGATGACGCTGAGCGGGGCATTGTGCTTCGTTTTGGTGCGATGCATTCTGTAACTCAACCAGGCCTTCGCTGGCGTATACCTTGGCCTGTTGATTCCGTTGAAATGGTTAACACTAATGTTACCGAGGGTTTTGACTATCAGGGCAGTATGCTTACGGAAGATGAGAATATAGTACTTGTGGATCTCGTCGTGCAGTATAGGCGTACCGATCCCGAAGCATATTTGTTTAATATGAGGGACCCTGTAGAAACTATTCGTAATGTAACGGGCAGCGCTATACGAGAAATTATTGGTAAAAATAATTTAGATTTTATTCTGACAGAAGGGCGGGCTCAGGTTGCTTCAGAGACACAACTACTAATTCAGTCAACACTCGATTTTTACGGTACTGGTATTACGGTTTACGAGGTAAACCTACAGGATGCTAATTTTCCTCGTGATGTAGAGGAAAGTGTCCAAGATGCGATTCGGGCCAGAGAAGACAAAGAACGTATGTCTCTGGCTGCCGAGGCTTACGCTTTTGATATTTTGCCTAAGGCGCGTGGTGCAGCAGTGCGCCAGACCGAAGATGCTGAAGCATATAGGTCGCGTGTTATTGCTGATGCGGAGGGTGAAGCAGACCGGTTTGTATCTATAGTTACTGAATATTCAAAGGCACCTGAGGTGACTCGACAGAGGATGCATATAGAAACACTAGAACAGGTTTTGTCTAATTCAACGAAAGTTCTATTGGATTCTCAGGGTGGAGGTAATATGATTTATCTTCCGCTTGACAGATTAATGGAACGAAACCCACGCCAGCAGCAGAATGGGCAATCACCTTCTACGATGCCTGTTCAAAACGGCAATCCAAACACTCTCGCGAGCGATAGACGTTAGACTGGAGTATTAATATGAGTCCTCGATTTAACTTGTTACTAGTTGGTGTGGTTTTCGTTATAACCGCTGTGAGAATGACTTTTTTCGTTGTGGATGAGCGAGAGTATGTTGTTATGTTCCGGTTCGGTGAAATCGTTAAATCTGACTATGAGCCTGGCCTGCATTTAAAAATGCCGTTCGTAAATCAGATCACTAGATATCCTGACCGCATCTTGACTTATGAAGAGTCTGAGGAACGATTTTTAACAGGAGAGAAAAAGAATCTTATTGTTGATTATTATATTACGTGGCGGATCATTGATCCTGCTCAGTATTACCGATCTGCTCGAGGCGATGAGGCTTTTGCCGAGCAGAGACTCTCAGCAATCATTCGTGAAGGTATTAAAGCTGAGTTCTCGCAGCGCACTGTTCAAGAGGTGGTTGCAGCAGAACGTTCAGAGCTCATGAACCAAATGCTAGTTACTGCGCATGCTAATGCACCAGCTCTCGGAATCGATGTTGTAGATGTGAGGGTGATGAGAATAGAACTTTCTGATGAGGTTAGTGGGTCAGTATTTTCACGAATGCAGCAGGAGCGTGGAAGAGTTGCTGCTCAGTTGCGAGCTGAGGGAGAGGAAGACGCCGAGCGTATTCGTGCAGAGGCTGATCGTGAGCGTACCGTGATTCTTGCAGAAGCTTATCGAGATGCCGAACGTTTACGTGGTTTAGGTGACGCTCGAGCATCCGAGATTTATGCAACTGCCTACAACCAGGATCCTTCATTTTACGCGTTCTATAGAAGCATGGAGGCTTATAAGGCATCAATTGGCGGGCAGCAGGATGTCTTGGTTTTGAGTCCCGATAGCGAATTTTTTCGGTATCTCCAGGAGCAGATGGGTTCTGCAACACCCTAATCAATTTCTTCTGACGATTTAATTTTAATAATAGGAGACTAGGATTTTGGCCTGGTCAGATTTGCTTGCGGGCTTCGCTCTTTATTTGATCATAGAGGGGTTGTTCCCATTTATAAGTCCAAGCGGATGGCGTCGTGGACTTGTTACGATAGCTCAATTTAAAGATCAGCAACTCCGAAATTTTGGACTTGGAGTGGTGAGTGCTGGTCTATTTTTATTATATTTTGTTCGAGGCTGATATTCGTGGGTCGTAACGTAATTGTAATAGGTACGCAGTGGGGCGATGAGGGGAAAGGCGCAATAGTAGATCTGCTTGCTGATAGAGCAGATGCTGTCGTTCGTTTTCAGGGTGGTCATAATGCCGGCCATACGCTTGTCATAGATGGCGAGAAGACTGTGCTTCATTTGATCCCATCGGGCATTCTCAGAGACGGGGTGCACTGCCTGATTGGTCATGGGGTTGTAGTGTCCCTTGATGCTCTAATCCATGAGATAGATGAGCTGGTCTCTAAAGGTGTCCCGGTAAACGAACGACTCAGATTATCGCCGGCCTGTCCTTTAATTCTTTCCTCTCATATAGCCTTAGATAAGGCTCGAGAAAAAGCCCGCGGCAAAGACGCGATTGGAACAACTGGGCGTGGTATTGGGCCTGCCTATGAGGATAAAGCAGCACGGCGTGCGCTTAGAATTTCGGATCTTTTTGCCCCAGACCTTTTGAAAGAAAGGCTGGAAGTAATTCTCGATTTACATAATTTCTTATTGCAGCACTATTATGATGCTGAAGCGGTAATTCTTGAAAAAGAATTAGAAAATCTTCTGGGTTTTTCGAATAGGATCAAGCCTCTTATCACTGATGTTACTCAGAGATTGCATGAAATTCAGAGAGAACAAGGAGCAGTTTTATTTGAAGGAGCCCAAGGGGCCTTGTTGGATATTGATCTTGGAACTTATCCTTTTGTAACTTCTTCAAATACCACTGTTGGTGGTGCCTGTACCGGCACTGGAGTGGGCCCTATGCAGATAGACCACGTGCTAGGTGTTGTAAAAGCATACACAACACGTGTGGGTTCTGGTCCTTTTCCGACAGAGCTTTTTGATGATGTAGGTGCCCATTTGGCTAGGGTGGGTGCTGAGTTTGGGGCTACTACGGGACGTCCACGACGCTGCGGATGGTTCGATGCCGTGTCTTTAAGACGAGCAGCTATTGCAAATTCTTTAACTGGTTTGGGTCTAACAAAACTTGATGTGCTTGATGGGATTCAGGAAATCAAAATCTGTACAGGCTACCTTCTTGATGGCGAGTTACTGGAGAGCCCCCCTCTTTTGATGGAGCGATATGGGGAATGCGAACCTGTCTATGAGACTATGCCTGGTTGGGAGATGTCTACGCGTGGTATCACTACTTATTCCGAGTTACCAGAAGAAGCACGGCGTTATCTGGGACGCCTCGAAGAATTGATTGAGGTGCCTGTTGATATGATTTCTACCGGACCGGAGAGGAAAGAAATTGTTATTCTTAGCAATCCATTTGATGACTAGGGACGGGGTAGGTTGATAAGTATTGCGATTGTTCCCGCGCTGCTCACCCTAAGAATTTCGTATGATTTTGGGAGAGTTAAAAATAGTGTTCGATAGAATTTTTTTGATGTGTCCTAATTCTGATTGGGTGTCAGGAAGTTTTGATAGATATGAATACGATGACCAATTGTCGGTGGTATTTGATTGGCCTATTGGATTTTAATGCGGGAGAGCTTTTAATTTATCACCTATTGAAGAGCAGTTTTGGTTAGGGTTGTCTTGTGGGCAGCGCTATTGCCAGTTCTGGTTAGCATGACTACGTACGTGGGTGCTCAAGATCTTCCTCGCCCGTCAGAAATCGAGCCAGATATCAATTTCTGGACTCGCGTTTATACCGAAGTTAGTACCAGTAGTGGATTCATGCATGATAACCGTGATCTTTCGGTTATTTATCGGACGATTCAGTTTCCTGAAGGATCTTCTAGCCGTATGCGAAACCGTCAGGTAAATGCGGCTCGAGATGAGATAACTGCGTCGTTAAGGATTCTTGCAGACGGTAAGAGAAATAATCTAACAGAAGAAGAGCAGCGTGTTTTAGCTGCATGGCCAGAGGGCACGTCAAGTGGCGATTTAAATAAAGCGACAGATCAAGTGCGGTTTCAGTTGGGTCAGGCTGATCGTTATCGTGCTGGATACATTCGGTCGGGGCGTTGGCGGGCTTATATAAAAAACGTATTACGCCAAGAGGGTGTGCCGGAAGAGTTAGTTGCATTGCCTCATGTCGAATCTTCATTTAATCCAGCAGCCTATTCCAGAGTTGGTGCAGCTGGTATGTGGCAGTTTACTCGCTCAACTGGGCTTCGCTATATGCGAATAGATCATATTGTCGATGAACGCCGAGATCCATATCTAGCAACTGTTGCAGCAGCTCGTTTATTAAAAGACAACTACGACGTTCTTAAGGATTGGGCATTGGCTATTACTGCTTATAACCATGGTCAGTCGGGTATGCGCAATGCGGTACGTGCAACTGGAACCGATCAAATCGAAGTGATTTTGCGCGAGTATAATGGACGCGCATTCGCTTTCGCCTCGCGTAATTTTTATGTGGCATTTCTTGCGGCTTCCGATGTTGATTCGAATCCTGAACAATACTTTGGTTCCCTTTCATTGGAGGCAGAGGCCGGTTACGTCATAGTTGCTGTTCCTGATTTTATTTTATCTTCAACTCTTGCCTCTGCATTTGATCTTAGTCATAAAGAATTACGGGGATGGAATCCTGCATTAACGGAAGCTGTTTGGAACGGAGATAAATTTGTTCCTAAGGATTTTAAGCTTCGACTTCCTGCGGCGTTGTTAGAGAGGGCTTCAGGATTGATTGCTGCACTGCCAATTTCAGACCGTTACACGGCTCAAAAGCCAGATGTAATGCATCGTATTGGGCGCGGTGAAACTCTTTCTGGTATAGCGGATCGCTATCGGGTAAGTCAGTCATCATTAATGGCATTAAATAACTTGAGAAATCGTGATTTTATTCGCGAAGGCCAGGTTTTGCTTTTGCCTGGAAATGAGGGGGGTAATCCCGCAAGCCTGAATGATTTAACAAGTGATTTAGTGGTTAGTAATGGCCTATATGTGGTTCGGACTGGAGACAGCATTACTGATCTTGCAACAAGATTTAGTACTAATCCACAAAGGATCCAAGCTCTAAATAATCTCGCTGATGCAGATAAAATCTACGTGGGTCAAGAATTAAGGGTGAATGATCTTAACCAAATTTCTCTAATCGACGAAGCAGAGAAACCATTGCCGATAACGATTGATTCAAATGAACAACCATCAGATGAGTCTGAAGAGTTGGCCGCCAATGTGATCGAACTAGAGTCTGAGCAAACATTAAATGAGGATGTTCAGACAGAGCCGCTCGAATCCAATGTGCTGGCAAGTGTCCAGGCTGAAATGGCCGCAGATCCTAGTGACTATCTAGTGGCATCAGATGGGACGATTGAGGTTCAAGCTCTTGAAACTCTGGGGCATTATGCGGACTGGTTGGGCATTCAAACCCAGCGTCTGAGGGACATTAATGCTATGACATTTAGACAGGTGGTAGTCATTGGCCATCGTTTGCGACTAGATTTTTCCCAGCTGAATACAAATGCTTTTGAACAACGCCGACTGAACTATCAACGCCGTACGCAGGAAAACTTTTTTCTGACCTATCAGGTAACAAATACCCATGATCATGTTATTCAGTCCGGAGAATCCTTGTGGGAATTGGCTTTGCAAACCTATGAGGTGCCAGTGTGGTTGATTCGCCAATACAATCCTGATCTAGATCTGGATCGCATAGCCCCTGGTACTGTAGTGAAGTTTCCACAATTGCGCCCAATTTCTCAGGCCGATAATGCTCAGGCAGATAACTACGCATACTAGTTTTAGCTGACATAGGCTTGCCATCACTACTAGTGATGGTGTGTGTTCATCTACCCTACCAACCTAATTTTTCTCTTTTGGAAAGTTTTTCTATGCATAACTTTCAAATAATAATAAGAATGATTTGCATTTGCATTTGAGATTGTTTATTGTTCGCTCGAATTTTGATTAATGCTTGTTTCTACAGGCTTAAGCACAAGAAATGATTGCATTAACATAGGAGATAAAAGTGCAAAGGTTGATTGTTCTATTGTTTTTTTCAATAGGAGCATTAAGTTTTAACGTAGTGGCACAGGAAGCTGAGTCGGTAGAGGAAGTTCTTCAGCGACAACAGGACCAGATCGATGTTCTTCAGGAGCAGCTTGATGCTACAACTGATTTTCTCGAAGCACGTTCAGTAACACAGTTAGATAGAACGCAGCTCCGGGAGCGGGACGCTAGTAGTCAGACAAGCATTGGTGGTTACGGTGAGATTCACTATAACAACTTGGATGCAAATGATTCTGCTAAAGACATTGATAAGTTGGATTTTCACCGATTTGTGTTGTTTTTTGCTCATGAATTTAACGATCGAATCAGTTTTTTCTCTGAGTTGGAAGTTGAACATTCTTTAGCAGGTGAAGGAAAACCTGGTGAGGTTGAAATTGAGCAGGCATTTGTGCAAGTCAACCTAAGCAATGAGGTAGCTATTCAGTCCGGTTTGTTTGTGTTGCCAGTTGGCATACTGAATGAAACGCATGAACCTACAACATTTTATGGTGTGGAGCGTAATGCTATTGAATCGGCTATCGTTCCTGCCACTTGGTGGGAAGGTGGAGCCCAATTTGTTGGTAACACTGCGGCTGGTTTAAGTTGGAATGCGGGTTTTCATTCTGGTTTAGAAATGTATACGAGTGGTAGTAACGCATTCAGAGTGCGTAAAGGTAGGCAAAAGGTTGCAAATGCTATCGCAAAGGACTTCGCCTTTACAGGACGTGTGAGATACACGGGAATACCAGGGCTAGACGTTGCTGCTACTTGGCAGTACCAGAGTGATCCAAGTAATAAAGCAGGCGATGGACTTGATGATGGAACTTTAATTGAAGCTCACATGATTTATACAAGTGGACCATTTCAACTTCGGGCTCTATATGCTGGTTGGGAGTTTTCTGGTACAGCTGTTAAGGCCGCAAAGGCTGATAGTCAGAAAGGGTTTTACATAGAACCAAGTTGGAGAATTAGTGATAAATGGGGAATCTTTGCCCGTATGGAAGATGTGGATGGCGCGGTTTCCTTAGATCAGTTTGAGGAGTTTAGGACTGGGGTGAACTATTATGCCCATTCTAACGTTGTCTTTAAATTTGATATTGCAAATCGTAGTTACGATCTAGCCTCTAAAGCATCATCGAGTGACTTTGACGGATTTAATATAGGTATGGCCTACCAGTTCTAATAACTGGCCGGTTGTAGTAAGTTTCGGAAGCCCTTGGGTCTGATGGCTCAGGGGTTTTTGTTGTGTCTTGAGCCAGTGGAATGAAATGATTGATTGGATTCCGACATATCGATTAAGAAGTGCTTTGTCTATCTTGCTGTGGGGCATCGCGAACAGTGCCTATGGGCAGATAGGCGTCTATATGGAAACGGAAGAATTTTTGGCTGCCGCTTTTCCAAACAGTGAGCCTAGAATTGACGTGATTTGGATAGATAATGATCGACGAGAAGTTCTAGAAGACATACTAGAGCATCCAGTTAATGCACTACGTATGAGCTACTGGATTAGTGGTGATAAGAGTGCGTGGATCTTGGATGAGATAGGTAAGGATAAACCCATTACCATAGGTGTTGTGGTTCAAGGTGATGTCATTGAAATGATCCGGGTACTTGTGTTTCGAGAGATACGGGGTTGGGAGGTACGGCATCCGTTTTTTACTGATCAGTTTTTGAATGCGCGACTAGCCGATCGTGAACAGCAGGAGGTTAGGCTGGATAGAAGTATAGATGGAATCACAGGAGCAACCCTTTCTGTTGATGCGCTTAGGGGTGTAGCAGAAGTTGTTCTTTTCCTTGTTCAGGAGTTAGGGAGCTCAAATGAATAGAGCTAAACGCCGTTGGTCAAAGTACGGGGTTCGTCATTGGCACCGATGGCTAGGTCTTGGATCAATGATTTTTTTGGTTTTTTTGAGTATCACAGGAATTGCCCTTAATCATCTAAGTGATCTACGTCTTGAACAACGCTATGTTCGGGCCGGATGGCTTTTGGATTGGTATGGTATTGAAACGCCATTAGTTGAGGCTAGCTATGCGGTGGAGGAACATCGCGCCACACTACTCGGTGAACGGTTATATTTTAATGAAGAACAGGTTGCAGATGGAATCGAAATGCTAATTGGTGCTATAGCTAGTCCACAGTTTATAGTAATCGCAAGTAATGACTCGCTAATTTTGCTGACTCATTCTGGTGCGCTAGTAGAGCGTATGCTTCTTTCAGGCCAAGTATCTAGTGGTGCACAGGCTATTGGGCAAGTTGGAGAGGCGATAGTTTTGCTCAGTGAAGAAGTGATTTACCAGTCTGATGAACAGGTGGTCAGTTTTGCTGTTGCTAGCGATATAAACTATAGCGATGTGTCATGGTCTCTTGCCTCAGATGTGCCATCAAACCAGCTAGAAGTCTTGTATGACGACTATCGTGGTACTGGCATCACAGTCGCTAGACTTCTAGCTGATCTGCATAGTGGCAGACTTTTTACTCGTGCTGGTCCCCTAGCTATTGATTTGGTTGGAGTGCTGTTAATTGCTTTAAGTGTGCTTGGGGTTATTCTTTGGCTTAAGGGCAGGCCACGGCGTCATAGGAGGACTGGTCGGCATTAGTTTTGACGCGAAAATGTACTAGCACAGCAATTACTATTCTTAGAAATTATTTTTTATTGCTGATGCTTAATAGCACCTAGATATACTTTGAATTAGACTGAATTTAACGCCTGTCTAATGTGAATTTAGAGGATCTGTATTCTGATCTGTTTCGTAGTAATGTATTCGTTATGGGCTGTATATTTTTAGTTTTGGTTGCAATAAAGACATGATTTCAAGACTTTTAATTGCTGCTTTTGGCGCAGTTGCTATAACGGTTGGCCTATTATTTTTTATGAATGATGTGTCAAATCGGTTTGTATTAGGAGATCCTATAAAATATTTCTCTATTACTGATTATATTGCTGCTCCTGATCGTGGAAGACAGCTGCCCAACATTACCGTAACGCCTGAATTAGCCCCTATTAGACCGCAGCTAGAGCTTGAGGAAGAGGAGTCATTATCAACTGAGTTGCTTCCATTGGTTCCAGAGATGGAGGGGGTTGTTCCCATAGAAGGCAAACCCTTTATAGAAGAATTAGAAGGAGTGTGATACCTCAGGTATCTGACTTCGCGTTTCAATTTTTTTTAGCTGCTGTGATCTAATTCAATGCGTGGTTACAGCTGTCACATTAAGCATTTTTCTATATTTCAGATCTAGATCCAGATTAGTCGGACAGAATATCTCGCCAAATGAAAAATTAATCGCGTAACGTACGAGATTATGTGAAATATTTTTCATAGAATTAATTAACTGCTTAACTACCTCTAGGTCTGTTTTACTTGGTTTTCTTAAGGTGTCTTCATGTTATTTTTGATTGCTCACTTTTATTTCTTCTGAATCCACTAGACGTGACTATTATTTGGAGCAGGTTTTAATGGAATTCTACTCGAGCTTCTAAAAGAGCATGAGATCGGGGTGCTAATCTCTTCAGAGTATGGGACTATGCTCGCCGCCTGCCAGACTACACATCTGCCGTTATCCTTAAAGGAAACTATATTTTTTGTCGAATTCTGCCCTTTCAAATCGAAATTTTGCAGTTTACTTTGCTGGTACCCTCGTCGTTCTTCATGGCCTATGGATTTACCGTCTTACTATTAGTTGGTTGGCATGGGAGCTGACTCATTCTGTCTTTCTTGTTGGTGTTATTTCATTCTGTCAGTTTTCACCAGGAATAATCCTTGGCCCTATATTTGGGGCTGCTGCAGATCGATATGACTTGGTTAAGATGGCAATGTTTATCCATTGCGGAATGATGGTCATTTCACTAATTTTGGCAGTCATAACTGGCCTTGATAAGTTAACTATTGAGGTTTTAGCGGGCTTTGCCCTGCTTCAGGGGATGATGGGCGGTGCCTATACACCGACTCGTCTTTCGCTTATTACGCGGCTTGTTCCTAGGGAACTTTTTGCAAGTGCTACAGGCTATCTTGCCATTGCATTTAACCTTTCCCGTTTTGTTGGGCCAGGATTGGCTGGATTTATTATTACTGTATTAGGCGCTGCATGGGCTTTTGGTTTATTCGCTTGTCTCGTAATTCCAGCAATTGTTAGTTTGTTAATTGTGGACCTTTCACCGCGTGCCCCTCGTATGCATGAGCACTCAAATATTCTTGGTGATTTAAGAGATGGACTTAAGTACGCTTTGAATAATCCAATAATTCGTTGGTTGTTGATCCTTGTTGGTACGAACGGAATATTAGCTCGAGGTGTCCTCGAATTACTGCCGGCGATTACCGATATTATATTTGAAGGGGATAGTGCAGAGTTTGCTATTTTAACTTCAGCTGCCGGAGCAGGGGCCGTTATTGCTTCGATTATAGTAACGCGGTCTCAGGACCCGTCCCGTTTGCTGCGTTTAGCGCCAATGGCAGCCCTGGGCTCAAGTGCTCTACTGTTTGCGTTGGGAATGACTGATACATATTGGGTGGGAGTTATTGTAGTTGCAGGCCTCGGTGGTTGCTGCACTCTATGTGGTATCAGTGTTCAGGCTCTTCTTCAGTTGGAGGTAGAGGATGAATTTCGCGGCCGTGTATTGGGCTTATGGGGTGTGTTTGCAATAGGCGCAACTGCAACCGGAGGCTTCATAATGGGTGGTGTAGCCCGTGCCACCAGCATCAGTATGACTGCAGTTGGAGCCTCAATGCTGCTATCAGTTTTTGCCTTATTACTAGGCGCCATACTAGTTCGGGGTCAAAAGCAGCGCCAACAAGCTTAAGATTAGCTTATTGGTTTAGAAGGTTCATTATCACGTCGATATTTTGCGATAACCGAAACTGCTTCCAACGTCACAAGTACGCTTGTAATAAGGACAATGACATCTATTGTCACCAGTAGCCAGTCACCATTCTGGTACCACTCAACCAGTTTAATTAGGGCTGCCCATGTGGATGTAATTAAGACGAAAATCATTGGGATGAGGGTGTAACGGGCTGGACGGCCGGCTTTAATTAGCATCACGCTAATGACTAGCAGTGTAAGACCTGCAAGTATTTGGTTGGTGGAGCCAAATAAAGGCCAAATAGTTAGACCGCCAGAGCCTGAGGCACCTCCGGCACCAAAGGCAAGAAGCAGACAAGAGCCCACAGCAATGAAGGTTGTTAATATACTGTTGCTGAGGATTGGGATATCGTAGATTTGGCCCCATTCTTGAATGATATAACGCTGTAGACGTACGCCGGTATCCATCGTGGTGGCAGCAAAAAGGATTACCATGGTTGCGAGTAGTGTGGTAGAAATCCCAAGGGGCACTCCCCAGCCGTTTTGAATGATTTGTGCTCCGCCTTGAACAAATTCTGCAGCACCGGCTGACCCATACTCATTATATATTTCATGCCATCGCTCAGCGTCGGTCGCTAGTCCAACCCCAGTAACAGCAATAATTGTGACTAACGCTAGTGTTCCCTCACCTACGGCGCCAAGATAGCCCACAAAACGTGAATCAGGTTCTTTATCTAACTGTTTTGATGTTGTACCAGAGGAAACGATGCCATGAAATCCGGAAACTGCACCGCAGGCAATAGTTACAAACAAAAGAGGGAGTAAGGATGGTGAATTTTCTGAGACCATATTGTTAAATGCCGGAGCAGTTATATCTGGCAAGGACAATAGAACGGCTCCATAAAGCAGAACGAGTCCGACGAATAGTTGTAGTCCATTTATAAAATCTCGCGGTTGCAGAAGCACCCACACAGGTAGAATAGAAGCAATCGCAGCGTACATAAACAGGATGACAATCCAGCTACCATTGGGTGTTAGACCTAGCATCTCTTGGGGAAGCGTGATTGGTAACTGGCTACCAACATAAATTGATGCGTAAAGAGCCGCTACCCCACATATAGATAGCACAGTGAGATTAAAGTTTCGGTGCATTAGTTGCCCAATGATTAATGCAACAACGATAGCCGACCAAGCTGGGAACACTGCGGTTGAGGTTTCAACAAATAATCTAGAAATCACTACGCCAAAAACAGCATTTACCATTAGAAGTAAAAGGAACATTACAATCATAAAAAGTGCGCGGGTACGTTTGCCGATAACATCTTCGGATAATGCGCCTATGGATTTTCCTTTATTTCTTGCGCTAGCCCAAATCGCACCAAAATCATGAACACCAGCAAAAAAAACCGTTCCTATTGTTACCCATAAAACGGCAGGAACCCAGCCCCAATACACAGCAATAGCTGGGCCGACTATTGGCGCAGCTCCTGCTACTGATGTGAAATGGTGACCCCAAAGCACGAAGCGATTTGTTGGAAGAAAATCTACACCATCTCTCAATTCATGAGCTGGCGTTACAAAATCTGGATCTAGCTGAAAAATCTTTTCCGCAATAAATTTAGAATAGAAAAACCAACCGAAAGTCATCCCAGCAAGTCCAAAAATAACGATGGTTAAAGCCTGCATAATGGAGCCCTCTATTCCAATTTATCGTTTAAGCTTATCGCGTGACGCTTAAAACAAAAAGTTTAGATAAGAAATATCAAGATAAGAAATGCTATGCCCTGGTTAGTAAGGTAACAGATAGAGGGTAATAGCCAGGAAGGGTGTCAGCAGGATCGCCATAGTAATTGCGTAGCCAAACATATCCCGTGCGCGCAATCCAGTGATAGCTAGAAGAGGAATTGCCCAGAATGGGTTGAGGAGGTTCGTGTGAGCATCACCAACAGCATAGGAGGCGATGGCTTGACCATAAGGGATGCCGAGTTCTGCGCTCGCCACCATCATTGGACCACCTATGATTGCCCATTCTCCGCCCGCGGAGGGCACAAAAACATTAAGGATTCCGCCAGTTATCCAAGCTATAACTGGAAAATTTGATGGCGTTGCAATCGAAAGAAGGGATTCGGTCATTGTATCGACCAGGCCCGTGCCGGTCATAATGCCGATTATTCCTGCATAAAATGGGAATAGAAGAATTACGCCAGCGCTTCCTTGGATGGAGTCGTAAAATTCTTTTAGATAACGAGTCGGGCTTGTAAACAATAACAACCCGATCATCAGGAATCCGAAGTTAAGCACATTGAGATCAAGGGCGCCTAGACCCTGCGTGAAGAAGGCTCTTGCGAATAAGGCAATGCCAGTTAGCGCAATGATGCCCCCAAGAATAGTGCTGTTATCTATTCTGTCAGCTAGAGATGGCTTTTGGGTTGATTGTTGTGAAGATGTTTTGACTGAATCAAGTGGTTCGATTTCTGTCTCTTCTTCGATCTGAACATAACGCTCTATTCCTCTGCAATTTTTGTTTGGCGGGCATAGCAGATAAAGCATTAGTGAACCGAAGACCAGGGATAACGCAGTCAGTGTTAAAGGATAAGAGTGAAATACCCACTCAGTTGCAGGAACAACTCGTTCGATAAAACCCATTTGCATTAGGGTGTTTCCCTCTGTGGCTTGCAATAAGCCCGCTGAACTTGACATGCCCCAGCCCCACGTAAGGCTCATGCCCATATAACCAGCAACCGCTAGAAGAGGATAGTGCACGGGAGTCTTATCATGGTAAGCGCGTTTACCCATTTCTCTGACGAGTATTGCTCCAAAAATAAGCCCAAGTCCCCATGAAATCCAGCTAGTTAGCATGGATCCAAGTCCAACTAAAACAACAGCTTGCCGACCGTTTTTTGGTAGACGAACGAGCGCGCGTATTAACTTTTTCACCTTAGGGTGATAGGCAACTACATTGGCGGTCACAAGAATCAGTACCATTTGCATTGCAAACTGAAGTAAGTTCCAAAATCCGTCATACCAGGAGAGAGCAATCTCTGTTATGGCAGAATCTTCAGAAATAAAGGCCGTTATTGCTGCCACATAAGTCAGAATAATGGCAAAAAGAAATGGACTTGGCATCCAACGTTCCACTCTATCAGCGATAGCTTCGCCAAGTTTTTGGACTGGTGTAAGCTCAGATTGTTGATCTGGTTGATCTGGTTGATCTGGTTGATCTGGTTGATCTGGTTGATCTGGTTGATCTGGTCGTTCTGTTGTCATCACATGTTCCTCAAAACAGGAGTGAGTTCGAATTGGTGCCCAGGGCGAGACTCGAACTCGCACATCCGTAAGGACACGGCGACCTGAACGCCGCGCGTCTACCAATTCCGCCACCTGGGCACTATAAGGAAGGCGTTCGAATGTATCTATTGCTAATTAGAGTGTCAATCTAGTAGCTTCTATTAGCAAGAACACCGTGTTGTCTTGCTGGAGCGAGTACCATCTAGTTCTAGGGACATATTACTGGAAGTCTCGGATACAGGGATGCTTATAAAATGGCAGGTTCAAAACGCAGCCATAGTGACTCACGTACGCTTTATAAGTACAGAATTCCATCACGTGAAGATATTGCAAGAATTATGGAGTCAGCAGACAACCCTATGACTCTTGCAGCGGTTTCAGCGCGGTTCAATCTTAAAAATAAACAACAACAGGAGGCACTCCAAACTCGACTAAAAGCTATGGTTAGGGATGGACAGCTACTGCGTAACCGCGCTAAAGAGTATTGCCTTACGCATAATTTGGACCTGGTTGTGGGTGAGGTCAAAGCTCATCGTGATGGCTTTGGTTTTTTGATACCTGATGATGACAATGAGGATGTTTATATTTCTTCTCGAGAAATGGCATCACTCTGGGATGGTGACCGAATAGCAGTGCGCATCAGTGAGACAACTCGTGGCAGGGAAGGCTGGGTGATGAATGTCCTGAAGCGTAATACTGAACGTGTTGTAGGGCGTCTCGTACGAGAGCGCGGTATAGACCTAGTCATTGCTGAGACCGATAGTCGATCAAGAATTTTGATTCCGCGCGGGCAAAAAAGCAGGGCTAAAACAGGTGATGTTGTTCAGGTTGAGATTCTCGAACATCCCACGCGGCATAAGGATGCTATTGGTCGTGTAATACGCGTTGCTGGTCGGCTTGATGATCCAGGGATGCCAACTACCATGGCGATACTCTCTCATGGATTGCCATGTGAATGGTCGCAGGAAATAGACGATCACGTTGATGCATTGTCTAGGCATGTCCCTGCAAGCTCAAAACGAGGACGTAAAGATCTCCGGAAATTTCCGCTTATTACGATCGATGGTGCTGATGCTAAGGATTTTGATGATGCTGTTTATTGTGAGCGTGAAGATGATAGTTGGCGTTTAATTATAGCTATAGCTGATGTCAGTCACTACGTGAAGTCAGATACAGATCTTGATAAAGCGGCTCGTGCCCGAGGTACGTCGGTCTACTTTCCTGATCAAGTTGTTCCTATGCTTCCTGAGCCTCTGTCCAATGGATTATGTTCATTGAACCCTGATGTAGATCGCCTTTGCCTTTGTTGTGAAATGAAGGTTTCTAAAAATGGTGTGGTAACCGAGTCCAAGTTTTACACGGGCATAATGAGTTCAGCAGCTCGTTTTACCTACGAAGAGGCCGCGCAAATTCTTGATGGTCAAAACCTAGAGAGCAACAAACAGAAACTAAAGCCCCAGATCTGCATGTTGAATGAGGTTTATTTGGCATTAGCTAAAAAACGGCGCATTAGGGGTGCTATTGATTTTGATTTGCCAGAGACCGTTATTTTTTTAGATGAAAGAGGTCAGGTGAAAGACGTACAGCCTGTCCATCGACTTGTGACTCATAAGATCATAGAGGAATGCATGATCGCAGCGAATGTTGAGGCTGCTAAGTACCTTAATAAAGCAAAAATTCCAAGCCTTTATCGCGTACATGCGGGGCCTGATTCAGATCGAATGTCAGAGCTAGTTTTGTTTCTACAGTCACTAGGGCATAAATTAAGTTTTTCAAATAAGATTGAAGCGCGCGATCTTAGTCAAATTATAAAAACGGTTTCAGGACTTGAAGCAGAACTGATTGAATCAGTTGTTTTGCGAGCTATGAGTCGCGCCGTGTATCAGCCTAGAAATATAGGGCATTTCGGGTTGGCATTGCCTATGTATGCGCATTTTACATCGCCGATTCGGCGTTATCCGGATTTATTAGTACACAGAGCCATTAAACACTTATTGCTGCATGGTGACGCGAAGCGATTTCATTATTCTCTTCCGGAGATGGATGCTTTGGGTGAACATTGCTCTCGTATTGAGAGGCGTGCAGATGAGGCGGTCTGGGAAGTAGAGGAACGTCTTAAATGCGCGTTACTTAAAGAACGGATTGGTGAAGAGTTTGAAGTGATAATCACTAGTATTATGCCGTTTGGGTTTTTTGCTCGTATACCAAAGTTTCAGATTGATGGGCTTGTCCATGTGACATCTCTCCCTGGTGGTGGCTACCGGCGGGAAGAAGGCGGCCTATCTTTTGTTGGAGGAAGTTCTGATAACCGTTATCGATTGAATGATCGATTAAATGTGAAACTAACTAACGTGGTAGTAGATGAAGGCAAGATTGATTTCATGCCTATTGGACGATCTTGGAGTACTTAAGGGGTAATAGCGGCACCATGGTTAGCAAAAAAAACGAGGAAAGTACGCGTCATGTTTATGGTGTGCATGCTGTACGCTCGCTTATTGAAAAACGCCCTGAGACTATCCTCGAGGCTAGATTTCTCAAGGGTTCTAGAACCGACACTATCCCGGAGTTAACTCGTCAATTAAAGAATCTCGGCGTTGCTGTAGAGCCCGCGCAGCGTTCAGACCTTGATCGGATGAGCGGTGGCGGAATCCATCAGGGAATTATCGTGCGTATCCAAGGGCAAAAGGAAATAGGGATTCGGGAGTTTGAGGAGTTAGTAATTAATCGTGGAAAATTCTTCCGTTGTCTCGTCTTAGATGAAGTTCAAGATCCGAGAAACCTAGGTGCCTGTTTGCGCACGGCAGATGCTGCAGGGGTTGATGTGGTGGTGATTCCTCGACGTCGTGCCGCAGGGTTAACGGCCGCAGCGCTTAAGGTGGCGGCTGGAGCTGCTGATTCTCTTCCTTTGGTGCGGGTATCAAATCTTGCTGCAACCTTGAGATGGCTTAAGGGTGTTGGAGTATGGATTGTAGGTGCTGATAGCGAGATGTCTCAAACAGTTTATGACGCAAAACTGGCATCGCCGATCACTATAGTTGTAGGTGGAGAGGGTCAAGGACTCAGGCGCCTGACGCGCGAACTCTGTGATGAAATTGTTTCAATTCCTATGGAGGGTGCGGTGGAGAGCCTCAATGTCTCTGTGGCTACTGGAGTGCTTTTATTTGAGCTTCAGCGGCAGATGAATGTTAGGTAAGAGTTTGTTAGGCCGATTTAGGTTGAGGCCCAGAGCGTAGTGCAGTAGCATCTACATCCTTTCGATAATCATTTACTCCTTGCCTCACCATTTATTGGGGGGCTTCTTAACCAAGAGGGGCTGAAGTTTGAGACACTACGAAGTCGTATTTCTAGTCCATCCTGATCAGAGTGAAAACGTTCCCGCTATGATGGAGCGTTATCGGTCTATGATTGAGGGTGCAGATGGTCAAGTTCACCGCGAAGAAGACTGGGGTCGGCGCCAGTTGGCTTACGCCATTAATAAGATACACAAAGCCCATTATCTGATGATCAATATTGAGTGCGGTCAGGCCGCGCTAGATGAGCTTGTGGGTGCCTTTCGTTTTAACGATGCTGTATTACGTTACCTAGTAATCAAGAAGGACAAAGCAATTACCGAAGTCTCTTTGATGGGACAGGCGCAACAGGAAGAACGTGCACGGGATGCAGCGGCAGCTGAAGCTCAGGCGGAACGAGCTAAAATAGCTGCGGAACGAGCAAAGATTGAGGCTGTGGAACGAGAAGCAGCAGCGGCAGCTGAAGCAGCGGCAGCTGAAGCAGCGGCAGCTGAAGCAGCGCCTGAGGCTGAAGTAGTACCTGAGGCTGAAGTAGTACCTGAGGCTGAAGTAGCACCTGAGGCTGAAGTAGCACCTGAGGCTGAAGTA
>Ga0209403_10001820_pt1 | contig 26750 bp, 20 predicted proteins | sample ArcticOcean_MG_C_8_FD_187440 | JGI IMG/M metagenome (GOLD analysis project Ga0209403, IMG submission 187440) | Marine microbial communities from western Arctic Ocean - ArcticOcean_MG_CB11_86 (SPAdes) (version 2) | ecosystem: Environmental > Aquatic > Marine > Oceanic | place: Arctic Ocean... | reverse complement strand
ACAAAATTTGGGGTTAATGGAGGGCAAGATAGTACGCATCATTATGAGATAGCCCAATCTTCTGGTGATACTACATTAATGATTGAAGTTCCAGCTGGGACTTCGGGGGCTACTGCAATTTCAAATTGGACATATGAATCGGATTTAAATGAATCTAAAAGGTCTATAGATCTTCTTAGAAATGATTATCTTGGTATGTTTGAGGATGAATTTGAACAACTAGTTTTATAATTATGGCCGGACCGAACCCCCATCCAGAACAATTACAGAAACCTGGCGATTATCGTTTGGGTACTGCATTAGTAGTTGGCTCTTCTGGACTGCAAATCAATATAAAACACTTAATAACAGAACTTAGTATTTTTCAAGATATAAATCGCCCATTTATGTCTGGAAATATGATTATTCAAGAGAACAAGCTGCATTTCCAATTGAATATTTAAAAGAAAATAAATTCTGGGCATCAGTTAGACGAGTAGATGATGCATACGGAGATAGAAATCTAATATGTAATTGTGTTTCAATAGAAGAATATAGTAGTTAATATTTTAATTAATTATTAATATTTAATAAGTTTAACAATAGAAAGTAATTAACAATTAAAAAATGGGAATAAAAATAATAGGTAGTGGAAGTTGTATTCCAGAAGTTGTTCAAGAAAATTCTACATTTATAAAGAATTCATTTTATAATTCAGATGGGACTAAAATTGAATCACCTAATTCCGAGATCATTGAAAAATTTAAAAAAATTACTGGGATTAGAGAAAGAAAATATGCAAATAAAGATTTAAATACCTCCGACCTTGGATTTATTGCTGCAAAAAATGCTATTGAGAATGCCAATATTGATCCTGAAACTATCGATTATATTATTTTTGCTCACAACTTTGGAAATGTAAAATATAATTCTAACAGAGTAGATGTTTTCCCTGGATTAGCAGTGAGAGTTAAAAATTTATTAAAAATCCAAAATCCAAAATGTGTTGCTTATGATATTTTGTTTGGATGTCCAGGATGGCTTGAAGCAGTTATTCAAGCAAAAAGTTTTATAAAATCTGGTATGGCAAAACGCTGTCTAGCTATAGGGGCTGATACTCTATCCAGAGTCATTGATGAATATGATAGAGATGCAATGATTTATGCAGATGGTGCTGGAGCAACCATTCTTGAAGAATCAGATGAAAAAGGTGGAATTTTGTCTCATAAAACTGAGTCATATACAAATGATGAGCTTTACTATTTATTTTATGGAAAGTCGAATAATCAATCCTTAAATAATAATTCTAGATATATAAAGATGAATGGCAGAAAAGTTTATGAATTTGCTCTAAAAAATGTTCCAAGTGCAATTAAAATGTGTATCGATGAAGCTGGGGTTAAAATATCTGACGTAAAAAAAATATTACTCCATCAAGCTAATGCAAAAATGGATACTGCTATGGGTAAGAGGTTATATGAATTATATGACCTTGAATTTGATGAAGATATTATGCCATTAACCGTAAAATATTTTGGCAATAGTTCAGTTGCAACTATTCCAACAATGTTAGATTTAATAAGGAGAAAAAAATTAGATAACCACGTTTTTAACTCTGGTGATATTATAATTTTTGCTAGTGTAGGTGCTGGCATGCATATTAATGCAATGGTTTATCAATATTAAAATTGATAAATGTATAATGACAACTATCCATATAAGAGATTTAATATAACACTTGAGTTTTTACAAAACCATATAGAAAAAGACAAATTAATTCTGGATCTAGGCGTAGAGAACCCCCTTTCATCATTAATAAGAGATAATGGTTATAGAGTAGAAAATACTTCTGGTGAAGATCTTGACATTGATAGATCTAAAATTATAAATTCAAATGCTGAAGTAGTAACCGCTTTTGAAGTTTTCGAACATTTGTTAGATCCTTATAATGTTCTTAAAGATATTAAAGCAAAAAAACTAGTTGCAAGTGTTCCATTAAGATTATGGTTCGCAAGTGCTTATAAAAATGATGATGATGATAGAGACAGGCATTTTCATGAATTTGAAGATTGGCAGTTTAAATGGCTTCTTAATAAAGCAGGATGGAAAATCATAGATTATAAAAAGTTTACAAATCCTGTAAAAAAGATAGGCATAAGGCCTTTTTTTAGATTGATTACTCCTAGATATTATTTAGTATACGCAGAGAAAATATAATACACTAAATGAATATATATATTATAATGCCTGTGTTTAATGAAGAAAAGTTTTTAAACGATTCTATAGATTCTATAGTAAAACAAATATTACTTCCAAAAAAGCTATTACTTATCAATGATAGTTCAACTGACAATTCAGAAAATATATTAAAAAAATATTCTAATAAATTTTCTTGGATTGAGTATATAAATATAGAGTCAAAACAGATTCATATTCCTGGAGAAAAGGTAATCAATGCCTTTAATAAAGGTTTGGATAAACTTGATTCAAATTATGATATAATATGCAAATTTGATTCTGATATTATCTTGCCAAATAATTATCTGGAATCAGTTGTAAAAATATTTATAAATAATCTAAAAGTAGGAATAGCTGGGGGAAACCTATGTGTAAAGAAAAATAATCATTGGATGTATGAAAACATATCTTCAAAAGATCATGTAAGAGGGCCAATTAAATCATATAGAAAAAAGTGTTTTGAGGAAATTAATGGACTAAGATCATCAATAGGATGGGATACTGTAGATGTTTTGATTGCACAATTTTATGGTTGGGAAATAAAAACAGATAAAACTCTATTGGTTAAACATTTAAAACCCACAGGAACAAATTATTCTTATAATTCTAAATTTCTACAGGGAGAGGCTTTGTATAAGATGAGGTTTGGAGTAGTATTAAGTTTAATTTCTGTTATAAAAACTTCAAATAACCTTGGTAGGTTTTCAATGATATTTTTTGCCTTTTTTGGATATTTAAATGCATTTGTTAAAAGGAAAGAAAAAATCGTTACAAAAAAACAAGGTAAATTTATTAGAAAATTTAGATGGGAAAAAGTTTATTCTAAATTGTTAAAAAGCTAATTCGTTTAAATCTACATTTCCTCCAGAAATAACTACTCCAACTTTTTTATTTCTATAAATTTCTTTTTTAGCAATCAATCCAGCTAACGCTACAGCACTAGATGGTTCAATTACAAGATCTAATTTTTCAATAAAAATTTTCATCGTATTTATAATCTCATTTTCCTTAACGCATATAATTTTTCTAATTAATTTTTTAATTATTGGAAAATTAATATCACCCAAATTTGTTCTTAATCCATCAGCAATTGTTTTTGTGCTAGAGTTATATTCAATCTTTCCAGACTGTAATGACCTATAGGCATCATCTACTTCTTTTGGCTCAACTCCTATAACTTCACATTTATTTGAAAAAACATCTGAAGCTATAGCAATCCCTGAGATTAATCCTCCTCCTCCAATAGGTGCTAAAATGTAATCTAAATCTGGAAATTCTTTTAATAATTCTGTTCCAATAGTTGAATTCCCTAAAATCACATCAATATCATTAGATGGATGAATAAAATGTAAATCATTTTCTAATAAAATTTTAGAAGTTGTTTTTTCTCTGGCCTCAAGAGTAGACTTACATTCAATTAAATTAACATCATATTTCAAAACAGAATTTTTCTTAATTCTTGGAGCATTTTCTGGCATAACTATATAAGCATTTATGTTTTGCAAATTAGATGCACATGCTAGACCCTGAGCAAAATTTCCTGACGAATGTGTTATAACTCCTTTTTCTTTAGATTTTTTTGAAAGAGACTTAAGTGCATTTGAAGCTGCTCTTATCTTAAAAGAGCCTGTTTTTTGAAAATTTTCACATTTAAAGTAAACCTTACAATTACATAAATCATTAATAAAATCAAATTGTAAAACAGGTGTTTTATTTATAAATGGTTTAATCTTTTCGTGAGTTTCTAATAATAAATCTTTAGAAAATTCCATCTAATCTATTATTAAATATTTTGAATATAATTCAAGGATGCATCAGAAAGTTTTTTAATTCCTTTTAAATAATCGCCACCAGCAGTAGCATAGAAAGGTTGTCCGCCGCCATTAGCTTTAATATGTTTTGATAATTCATTAATCACATTACGTGCATCGTAGTTCTTGCTTTTCACGAGTTCCTTAGAAATATAACAGCTTATATAAATTTTAGAATTATATTCAGAAATTAGAATAATAAATAAATTGTTGAATTCGTTTCCAAGACCAAAAATTAAATTTTTCATTGCTGATGGATTTAGAGAAACATTTCTTGAAATAAATCTAATCCCTTTCTTTTCTTCTAATTGAGTTTTAATTGAATCCTTTATTGAATTAATTTTTTTCTTTATAAATTGATCTCTCTCCTTTTTTAATTTATTATTTTCTTCTATTAACTCAGCAATAGACTTAACAATATTTCCTGAATTATTTAATAATTTTCTTGTTTTATTATACTCGTTTTCTTTATCAGTATAATACTCTTTTACTGAATCAAATGTAATAGCTTCAATTCTTCTTATTCCTGAAGCTATAGCCCCTTCAGATTTTATCTTAAACTGCCATATATCAGAAGTGTTTTTTACATGAGTTCCTCCGCAAAGCTCATATGAACTCCCAAATTTAATGGTCCTTACTGTATCTCCATATTTTTCATCAAATAAAGCAATTGCACCATCAGAAATAGCTTTATCAATTGGAACATTTCTGTTTTCTTCCAAGTCTAATTTTCCTTCAATTCTTGCATTGATAAAATTCTCTATTTCAGTTAACTGATCCATATTTACTTTAGAAAAGTGCGAGAAATCAAAACGCAAATGATCAGAGCTTACTCTGCTACCTTTTTGCTGAACATGATCTCCTAAAACTTCTCTTAGAGCTTGATGAAGAAGATGAGTTGCAGTATGATTGCACTGGGTTCTAAACCTTTGCTTTCTATCTACTACTGCATTAAATGTCTCTGATACATTTTTTGGCAAGTTTTTTGTTATATGAATAGATAAATTCCCTTCTTTAACAGTATCAGTTATATATATAATATCTCCATTAGGAGATTCCAAATAACCTTTGTCACCAACTTGACCACCTGATTCAGCATAAAATGGTGTTAAATTAAATACTAACTGATATAGTTCACCATCTTTAGAAGAAATTACTTTTCTATATTTAACCAACTTTACCTTAGATTCTAGAGAGTCATAACCTATAAACTCTTGTACTGGATCGTTTATCAAGACTACCCAATCATCAAATGATTTTTCACTAGCAGCTCTTGATCTATTTTTTTGATTCTCTAATTGCTTTTCAAATCCTTTTATATCAAGTTTTAATCCTTTTTCATTTAATATTAAGGAAGTCAAATCAACAGGGAATCCAAATGTATCATATAGTTCAAAAGCTTTTTCTCCAGAAATTATTTTTTTCTTACTTGAATTGATTATTTGATCTAAAAGCACTAATCCTTGATCCAAGGTCCTTAAAAAAGAACTCTCCTCTTCTTTTATTACATTTTCTATTAGTTTTCTTTGTGATTTTATTTCAGGATATGCACTTCCCATTTTTTTAACTAAAACACCAACTAATCTATATATAAAAGGCTCTTTTTTATCTAAAAAAGTAAAGGCATATCTAATTGCTCTTCTTAAAATACGTCTTATAACATATCCTTTTCCAGTATTACCAGGAAGTTGTCCGTCAGAAATTGAGAATGAAACTGCTCTTAAATGGTCAGATATGACCCGCATGGCTACATCTACATTATTTTCCGTCCCATACTCTAATCCAGTAATAGTTTCAATTTCTCTAATAATAGGTGTAAAAATATCTGTTGAATAATTGGACTCTACTCCCTGAATAACCATACATAATCTCTCAAAACCCATTCCAGTATCAATATGTTTTTTGGGCAAATCCTCTAATTTACCATTTGCCTTTCTATTGTATTGAATAAATACCAAATTCCACAATTCAACAACCTTTGGATGATCCTTATTAACCAAATCTCTTCCAGAAATATTATTTTTTTCTTTTTCATCCCTTAAATCAATATGAATTTCACTACATGGTCCACAAGGACCTTGATCTCCCATTTCCCAGAAATTATCCTTCTTTTCAAAATTTAATATTCTTTCTTCAGGTATTATCTTTTTCCATATATCATATGCTTCTATATCTAATGGAACATTATCTTTATTAGATCCGCAAAATATTGTTACATATAGGTTGTCTGGGTTAATTTTATATACTTTTGTTAATAATTCCCAAGACCATTCAATAGCTTCTTTCTTGAAATAATCTCCAAAACTCCAATTGCCTAACATCTCAAAAAATGTATGATGATAAGTGTCTATTCCAACTTCTTCCAAATCATTATGTTTCCCTGAAACTCTAAGACATTTTTGACTATTAGCAATTCTCTTACTTTTTGGATTAGATTCTCCTAGAAAAAACTCCTTAAATGGTGCCATTCCTGAATTAATGAACATTAAACTAGGATCGTTTTTTGAAATAATGGGTACAGAAGAATGTATCTGATGATTTTTACTAATAAAAAAATCTAAAAATTTATTTCTTATTGTTTGAGAATTCATTTTTCAGATTACCATTAGACTAAATTACACATAATGTAAAACTATTGTTATATTTGCATTAATATTTTTACAATCAGTAAGAATATACAAAAATACGATTTTAAATTATGCCTAAAGTAAAATATTATTACGATTCTAATACGCTTTCGTATAAAAAAATTAAAACAACTAAAAGAACTGTTTTAAAATACGTTTCAGTATACCTTTTGGGTTCTGCATTGTTTGGATTTTTATTTATTCTAATTGTAAGTAAATATTTTGAATCCCCAAAAGAAAAATCTCTAACACGAGAACTGCAAAATTTACAAATGCAATTTACAGTTTTAAATAAAAAAATGGATAATGCTGAAAGTGTATTATCAAATATTGAGGAAAGAGATAATGCTATTTATAGAATATATTTTGACGCTAATCCAATTAGTGAAGATAAAAGAAAAGCTGGTATAGGTGGTGTAAATAGATATAAAAAATATGATGGATATGATTACTCAAACTTAATTAAAGAGAGTGCTAAAAAAATTGATATTTTACAAAAAAGAATGATTATTCAGTCTAAGTCTTTAGATGAAATCACAAGCCTTGCCTCTAAAAAGGAAAAGTTATTGAAATCAATTCCTGCAATTCAACCAATAAATAATAATAATCTTACAAGAATAGCTTCAGGTTTTGGCTATAGATCAGATCCATTTACAAAGGTTTTAAAGTTTCATTATGGCATGGATTTTACAGCTCCTAGAGGAACACCTATATATGCAAGTGGTGATGGTATTGTTAAAAGAGCTGATAGTAGATCGTCTGGATATGGCAAACATATTAGAATTGATCACGGATATGGATATACCAGCTTATATGCACATCTCTACAAATACAATGTAAAAAAATATCAAAAAGTAAAAAGAGGTGATTTAATTGGTTATGTTGGAAGTTCTGGGAGGTCTAATGCACCACATCTTCACTATGAAATATTTAAAGATAAAATTAAAATTAATCCAGTTAATTTCTATTATGGTAATTTAACAGCTAAAGAATTTGATGAATTATTAAAGAAAACTTCTGTTGTAAATGAATCACTTGACTAATGAAAGTTGATCTGCCTGAAAAAAGATATTATTCAATTGGTGAAGTAGCTGATGCCTTTGATGTTAATCCTTCACTAATTAGATTCTGGGAAACTGAATTTTCAATTTTAAATCCTAAAAAAAATGCAAAGGGTAATAGAAAATTCACAACGCAAGATGTTGAAAATTTAAGCCACGTATATTTTTTAGTAAAAGAACGAGGATATACTATTGAGGGTGCAAAAACATATATAAAAGAGCATAAAAAGAAATCTCTAAATACACTTGGTATAATAAATAAACTAAAAGAAATTAGATCTAGATTAATAAAGATAAAAGAACAACTTTAACTTATTTCTTTCTCATATATATATCAATCTGCGCTCCACATAAGTCAAAATTTTCTCTAATTTTATTTTCAAGAAATCTTTTATAAGGGTCCTTTATATACTGAGGCAAATTACAAAAGAAAGCAAATTGTGGATGTGAAGTAGGAAGTTGTGTAATGTATTTTATCTTAACATACTTCCCCTTTATTGCTGGTGGTGGATACTTAGCAATTATTGGTAATAAAATATCGTTTAATTCTCTAGTTTTAATTTTTTTAGACCTATTAGTATATACATCAACTGCAGATTCAATTGCCTTATATATTCTTTGCTTATTTATTATTGAAACAAAAATTATTGGAACATCAACAAAAGGTTCAATTTCTTTTTTGATTTGAATCTCATAATTCTTTGTTGATTTATTGTCTTTTTCAATTAAATCCCATTTATTAGCAATAATTACTATTCCTTTTTTATTTCTTTCACATAGCCAAAAAATATTTTTTACTTGTGAATCAAATCCTCTGCTAACATCATAAATTAATAAACAGACATCAGAATATTCAATAGCCCTGACACTACGCATTACAGAATAAAACTCAAGATTTTCTTTTACTTTTGATTTTCTTCTTATGCCAGCAGTATCAACTAAATTGAACTCAAATCCAAATCTCTTATATTTTGTATGAATTGAATCCCTTGTTGTGCCTGGTATGTCTGTTACGATATTTCTGTTCTCTCCAATTAATGCATTAATAAATGAAGATTTTCCTGCGTTAGGTCTTCCAATAACAGCAAATTTTGGTAGATCATCTGAAAGGTCAATATCTTCTGAAAAATCCTTGACAACATCATCGAGTAAATCTCCTGTTCCAAATCCATTAATGCTTGCAATTGGGTAATATTTATCAATTCCTAATTCATAAAACTCAGTAGCATCATTAATTCTAGCTGAACTATCGACCTTATTAACAACTAAATAAACAGGTTTGTTGTTTTTTCTAAGCATATTTGCTATATCCATATCCATAGAAGTTATTCCAGACTCAACATCAACCATAAAAATGATTATATCAGCTTCATCTATTGCTAATTCAACTTGCTTGTCAATTTCTAATTCAAATATATCATCACTGCCAACAACATAACCGCCAGTATCAATTAATGAAAATTCTTTTCCATTCCAATCTCCTTTTCCATAGTTTCTGTCTCTAGTAACGCCACTAACTGAATCAACAATAGCTTCTCTTTGTTTTACAATTCTGTTAAACAAAGTTGACTTGCCTACATTAGGCCTTCCCACTATGGCTATTATATTACTCATAATATTAAAATGTGTGCAAATGTAAGGGTAAAATTATATTAAAAAAAAAGAGCAGCTTAAAATTAAGCTGCTCTTTTTCAATAGAATAATTTTAGACTATTCTTGAATTGGTACTGGTGGTGAACTTAGTTCAGGTAGCCATCTCCATATTTCAGAGTAATTTCCCCAAGCATTAAGACTCTCATTGAAAGCTTTTTGGTCAGTCTTAAAAGATTCTTCACCAAATAATTCCTTATAAGCTTCAATTACCTTAGGCCATGTTTCAGTTTCATTATCAATTCCAGACATATCTTTACTGCCATAACCTACAATTACATGACCATTAGGTCCGCCCAATGATCCAGACCAAACATTTAAACTTATATTGCCAACTTTTTCTGCAGCCTGTGCAACTCTTCTTCTAAATTGCCAAAAATCTGGGCCACCATTCCTCTTTACATTATAGTGCAAAACTTTAGAAATTCTATTTGATCCAGCCACAGCATCATCGAAACTTGCATTTGTTGCATATTGCATATATTCTGTTCCCCCAACATTTAATATTAAAGGTGAAACATTTTCAATCCAGTAATCATATCCTGCATTATCCCATGAATCAAGCTGAGCTAAAGATTCACCAAATCCTACTCTAACTAAATAATTAGCTCTTTCTCCAGCTACAATTTCATAAGTGTATATTAATCGTCCGCTTTCAAGAGTATTGAATGTTTTTGTCTTCTCAGCTATTGCTTCTCTTGCTTGTTTTGTGTTTGATGGATCTACTTTATAAGCAGACATCCAAATTTGTTGACCAGCGGCATTAAAAGTAAATGCAACTAGACATAACAATAAAATTGTTTTTTTCATTTTTCTTGTTTTTAATTAAATTAATGTGATTATAAAAACTATTAGTTAATAGTTCATGATCAATATACAAATTTTATAATTTCTGTGATTTATTAAAACAAGATATTAATATGGCTAATATTATTTGTATCCAAATCTCTTAAGTTGATTTTTATTATTTCTCCAATTCTTATTAACCTTTACAAATAATTCTATATGAATTTGTTTGCCAAAAAAAGTTTCTAAATCTTTTCTTGATTTGATTCCTACTTTCTTTAATGCACTCCCTTTATGACCAATTATTATTCCTTTCTGACTATCTCTCTCAACCATTATTACTGATCTAATTCTTATAATTTTTTCATCTTCTTTGAATTCTTCAGTTAATATTTCAACAGAATAAGGTATTTCTTTATTATAATTTAACAGGATTTTCTCACGAACTATTTCATTTACAAAAAACCTCTCTGGTTTATCAGTAAGTTGATCTTTAGGAAAATACGGTGGGCATTCTGGTAATAATTCAATTAATCTTTGAAGAAGACTATCAACTTGAAATTTTTTAAGAGCTGAAATTGGAAATATTTCTGCATTTGGAAGTTTTGTTTTCCATTCGTCAACCTGATTCTCTAATTCTTCTTGATTAGATAGATCAATTTTATTAATTAATAATATTACAGGGATAGATGAAAATTTTATTTTATTAAATAAATTTTCATCCTTTAAGCTTGATTCTCCAATCTCTATCATATATATTATAATATCTGCGTCATTAATAGCAGTTTTAACAAAATCCATCATCGAAGATTGAAGTTCATAAGAGGGTTTAATTACACCAGGAGTATCTGATAAAACTAATTGAAAATCCTCTCCATTGACGATTCCTAAAATTCTATGCCTTGTAGTTTGAGCCTTTGAAGTAATAATTGAAAGTTTTTCTCCTACCAAAGAATTCATCAATGTTGATTTACCAACATTTGGATTACCTATAATATTTACAAATCCAGCTTTATGCATGATGTCAAAAGTATTAATTATCTTTTTAATGATGATTAATATTAGAAAAAAGAGAGTTTTTCAATTGTTGGTTTTTATAAATTTTAACTAAGCAAAAAATAAATGTATATTGTATATGAAAATAAATAAAAAATGTATACTAAAATATCTTTAATTAAACGAACAGTTTTCTCTTTGCTTTGCTTTTCATTTTTTCTAACTGGCTGTAATAAATCAGGGTTAGATTATACAATTGAAACTGTTTTAAACCCAAATAAAATTTCACCTCTTACGGCAATCTTAAATATAACATCTGATATACCTTGCAAAGCTACAGTAAAAGTCTTAGGAGATATTTCTGTAGAACAATCTTTTGAAGAGTCAAGTACAAATTTAAATGTTCCTGTTTTAGGGCTCTATCCTAATAAACTTAACCAAGTTGAAATAACTCTAGATTATGAGGGTGGGCAAAAAATAGATGTAATTGAAATTCAGACTTCAGAAATTCCAAATTATTTTCCAGATATTGAGGTAAATAAATTAGAAAAAGATAAAATGGAATCAGGTATGCATGCTTTGGATATTCATTTTGCAAATTTCGGTAAATTTCGTTCTGCTCCAATAATTTTTGATGATAATGGTAATATAAGATGGTATTTAGATTTAAGTTTTCATGGAGCTATGGTTGGACCATTTCAAAAAATTAAAAATGGAAATATTTTAGTTTCAGGAAGAAGAACTATTTATGAATTTGATATGATGGGAAAACTGCTTGTAATGATAAAAATCGATAACAACTATGGCATTCATCATGACATCCTAGAATTACCTAATGAAGATTTATTGCTTTGTGTTGGCAAAAGAGATGCTTATATGGAAAAGGATGGCAAAAGTGTTTTATCTGACAATGATTTCATAATACATTTCGACAGAAAAAAATCTAAAATTTTAAAAGAATGGGACTTAGCAAAACATTTAGATGTTAACAGAGATGATTTGAATTTCTTTCGAGACGGAGATTGGTTCCATATGAATGCCTTAGAATTTGATAAAAGAGATAGTACCATTATTGTTTCTGGAAGAAACCAAGGATTGGTAAAAATAACTTGGGATGATAAATTGAAATGGATTATGTCTCCAAAACAAAATTGGGGGAAGTCAGGCAGAAAAGGTAAAGGATATGATACAAAGCCTTATTTACTTACCGCTCTCAATAAAGAAGGCAAGCCTTATAACAAAGATGTCCAAAATGGTATAAAAAGTGCTGATGATTTTGATTTTCCTTGGGGACCACATGCCCCTTCCTTGCTACCTAATGGGAATATTATTGTATTTGATAATGGTCCTTTTAGAAATTATAACAATGAGAATAATTATTCGAGAGCAGTAGAATATGAAGTAAATGAAATTGATAAAACTTTTAAGCAAGTTTGGGAATATGGGAAAAGCAGAGGGGTTGAATTATTCTCTACTATTGTAAGTGATGTGGATTTTCTTCCAACTACAAAAAATATATTAATGACTTCTGGTTTTATAAGCCCTAAAAACGTACACAAAGCAAAAATTGTTGAAATTTCTCCAAAAGATAATAAAGAAGTTTTTGAAGCAACTATTTTTCTTAAAAATACAAATAGAGGAAATAAACCTGGTTGGGGGCAAACAGATGTTTTATATAGGTCCGAAAGAATGGAATTAAAAAATTAGTAAAACAATTATTATTTATTTTCAATTATCTCTACTCCCCGATCATTTATTTTTGAAACGTATGTTGAAAATTCTAATCCAGATCCTGAATAAACTCTATTAATAGATTGTTCTACATGCTTTGCTCGATCAATTCCCTGACTCAGGGCAAAAATTGATGGACCTGAACCAGAAATGGAACAACCTAATGCTCCGTTAGACAAACACTCTGATTTAATTTCTTGAAATTTTGGAATAAGCTTACTTCGATGCTTTTCAATTAAATGGTCGTTAAGTGATGATTTAATTAAATCATAATCGCTTGTGTGAAGACCGTGTATAAGACTACCAAAATTTGCCAATTGTTTCGTAGCATCTTCTAAACTAACATCCTTTGGTAAAATACTTCTTGAATAAGAAGTTTTTACTTCAATTTTAGGATGTACAACTGTACAATATAGATCATTTGGAGATGGTATTTTTATTATTTCAAGAGGAGAAATACTTTTCACTAAAACAAAACCTCCCAATAATGCAGGAGCAATATTATCTGGATGCTCAAACATACCATCTTCCTGCATATCTTTCATTGCAAACTTTATAAGATCACCCATAGTAAATGGGTCTCCCATTAATTTATTTATAGCATATACACTTCCTGCTGCACTAGCTCCGCTGCTGCCTATTCCACTTCCTGGTTTTATTTTTTTTATAATCTCTATTTCAAAACCGCAATCTGGATTTAATTTTTCTATTAATTTTGATGCAGAAACTGTTGCGGCGTTTTTTTTAATATCCATAGGAAGATCAAAACCGGAAACATTATTAATTGTTAATCCCTTCTGGAGTGTTTTCCTAACAATCATCTCATCACCAATAGATTCCAACGGAAATCCAAGAACATCAAAACCACAAGCAACATTAGATACCGTTGCAGGAGAAAAAATTCTTATCTCATTTATCATATACTACGATGATTTAATTTATAACAAATTTAACTTATAATTCTTTAAATATTATAAAGTAATCTGTAAATTGGGATCATATTAATTATTAAAATAAACCAAAATGAAAATGCTTAATAGACTATTTATTTTAGTCACCTTAATTTGTTCTTATACAATAAATGCACAAACAGTAGATGAGATAATTGATAATTATTTTGAGAATACTGGAGGAGTAGAAAATTGGGAGAAAATAGAAGGCGTTAAAATGAGTGCAAAAGTTAACCAAGGTGGAATGGAAATTCCTATTGAAATCGTACAGTTAAAGAGTGGAAAAATGATGACAACTATAAACTTTCAAGGACAGAGTATAAAACAGGGAGTCTTTGATGGAGAAGTACTATGGAGCTCAAATTTCATGACTCAGAAAGCTGAAAAAAGTGATGAAGAATCAACAAATATGGTTAAAAATGAAATGAATCAATTTCCAGATCCATTTCTAAACTATAAAGAAAAAGGATTTACAGCCGAATTAGTAGGGACTGAGAATGTGGATGGTTCTGAAGCATTCAAGATTAAACTTACAACAACACCAAATATTATAGAAGGCAAAGAAGTGCCAAGCATTACATATTATTTCTTTGATAATGAAAATTTTGTACCTATTCAAGTACATGAAGAAATAACAGTTGGTCCTGGTAAAGGAATGGTCTCTGAAATTAAATTGAGTGATTATCAAGAAGCTGGTAATGTATATATGCCTTTTTCAATGACTCAAGGAGTAAAAGGTCAACCAGGTTCTCCAATTACAATGGATAGCATTGAAATCAATCCAACCGTTGATGATAGTGAATTTGCTTTTCCTGAAGAGAACTAGTTAAACAAACTTTCTTAATTTATATAATACGCTATGAAAAAAATACTTTTTATTTTCACTGTTCTTCTATTGACCCAAAATACATCTCTAAGTCAGTCTAATATTAAATTAGAAAATTACTTTGGTGATCTACGAGCTAGACATATAGGTCCAGCTGTTATGAGTGGTAGAATCAATGATATGGAAAATCATCCTACGGATGCAAAAATTATCTATGCTGGAGCTGCAGGGGGTGGAGTTTGGAAGTCAAACGATGCTGGAACAACATTTAACCCAATTTTTGATGAATATTGTCAATCTATTGGAGCTATTGAAATCGACCCTAATGATCCTGATAATACAATATATGTTGGAACAGGAGAAACATGGCCTAGAAATAGTGTTTCAGTTGGAGATGGCCTATATAAATCAAATGATGGAGGAAACAATTGGGAAAAAATTGGATTTGAGAAATCTGAAAGAATTGCAAATATTATTGTTAATCCAACTAATTCAAAAGAAATTATTGTTGGTGTATTAGGTGCTCTTTGGTCTGACAGTGAAGAGAGGGGCGTATTTAAAACAACTGATGGTGGGGTTACTTGGAAGAAAATTTTATATGTTAATCAATCAACAGGCTGTGCTGATTTAGCAATTAATCCTAAAGATCCAAACATAATCTATGCCTCCATGTGGGAATTTAGAAGGACAGGCTGGTCATTTAATTCTGGAGGCAATAATAGTGCGTTATACAAATCAATAGATGGAGGAGAGAATTGGGAAAAAATACATAATGGATTCCCTGAAGGAAAACTAGGTAGACTAGCAATTGCAGTAGCTAATTCAAATCCAGAGGTAGTATACACTGTTATTGAAGCAGAAAAAGACGAAAAGAAAGGGCTTTATAAAAGTACTGATGCTGGTAATAGCTGGGAACAAATGAATAATGATTTTGGAATCACTGTAAGGCCTTTTTATTTCTCTAGAATAGCAGTAGATCCTAAAGATGAAAATATAATAATTAAAGGAGGATTATCCGGATCTATTTCTAAAGATGGTGGCAAGACTTTTAAAGATTTAGGATTTATGCATAGTGATATTCATGATGTAATTTTTGATATAAACAATTCTGATGTATTATATGTAGGAACAGATGGAGGTGTATATAGGTCTTGGAATAAAGGAACTACAATGGAAATTGTTGAAAATCTCCCTCTATCACAATTTTATCATATTAGTGTCGACAATGACACTCCTTATAATGTTTATGGCGGACTTCAAGATAATGGCTCTTGGTATGGGCCCTCATTTGCTCCTGGAGGGATAACTGCTAAAGAGTGGAATCCAGTAGGGCAAGGAGATGGATTCAGGGTACTGAGACATCCAACAAAAAATATTATTTATTCAGAGATGCAAGGAGCTGAAAATGTTTGGAGATATGATGTTGACAATAATTTAGTAAAAACTATACAGCCACTTGCTGTAAGTGGTTATGAAGATTATAGATTTAATTGGAATGCACCAATAGCAACTAGTTCTAATAAGCATGATAGGTTTTATATTGGGAGTCAATATTTACATAAATCAGAAGATATGGGAGATAGCTGGAAAATAATATCTCCAGATTTAACAACAAATGATCCAAAAAAACAAAATCAAGAAAATTCTGGTGGTTTGTCAATGGATAATTCAGGAGCTGAAAACCACACAACAATTTTTACTATTGCAGAATCTCCTTTAGATGAAAATACTATATGGGTTGGAACAGATGATGGGAATATTCAAGTAACTACAGATGGAGGAAAAATATGGACTAATACAGTTTCTAACATTGTAGGGGTGCCTGAAAACACTTGGGTATATCATATTGAAGCAAGTTCACATGATTCTAAAACTGCATATGCTGTTTTTGATGGGCATACATCAGGAGATATGGCTGCATATGCTTATAAAACAACTGATCTTGGTAAAACATGGAAAAATATAATACCTGCTAATGATGTTAATGGATTTGCAAGAAATATTCAAGAGGATTATGTTAATCCTAATTTACTTTTTTTAGGAACTGAATTTGGTTTATATATAACTGTTAATGGCGGTAATTCTTGGGCAAAATTCACTAAAAATATGCCATCAGTAGCAGTGCATTTTATTGATATGCACAAAGAGACAAATGATCTTGTAATGGGTACTCATGGAAGAGGAGTAATTATAATTAATGATATATCACCTCTTAGAGAAATAAAATCTGAAACACTATCTAGTAAGTTGCATTTTTTCAGTGAAGACTCTTACATTATGAATGATTACAGTGGATTTTCAGATAATTTTGGAAGGGAAACACAATTTGTAGGAGAAAATCCTTCTTTTGATTGCCAAATAAAATATCTACTTCCAAAAAGACATACATTTGGAAAAATGACATTTGAGATTCAGGACATGAATGGTAATTTACTTTCTAAACTAGGTGCGGGAAAATCAAAAGGAATAAATATCGTAAACTGGAATTATACAATTAAGCAGCCAAAAATTGCAAAAGGGAAAACATTTAGTTTTGGAGGGTTTACTTCCCCAAGAGTTGCAGCTGGAACTTATAAAGCAGTAATTAAAAAAGGTAGAGACACTTATGAAAAAGAATTTGATGTAGTTTATGATCAAAATACTGGCCTAAATTCTGATGAAAGAGAAATGCAACATGAGGTAGTTATGAAAATGTATAATATGGTTCAAGATTTAGCATATTTAGTGTATAAATTAGATGCTATTCTAGTAGATGAAAAAACTAGTAAGAAAACTGCTTCCAAATTAAATGAATTAAAAGAGACCCTTGTAATAACTACAGGAGATAACTATGTAGGAATGGCCAAAAGACAACTTAGAGAGAAAATGGCTGACTTATATAGTAAAATTGCATCAAGTTATGATAAACCTTCAGAAAATGAACTGAATAATTTAAGTTTAATTGAAGATGAATTTAATAGAGCTAAAATCAAATTCAGTAAGCTCAAAAAGAAAGTTAAAATAGGGGATTTAAGTCTAAAATCCTTTGATGAATTTATAAGTGAATAATTAGTATATAAATATATTGAGCTTACTGTAAAAAAAAGAGCAACCATTTCTGATTGCTCTTGTAGTAGCGGGAGCAGGACTCGAACCTGCGACCTTCGGGTTATGAGCCCGACGAGCTACCTACTGCTCTATCCCGCGATGTGAGCCTACAAATATACAATCCTTTTTAGTTTCTACAATAGTTTTATAATTTAATGAATAAAAAAAAGCGTCTATATATATAGACGCTTTTATAATAATTGAGTTTTGGAGAATTACCAGCTCCACATATCATGTTCAAAATTTCTAACTTTTTCCTTAATTCTCTCTGATTCAAGTAATCTCATAAACGCATTGTTTGGAATGTAATCTCTAATATACCTGTTCTCATATACGTTTTCTTCTTTATATATTACTGCATTAAATCTTCTTGAATTAATTATATCATCAAATGATTTACTAACAGAACTATTTCTATTGTTAAATATTTTACCTTTTTTAAGAATATCTCTTGCGTGAGGATAGTATACCCAAAATAAAGGAATTGTTTGTTCTATATCTTGCGAGCTTCTGTTATCATCAAATGCGTCATCACCACCACTACCAAATGGGTCATCAAAACTATCATCAGAATCATCACTACCACTGCTACCAAATGGATCAGAATCATCACTACCACTGCTGCCAAATGGATCAGAATCATCACCGCCAAAATCACCTCCACCAAAATTACTTCCACCAACTATCTGTTCTGCTTCTATCTCTTCAAAAGTTAAAATCTCTGTTGCTACAGGAGCAAGACCTATGGGTCTGTATATTAATTCAGAATATTTTTTATCAAAATACCATAATCCTTTAACTAACCACTTTTTAACTTGAGAAAATTTAAGATCCTCCCATATAAAATGAGTGTCCTCTATCCAATAATCTCTAATTAATTGTAAACAGATTCTTCTAATATCTGTAACTTCTTCATTATCAAGTTCTGATTTATCATAACCAGGCATTACCTTTCTAACAGGTATATCTTGCCTAAATCCATTGTATAATTCAAAGGAAATAACTGAATCCTGATAAACATTAAAATTTAATTCTTTAGAATTTTTAATTATATAAGGGAAAACTGTTCCTATTGAATCGGCTGCAATTTCAGCTTTCTGTTCTTCTGAAAGAATAATAATTTCTTCATTTTCAACATCATAATATTCATATGGAATAAATCCAAACCTATCAAATTCTTTTGTTAAAATATCTTCGTCAATAAAGGTTTGAAAATCTTCAATAGTAATTTTTCCTGCTTCTAAAACTGATTGTTTTCTCCAAATATTTTCTAACTCTACTGGATCAGTTAATTTTCTACGAAATTCACCATCTTCAGACTCGGGGTCATATATGCCTAACCTTCCTCTAGTAATCTCTTGCTTTAACCACCAAAGCATTGGCCTTCTCTCAGGACCTACTACAGTAGTATCGACTGGATATAGTAATGGAAAATTAATTCTTTCATCAAGATCTATAACTTCCCAAATCATTGTAGACCATAGAACATCCTTATCATCAACATATCCATACTCCAATGGCTTTTGTTCATCTGCATTTATTTGTTGAACAGTTCTTATCCCAACATCTTCAGGATTCTTTGCATTCAATAAGTTACTTATCCCAGATCTATACTGAGAGTAGATTGCATTTGAGCAAAATAAAAAAACAAATATGTATATAATACTTTTAATTTTCATACTCTATAATTAATCAACAACCTCCATAGATATTGGCAAAGGAAGGAAATTCTTCTTTGGATACTTTTTTGAAGTACAAACAATATCTTTGATAGTTATAATTGAATTTTTTCTCGCATTTTTTACTATAGCATCTCTAATAGATTTAGGAAAAGATGAACTTCCAGTTACTTTTTTCTGAGCAGTACCTATCTTAACTACAAAACTCTCAATATCTAGTTTTAATGCCTTTGCTAATTTTGGATCAGCAAATGAAGCCTGAATCCTACTAGTTGCTATTCGTTTTCTAGATGATCTTAATACTTTTGGCTTTCCGTTAAATGAAGCTATTGGATCAGGAATTTTTAGAACCTCAAATGTAACTTTACTTGTTACACTACTTCCTTTAACTCCAACAACTATATCAACTACATTATCTCCAGATTTATTTTTTTTCCCCTTTTCTCCTTTCATTATATATACACCATCAGATTTTTTTGTAAGAGATTTAGGATTTAAAATTTGTAACTTATTGTCTGCAACACCTGCCATAGATATATTTAAAGTATTTTCTAAATCCTTGTATACTACATACATATCGGGATTACTAATATTTACGAGAGATGGGACAACAGCATACTTGTGATCCATTTCTATGACATAGGTTGTATCCTTTTTATTTTCATACTTATCAAATTCAAATTTTACCTTTAGTGATTTCTCTCCTGGTGATACACCAACATTAATCCCTAATTTCTCAAGTTTAACTTGTCCTCCTTCCATTACATCAGTTCCCTGATATTCTTTTCCATTAATAGTTACTCTATTGGCAAATAAATTATCATCATACTTTCCTAGAACAACTTTACCATCTAATTTTTGACTCGTAAAAAACACATCAACTCCTTGTGCAAATGCTGTTTGTTTATTTGCCTTAGTTATCTCAGTTAGTGTCTCGCCCCTTACTGCAGCAATTAATCTAGTAACAATACTCTGTGCATTTTCTTGCAACAAAGTTAATTTTGTAGTAGACGCTATATGAGGGAAATGCATATAATTGTATTCTAGCCAAGATTTTTCTATTCCTTTACTATCAATAATATTATTTGTTGAGAATTTTTCTGTAATTAATGATTTAATTTCATCTTTTATGCTTTCTAATTTATCAACCTTTGCGTTATCTAATACAGTAATAGATTCTTCTCTAAATCTATCAATATACATAACTAAACTATCTCCTATAGCAGTAAATTTATCACCATCAAAAAATAGTTCATCATAATCCTTTGAATTATCCATTACTTCATAATCAGGAATTAAATCCTTTGTATTTCCATCTCTATTTCTATCATATTTATCCTCTTTCATCACAATAGGAAATTTCACCTCATCATTAATATATACATCTAATTCATTGGCTAAAACTGATATTTGATTTACAATTTCATGAGCCTCAGCCCAATTTGATGCATCCTTTTCTGAATCTTTCTTAAGATCCTCTAGATCAGAAAAATTTTTGGCTTTAATATTCGTAGTAGACTTGTTAACCTTTTCATCAATTTCTCCAAAAGTTGTTAAAACTTCTTTTGACATATTTAAAGCAAGCATTGCTATAAATACTAAATACATTAGATTAATCATCTTCTGTCTTGGAGTTTCTCTGCCACTTGCCATAATTTTATTTTTTTAAAAAATTAATGTTTTTAACAAAACAATCTTAGTTAAGATATCTATTTGTTATTTTTTATTCATAGCGCTAAGGACTCCTCCATATACACTGTTTAAAGATTCTAAGTTAGTTGCTAATGACTCCATTTGCTTTTGAAGCTGAATTGCATTGTTTGCAAATTCTTTATTTATTTTAGCCAAACTATCAGCACTTTCTGCACCTGATTTAGCAGATGCTTCAAAATCCTTAATACTATTTGTTAAACTTGACATTAGCCTTACATCTACTTTAGCTTCCGCTAACATAACATCTAATTTTTTAGTCAATAATCCTTGAGGTGATTCTTTCTTTTCAGAAGATGCTCCACCTGCTAATTCAGGATAAACTAATGACCAATCAATATCTTCACCAGGAAGATCAAATGCTGACATAGCAAATATCAATGCCTCTGTTACTAATCCTATTGTTAACATAGTATTACCTGTAATTGGTCCTAGATCTTGGTGAATAATTTTCATTAAAGCTCCAATAATTACTATCGATGCTCCAAGACCATAAGCCATATTCATTGCGTTTTTATTTAGTCTTAATGCCATAATTTCTAATTTTTAATTTTTAAAAAATTTATTTATTGTATAGTTATTATTTAATAGAACTTCTCCTATTATTTCGTTTTGTTGTTGCTGTATTTGTCATTGCATTAGCAGTTAAATCTGCTCCTAAATAATCATGAACAGTTCTAAAACCAATATAACTTCTAGGTTGATCTTTATATTCATAGTCTCTAGAGCTAACCTGCAAAAAATATTTTACATCCTTCCAAGAGCCACCTCTAATAATTTTCTTTTCATTATAAATATTATTTACATTTGGATTCATAGATGCTGAATATTCATAGGCGTCTTGTTCATAGGAAGAATCAACCCATTCAGAGACATTTCCTGACATATTAAATAAATTATATCCATTTGGATCATATGCGTTTGCTTCAACTGTATATAATGCCTGATCAACTGCATAGTCACCTCTCATTGGTTTAAAGTTTGCCATAAAACATCCTCTATCATTTTTAGTATATGGGCCTCCCCATGGATACATAGCGCTTTGAAGACCTCCTCTTGCAGCATATTCCCACTCTGCTTCAGTTGGAAGCCTAAATTCTGGAACTAAACTTTTTTTCTTTTTTGTTCTTTGATAAGCATTTTTAGTGTTTGTTCTCCACTGACAAAAAGCATTTGCCTGTGTCCATGTAACACCAACTACAGGGTAAGTACTATATGCATCATGCCAGAAGTAATCATTATGCATTGGTTCATTATATGAGTATTTAAAATCAGTAATCCAAACAGTTGTGTCTGGATACACTTGAATTGTTTCTCTAGTTATAAAATTAGATCTTTTAAAACCAGGAAATTCTTCCTCTAGTTGCTTATCAGTTGGATTGTATATTGGAGCAAGCTCATCATTTGCAAGCGCATCTATTAATATTTGCTTTTCATCTAAATACTCCTGAACTCTACTGTCTAAATATGAAAAGTTAAAATTTGTAACATCCCAGGTTCTGATATCATTAAAAACTTCATCTTCAGGAATGAAAAAATCCTCCATTACTTCTAGATAATCTTCGTCAGGGTATTCCGCTCTATCAAAAATTAAATCTACATCCCAATTTAATTTTCTTTTATTATATACATCCTTCATGTATTTATCATAAACACTCAAATCAGAAGTATCAGCATCAATATATGCATATTCGCCAATTCCCTCTACATTTCCATCAGTAGGTTCACCACCCAAAATATCATCAGCTCTATTAACAAGTGCTGTTCTAATTACAGAATCTCTTACCCAATAGACAAATTGTCTATATTCAGCATTTGTTACCTCTGTTTCATCCATATAGTAAGATCTAACAGTAACTGTTTTGGTAGGAGCATTTTCTAAAGCTGGAAGATCATCATCAGATTTCCCCATAATAAAAGAACCCCCTGGAATTAAAACCATTCCAAATGGCTTCTCAGGGTAATATTTTTTACCTTTTACTCCAACAAGCTCACCTTTTGAGCCTTTTGAACCACTTTTTGATCCACAACTCAGAGCAAAAATAAATAATAAACTAAGTACTAATAATTTCCTCATATAATTTTACTCTTTTATCAATAAAAAAGTGGGTAAACTTACCCATATTTCTTCAAATAAGCAAATATTAATTCTCAAGTTAAAAAAATTTATCTTAACTATATTATATTTTTTTTGTGTGCCTTATACCATCTATCTGGTATAATTCCCTCATTTGCATTTTGATAATCATCATGCGTACAGGGTAATAACGAGTGTTGTTTAAGTTTAGTATCTTTTTTTGAAGAATTTGGTATTTCTATCCACCATCTGGAAGTTTTTACATTCCTATAGAAAACAAGTTCATATTTCTGAACTATTACACTAAATTTTTGAAAATTAGAAATATTTTTAAAATCATCATCTATAATTCTACAGTTTACACCTTCAATAAAATACCACAATATTTGAGCAATTAACATTTCTGTTATTTCGTCTTCATTAGAGGATTTATACTCAAAAATACCAAATGATGAAACCTTATTGCTTATTCCTGCATATCTGCTTATTGAGCATATTTCTTTGCCATCAAAACCGTTTGGAGATAATTTTTGTCTTGAACTTAACTCAGAAGATTTAATAGATCTTAAATCTATAGTCACAATATCAGCATCTCTCATTACAGGTTCAACTGAATTTATGTTATTACATACTTCTCCCAACCTATACGCCTCAAAATATAGTTTTTCCATTAAATCTATCTCAATTTGAGAATTATAGTAGGTTTGATATCCTATGGTAGTATAATTAAATAGATTATGTGGTTCTTCAAGAATTATCTTACCAAGATAACTATTGTTTTTTATTGGTTTTGAAGAATCTCCTAAATCAAAATTAGAATCAACATTTACTATATTAATAGTATTCTTAAAATCATCATACGCTCTATAATTTGCATAAGTCAAATCTTGGCTTCCGCCAATGATAAGTGGAATAATATTGTTTTTAACAAAATATGAAACAAGAGATGTTAAATTCTGATACGTATCTTCAACTGATTCTCCTGGTGCTAAATCTCCAAAATCTGCTATTTTAATTGACCAATTACCTGGGTAAAGTGTATAAAATGATTTTCTTATTTCACTAAGATTTATTTCTTCTCCTATATAACTAATATCATTCCTATTCTCTGGAACTCCAATAATTGCAATATCAATTTTTTCAATATTAGGAACGCCATTTTCCTTAGTATGAACACTGATTTTGTTTCCTAAAATTAATGATGATATTATCTTATTATGAGAGAGAATATGATCCTCAACTGGAGTTAAAATATTGTCTTGAACTGAAGTTAAAAAGTTGGGATCCATTATAAGGCTAAATTAATCTATTACTTTTTATTATCTAGCATTTTTTTTGCATCATCAAGAGTTAATGCATTAACATCAATAGCTTTTGATATTTCTTTTCTTATTTTTCCTTTAATTAAATAGAACTTTCCCCATTTTCCTTTCTCAACTCTTATATTTTCATTAGACCAATTATGTATGACTTTCTCTTTCTCTTTTTTCTTTTTTTCCTCAATTAATTCAATAATGTCATTTTCAGACAAGTTTTCCCAATCATATTTTTTTCCAACATTAATAAACATGTTATTCCACTTTATAAAAGGGCCAAACTTTCCTTTTCCCTTTTGTACATCTATACCTTCATAGTTATATATTGGCGCCTCCGATTGTTCCTTGATTTTTATGAGCTCTAATGCATCATTAAGTTCAATTGATAATGGAGACGTTCCTTTTGGAATTGAAACAAACTTTTTTCCATATTTAATATATGGCCCATATTTTCCATTATTAGCCAAAACAGTTTCATTTTTATATTCTCCCAATTCTCTAGGTAGAGAAAATAAATCAAGAGCCTGCTCTAATGTTACTGATTCTATTTGAAATTCAAGTGGCAAACTAGCAAATATTGGTTTTTCTTCATCTTCGATTGTTCCTGCTTGAATCATTGGGCCAAATTTTCCTAATTTAACACTAATCTCTCTTTTATTTTCAGGATGAACTCCTAATACTCTCTTACCAGATTCTCTTTCAGCATTTTTATTTACATTTTCTACTATTGGATGAAAACTTTTGTAAAATTCTTTCATCATAGATGTCCATTCCTGTTTCCCCTCTGCTATATGGTCAAAATTTTGTTCAACATTAGCTGTAAAATTGTAATCCATAATATTTTCAAAATGATTTATTAAAAAATCTGTAACAATCATTCCTGTGTCTGTTGGAACTAATTTTCCCTTATCTGAACCTACTTTTTCTTCTAATAGACTTTCGCTTATCATATTATTAACTAATGATAACTGAATGTAATTTCTTTTTTCTCCATCTATTGTTCCTTTCTCTACATAACCTCTATTTTGAATTGTCGAAATTGTAGGGGCATAAGTTGATGGTCTACCAATACCCAAATCTTCTAATTTTTTTACTAATGAAGCTTCAGTATATCTAAAAGGTGCTCTAGAAAACCTTTGAGTTGCATTAATATAATTCTGTGCTAAATTCTCATTTATTTGAATATTTGGTAAAATACTATTATCCTCATCAGAATCATTATCCTTGCCTTCATTATAAACTTTTAAAAATCCATCAAATTTTACTATTTGACCAGTTGCTATAAATAGATTTTCATTATTTGAAGATCTAATTTTAACATTAGTCTTTTCCAAAGCTGCATCTGACATTTGAGATGCTATAGCTCTTTTCCAAATTAGTTTATACAATCTTTTTTGATCATTATCTAAAATTTTATCAGCTAAAGTTGAAAAATTTGTCGGTCTTATTGCTTCATGTGCACCCTGAGAACCTTTAGATTTTGTTTGATATGATTTTGTGCTAGAATATTGATTCCCATAAGTACTTGTAATATGTTTTCTAGCTGAATCCTTTGCAAAATTTGAAAGATTTACACTATCAGTCCTCATATATGTTATTAATCCTGATTCATATAGTCTTTGAGCAACAGTCATTGTCTTTGATACAGAAAAATATAATTTTCTTGAAGCCTCTTGCTGTAAGGTAGAAGTGGTAAACGGTGGTGATGGTGATTTCTTTAAAGGGTTCTTTTCTAAATTCTGAACAGAGAAATCAGAATTTATGATGTTATTTAAAAATGATTCCGCTTCTTCTTTAGTTTTAAAAGTCTTATCAAGTTTTGCTTTAAAATTATCTTCATTGGTTGTTTTGAATTCTGCGTCTATTCTATAAAGACTTTCAGTATTAAAATTTTTAATTTCCCTTTCCCTTTCAACTATTAATCTTACTGAAACAGACTGAACTCTTCCTGCTGATAAACCACTTTTAATTTTTCTCCAAAGAACTGGTGATAGTTCATATCCCACAATTCTATCTAGTACTCTTCTTGCTTGTTGAGCATCTACTAAATTATAATCAATGGCTCTTGGGTTTTCTATTGCAGTTTGAATAGCAGACTCTGTAATTTCATTGAATACAATCCTTCTTGCCTTATTTTCATCTAATTTTAATAGTCTAAATAAATGCCAAGCAATTGCCTCTCCCTCACGATCTTCATCACTAGCTAGCCAAACAGTATCAGATTTA
>Ga0209403_10001819_pt1 | contig 26757 bp, 25 predicted proteins | sample ArcticOcean_MG_C_8_FD_187440 | JGI IMG/M metagenome (GOLD analysis project Ga0209403, IMG submission 187440) | Marine microbial communities from western Arctic Ocean - ArcticOcean_MG_CB11_86 (SPAdes) (version 2) | ecosystem: Environmental > Aquatic > Marine > Oceanic | place: Arctic Ocean... | reverse complement strand
TCACGTCGTCTTGCTGCCAAGCTTGACGTTCCGTTCTACGAGCTGGACAGACTCCTAAACCGCGGTATAGACGGTGGAGAACCATTCGAGGCAGCCGCCGCCAAGGTACTGGCAGAAATTACGGCAAATGACACATGGATCGCCGAAGGCTCGTACCTGGGTTGGCTGGAGCCACTGCTGATCTAGGCCGATCTGATCGTGTTTTTGGATGTGCCCTGGCGGATCGCCTCCTACCGAATCGTCTCTCGCCATGTCTGTAGACCGTCAGCGACAATGGGACACATCTGAGGGGTTCATCGGCCTAAATAGCAAAAAGGGCCTCCCAGAAATCTGGAAGGCCCTTTTGTGATGCCGAGGCGACAGCCCCAGAGGGGACTCGAACCCACTAACCTGCCGATTACAAATCGGCTGCGCTACCGTTGCGCCACTGGGGCATGTCAAGAAAGGCTGCGCCTCATGCGATAGCCTGAGCTACATTCTAGTCGGGGGCCGAGCGGCGGTCAATCTATTGGTGCGGCTGCGCTAGGTAATCGAGCCTTCCGTGACATAGCCAATTAGCTTGTATGCGAGCTTGGCTGCCGTGAAAGCGCAGGCTTCCGGGCCTTCCGGTGGGCTCAGCTCGGTGATGTCGAATCCGACGATGCGGCGTGACCCCGCCACGGCTCTGAGCAGTGCGGTCACGTCTGACCAGCCCATGCCGCCCGGCTCCGGGGTGCCCACAGCAGCCATCAGCGACGGGTCCAGCACGTCCAGATCGATGCTGACATAAACGTTGTCGGACAGACCCTCCAGGGCCCAGGTGGCGATGTCTCGGACGTCGCCACCGGCTGCAGGCCAGTACCAGATGGGCACCGGCTTGCTATCGGCAAACACGCGCTCCTCAGCACTCATGCTGCGTACTCCCACCTCCACCAGCGGGGTCGACTCCGCAACCCGCCTGGCTACACAGGCGTGACTCCAGGGGCTGCCCATGTACTCGTCTCGTAGATCGGCGTGGGCATCGAGGTACAGGACCGTCAGATCTGGATAGACGTCGCGAAACGCCGTCACTGCGCCTATGGTGACCGTGTGCTCGCCGCCCAACACGCCCACGAGTTTCCCTGTCTCGGCGAGGGGACGTACTGCGCGCTCTATACGTCCCACCATCGCCTCGGGACCGCTGACGTCGGCCTCTACCTCGGCAGCTGTGTAGATTCCGACCTCGGAGATGTCGCGATCCAGCTCTATGTCGTAGTCCTCGAGCTGCCTAGAGGCGGTGATGATCGCCTTCGGCCCATAGCGCGAGCCGGTGCGGTACGAGGTTGTAGAGTCGTAGGGAACTGGAAGGAGGACGACGCTGGCATCGTCGAGGCTCCTGGCGTCGTGGGGAGAGTCTAGGAAGGTGTCCCAGTGGTGCGGCGTTTTGTCCGCCTCACCCATCGGTAGGTCCGCCGCTAGAGACGATTGACGAGCGCTCCCTAACCATCCCGGTGTGGGCCTCGGACGGTGTGGAGTACTCGGTCCCACGGTCCATCCGCCACACCTTGACCTCGGGCAGCCCGAATGTCGTCTTAACGTCCTCCAGCGCGTCGTCCGTGTTGAAGTCCTTGCAGGAGAAGATGTCGATGTTTACGTAGCCCCGGTCAGGGAAGGTGTGGATGCTGATATGGCTCTCGGCGATGAGCACAAAGCCGGACACACCCCAGTCCTCTACTACCGGCCCGTGGTAGGTATAGACTTGGGGCGCGATCATCTTGGTCATGCCGATGGCGTCCGGGTACTCGTCGAGGAACGTACGCACCAGCTCTTCGTCCTGTAGCTTCGCCGTGTCTGCGCCATATCCGTCAACAACCAGGTGCAAAAGGGGTGCCTCACTATCCGTATTAGCTTGAGAAACGCGGCGCAAATCCGGTCCGCGCGAGGTTCGAGGAACAAGCGTAACACCGTTGCCGGGGGCCAGACAATAGAAGGCAATACGAGCAGCGTCTCAGGGGGTGGTGCTACGCGACTTCGGGTGGCCGAATCTCTCGCCACTGCTCGGCCAGCATCGAGTACACGAGCTGGTCCAAGTAGCGGTCGTGGAGCAACTGTACCTGCCTCAGCACACCCTCCTGCGTGAAACCGAGCCTCTCGGGGATCGCCCGGCTCCGCGCGTTCTCGGTCGCGCAGCGAATCTCCACCCGGTTGAGCTTCATCTCCAACAAGGAATGGTTCACCAGTGCCTCGCACGCTCGAGTCATGATCCCTTTGCCCTGGTGTCCTGCAGCGAGCCAGTAGCCGATAGAGGTGCTGCGGTTGGCGTGGTCTGTGCCGTGGAAACCCACGCTGCCGGCCAGTTCGCCTCGATGAAAGATTCCGGTCTGGAAGCCGTCGCCGTCTTTTTCTTGCTGGATGCTGCCGCGGATGAACTCGCGTCGGGCACCGAGGCTCTGATCGGCATCCGGCCAGGGCAACCAGACAAGGAGGTGCTCATGCTCGCGCTTCAACACTTCGTGGAGGGCAGGTGCGTCATCGATGTTGTACGACCGAATTAGCGTGTCGTCGTCGAGCCTGTGCGTGAACATGGGGCCTCCGAGAGAGAGGAAAAATATATGTGAGGGACACCCACACACTCCCGGCAAAGGGGCTGCTCCCCTCTGCACACCCACTATGAATTTCCCCTCCATTCAATGAAAGGAGCGATTCTGAAAGTGTAACGCAGTGGGGCTCGCGATCACGATGGATACGGGCAGACCCAGCCCAGCCCCCAAAACGCGCTTGTAGCGCCGCCAAACTGGGGGCTAGGGGCGGTGGCTTCAGGTGGCGCCGGGTGCGTGGGAGTGGATCGGGATCACCTCGACGGCGAAGGAGGTCCACAGCAAAAAGCGTTTGGCGGAAATGGCGATGGTATCCGCCCAGGCCCCAAGTTTTTGGGACAGCAGGATATCAACGCCGCCGGTGGTTGCGGTGTGGTAGCGGGAGAGGTTCTTCCGCTGGAGGTAGGTGTCCACGGACACCTCGGGGCGACCGCCTCAGCCCAGGGGTGGGATGAAGTCTATCGCCGCCTTGCCCCCGCGCTCCTCGATGAGGGCGAGCGCTTCAGGAGATATAACGATATTCATCGAGTGTCAGGCTCCGTTGCTATCTGGATGCACACTTAAGATGCAAGCGCCGGGCTAGGGGATGCACCGACCTTAATGGTGATATTTCCCCCAACCGAAGAGAAGAACAACTATCTGAGGGACACACCCTAAGGCTCCTTTGCACAGGGCCTATCCCTCTGCACCCCTATACAACAACCCCTCGAACTTCGAAGTCCCTAGCCCCGCCTGCACTAAGCGTGCGCAGCACCTAGATTGTGAGGCGGCGGTAGAGGTAGAGCAGGCGCTCGGGCAGCTCGTAGATATCGTCCAACACCTCGTAGCCCATGCCCTCGGTCATCGTCTTGAGGTAGTCGTGCCCGTTCTTGTCTACCGTCAGGCAGAAGGCGTTGATATTCTTCTCTTTCGCCTCGTCGAGAGCCATCTTCGTGTCGTGAACCGCGTACTCCTTCTCGACTCCCTCGCGGCTGTATCCTCTATCCTGGGGCCGACCGTCGCTGATGAGGAACAACAGCTTTGTCCGCGCGTCCTGGGCCTCCAGTTTCATTGTGGCATGGCGAATGGCCGGGCCCATCCTCGTGGCATGCAAGGGCGCGATGCGGTCAATGCGCCGCTGGACGCGCTCCGACATAGGCTCGTCGATCTCCTTGACGGTATAGAACTCCACGTTCTCGCGGCCATAGCCCGAAAATCCGTATATACCGTAGAGGTCTCCAGTGGCCTCCAGGGCGTGAATGAGCAGGACCACCGCCTCCTTCTCCAGGTCGATGATCCGCTTGTAGGATCGGCGCATGCCTTCACCGCGGCGGCCTCGCAACCACACCATGTACTCGACCGGATCTTCGGGAGCCTCCCAGTCATCGGCGACCTTCTTCGATTCCTCGATGGCCTCCGCCGTCGAAGCGCTCGTGTCCAGCAGGAACACAACGGCCACGTCGCGCTGGACCTTGTTGCGCCTCCAGTAGATCTTGTCGTTAGATCCGGACCCGGTACGGGCGTCAATCACCGCCTCGATCACGTCGTCGATGTCTATCTCCTCGCCATCCTCGAGCCTGCGCACCTTGCGGAATGACTCCGGTACGAGCAGCTCGAACTGACGCCGTATCTGGCTTGCCAGAGCCCCATAGTTGTGCAGGGTCTCGCCGAAGTATGCGGCGTCTCCCTCGGCCATAGTCTTCTGTCGAACGATGCACCAGTCCGGCTTGTAGTCTGCGGCGCGAAAGTCCCATTCGTCGTAGACGAACGTCTGGGGCTCAGTCGCGTCGAGCGGACCGCCTTCGTCGTTGACATGGGAGAGGGGACCCTGGCCCATGCCAGGGGTCTGAGGCTGGCCAAGACCAGCCTCTTTTAGAAGATTGTCTGCGAACGCCCCCATCGACTCTTGCCCGGCCCCGTCGGAGTCGGGCGTATCCACTTCCGCGCTGGACTGGAGCATCTCCTCGACCATCTCTTGAGTGATCGACTCAGACCCTGCCTCAGCACCCTGGTCGCCCTCTTGCATACGAAGCTGGGTGAGCATCTGGACCAACTCGGGCTTGAAGTCGCCCCGGTAGTCCACATCCTCGCTGGGTGTGTACTCTTCGTCCTCTCCAGATTCGCCATCACCGGAACCCTGGGTGAGTTGCTCAACAGCTCCCTCGTCCGACTCGTCCTCACCCGAATCAACCTCATCCGGTAGGTCCAGATTCTCCCAATCATCGTCGGGAACCTGCTCGTTCGGGACCTTTGAGACGATGGCATACACTCGCAGCGTGGCCTCGGCCGAATCCTCAACGAGAGCCCCGAGAGCCTGCGCGCGTCTGGCGATGTTGGCTATCTTGGTCGCGGCGTCCTTCTGGCCGGATGGTACCGGCAGGCCTTTCGTTTGGCCCAGGCTGACCCTCACGAAGAACTCGACAAGCGCCTCACGAGCAGGCAACGACTTCACCTGCGGGCGGCCCTTAACTGCATCCTGCTGTACCGTGAGATAGCCCGATTTGATGCCCGGGTACTCGATCATTACTCTAGTATCCAGCCTCGCATCCTCGACGACGGTGAAGATGTCGAGTGCCAGACGCCGGTCCTCGAAGATATCGAAGAACCGCTGCATGTCGGTGATCCAGCCGCGCTCAGCGGAGCCGTCACGTTCGGCGATCACCTCTTCGATGGACACAGCCTTGGGCTGTTCCGCCAACTTAGGTCTCAAGTCCTCGAACAGGGTAGACGGCCTGTCGTACTCGAACTCAAAACTCCCGAACTCCAGGTGCGCGACCTGGTGGGTCGAAATGACCTTGAATAGTGAAAAGTTCTCAGGCTTTGTCGCGTAGCGGTCTGCCGTGGAGGGCACAAACACGGTCGTGCCCTCGGTGGTGGGTGCCTCTTTTGATATCCAGCCAATGTTTTTTTCGGTCAGTTCTTCGGACTCGGCAAGTTCAACTTCTGCTCCTGCCAGGGCCCGGCAGTACATCTCCATTAGGTCCTTGATGCTTGCGAACTCGACACTGGATGATAGCGATTCGAGGACGCTAAGCGACCGCGACGACTCCATCCTGAAGTATGCGAGGCCGCCATCACCATTGTCCGCCAGGATACCCATGCCCTCGCGGTGCCAACTCTCCAGTTGCCCCAGGGTTACTCGTTCTAGGGCTCCGGGGCTACTCTTAACGAACTCCGGCACAGAGGAAGGGGAGGCGCTCAGCATCGACTCGGCCAGTCCCAATATTGCTGAGTGGTGTTCGGCATCGACCCGACCTAGCGCGGTGGACATGTCCACCATGGCTGCGGGTACATTCTGGAGTTCGGCGTTGTGGAGTCCACGGGCCAGTTCCAGGAACCGCAGGCGTTGCTCGGATCGAATGTTTGGCAGAGACCGGCTAGCGGCATCAAACAGGCCTTTGACACTACGCCAACTAGTGTCGGCCATTGCAGTTCCGAAGGCGATGAGCATTCCTTTATCGTCACCAAGGAGCGGGAACACCTTCTTGCCTAGGGCCAGAACCTCGACTGCCATATCGTAGGAACGCCGCGACAGCCCGTCGAGGAACTTGACGAACTGTTCCAGTTCAGGAACCGTGAGGCTGGAAAGCAGATCGGGACTGGCCTCGAAGAACTTGCAGGCCAGCGTGCTGGACTTCCATGTCCCCTTATACAGGCTTCGCCCCATATCTGCCCAGGTGACGATATGGCGTGACCGGAGGCGTCCCATCGCACCAGGGCTGGCCTGGAAGTAGCATGTCGCCAGGCTCGGGGCCTCTGTGCACAGGTCGCGCCCACTCTCCATCCAGCGGAGGAAGTAGTTGAACGGCATGAGGCCGGCAACCTTGGGGCTCACACGAAAGTACTGGTTGGCAGCCTCCCAAGACCGGACTGTCTGATCGGCGAGCTGCAGCCCGACCTCAGCCCAGCGCTCAAGTTGCTCTCCGTCCAGTTCATAAGACAGGCGCGACCACGACTCATCGAATTGAAGAGATACGGCCTGCGGGTACTTTCCAAGCGCCAAGCGAATGCGCTCACCAGTCAGCTTCGTCCGCTCCTCCACGGGGCCTCCTCGTCTGGAACTCGCTCGAGAACCCTCAGCAGGTCGCCAAGAATCCTAGCAGTGGCTCCAAATATAACATGCCCTTCGAACAGGTAGACGTCGAATTTCCCTGTGCGACCATTACCGAACGGTACGTCCATCGGCACTGTTCCGTCCCTGACCAGGGTCGCAAGTGGCACCTCGACGACTTCGGCTACCTCACTGGCGCTCCTCGTAAAGCCGTAGGCGCCAGGTATCGTGCCAACAAATGGGTTTACGAAGTAGCCGGACGGGGTCGTCACTCCTCCGAGCGGCCCGAGCACTCCTACGTCCTCTGGGCGCACCCCCATCTCCTCAAAAGTCTCTCGCAGCGCTGCTTCCTCTGGCGATGCGTCTGTGGGCTCTATTCTGCCGCCCGGAAACGCCATCTCGCCCTTGTGGTCTTCGACCGTGTCGCTACGCTTGTTGAGGAGGATGTGGTACTCGCCGTCTCTCAGGTACAGCAATACGATGACGGCGGCCTGAATAAGAGCGGGGTCGGAGACGACTTGCCTGTCCACAGCGGAGAGGGCCTCACGAATGGCGGCCATCGGAGGTTCGAGCATCTACGCCCGCACAGAGCGCAGCACACGCACTAAGAATCCGCTCCGGTCTATCAAAAATCCAAGCGCCAAGGGGGGAAGAACCTCCGTGAGGCGGAAGGTGTCGTTGGGCTGGGCGGCATACGCGCTGCCCGCAAGCCAATCCCTCTACTCGAAAATAGAGGCGATAACCTCTTCGATACTTCCGTGGATCGACTTGTCGTCGGTCACCGCCCAGTTCACGGCCACCTGGCAAGCTCTCCGAGGGCTGATACCCTGGGAGATCAACTTGGCGGCGTAGATCAGCAAACGCGTGCTTGCACCCTCGCCCAGGCCATGCTCTCTCAGGTTGCGGACCTTTTCGCCAAGCTTGGCTAGCTGGACTGCCGTCTTGGTGTCTACCCCGCCCTCGTGCTCGATGATCTGGGCCTCTATTTCGGCCGGCGGAGAATCGAACTCGATGGCGATGAACCTCTGTCGGGTACTGTGCTTGAGGTCCTTGAGCGCACTCTGGTACCCAGGGTTGTAGGACAACACCAGCAGGAAGCCTTCCGCCGCCTCCAGCAACTCGCCGCGCTTCTCGATCGGTAGCATCCGACGATGGTCGGTGAGGGGATGGATCAGCACCGTGGTGTCTTTGCGAGCCTCAACGATCTCGTCGAGGTAGCAGATGCCTCCAGCCTTGACCGCCCTGGTCAACGGGCCGTCAATCCATATGGTGCTGTCGCCCTGGAGCAGGTAGCGACCAACTAGGTCGCTGGCGGTCAGATCCTCGTGGCACGCGATCGTGACCAGGGGAATGTTCAGGCTGTCGTCCGCGGAGACGGACCCATCGTCGGATTTCTGCTTCACTCTGGTCAGGGGCTGGCCAAGACGGTAGGACATGTACTCAACAAAACGTGTCTTGCCGCAGCCGGTCGGTCCCTTGAAGAGCACCGGAATCTTCTGCTGGTAGGCTGCTTCGAACAGCTCCACCTCGTCTCCTACGGGTACATAGTAGGGCTCTTCTTTCAGGTGATACTCTTCGATAATATAGCTGCGGTATAAGGTCTTGGTTGGTGTGCTCATGTGGTAACGCTACTAGCTCCTGGCGCTGCGCTGGCCTCTATAGGGGCTTCCGCACGCTTCATTAGTCCCACTGGACCCGCTTTTCGTTCTTCCTGATTGTAGTCACTATATGCACGATGGTAGCGAATTAGGGTCAGGTCGCTAGCCGCTCCCACCACAGACTCTGGACACGCTCCGTGAGAAGCTCAAGGTTCCCGCCATTCTCTATCACAACGTCGGCGATTTCGCGCCTCTCGTCGTTGGTGGCCTGTGCGTGGACCCGCGCCTTTACTGCCTCAGCGTCCAGCCCTCCGCGGCTCACAGCCCGGTCAACGACAATGTTTTCCGGTGCGACGACGACCCATATTTCATCGATTAGCTTGGTCCAGGCAACATCCATACGAATGGCCTCAACCAGGAGCGCCACCTCGACAACGACTACCCTGCAGCCCTGATCGCGTAGCTGCCGCAGACGCTCTGCGATCAACTCTCGGGTGCGTGGATGGACGATGGCATTGAGGCGTTCGCGTTTGGAGGGGTTCTGGAACACCATCGTGCCCAGGGTATTTCTATCGATCTCCCCGCCAGATGTCAGGACTTGCTGACCGAACTCTTCAACGATTTCACTCCAGCCAGCAGTACCGGGCAGGTAGCTCTCGTGGGCCAGATGGTCCGCACTGAGAACCTCGGCGCCCAGCTTCCTTAGGATGTCGGCCGTCTCGGTCTTCCCGGCCCCGATTCCACCTGTTAGCCCTACTACTTTCACATACACCATGCCAGTCGTGAAAATCCTTGTCATGATAGCAACGCCCGTCTGCGGGGGTCAATAGCGCACCGTGGATAACTTAACCGCTCCTGCACTGTATAATGGGTCCGATCACCCTCGAAGGAGTAGCCGTGTCCACCAGGCTCAGGGACCTTCCAAGCGTCGACCGAGTCCTCTCCGACGAGCGAGTCGTGCGGCTGATCGCACGGTACTCTCGACGGGCCGTCACAGACCTGGTCCGTGCCGAGATGGACGCCTGCCGTGAGGCCGTCGGCGTCGGCGGCCCCGTACCTGCTCTCACCGAGATCGCCGCAGCCATCGAACGACGCGCTGCGGATCGGTGGCGGGAATGGCCCGGCGGCGTCATCAACGCCACAGGTGTTATTCTCCACACGAACCTGGGCCGTGCGCCGCTCAGCCGTGCCGCCCTGGACGCAGTCGAGCGCACATCCGCAGGCTACAACGACCTCGAGCTGGACCTGGAAACTGGCAAACGCGGCTCCCGGCAGGCGCACCTATCCCGGCTAGTCTGCGAGGTAACAGGCGCTGCAGCCGCGATGGTGGTCAACAACAACGCCTCTGCCATGCTGCTGGGACTCGCCGCAGTCGCTGCCGGCAAAGAGGTGATCGTCTCTCGCGGCGAGGCTGTCGAAATAGGCGGCGGTTTCCGCATTCCCGACGTGCTCCGACAGTCTGGCGCTACGCTGGTCGAGGTCGGCACGACCAACCGCACCTACGCCCGCGACTATGCCAACGCGATCACAGAGAACACCGTCGCGATACTCTCCGTTCACAGTAGTAATTTCCTTATATCGGGATTCACCCATTCGCCTGACCTCAAAGAGCTTGTTGAGCTGGGCGCAGAACGGAACATCCCGGTTTTGCACGACCTTGGGAGCGGCTGTCTCCTGGACACCGCCGACTTTGGGCTTGCCCATGAGCCGATGCCCCAGGAGAGCGTAGCAGCAGGCGTGTCGCTGGCATTCTTCTCCGGAGACAAGCTCCTCGGCGGCCCGCAGGCGGGTATCATCATCGGGGACGAAGCGCTCGTGAGTGACGTGTCGAGCCATCCCCTGGCAAGGGCGGTGCGCATCGACAAAGCTGGGATATCCGCCCTCAGCGCCACCCTGATGCACTACATCAATGAAGAAGCAACCAGCGAGATACCCGTCTGGCGAATGATCTCGCGTACGACCGACGACATTGGGTCCACGGCAGACCGGTGGGCCGAGTCCATCGGGCAAGGCTGCGACGTTGTGGACGGACTCTCGACCATCGGCGGCGGCAGCCTCCCAGGCGAGGTTCTGAACAGCAGGCTGGTGCGCCTGGGCTCAACCGGTCGCACCGGTGGACCGGACTCCCTGGCCCAAAGGCTGCGGAGCGGCGCCAACCCGGTACTAGGCCGGATCGAGGACGACAGCGTGCTGCTAGACCCACGTACCGTCCTGCCCGGACAAGAAGACGCCCTGCTAAAGACGGTCTTCCAGGCGCTCAATTCTTAACTTCCCAATAATTCTATCTCTGCGCTCTCCGCGGTAAATCCCCATGACCCTCTTCGAACACAGCGCCGATAGCCAGATGCGGCGTGAGGCGCCACTGGCTGCCAGGATGCGTCCGCGCAACTTCGATGAGTACGCCGGTCAGGAGCACCTGGTCGGACCTGGCCGCGCCCTGCGCAAGAGCATCGAGGCTGATCAGATACCCTCTATGGTGTTGTGGGGCCCTCCTGGAAGCGGCAAAACGACGCTGGCGAACTTGATTGCCACCATGACTCGCAGCTACTTCAGCCCTGTGAGCGCCGTGGCCTCCGGCGTCGCGGACCTGCGCCGCATCGTCAAGGAGGCCCGAGATCGCCTGGGCATGCAGGGCCAACGCACGATCCTGTTCATCGACGAGTTGCACCGCTTCAACAAGGCGCAGCAGGATGTGATCTTGCCCCACGTGGAAAACGGCACCGTTGTCCTGATCGGCGCGACCACGGAAAATCCGTCGTTCGAGGTCAACTCGCCACTACTCTCGCGCTCGCGCGTATTTACGCTTCAGCCCCTCTCTAACGAGCAGATCACCGATATTGTGCGCACCGCATTACAAGACGACGAGCGCGGCCTGGGGAGCCTATCGCCACAGATGGACGCCGAGACGATGGCGGGGCTGGTGGATATCAGCGACGGCGACGCTCGCACCGTCTTGAACGCCCTTGAGATGGCGGTCCTGGCCACCGACCCGGACGAGGACGGGACGCGTCATATCACTGCCCAGACGATCGAGGACGCCACACAGCGTTCCCACCTCTACGACAAAGCCGGCGACCAGCATTACGACACGATCTCGGCCTTCATCAAGTCGATGCGCGGCTCGGACCCGGACGCGGCAATCTACTATCTGGCTCGCATGATCGAGGCGGGCGAAGACCCGCTGTTCATCGCACGGCGGCTGGTCATATTGGCAGCAGAGGACGTCGGCATGGCGGACCCGCGCGCGCTAACGGTGGCGGTGGCGGCGCAACAGGCGGTGCACCTGATTGGCATGCCAGAAGGCCGCATCGTGCTTGCTGAGGCCACCGTGTACCTGGCCACCGCGCCCAAGAGCAACGCATCCTACATGGCCATAAACAAGGCCATCGAGGACGTGCAGCACACCCGCAACGACCCGGTCCCCAAGCACCTACGCAACGCGGTCACGGACCTAATGAAGGACGAAGGCTACGGCGAGGGCTACAAATACGCCCACGATCACGAGGACGGTTTCACCCCCATGCAAAACCTCCCCGAAAGCCTGAAGGGCCGCCACTACTACGACCCTACCGACCACGGCTACGAGGCCCAAATAGCCGAGCGATTAAAGAGGTGGTGGGGCGAGCGGTGAATGGGGGTACAATATACGTGTGCCTCGTCCACTCAGCGGCACCGTTAACACAACGACTTTTTGGATGTCACACATGATCGAGCCTTCCAAGCCGCCAACAGAAATAATCTCCTCCCTTGAGGATCTATCACAAGAGCCTGGTTTCTTGTATACGCTAGCTATTCTCCTCCGAATTGACTTGTTTCTCCATCCAGAAGACTCCGATGTAGTCGATTGGAGTCTTAGCTTAAGCTTCCAGGAATTTACGTTGTTGATCGGTCTGATGGTCAAACATGACATTCAAGTAGATATCGTACCGACTCGAAAGCAATCTGAGGACCAGCTCAAGCGGACTGAAGAGCTCCTCCAACAACTGCATTGGTTCTACACAAGAGACCTTTTGGAAGCAGTAGCGAACATTGCGGGCAACAACAGTGACCGGGGTTCAGAGGGTTCAGATCAGCCTTTTTTCGATCTTTTCCTTGATGGCGAGCGTCTAGTGGAACCCATTTTCTATGCAGGATCTGGAGCGTATGCTTTTCAATACCTCGATTTGGCGCGTAAGAAGTACAAGCACGATGAAGATTGGATTCAGACCGACAAAGACCTTTCCGTTGTCGCGATGACTCAATTGGCTTCTAAACTCAAGTCCCTGACAGAAACCAAGGCTCGGGTACCTCTCGGCGCCGACGATTTCGAGGCTTTCTGTCGAGCGTGTCTCTCCGTCTTCTGCTTTAGCTACGAAGATATCGAGCCCGATCACCGCGCTCTATTTTCAAGCTTCATCGACACCTTCTCGGTGGTTCCGGGAAAAGTGAACGAAGACTTTGATTCTATTGGTGCTTACAACGTGGTTCAGTCGAATCCCATCGTTGTTCTAGATAATGACTTGTACTTTTTGCCGGTAGGCTTCAACCTAGCGCAGTCGATTTATGAAAGTCCTTTCTATTGGATGGGACTCGACAAGACATATGAAAACGTTGCCGCCTAGCATCGTGGTGACGCCGTCGAGGAAATTGGGTTCGCAATGTTGGCGAAGCTCTTTGGTGAAGACGCCGTCTACAAGGGCGTAAAGGTCTACAAGAAAGGCAAGAAAGAAGTAATAACCGATATAGACATCTTGGCAATTGCCGGAGGCAAAGCTGTGGTTGTCCAGGCAAAGTCCAAAAAACTAACAGTTCTCTCTCGAAAGGGAGAGGAGGAAAGCCTCAGGCGTGACTTCAAATCTGCAATACAAGATGCTTATGACCAAGGAATACTGTCTCGAAAGGCAGTGATCGGGAGGGACTTCGATCTCGTAACAAATGATGGCGAGTCCCTTGATATTCCCGAAACGCTCGATGAAGCCTATATCATTTGTCTGACATCTGACGACTACCCCGCCGTTACTCATCAAGTAGATGTCTTTCTCGATAGAGGACCCGAGGGACCATACGCGCTGGCACTCAATATTTTTGACTTGGAGATTATCGCCCATTATCTCGACGATCCATTCGATTTTCTTTACTACCTCAGGCAGCGCGTCGATACGATCTGGTATTTCAGGGCAAACTCTGAGATTGTGTATCTAGCACGTCACCTCAACCAAAAATTGTATCCAAGAAAAGATGCTGCAGGGGAACTCCTACCAGACACCTTGGCTCAGTTGGTTGATGGCAATTATCCTGCAGCATGAGGGTTTCAGCCAAGGACGAGTGCTGCAGACAGGCTGCATAATGAATGGAAGAACAAGAAATTCGACCGGCTAGGCGATCAAATCACATACACGCATCATCCCGGATTAGCTGATCCCCTGTTTTTCTTGTTTGATTTGGCTGGGGAGGGGGCGGACGAGCTTGTCAAACGAATAGAAGACACGAAGCGCAAATCTCTTCGAGACGGACAACCCCACGACTTCACACTACTATTTGATGGAACAGAGCGGGGCATCACTTACATGTCCTTGCGGTCGCGAGAAAGTACAAATCGAAAGCAAATGAGTGGCTGGGGCTGGGTTCATACGCGAATAGCAATAACTTGGTTGACACGGTCTTTTATGACAAACAACCCTGGGAGGACGATCCCGGCCTAGGGAACTTCGTTCAGACGGCTCTAAAACCCGGCTGGGCTCAAAGACTTGATGGGCAGAAGGTTGGCAGGAACGCCCCATGCCCTTGTCAAAGTGGTCTCAAATTCAAGAAATGTCATGGCGGGTAGACCCCACATCAGCTTGCTCACCGTGGCAACCGGCCTCCAGGAGGAAAAACACCCCTTAGTTCTTCCCGTAGTCGCGGATCGTGGAGCCGATCACGTCGAGGGCGTACTCTACGTCGTCGCCGGTGACGTCGGCGTGGGTTACCATGCGGGTGTAGCCGCCTGGGCGCGGGCCCAGTAGTACGCCTTGCTCCATTATCCTGCGGGTGATTTCGTCGTGGTTGCTGTACTTTACCGTGAAGAAGACTAGGTTGGTCTGGAACGCATCGGGGTCGATGTCGATTCCGGGTATCTCCGTCAGGCCAGTCGATAGTCTGCGGGCGTTCGAGTGGTCTTCCGCCAGTCGGTCCACCATCGTATCCAGCGCCACGATTCCGGCGGCCGCAATTATCCCAGCCTGCCTCATGCCTGAGCCCAGCATCCTGCGCCAGCGCCGTGCCTCGTCTATGAATTCGTTGCTACCGCACAGCACCGAGCCCACCGGGGCACCGAGCCCCTTCGACAGGCAGAAAGTTACCGATTCGACGTCCTTGACCAGCTCCGCAACGGGGGTCTCGAGGGCCACCGACGCGTTGAACAACCTTGCGCCGTCGACGTGGACAGGGAGTCCGTACCCGTGGGCCACGTCGGCCACTGACTTCATATCCTCCGGGGTCAACGGCACACCACCCGCGGCGTTGTGGGTGTTCTCCAGGGCAACGAGCGTAGTGCGAGGGTAGTTTGTGCCGTCCGCGTGAATCGCAGACTCAACCTGGTCCGGGTCGAGCATGCCGCGCTTGTCGACCGGCAGGGCCGATATCACGATGCCGCCGAGCACCATCGGTCCCCCGCCCTCTCCCTTGACGATGTGGGACTTGTCGCCGAGGATCACCTCGTCGCCCCGCTGGCAATGAGCCAGGAGCGCCACCAGGTTGCCCTGGGTACCGGAAGTAACGTAGACGGCCGCCTCTTTACCGAGTCTCTCGGCCGCCATGGCCTCCAGCCGGTTGACGGACGGGTCCTCGCCCGCTATGTCGTCGCCTACTTCGGCCTCGGCCATCGCCTTGCGCATCGCTGCATTGGGGCGGGTCTTGGTGTCAGAGCGAAAGTCCGCTTCTCGCATCGTGTTCTCCTCAGTGATTTGCTTGTGTCCGGTTCGATGGGAGCCGCACAATTCTAGCAATCAGCCTTGTCAAATACCATAGCGTCCCCTACCATGTGGGGGTGACGAGACATCGCTTCGGCACGCCCACCAACGTCCCGGTTATCCCGACCAACGAGCGTCGGACCCGGCTGCGACCCGTGCTCCTGATAGCGGTAGAACCGCAGTAGGACCGGGAATGCGTCAGTCCAGAGTCGGCTTTCAAACAAGCGGAAATCTCTCCCTCGACGGGATTTTCGCCGTACCAGATACCACGGGCGGCCCATTCCCTGGAGTTGTCGTCTGCCACCCTCATCCTGTGCTCGGCGGAGACATGGAGAGCCCGGTGGTAACGGCCATCTGCCATGCGCTGGTCAGTAGCGACATCGCCAGCCTGAGATTCGATTTCCGAGGCGTTGGCGAAAGCGAGGGCGAGTTTGCCAACGGCGCCAAGGAGGGCGACGACCTGCGTGCCGCCATCGGCATGCTCGGGTCCCTACCCGGCGTAGACAAGAGACGGATTGCCGTGGTTGGTTACTCGTTCGGCGCTGGTGTGGTTCTCGGGGCCTTCGGTCGCATGAGGTCTGTCCGCAGCATGGTGGCCATTGCGCCGCCGCTCTCGACCGTTCGAAAATCGCCAATCGCGCGAGACAAGCGTCCAAAGCTATTTGTTGTGGGCCGCCTCGACAAGGTCGCACCATCGGTGGAGCTCCAGGCGGAGCTCGATGCCATGAAGCCTCCCGTAGAATTTGCGGAGTTTTCCGAAGCGGACCACACGTTGTCGGGCCACGAAATTCAAGTAGCTGAAAGAGTGGTCGAGTTCCTGGCGGGAACCCTGGGCCCCGATCCCCAGGGAGGCAAGTCGCTCATATCGTGGGTCCGGAGCATCTTGCCAGGTCAATAATATCTATAGCTTCTGAGTCCAAATACCCTGTCCACAATCGATAGAGAGGTGAAATTTTGGAATCGAGCAAACCTGAGCGAATCGAGAGCGACTCTATGGGCGTGCTTCCCGTTCCTGGGGACGCCTACTACGGCGCCCAGACGCAACGGGCCGTTCAGAATTTCCCGATCAGCAATCTCAGATTTCCCCGATCCTTCATCCGAGCCATGGGCCAGATCAAGATGGCAGCCGCCCAGGCCAACGTAGAACTGGAGCTCCTCGATCCCGAACTCGCCGACGCCATCGTCGAAGCAGCTCAAGATGTGGTCGATGGCAAGCTCGACGACCAGTTCGTGCTCGACATTTTTCAGACCGGCTCCGGCACGTCCACAAACATGAACGCCAACGAGGTCATATCCAACAAGGCCATCGAGATTCTGGGCGGCGAGCTCGGCTCACGCACGCCGGTCCACCCCAACGACCACGTGAACCTCGGCCAGTCCTCCAATGACGTGATTCCGACAGCCATCCACGTCGCGGCTTTGAGCGGTCTCGCCAGCGACCTGACTCCAGCGCTTGGGCTCCTGCAGACCGAGTTGGAGACCAAGGCCGAGGAGTTCATGGATGTGGTGAAGACCGGCAGGACTCACCTCCAGGACGCCACCCCGATCAGGCTGGGCCAGGAGTTCAAGGGGCACGCCGGCCAGGCAGAGCGCGCGATCAAACGGCTTCGCTACGCCGCCAATGGCCTCTCCGAAGTCGCACTCGGAGGTACCGCCGTAGGAACCGGCGTCAACACGCACTCTGAGTTCGCCCTGAGGGTTTGCTCCAGAATCACGGAAATGATCGGCACAACCCTCTACGAAACGGACAACCATTTCCAGGCACAGAGCAGCCTGGACGCTATCGTGGAGTGCAGTGGCAGCCTGAAGACGGTCGCTGTCAGCCTCATGAAGATTGCCAACGACCTCCGATGGCTCGGTTCCGGACCGCGGGGAGGAATCGGTGAGATCAATCTTCCCGAAGTACAGCCAGGCAGCTCCATCATGCCGGGCAAGGTAAATCCGGTCATACCGGAGTCCGTGTGCCAGGTGGCAGCCCATGTGATCGGCAACGACGCAGCTATCGCAGTCGCCGGCCAGTCCGGTAATTTCGAGATCAACGTCATGATGCCCGTCGCCGCACACAACCTGCTGGAGTCCATCGAAATCCTCGCCTCATCCGCCAGGAACCTCGCCACCGAGTGTATTAGAGGGATCACAGCCACCGAGCGCGGCCCAGAGATGGTCCACAACGGCCTGGCAATCGTGACGACGCTGGTTCCGGTCATCGGCTACGACAAGTCGGCGGCAATTGCCAAGATGGCGCAGGCCACGGGGGAAAGCATCCGCGAGGTCGCGGCCCGCGAGACTGACCTGTCGGATGAAGATCTCGACCGCATACTGGACCCGGCGACGATGACCGACCCTAGTCTGGCGCCAAAAGTGTCGCTCGGCTGATGTCAACATGACGTCCCGGCAGCGCCGCCTTCCAGAGCTACAGCCCTATGTCGAGTGGGCACGGGGCATCAAAGGCTGGACAATGGGCGTCGAGCTGGTCGCCCTGGGTGCGGGACCGCCGTGGAGCTACCCGGACCGGGCGAAAGTCCTACCGGTCGGCGCGAGGACCGTCCTCGCGACATGGGCACCGGCGGCGGAGAGCGGTTTTCCGAACTGATCGAGGGATACGACGGGCTCGCCGTCGCAACCGAGGGATGGTCAGGAAACGTCCACGTCGCGTCACAGGCGCTTCGTCCGTACGCCGCACCTGTCGTGTATGCCTCCGGCCTGAGCATGCCGTTTGCGGACGCGTGTTTTGACCTGGTACTCAACCGCCACAACGAGCTTGACCCCGCCGATGTCGCCAGGATTCTCTCGCCAGGCGGCACCTTCCTGACCCAGCAGGTTGGTCACAACAACTGGCAAGAGCTTCGGGCCTTTTTCCCCAGGCAAACGGACTTCGGTCCCAAATTCGACCGGTACCAAAAGGGGTTTCTCTCGGTGGGGCTCACCATCGACCAGGCAGAGATCCACGATACCCCGGTGGCGTGCCAATCACTCGGCGATCTGGTCTACCTGCTCACAGCGACCCCTTGGACGGTGCCCGGCTTCGACCTCGAAGCGGACCTCGACACCCTTCTCGCCCTGGAACAAGCCCTCTACAAAGACGACCACATCAAACTCACAAACAGCAGATACATCATCGAGGCACACAAGCCGTCCGGCTAAAGAGCTGGTCGTGCCCCAGGCGTCATTTCAAGCTGTCACGCACCAGGACTTCTTCGCCCTCGCGAGTCGAGACCTCACCGTCGAGCCTCGCGTTTAGCAGCGACCCCAGCGCCTTGCCCACCAGAGGCCCTTCCGGCACACCCAGGGCCATCACATCCTTGCCGTCTAAGATAGGAGTGATGTTGCGCAGCTCCGCCAGGTAACGCTCAATGTTTGCTCTCGCCGAAGTGTCATCGGTCGCGATAGCGCTTCCCTCGATGGCTGCCGGGTGGCTCCTATTCAAGGCTGAGTGGATGCGACTCGGCCTGATGTCCGGAGATGCCAGTATCTCGATTACAGACCTCAGTGACGCTACGTCCCGCACCACCCGCGCCCACTCGGAGTCCATGTTCAGGCGTCGGACGAGGCCGGGCACGAAAGTCTCCTCCGTGCCATACGTAATAGCAGCCAGCAGCACGAGGACGCCGTTGTCCCTGGTTCCGGTAGCCGTGGCCAGTCTGTCCCTTACGTCGTGGTCTATACCCAGCGCAGGGTGCACCGCCGCCAGCACGCCAAGGTCGCTCGCCAGCCCCAGAGCCTGCGGTGCTGTCTTCTCTTCCAACAGCCGCACAAGCTCATGGCGTATGCGGTCCCCAGAAATGCCGTCCAGGTGGTGCAGATCATGCCGCAGCAAGCCTTCTGTGGTGGGCTCCAGCCCCAACCCGAGACGGGCCATGTAGCGCACAGCCCGCAGAATTCGAGTCGCATCATCTGCAAAGGAGCCATCGTGCAGGACACGGAGTACCCGTGCCTCCAAGTCCGCACGCCCTCCGTGGGGATCAAGCAGGCGACCCCATTCATCGGGGTGCAGCGAGACGGCCAGGGCGTTTATTGAAAAGTCACGGCGGGCCAGATCATCGTCAATATCACCAGGGGACACCGTCGGCAATGCGCCGGGGTTTGTGTAGGTCTCACGGCGAGCCGCCACCAGATCCAGCTCGACATCGCCGACACTCAGCTTCGCGGTGCCGAACTCCGACCGTGATACGACCTCGCCACCGAGTAATCCCGTCAGATGTTCGGTCGTCTCAGGCGTGCTGTTCTCAACCGAGATGTCCAGGTCCATGGAGACGCGCCCCAAGAGCAAATCTCGCACGGTCCCGCCCACCAGATACAGCATAATATCCAGGCCGACGGACGCCTCGGAAGCAGCCCGCAGGACGGCAAGCTGCCCCGATTCAAGTGACTGCTCCAGAAGTTCGCCGACGTTCTCCATCAATCTAGTCTCCTGCCACTAGCCACCTTCCTCAAGGTGATCATCGAACCATGCCAGGGTACGAACCAGATACTCCTCCCGCATCTTCGGTGGGCCTGACTTTACGAAGCCGTGGGATCCCCCTGGAAACCGCACCATTTCGACCTCTTTCCCAAGTCGTTTCAGTGCTACGAGGTACTCCTCGCTCTGGCCGATGGGGCAGCGAACGTCGTCCTCGCCATGAAGCAGGAGCACCGGTGTCTCGACGTTGTCGGCATAGGTCAACGGCGAGTGCTCGACCAATAGTGCAGCGTCCACCGAGGTGCCGCCCCAGTGAGGCTCGCCAAAGCTGACGCCGATATCAGACGTGCCATACATACTCACCAGGTTGATGCACGGCGCCCCCACGACCGCCGCGGCAAACCGTGTGTCATGGCCAATTATCCAGGAGCCCATGAATCCGCCGTAACTATAGCCGTGTACACCCAGGCGGTCGGTGTCGACGTAGTCCCGCGTGCATAGCTCGTCCAGTGCGGCCATGATGTCGAGGTAGTCCTCACCGCCCCACTCCCGAAGCACCGCCCTCGCGAAATCCGGGCCATAGGACGACGAGCCTCGTGGGTTCACCGCCAGCACAATATATCCGGCCGCGGCGAGCACCTGATGCACACCATCGAAGGCGTCCCGGAACCGGCCGTGCGGACCTCCATGGATATCCACGACCACCGGGTATTTTTTGTGCGGTTGCATTTCGGGGGGCAGCAGCAGGCGTGATTCGATCTCAACGCCGTCACGGTGGATTGTGAATTTCTCCATTGTGGCGACAGCGTGGTTTGCGAAGTAACCTGCGTTATCGTCGGCAAACATCGACGCCCGGCCAGAGGAGAGGTCGACGTGACACAGCGCCCCAGAGGACTGCGGTGTCACCACAACACAGACCGCGCTGCTCGCAGTCGCGTCCAACGACAGAGCGGTCCACTCCGCACCGCCTCCGGCTACCACGGTGAGCGGACCACCGGCAGCTGGAACACGACACAGGAAGCCTTCGCCACGGTGTTCGCCCAGGAAGACAACGTCGCCTTCGACGGTCCATTTTAGGTCGGGGGCAGGCAGGACCGGCGTGTACGCGCCATCCGTCAGCCTCACGGGGGGCTGTCCGGGCTCGACGACGAATAGCCACCCCTGTCGCGGGTCACCCAGGTCGTCGATGTCCGTACCGGCCACTGCCAGGCGCTTGCCATCGGGAGACCAAGCGATTGCGCCGCCCAAAGAGCCTTGGCTGTAGCAATGGACGCCCTGGGACCAATCTACGGCCTCGCCGCCATCCGCCGACACCACGTAAACCTCGGCAAACCAGGACCTATCCCGTGCCTCGCTCCGATCCGATATAAACGCGATCCGGTCACCCTCTGGAGACCACACCGGGTTCGCGCAGTCCGCATCTCCGTCGGTGATCTGACGACTCTTGCCGCTCTCCACATCCGCCACAAACAGGTGGTAGAAGGCATCGCCCCTCCAGCCCTTGCCGTCGATGCGATACCGTATACGCCGCGCAACTCTTACATCCTCACTCTGTTCGCTGGGTTTCACGTCTGAGATGTACGCAATGCGTCCGGAATCCGGAGACCAGGCGTAGTCCCCTGCCCCTCCAGGAACGCAGGTAAGCTGCCGCGCCTCGCCGCCATCGACCGGCATAACCCATAGTTGCTTACGTGCGGCGCTATCCTTGCGCACAAAGGCCAGCCACTTCCCATCCGGCGAGAATCGCGGTTCGGAATCCGCACGGCCATGCGTGAATACCCTTGTCTCTCCCTCCGGGTCAGAGGCGAGCATGATCCAAGACAGCACCGTCATCGATTCGCGATCTATTTGTGACCTGACGTAGGCCACAAGTGCGCCGTCCGGCGACATGGAGGGCTGCGTGTCCGCGCTCAACTCATAGATATGGTCAGGCCCTATCGGCTTTTGCAAGTTGTTGTTCCTCCGGTGAAATCGTGGGTATCTACTACAGGGTCACGCCCGGCGGGCGCTCCTCGTGCCATCGGGTCAAACCCTGATAGGCGTGTGCCACAGATAGCAATGCGTTCTCCGAGTATGCATTACCCAGAAACTCGATAGAGGTGGGCAGGCCAGCCTCCGAGAACCCGGTCGGGACAGACACGGCCGGCAGCCCAAGCGCGTTGCCGATCGCCCCATCGATATCGGTCCGCCCCTGCGACCACCCGCGTTCCAAATCTACGTCAATTGGGAGCGCCACGCTCTGGGTTGTCGGTACCATCAGTGCGTCATAGGGCCTCAGCAAACAATCGATGTCTCTGGCAATCTGCCCTCTAACACGTAGTGCCTTCAGGTAGTCTTTCGCCAAAACGGCCGCCTTGGAAAAGTGGCCTAGGCGGCTTCCAGGGTTCGTGAGGCCGGCTATAACGCCGTTCTGAGCCAGCCCCTCCAGGGCCTCGGCCGACTCACCAAGAAATATGGTCATGGCTACCGCTTCGTACGGATAGTCTGGCAGCGTGACCTCGTCGATGTCGGCCACCTGCGCCAGGTGTTGAACGGCACGATCGAAATTCTTTTGTACGTCGTAGTCCGCATCGTCTGTCGCACCCTTGCGAACGGCTAGTTTGAAGCGATCCCCACTGTTGACCTCGTAGCGGTATTTTCTGTCAGCCGCCGTCCGGTCGAGGGCGTCCGGACCCGCGATTGCCTCAAGGACCAGCCCGCAATCGTCAGCGGTCAGCCCCAGGGGGCCAAGCTTGTCCAGGGTCCACGACAGCGCCATCGCGCCGTATCGGCTTACCCTGCCGTATGTCGGACGGAGCCCGGCAACCCCGCAGAACGAGGCCGGCATCAGGATCGAGCCCCATGTCTCGGAGCCAATCGCGAAAGGAACCAGCCCGGCGGCCACACCGGCACCTGAACCACTGGACGAGCCGCCCGTCCAGGTCCCCGTATCCCAGGGATTCAGGCCAGGTCCGGTAAATGCGGCATTTGTATTCGAGTACCCCAGACCGCCCGCTAGCTCGACCATTGCCATTTTGGCGACGAGGACGGCTCCCGCCTCCTCCAGCTTTTGCACCACCGTGGCGTCGTAATCAAAGGTCTGGTCACGGAGCGGCGCGGCGCCCCAGGTAGTCGGGATCCCGCCACTGGTCGCCAGCAGGTCCTTCGCCCCATATGGGATGCCGTGCAGCGGCCCCCTGTACTTCCCTGACGCGATTTCTGCCTCTGCACGATGCGCCTGCTCCATAGCCCACTCTCGTGTAATGGTCACCACGGCGTTGTAGGCGGATCCGTGGGTCTCCAGCCTCCCGAGAAAATATTCGGCAAGTTCCACTGGAGAGACCTGCCGCGTGCGGACTCGCTCTCCCAACTCGCGAACACTCACGAAACCCGGAGATGCCGTGTCCATCACTACCCCTCACTCGATTCTGGCACAAACACCGAGAACGGCTCGGCAACTAGGTCCAATTCAACCGAGTCCAGCGCGGCAACAGACCGCATCGCCGTCTCTACTCGATTGCGTACGGTCCCCAAGTCGCCGGGGTCTATCAATGGCCCATACAGCGCTTTCACCATCTCGAACCGCGATTCGACCTCACGAGCGTCGATTCCCGAGTCACTCATGAACTGCTCCTGTTCCATTCCGTCGCCGGGAAAAAGGACTACTCTGCCTCGAACATCTCGACTAGTCGAGGTTTTACGACCTTGCCCATCACGTTGGTCGGCAGTGCGTCCAGCGTGATGACCCGCTGCGGCAGCTTGTAAGGGGCGAGCCGGCCCCGCGCAAATTCACGCAATGAGTCCCGTGTTACCTGTGCGCCGTCCTTTGCAATCACCGCCGCAGACACGGCTTTACCCCACTTGGGGTCTTTTATCCCAACGACGGCGCATCGTTCCACGTCCGGGTGCAACGCCAGCACCTGTTCCACCTCACGGGCCGATACGTTTTCGCCGCCGGTGATGATGATGTCCTGGGACGCCCGGCCCCAAATCCGGTACTGGCCGTCCTCGACCGACGCCACGTCGCCAGAGCAGAACCAGCCGTCCACATCAAACACCTCACGAGTCGAGTCGGACTTGCCCCAGTACTCACGAAACACACTGGGGCCGCGCACCTGAATTTCACCTGCTTTTCCTGGCGAGACCGGTGCGCCATGTGTGTGCTCACCCGTCTCCTCATCCAGAGACATCTCGACCAGCCGTACCTCCACGCCAGGCAAGGGCGTGCCAACGTGGCCAGGCACCCGTTCGCCGTCCAGAGGGTTCGAGAGCGCCATACCTATCTCGGTCATGCCGTACCGCTCCAGCAGCGTATGGCCCGAAATATCTTGCCATCTTTCGAGAGTCGCGATCGGCAGAGCATCGGAGCCGCAGACCATGAGACGCAGACGTGCAACGCCCTCCGACAAGGCTGCTTGTCTTTCCGCAGACATCCCTTCCCACTCGCCAATCAGTGAGGCGTAGATGGTGGGGACGCCCATGAATAGCGTCAGGTCGCCTGACCCCAGGCGGTTCCAGACCAGCTTGGCATTCCAGCGCGGCAAAATCTCGCAGGTTGCACCGGACCACAGCGCACAGGCCATCGCATTGATGATGCCATGTACGTGGTGCAGAGGGAGCACATTGAGGATATGGTCGTCAGCACTCCAACCCCAGGCATCCACGAGAGTTTCGACCTGTGCCTGAATATTACGATGGGTAGCGACGACTCCCTTTGGTTTGCCGGTGGAACCGCTCGTATACAAAATCGTCGCCATGCGATCGATAGCCACCGTCGGCAGCGCTACTCGAGACGAGCGGGTCATACGATCCGTGGAAATTATTGGTATCCCACGCGACTGTGCGATGGGCGCGAGGACGCTCTCGAAATCAGGATGCGCCACGATCACCGTGGCCCCTGCATCGTCGACCGTGTACTCGAGTTCAGCCGGTGGGTGGGACACAGCCAACGGGACTGCCACTCCGCCGGCGCGCCATATCGCCCACTGGGTAACGACGTAGGTCCAGCCCGGTGGAACCAGGAACGCGACCCGCGCCTCGGCGAGATCGGCCGCTCCGGCCAACAAAATCGCTGCGGCCTCGGCACTGGAATTCAGCAGGTCGTCGTAGCTAAATTTGCCCTCGGGTGCGACGACCGCGGTCCGCGAACCGTGCCCCTGCGCTTGGGCGATCAGCGGCAAGCTTTCATGGCTATCGATAGGTATAGGTGACATGGGCGGTATTTTAGCAGAAGCAACATGGCACACCGACCTGGCGCCGCCACACTTGACACCCGACGCGGACCGCCCTAGGCTCGGCAGACCATGTCCATTTCACAAATACTGCAAGACGCCCGCGAGCACATGCTATCCGCCGGAATTGACGGCTGGCTGTTATACGATTACCACAACGCCAACCCGATATTTTGGGACACGGTTGGCCACGTTCCCAACGTAACCCGGCCGTGCTGGCTGTGGGTCCCAACCGAAGGCGAGGCCCAACTGCTCGTCAGCTACGTTGACCAGGGTCGTTTCGCCCATCTCGGCCTGCCATCGACCCCATTTGTCAGTCGCGACGAGATGGTATCCGGGCTCAAGGCACTGCTGCCCGCTGATGGCACGATCGCCATGGAGTATTCACCGTCATCCGAGCTGCCCCGGATCTCGCGCGTCGACGCCGGAACGCTGGAGTTGGTCCGCTCCGTGGGTGTTGACGTCGTTTCCTCCGCAGACATAGTCCAGTACGCAACCCAGCGATGGAACGACGTCCAGCTCGCCTCGCATGTCGCAGCCGCCGAAAAGCTAACTGCCATCGTGAAGAGGGCCTTTCATCACATCCGCGAGACACTCGCTGACGACATCACGGAATATGAGGTAGCAGAGTTCATCCGCAGGCTCTACAAAGCCGAGGGGTTGGAAACCCCAGACGGTCCGGTCGTCGCTGTAAACCAGCATTCGTCGGATCCTCACTTCGACCCTACAATGGCGGAGTCCGCAGTCATCGTCGAGGGTGACTGGGTGTTGATAGACCTCTGGGCTCGACTCCACGGCTCAGACACAATGTACGCCGACATCACGTGGACCGGGTACGTCGGCAAGACCGTGCCTCAGCGTCAGCAGAGTGTCTTCGACACCGTAATCGACGCGCGGGACACGGGGCTGGCAGAGATCGTGGACGCCGCAGCCGCAGGGCGGGAACTGCAGGGGTGGCAGGTAGACAGAGCGGCGAGAGATTTTGTCAATCGGGCGGGCCACGGGGAGCAGTTCAGCCATCGCCTCGGCCACAGTCTCGGACGCGAGGTTCACTCGAATGCCGTCAACCTCGACGACTGGGAGACCCACGACACCCGCTTGCTGATACCCGGCCTCGCAGTCACTATCGAGCCTGGTATCTACCTGCCAGATTTCGGTGTCCGCTCCGAGATCGATGTGTTCATCGGCGAGGACGGACCGCGGGTCACCACCGAGGTCCAGACTGAAGTGTTTTTGATTTAGATCTGGCAGCCTCGGCGGGCCCTGACGCGAAGCACAAATGTCGTCGACTCCTCTACCGCATGCCAAGAACAGTTTATACACGCGCCCGTGGCGGATATAGTGACGACGGCTCACCAACTCGATAGAGGGTCTGTGCGGGCCGCTGCCGGGCAAGAGTGGATCTAGATCCAAAACAGATGTTATGGGCAATAGCAGCCAGATCAAGCAGGTCTTCATCAACCTGTTTCATCACTTTATAGACACCCTAGCGGTCAAGGTGAGAGGCGCCCTTATCGCAGTGAGTATCCGTACACCGCCTGACGAATCTGAAGCCGAGGTAGTGTTCTCCTACAATGGCAGCGGCGGCGCGCTCGATGACGCCAACCGGGTCTTCGAGCCCTTCTTCACAACGAAGGAGCCCGGCAAAGGCACCGGGCTCGGACTTTCAATCGCATACTCGATCATTATGGACCACGGTGGCTCAATCACTTGCGATTCGGAGCCAGACAAGGGGACGACGATCACCTTCAGCATACCGGCGGTCGGTTCGCGGTAGCCTCTAGGTCGATCGAGTTGATCTCACGGCACACATGACGCGCCAAGTTCACCCTAGAATCGGCCCCACAAAAAGCTCTTCGGGCAGGAAACTTTCCTTGGCTGTAGAATGCGGGTGGTCGATACCGATCGTGGTTACTACACCCATCGCGGTATAGTGGGAATTCTCCCCACTTGCGCCGCACTTGTTACCCCCACCATGCCCCCTCAACCACTCATCGTCGATCAAACGCTCTCCTTTCCACATCCCTCCGGTGGCC
>Ga0209403_10001818_pt1 | contig 26764 bp, 25 predicted proteins | sample ArcticOcean_MG_C_8_FD_187440 | JGI IMG/M metagenome (GOLD analysis project Ga0209403, IMG submission 187440) | Marine microbial communities from western Arctic Ocean - ArcticOcean_MG_CB11_86 (SPAdes) (version 2) | ecosystem: Environmental > Aquatic > Marine > Oceanic | place: Arctic Ocean... | reverse complement strand
AGTTGCGTAAATGACGACCAAAATGCGCCCGCTACGGGAGACCATCTCGCTCGCGGACGCGCGAGCCCGCATCGATGCCGCCGTGCGCCCGATCGACCGCATCGAGCGTGTGCCGCTGGCCGACGCTGATGGCCGGGTGCTCGCCGAAAGCCTGGTGGCCGCTGCCGATGTGCCGCCGTTTGCCCGCGCGGCGATGGACGGCTACGCGGTGCGCGCCGAGGACTCGTCCGGCGCCACGCGCGAACATCCGCTCGCCTTCACCCGAATCGAAACGCTGTTCACGGGAGAAGTATCGACGCGGACGGTCGGCCCCGGGCAGTGCATCGAGATCGCCACCGGCGCACCGATGCCGGCAGGGGCCGATGCCGTGGTCATCGTCGAGGAGACCGACGGCGAGGCGTCCGGGACGGTGCGCGTGTTCTCGGCCGTGTCGCCGCGCCAGAACGTGGGCCCGCAGGGCGCCGACATCCGCCAGGGACAGGAGGTCATCCAGGCGGGTACGACGCTCACACCTGGCCGGATCGGTGCAGCAGCCGCGCTGGGGCTCTCAGAGGTCTCCGTATACGGCCGGCCACGTGTCGCGATTCTCTCCACCGGCAACGAGATCGTCGAACCTGGCGAGCGCCTCGAGCCTGGTCAGATCTATGACATCAACAGGTTCACGCTGGCCGCCGTGGTGGCCGCGCATGGGGGCGAACCGGTCGCGTATCGAACGGCCCACGACAGCTTAGAGGCACTCTCCGAGGCGTTGGACGCTTGCCTCCGCGATGACGTCCTCGTCTTCTCCGGGGGCAGCTCCGTCGGCGAACGGGACCTGATTCTCGACCTGCTTGCCGCGCGGGGAGAGGTCATCTTCCACGGCATCGCGGTGAAGCCTGGCAAGCCCACCGCGTTCGGTAGGGTCTCGGAGAAGCTCTTTTTTGGTATGCCTGGCTACCCGACGTCGTGCCTGTCGAACGCCTATGTCCTGCTTGCGCCGGCACTTAGACGGATGGCTCGACTCTCACCTGAGGCGGTCAGGTCAATCGCGCTGCCGCTCAGCCAGCGGATCACGTCGACGCCGAACCGCCATCAGTTCTATACGGTGCGCGTGGCCGACGGAGTAGCCGTGCCCGCCTTCAAAGCGTCCGGCGACATTACCAGTATGTCGCTCGCAGACGGATATATAGAGATTCCCGCCGGCAGCGGCGGCGTCGAGCAGGGCGAGGTTGTCGAGGTGAGGCTATTTTGACCAACCCTCTGGAGCGGATCGCCGAAGCGATCGGCGTACCGGATGCCCGGCGTCACATCTTTCTTTGCTGTGACCAGGCCAAGCCGAAGTGCTGCGACGCGGCGCGGGGCCTGGCCGCCTGGGACTTCCTGAAGCGCCGGCTCAAGGAGTTGGGCCTCTCAGAACGGGGCGGCATCCTCCGAACCAAGGCGAACTGCCTGCGCATCTGCGAGGGAGGCCCAATCGCCGTCGTGTACCCAGAGGGCACCTGGTACGCCGGCTGCGACCCTCCGGTGCTGGAAGCCATCATCCAGTCACACCTGATCAGCGGCAAAGCAGTCGCCGCTCACACCATTACCTCGCGTGTTTTGCCGCCTGTCGGCTCCGCAGATGACGCCAACACTCGTTGACGAGTGCTATACTTTTTAGGTTTTGGGCCGTTGCGTCTTCCGATCCGTCAGCCAGTCGCAATCTCCTCCGCCGCAATAGGTTAAGCCGCGGAGCATGGTAAGAAAATGTCCGTGATCGACGTCGCCGTCCAAGATTCCGTGCCCCAGCCGCGCTCCAAGCGTGTCGTCAACGATTTCTCAATCCAGGTCGCGACCGTCAACGGGTCAGGCAGCCAGACTGCCAACACCGTGCTTCTGCGATCAATTTTTCGGATGGGCGTGCCGGTCTCGGGCAAGAACATGTTCCCGTCAAACATCGCCGGCCTGCCAACGTGGTACACGATCCGCGCCAGCGCGAAGGGCTACGTCAGTCGCAAGAAGGACATCGACTTTCTTATTGCGATGAATGCGGAGACGGCGAAAGAGGATGTGCTGACGCTGCCGCCGGGCGCAGCCGCGGTCTACGACGCGCCGCTAAAGCTCGATGAACTCCGTAGCGACATCGTGTTTTACGCGGTGCCGTTCGACAAGATCGTCGGCGAGATCACGCGCGACGCCAAGCTCCGCCGACTCGTCAAGAACATGATCTACGACGGGGTCATGGCGAGACTGCTCTCAATCGACATGGCGCAGATGGAACAGGCGCTGAGGAAGCAACTCGGGAAGAAGGAAAAGGCGATCGTCCTGAACCTGGGAGCGCTCAAGGCTGGCTACGAATACGCGGAGGCCAATCTCGAGAAGCAGGACCCGTTTGTCGTCGAACCGATGGACAAGACGACCGGCATGATCCTGATCGAAGGCAATGCGGCCGCGGCAATCGGCTGCATGATGGCGGGCGTGACCTTCGTCGGGTGGTACCCGATCACCCCCTCCTCGTCACTCCCCGAATCGCTCATCGACTACTTGAAGAAGTACCGTGTCGATGCCGATGGCAAAGCCACTTACGCGGTGATCCAGGCAGAGGATGAAATCGCCGCGCTCGGCATGGTGCTCGGTGCCAGCTGGGTGGGTGCTCGCGCGATGACATCGACGGCCGGCCCTGGCGTGTCTTTGATGGCCGAGTTCACTGGTCTCGGTTATTACGCCGAAGTACCGGCGGTGATATTCGACGTACAGCGAGTCGGTCCGTCTACCGGGCTGCCGACCAGAACCGCACAGCCGGATATTCTGTCCGCGGCCGTGTTGTCCCACGGCGACACCAAACATCCGCTCCTGCTCCCCGCGTCGGTCGAGGAATGCTACACGATGGCGATGGACGCATTCGACCTCGCCGAGCGTCTGCAGACACCGGTCTTTGTCATGTCCGACCTCGACCTGGGCATGAACAACTGGATGGCCCACCCGTTCACGTACCCGACGAAACCGCACGACCGCGGCAAGCGGTTGGACGCCGAGACGCTGAAGCGCCTCGGCACGTTCGGGCGCTACCGCGATGTCGATGGAGACGGCATCCCGTACCGCACGGTGCCGGGCGACGGCATGCCTGCGTACTTCACGCGCGGATCCGGGCACAACGAGGAGGCGCAGTACAGCGAGCGGCCCGACGACTACGCCAACAACCTGGACCGACTTGCCCGCAAGTTCGATACCGCTCGCACGCTCGTCCCGAAGCCTGAGATCGAGATAGTCGACGGCGGCGGCATCGGCCTGATCGCCTACGGCACGACGCACTGGGCGGTGGTCGAGTCACGTGACCAACTCAAAGACGAGCAGGGTGTTGACACGTCGTACCTGCGGCTTCGCGCCTTCCCGTTCACGCCGGAGCTCAGCGAGTTCATCGATCGCTGCGATCGCGTCTACGTGATTGAACAGAATCGCGACGCACAGATGCTGTCGCTGATCAAGATGGAGTGCACGCCTGCGCAGTTCGCCAAACTTCGCAGCATCCTCTACTATGCGGGGTTGCCGGTCGATGGCGAGTCCATGACGGCGGACGTGCTGGCACAGGAGCGGGGAGCGTAACAGGAGGTCTTACGCCCGGAGGAGACGCGAGGGAAGATGGCTACAACACCAGTGACACCGAAGCCGGCACCGAAGAAGAAGGTCAATCGTATCAACCTCGAGCCGGCGGCGTACCGCGGGAGCAAGACGACACTCTGCGCCGGGTGCGGACACAACGCGATCACCGAGCGCATCATCGACTCGTTCTACGAGCTGGGCATCGATCCCACGCAGGTCATCAAGCTCTCGGGTATCGGCTGTTCCAGCAAGGCACCGGCGTATTTCCTGAACAGCGCCCATGGATTTAACGCGGTGCATGGCCGAATGCCGTCGGTGGGCACCGGCGCCGTGGTCGCCAACCGCAAGATGATTGCGCTCGGCGTCAGCGGCGACGGCGACACGGGCGCAATCGGTATCGGGCAGTTCGTGCACCTGATGCGCCGCAACCTGCCGATCGTGTACATCATCGAAGACAACGGCTGCTACGGCCTGACGAAGGGGCAGTTCTCTCCGACCGCGGACCTCGGTTCCACGCTGAAGACCGGCGTGATCAACGACCTGCCGCCGATCGATACCTGCGCGCTTGCGATCGAACTTGGTGCGTCGTTTGTTGCCCGCTCGTTTTCCGGCGATTCCAAGCAGCTCAAGTCGATTCTGAAAGCGGCGATCAGCCATCGTGGCACGGCCATGATTGACGTGATCTCGCCATGCGTCACCTTCAATGACCACGTCGGCTCCACCAGAAGCTACTCCTACGTCAAAGAGCACGGCGAATCGCTCAGTGACGTTAGCTTCGTGCCGTATTTCGAAGACATCACCATCGACTACGATCCCGGCACGACGAAGCAAGTCACGCTGCATGACGGGTCGACGCTCGTGCTCAGCAAGCTCACTGAGGACTATCATCCAACGGACAAGATGAGCGCCCTTCGCCTCCTGCACGAATCCATGTCCCGCGGCGAGTACGCCACAGGCCTGATTTACGTGGAGCCTGACAAGCAGGACTTTATCGACGTGCTCGGCATCGTCGACGAACCACTCTCCATGCTCGACCAGTCGCGCACGCGGCCTGGCGAGGCGGTTCTGGACGAAATCATGGAGAGCTTCCGCTGACTGGGTACCTGCAGGTCGTCATTTTTCTTGGCCTGATCGTCGGGTTCGCCGTGGTATCGCTGGCTGCCGCGAGCCTCTTGCGGCCCTCGCGCCCGTTCGCGGAAAAGCTGAAGAGCTACGAGTGCGGCGCCGACCCCGTTGGCGACGCGTGGGTGCAGTTTCCGGTGGGCTTCTATCTGGTCGCACTGCTCTTTATCGTCTTCGACGCGCTTGCCGTGTTTCTGTTCCCGTGGGTCCTGGCGCTCCGCGGACTTGGCATGTGGGGCATCTGGACGATGCTGCTGTTCCTGTCCATCCTGTCGCTGGGCTGGCTCTACGCCTATCGGGAGCGGATCCTCGAGTGGCAGTAAGACCCCCGCCAACCCCGCAGATCCCAGTACCCGTCTGGAGAAATTTTAAGGATCTTCAGGAGTGGGAAACCCTGCACCAGAAGCGTCCCGAAGGCGACAAGCACTCGCAAGCGTTCGAAGCGGTGACCGAGGGCATCCACAGCTTTCCGGGCGGCTTCGTCTTGACCACCGCCGCCGACAGTTTTTTCAACTGGGCCCGGAAATCGTCGGTCTGGCCCGTCACCTTCGGCCTGGCCTGCTGCGCGATCGAGATGATGGCGACATTCGCATCGCGATTTGACGTTGAGCGCCTTGGCATGGTGCCGTGGGCGTCGCCGCGGCATTCGGACCTGATGATCGTGTCGGGCACCGTGACCATTAAGATGGCGCCGATGCTGAAGCGCATCTACGATCAGATGCCCGACCCCAAGTGGGCAGTGTCGATGGGCTCGTGTTCGAACTCCGGTGGCCCGTTCAGGCACGGGTATTTCGTGGTGAAGGGAGTCGACCGGGTCATTCCGGTGGACGTCTACGTGCCTGGCTGCCCACCTCCACCCGAATCACTCCTCAACGGATTGCTCCTGCTCCAGGATCAGATCGCGCACTTCCGGCGCACCGGTGCACGAGCGGAGCCGAATCCAAAGGTCGACTGACATCGTGACCCCAGAGCAGGCGAGCACACGCATCAGCGAGCGCTTCGGCACCGCGCAGATCGACGGCGAGTCGCCGATAGTGGTCACACTTCCCCCCGACGCGTGGTTCCCGTTCGCGCAATTCGCCAAGGACGAGTTGGGCTGCCGCTACTTCTCCTTCCTGACAGCCGTCGACTGGAAGGACCTCGGACTGGAAGTCGTCGTCAAAATCGACAACGTCGATAACAACCTGTCGCTTCTCGTCAAAACCCGCCTCGGGCCGGACGTCTCATCGTGCCCGTCGCTGACACCGCTCTACCGCGGCGCCAACTGGATGGAGCGCGAAGCGTACGACATGTTCGGGATCACCTTCGAGGGCCATCCCGATCTTCGACGTATCCTGCTTACTGACGACTGGGAGGGGCATCCCCTCCTGAAGTCCTACGCGGTCGATACCCCGCATCCCCCATACCGATGAGTCCTGCTGCCACGCCTGCGCGCGTCGAACTCGACTACGCGGGTAGCGAACGCCTCACCATGAACATGGGGCCGCAACACCCGTCGGCCCACGGTGTGTTTCGGGCCGTACTGACGCTCGAGGGTGAGACGGTCATCGACGTGGAAGCGGTGATCGGGTACCTGCACCGCTGCCACGAAAAACTCGCCGAGACACTCACCTACGCGCAATATCCATCCATCGCGTCCAAAACCGACTACGTGGCTGCGATGACCAGCGAATTTGCCTATGTGCGGGCGGCAGAGACCATCGGCAAGATTGAGGTGCCCAAACGCGCCGAGTATTTGCGGGTGCTGGTGTCGGAACTCCAGCGAGTTGCGTCGCACCTGCTGTGGCTCGGCACGTGGTGTATGGACATGGGCGGCGCCCTGGGCGGTGGAGCCACGATCTTTCTGTACACCATTCGCGAGCGCGAGCTGATTTTGGATTTGTTCGAATCGCTGGTCGGCGCCAGACTCCTCTACGGCTTCTTTCAGGTTGGCGGCGTAAGGTACGACCTGCCGGATGGATGGGCGACGGCGTGCCGCGAGACGGTCGACGTTCTCGAAGGCCGGATCAGTGAATACGAGCGGATGCTCGAGGACAACCCGTTCTTCATGGCCCGAGCAGAGGGTGTGGGCGTTATTTCGCGCGAACTCGCCGAGGAGGTCGGTATTTCCGGGCCGCTACTGAGAGGCTCCGGCGTGGCCTACGACCTGCGCCGCGCGGACCCCTACTCCGCATACGCGGATTTCGACTTCCGCGTCCCGGTCGAATCGAGTGGCGACTGCCTCGCACGATACCGCGTGCGCATGGTGGAGTTTCGTGAGTCGCTGAAGATCGTACGGCAGGTGCTGGACACACTGCCTGAGGGTCCGGTGTCGTCTCGACCAGGTTTGAAATCGGTCGCGCAGACGCGCATCCCGCAGGGCGAGGCGTACGCACGCATCGAAGGACCGCGTGGCGAGGTGGGCTGTTACCTGATCGCGGACGGTAAGGCGAAACCCTACCGGATGAAGTGGCGAGGAGCCTCGTTCTCGAATCTCGCGGTACTGCCCCACATCATCCCCGGCCACAAGGTGTCCGACGTCGTGGCGATCATGGGATCGGTCGACCCGGTGTTCGGGGAGGTTGATCGCTGAACCATGCCTGAGTGGCTGCTTCCGGTTATCGCGCCGTTCATCGTCTTGAACGCGATCATCGGAATCGTCACCTACGTGACGCTGCTTGAGCGCAAGTTCGCCGCGCGCATGCAGTCGCGCATCGGCCCCTATCGCGTCGGCCCACATGGACTCCTGCAACCGATCGCGGATGCGGTCAAGCTGATGATGAAAGAGGACATCGTGCCGGACGCGGCCGATCGCCCGGTCTATAACCTGGCACCGATCGTCTTCCTTGCGCCGTGCATGTTCATTTTCGCGACCATCCCGTTCGCGCCCGGTCTCGGCGTCGCTGATCTGAACATCGGCATCCTGTTCTTCCTGGCGATCTCGGCGATGGAGATTGTCGGCCTATTCATGGCCGGCTGGGGTTCCAACAACAAATACGCTTTGCTGTCGGCGATGCGCGCGGTCAACCAGGTCATCTCCTACGATCTCCCGTTCATATTCTCGGCGCTGACGCCGGTACTGCTGGCGGGCTCGTTGCGGCTGTCGGATATCGCGGCGGCACAGGACGGGCTCTGGTTCGTCTTCTATCCCGTGATCGGCCAGCTCGCCTTCATCTTCTTCATCGTCTCGACGGTGGCTGCGGAGAATCGCGCGCCGTTTGACATCCTGGAAGCGGAGTCCGAACTCGTCGCCGGATTTCGCGTCGAGTACTCGGGCATGAAGTTCGCGCTGATTCAACTTGGGGAGTACGCACACATCCTCGGCGCCTCCTTCCTTGGCGCCCTGCTGTTCCTCGGCGCCTGGTCGGGGCCAGGCCCCGAATGGCTCGGCCCAGCGTGGTTCCTGCTCAAGGCGATGTTCATCTTTCTACTGGTGACATGGGTCCGCTGGAGCTTCGTCCGGATCCGCGTGGATCAGATCCTGGCGCTGTCGTGGAAGGCGTTGTTGCCGATGACGTTGCTGCTGTTGATTGCCACCGCCTTTGTCGTCGTGTGGAGGCACAGTGGCGTCGCCTGAGGTGCAGACCGTCGCCGACGTCCGCGCGCTGCGGGACGCTCGCCGCACAGGCGGCACCAACGTGCCTGCCCTGGTGCGCGCTGTTCTCAGCGCCATGCGAATGACGCTCGTCAACCTGTTCCGGAAGCCGGTGACGGTCCACTATCCAACCACGCAGCGACCCTACCCGGATCGCTACAGGGGGCTGCTGGCTCTTGTGTACGAAGAGGACACGGGAGAAGAAGCCTGCATCGGTTGCCGGCTCTGCGAGTTCGTGTGTCCTCCCGCCGTAATCAAGGTCGAGATACAAAAGGGCGAGAAGCGGAACTACGCCAAGGCCTTCACGCTCGAGCTGTACGCCTGCGAGTTCTGTGAGCTGTGTGTGCAGGTCTGCCCGACTGACGCCATCGTGATGATGAAGTCGTTTGATATGGCGACCTCCGACCGCAGGGAGCTCCTCCTCGACAAGGATCGCCTGCACACGATCGGACTGCAGCACGAGCAATCGTGGGCCACCGGTAACCGTCTGCGCGACATGCAGGGCCCTCCGAAGCTGGCGAAGACGGCCGCGCCGAAGAAGGTACCTCCCCCCGCAGCGGCAACGCCATCCGCCGCACCGAAGGAAGGAGCCCAGCCGTGACGGGCGAAGTCGTCGGGTTCTACTGTCTGTCGGCGGTGTTGATCGGCTCGGCGCTTGCGGTGGTCTTGACGAAGAACCTGTTCCACGCTGTCCTGTGGCTGGCGCTTGCCTTGACAGGCACGGCTGGCATCTTCCTGCTGCTCGACGCCGAGTTTTTGGCTGCGGTGCAGCTCTTGCTCTACGCGGGTGGCATCGTCACCGTCGCGGTCTTCGCGATCGTTGTGACGGAACGCCTGGTCGGCGAGCGCATGAGTCAGACGAGCAGGGGTCTCGCTGGGGGTGCCGCGGTGTCGATCGTGCTGGCCGCCCTGATCGTCAACGCCATTATGCGGGGCCCGCTCACGGGTATCAGAACGCCGATGGAGCTGGATCTGACCGCCCTCATCGGCGAGACAGTGCTGACCAGGTTTGTCCTGCCGTTCGAACTCCTTGCCCTGCTGATGCTGGCCGGGCTGATGGGCGCCCTCTACTTCGCGCGGCCTGAGGACTGACGGACACCCATGGGACTCGAAGCCTACCTCACGCTCGCCGCCGTCGTTTTCTGCATTGGCTTTTTTGGCGTGATCACGCGCCGCAACACCATCAGTATCCTGCTTGGCATCGAGCTGATGTTGAATTCGGTCAACATCAACCTCGTCGCATTCGCGCGCTTCAGCGGTGATGTGACGGGCATGGTGTTCACGGTCTTCACGATCTGCATCACGGTGACGGAGGCCGCGCTTGGCCTTGCCATTGTGATTCTGCTCTTCCGCGTACGCCGTACGGTGACGGCCGACCAACTGGATCTACTCAAGGGATGATGACCGGCGACGGCATGTTTGCTCTGGCTGCGCTGCTGCTGCATGCGCTCGGATTCGTAGTGCTCGCCCTGGCGTGGCCACTGCGGCGGCTGGGTCGGCCTGCGGCGTATTTCTCGATCCTGTGCGCGGTCGGCTCCCTTGCCGCGGCCTTGACGGCCTGGCAGCGACATGTCGACGGTACGGTGTCGCGCATGGTGTGGGAGTGGCTGCCGGCCGAGGGGCAGACATTGACCACCGTCGGCGTACTCGCCGATGCCGAGTCGACCGTCATGCTGACACTCGTCGCGCTGGTGGCCTGTCTCGTGCAGGTGTACTCACTTGGGTACCTGAGCGATGAACCGGCTCCGGCGCTTGGTCGGTACTACGCCTATCAGTCGCTGTTCGCCTTCTCGATGATGGGCTTGGTCCTGGCGCCCAACTTCGTCCAGCTCTTCATCTCCTGGGAGCTCGTTGGTCTCTGTTCCTATCTCTTGATCGGCTTCTGGTACCAGAAGCCGGAAGCGGCACGTGCTGCGGTCAAAGCGTTCTGGATCACCAAGGCCGGCGACGTCGGACTGCTCATCGGCATCGTGCTGCTCTGGCGGCAGTCCGGAACGTTCGATCTGACCGAATTGCGCTCGCTGGTCGAGAGCGGTGCGCTACCCGTGGCGGGACTGTCGCTGATTACCTTCTGTATCTATCTCGGTGCCGTCGGCAAGTCCGCACAGTTTCCGCTGCATGTGTGGCTTCCAGATGCCATGGAGGGACCGACGCCGGTCTCGGCGCTGATTCATGCGGCGACGATGGTCACCGCCGGGGTCTACCTCCTGTTTCGGACCGAGTGGCTGTTCGCCTTGACGCCAGACGTGCTTGCGGTGGTCGCCTGGGTTGGCGCCGGCACGGCACTGCTGGCGGCGATCATGGCGTGCGCGCAGGACGACATCAAACGTGTCCTCGCCTACTCCACCGTCTCGCAGCTCGGCTACATGATGACGGCGATCGGCGCGGGCTTCGCGACAGCCGGCTTCTTCCACCTGCTGACGCACGGGGTGTTCAAGGCGCTGCTCTTCCTGGGTGCAGGAGCCATCATTCACGCGGTGCACAGCAACAACCTGCCGCAGATGGGTGGCCTGGCGCGTCGGATGCCACAGACCACGATCATCTTTCTGGTCGGCACCCTGTCACTGGCGGGTATCCCGCTCTTCGGTGGGTTCCTCTCGAAGGAGGAGATCCTGGGCGCCGTCTGGGCCGGTGGTCTGACCGGACCGTTCATCATCTTGATGGTGGTGGCGTTCCTGACAGCCTTCTACATGTTTCGTGTCGTGTTCCTGGCGTTCTTCGCGACTCCGGCGGCGCACGACACGCACCCTCACGATCCGCCCATGACGATGGCGCTGCCGTTGTGGATCCTGGCCGTCCTCTCTCTGGGGATCGGGCTCTATTTCACCGTTGCGGGGCCGGCGCTCCCCTTCGGTCCGGCTGAGGCAGAGTTTCACAGTCCCGCCTGGTTGATGCCGGTCGCAGTCGGTTCCGCCGTGGGGGGCATCCTGCTCGCGTGGCTCACCTACCAGCGACGGATCATTGACGCGGAGGCATTGGCTGGAGCGTTCGGGCCGCTTCGGTACGCGGCGCACAAACGCTTCTGGATTGACGACGTGATCGACGCTGCCTACGGCGTGGTGCTGCTGGGACTGTCTCGCGCCGTCGGCTGGTTCGATCGGTATGTGATCGATGGTGTGCTCAACGTGGTGAGCGCCTGGACGCTGACCACCGGCGACGATCTCAGAACCATGCAGACGGGGCGCGTTCAGGACTATGTCTACGGCGTCGCGGTCGGGCTCATGATTCTCCTGCTCTGGGTACGGCTGGCATGAGGGCACGCGCATGACCGGTCTGCCGGTCCTCTCCATCATGACGTGGGCGCCGTTTGTGGCAGCCCTCATCATCATGTTCTTCGCCCGTCATCGACCGATGCTGGTGCGGTGGGTGTCGCTTGCGGGGGCCACGGTGTCGCTGGTCGCGTCGCTGTGGATCTACTGGGCCTACGACTACGACCTGGCCGGGTTCCAGTTCCACGAGGAATTCGCACTCGTGCCCTCGCTGGGCATCTCGTATCTGCTCGCGGTGGACGGCATCAGCGTGCTGATGTCGGTGCTGACCTCGATCATCATCTTCGCGGGCGTCTTTGCGTCGTGGACGGTCAAGGAGCGCAGCCAGGAATTTTACGCACTGCTGCTCATCCTGGTCACGGGGGTCTACGGGGTCTTCGTGTCTCTCGACCTCTTTGTGTTCTTCCTGTTCTACGAGATCGCCGTGTTGCCGATGTATCTGCTCATCGGCATCTGGGGCTCCTCAGGCGAGGTGCTTCCTCAGGGCGTCTTTGGCTGGGCCATGGGCCGGACCGGTGTCGGCACCAAAGAGTACGCGGCGATGAAGCTGACGCTGTATCTGCTGTTCGGATCGGCGTTCATCCTCGTGGGTATCCTGGCCCTGTACGTCGCCGGCGGATCGCAGTCGTTCTCATTCCTCACGTTTGAGGCGATGCAGATTGATCCGACCCTGCAGACGTGGGTCTTCCTCGCCTTCTACGTTGGATTCGGCATTCTGGCGGGCATCTGGCCACTGCATACCTGGTCGCCTGACGGCCATGCCTCGGCGCCAACGGCGGTCTCTATGCTGCACGCCGGCGTGCTCATGAAGCTCGGTGCATATGGGGTCGTGCGGCTGGGCATGGGGCTCTTGCCTGAAGCGGCAGTGGAGTGGGCGTGGCTGGTCGGCACGATTGCGTGCATCAACATCGTGTACGGCGCGCTGAGCGCGATGGCGCAAAAGGATCTGAAGTACGTGATCGCGTACTCCTCCGTGTCACACATGGGCGTCGTCATGCTCGGAGCGGCCACGCTGACCGTCAATGGCCTCAACGGGTCCGTCTTCCAGATGTTCGCCCATGGCATCATGACGGCCCTCTTCTTCGCACTGGTCGGCCTGGTGTACGAGAAGGCGCATTCGCGCGAGATTTTCAAGATGGGCGGCTTCGCGACGATGATGCCGGGCATCGCGGCGGCCTTCACGATCGGCGGATTGTCGTCGCTTGGGCTACCGGCGACCGCCGGCTTCGTCGCCGAGTTCCTGACCTTTCTCGGAACGTGGAATTCGAACTACAGCTGGTGGTTGTTCCCGGCTGTGGTTGGCGCCTTCCTGACCGCCATCTACGTGATGCGAGTCACGAAGCAGATCTTCTGGGGACCCAAGAGCGAAGACCCGCGCTTCCAACACCTGCCAGACGCGCAGGGACCCGAGTGGGCTGCGCTGGGAATTCTGGTCTTCGTGATCGTCCTGTTTGGCCTCGCCCCGAGCCTGGCGATTGGCCCGATTGATACGGCCACGGGCCCGCTCCTGCTGAGGCTGACCGGCCAATGACGTTTTCGCTCGGCATGCCGCTGCTCGTGGAGTGTGCGCTGTTCGCACTTGCCGTGATCGTGTTGATGGCAGGCATCATACGTCCGACGCCTCGGGGGTACGCCGCTGACGATCAGGACCGAACACCAGCAGGTACGACCGTCGGCTGGGTCACGCTGTGTGGTCTACTCGCGATTTTCGGCCTCACCTTTCTGGCAACAGACGGTGCGTCGATCCTGAGCGGCTCTTTCGTCCAGGACGGCCTGGCCATTTTTGCCAAGCAGCTGTTCATCGCATCAGCCGCACTCAGCGTGCTCGGCTCGCTCACCCTTCGGCACGATGCCTTCACCCGCCGAACGAGTGAGTACCACTTCGCGCTGGTCGCCTCCTTGCTCGGCATGTGTATCCTGGCCTCTGCACGCGAGCTGGTGCTGCTGTTCGTCGCGTTCGAGCTGATGTCGATCCCGCTGTTTCTGCTGACGGGATTCCTCAAGCGGGACGCGGTGGCTCCCGAAGCCGCGATGAAGTTCTTCCTAGTCGGCACCGCATCGTCGGCGATCATCGTGTACGGGATGTCGTTCGTCTACGGCGTCGCTGGCAGCACCTCGTTCGACGCGATTCCGGCCGCGATGGCCGGCGGCCATCCGCTCATGATGCTGGGCATGGCGCTGTTACTGGCGGGACTTGGATTCAAGATCGCCGCATTCCCTTTCCACATGTGGGCGCCGGACACGTACGAGGCGGCCACCACTCCGTTTGTGGCGTGGCTCTCGGTGGCGCCGAAGGCCGCGGGCTTCGTCGCGATCATCCGCCTCTTCGTCGAGGGTGTCGGAGATGCGGCGTTGATCTGGATTCCGGCGATCTCGGTGCTGGCCGGCATGACGATCGTGACCGGCAACTTCATGGCGATCCCGCAGCGAAACATCAAGCGGATGCTCGCCTACTCAGGCGTCGCGCACATCGGCTACATGTTGGTGGGGCTTGCCGCGCTGTCGAGTTCCGGCGTTGGCATGATGCTCTTCTACCTCGTGGCGTACATGTTCGGAAACATGGGGGCGTTCCTTGTGGTGGAAGCGGTCGCGCAGTCGGAGCAATCCAACGGCATCGATGCCTACCGCGGCCTCGCCCGCCGGTCGCCGCTGCTCGCGCTGGCGATGCTGATCTTCCTGCTGTCGCTTGGTGGGATTCCGTTCGTGGCCGGCTTCTGGGCCAAACTCTACGTCTTCTGGGCCGCGATCGAACGCGGGCTCTACGGCCTGGTCTTCCTTGGCGCCGTGCTGACCGTCGTGGCGCTGTACTATTACCTCCAGGTGGCGCGGCAGATGTACATCGCAACACCGGAGCGCACCGAGCCTGTCCCCATCCCAACGCCGCTGGCCGCCGCGATCGTGGCCTGTCTCATCGGCGTGGTCGGCATGGGCGTCTACCCCGGGCCATGGGTCGCCATGGTCGTCCGCATCGCAGACACGCTGTTCTAGCCCAGAGTTCCCGAGCAACTGCAGGCAGGACCCTCGTCGGTAGAGCCAGTGGTTGGCAGCCATCGGTGACCTCCTACCCGCTGCCCTACCCTCGTCCGGCGCCCGGCTCCGCCCGCCGGGAAATCGCCCTCTGCTCTTGCCCTGGCCGCGAGTAGCGCTCCGTGCGGCTCGTGATGGCACCGCCCGCCGCCGGCTCCAATCGCTTGTTCGACCGCGCACCCCTTGTCACTACGCGAATGGACGGATGTCTACCCGACGCCGCGGGGTCTCTCGTGCTCGGAATCCCCGGCGATAGCCACCGCCGCGCTGCTCGCCAGTAGCAACAGCGCGACTGGCGCCCAGATGGCACGCTCACCTGCACTGGGCGTGATCAGGTTTAGCACGACACCGACAGCCGCGAAGGCGACGACGATCCACACGAGCCGGCGCGACGTGCCAGAGAATCCAGCAAGGATGAGCCCGGCGCGAGACATTACGACCCCGACCATCCCCAAGATGAACGCGGCCTGGACAAGCGCGGCGATTCGCAGTGCTCCCGGGAACTGTCCCGGGAACGCCCCGCCCATCGCATAGGCACCCCATGGCGCGCCAGCGGCCAACGCAACCTGAAAGGCAACGACGCCTGCGGAAACGGTCGCATAAAGGAGCGCAGCCGCTCGTCTGACGTCCATCGAGCACTTCTCCACACGTGACGCCCCGATCCGTCCGAAACAGCAGACCAATCAGCGGTGTGACGCGCCAGTTTCAGTCGTCGGTCGAACGGTACCCGGTTCACCTGCAGGCACGTAACCGAGCCCGGCAGGGGCGAGGGCGCGTGACTGTCAGCGGCAAGCGGTTGTTATGCACCATTACGCGACGTGAGATGACGTCGAGTGTCACGGCCGCGCCCGGGTGCACCGGGTTGCTTTCGGTCGGCTTCGTCGCGGAATACGTAGCTACGCGACCGTGAGCACGATCGAGCCCAGGCGCTGCTCGCTTTCGACTCGGCGGTGAGCTTCCACAACCTGATCCATTGGGAAGGTCTGGTCAACCGTAGCTGTCACCTTCCCCTGCTCGATCATCGCCGTCAGGTCGCGCAGCTCCTCCGGTTTCTCTCGGGCGAAGGCGAAGATGGCTTTCTTGCCGGATCTGTTCAGTGGCAACACCGATCGCAACATGTCCGACAGCTTTGGGTTGGCCGTCAGATAGCGACCGCCCGGTTTCAACGCAGCCATGCACGACGAAAAGGACCTGCGAGCGACCATATTGAAGACCACGTCGTAGGCTTCATCGCCTGCTGCGAAGTCGTCAGTTGCGTAGTCGATGAAGCGGTCTGCGCCCAAGCGGCGCAGCGTCTCTTCTTTGTGTGCGCCATCGACGGCAGTGACCTCCGCGCCCATAGTCTTGGCAATCTGTACGGTGAAGGTGCCGATGCTTCCGCCGGCACCATTGACAAGCACCGTATCGCCGGACCGAATATCGGCCAAGCGCATGAAGTGCAGAGCGTTCAATCCGCCAAGCGGTACGGCGGCGGCCTCTTCGAAGGTCATGTTGGTCGGTTTGGGAACGACTGTGTAGCTGGCTGGCACACAAAGAAATTCGCCGTACGCGCCAAACCGAAGCTGCGACAAGCCGTACACGGCGTCGCCAGGATTGAATTTCGTCACCGCATCGCCGACCTCCTCGACCACACCAGAGAAGTAGCCGCCGAGGATCGGCCGCCTGGGCCGCAGCACCCCCAAACCTAACCGCAGCGGTAGCCAGAACCACTTCACTGGGAATCGGAAGCTACGCAGTTCGCAGTCGGACTTGGTGACCTCCGCTGCGCGGACACGGATCAGGATCTCGTCGTTCTTCGGTTTCGGCTCATCGACCTCCGCAAGCTGCAGGACATCGGGCGCGCCGTATTCTCGGTACACGATCGCCTTCATACGAGTTTCGATGCGCTAATTTCGATGTTACGGCAACCTACCGATGGCCTGCTCAATGAATGGGCCTCTCGGAGTATCCCTTCGTCGCCAGGCACGAAGTCACGGGCAGGGGCAAAGCTGTCGGTGCGATCCCACCATTCCTTCGCCCGCGAACTACACCGTCTGCAAAACTAGAAGTCGGCTGAGCTCGATAGTTCGATATTCAGACTGCGGTGGCAGTCTATCCGGGTCGCTGAGCAAGTTCAACGGCACTTGATCTCTCAATTGCACAGTGCTTTACCGCCTCACGGATGGAAGGCGTCGAGCTGAATAGGCCGTTCTGGATAGCACGGATATTTCCGTGCGCGTCGCTGGATATCCGGTCTCACTGAATCGGACGGTCGGCGCCATGCTGCCCTTGGCTGGCGGCCGTTCGGATCCCGGCGACGCGCCGCTGGTCCGGACACTGACCTTAGCAGCCCATTGTGAAAGTCCGTCTGCATTCGACGAGCGATACATCCTCGTGGCTGCGTTCCTCCTCCTTCAAATACGGCCAGTATTCTCAGTCGTCGCGCCTTGGCCTTGAGCGCGGATTCCGCAGCGTGCCACGACCGAGCAAAATCCGCGCGAGGCGCCTCGCTCGTCTAGCGCGGATTTCAGAAGTGCCTGGCTCGTGAAATCCGCGTTAGGTGCGACGCCGGACTTTCACCATGAACTGCTAGCGATTCATCGCCGCGAGTTCGGCCTGCGCGATCCGTGACGTGTGAACCGCAAGTGGTTTCGAAACCGCCTCTAGCCATTGCGGTGCATGCCGTGATGGCTGCCGTTCGGGATAGGCACTACTCGCGGTGGGAGCGGAAGGGTACGAGCGGAGGGCGATGTCCCGCCGGGCGGAGCCGGACGCCGGACGAGGGTGGCGTGGCGGCCGAACGCCTCTCGGCTTGTAAATGCGAGTAGAGTAGGCGCTGGAAAACCTGGAGGACACAGCATGCGCTCAGTCGCAGCCATTTCACTTGCGTCGATTCTCTGTCTGTCGGCACCCGCGGTCGCGCAGGACTGGACCGAGTTCCGCAGTCTCGACGACGGCTTCACTCTCAATTTTCCTGGCCAGCCCAACGTGGAAGAGACCACGTTCGTGTCTGAGTTCAACTACTCACTGCCGGCACGCGTGTACAGCGTCGAGCGTGGCCGTGAGCGCTATTCGATGACCGTGGTCGACTACGGCCGAATCGAACAACTGGGTGAGGAGCGAGCCAGCGCGTGCCCGCCGGCTGCCGAACCGTGCCACGGCTCCATCACCACCGGCCCCGGCTACTGGAGGATGGACATCGGCGGCGCCATCGTGCACGCGACCTGGATGTATCTACAGCGCGACGTGGAGCTCACTCACCTGACGTGGACCTCCATGGATCTGGTCGAAGGCCAACAGCTGCAGCTCACGAACAACGCAGACAAGTCACGGACGTTCGTGCACATTTCGATGCACATGCACAAGCTGTACTTGCTCGAAGGCACTGCACCTGCCGACCATCCCCCGCCCGGGCTATTTCAACAGTCGATGGGATACGTGGACGCGGACGGCAACAGGATTCGCTATCAGTACATGTACAACGACCGGTTCCCGCCACCACCGATGACCGGCAGGTAGGCGTTTCAACCAGCGCTACTCGGTCGCCGGTCTACGCCAACATCGTCATCTGATGCCAGCGGCCGGGTTGGCCGCTCCCGCAGGACCCGCCGCACCGCCACGGCCGCGAAGGGGAGGTGGCGGGTAGGTTCCCAAACCGTGGAATTCGTTGGAGTACAGCGTCTCATAGCGAAGCCCGTTCCCATCGTCGTCAACAAATCCCAGAGACTGCTGAAACAGGCCAGGCTCCGGGTACCCCTTCGGGACGGTGCCCTCGGCAATGTAGAGATAGTTGTCGTGCATGAAGATCGACACGGACGTTCGAGACTCATCGGCGTTAGTCAGTTGGAGCGTCTGCCCTTCAACGAGATCCGTAAACGCCCACGTGTAGTGCGTCACCGTGGCATCACGTTGAATGAACTTCGACGAGGCGTAGATAAGCGCGCCTCGAATGTCCTGAAATGCGTAGCCAGGACCGATGACGCTGAGTAAGAGGCCGGAAGTCTGGCCCAGGCAGGTTTCGGCCCCCGGCGGGCACGCCTTGCTTCGCTCCAGGCCCTGCTGCTCGATGCCGCTGTAGTCGACCGCGGTCATTGAGTAGCGCCCGAGCCCCCTCTCGGCCGTGTACAGGTTCGCCGGCAGGCTGTAACCCTGTTCCGACACCCACGTGGTCGCCGTCACCGTCGGCTCTCCGGGGAAATTGATCTTGAAGCCATCCTGCGCGTTCACGTACAGGCTCCATTCCTGCGCGAAGACAAACCCCGGCAGGGACACGACCAACGCTATCGCCAGTAGAAACGCGCGCATCATCTTTCCTTCCAGCTGAGAAGCGGGACACCGACTACGAAACACCAGCGCTGATGCCCTTCGAGCCGCGTGGCGGTTATTCATTGATATTTCCCTCGAGCGTATGGCAGCGTCACGACATACGGAAGGTCGTGATGTCTTTCGACATTCTGTCCATGCCGCAGCCATGGGCCCCTCCCATGACGTATCCCACGTTGTCGACCGTTGTGCCGTACGCCGCGTGCCGTCCGATCGGCATCGGCGGCAGCATCGTCCACTCGTTGGTCGCGGGGTCGTACATTTCGGCATCGTCGAACGTGAGGCGAGCCGGACGATCCTTACACTCGCCGCCGGCATAGATCAGGCGCCCATCGATGACGAATGACACGCCCGCGCTGCGAGCCACATTCAGTGGACCGCCCACGCTCCAGGTGTTTGTCACGGGATCGTAGATATCGTGCTTGGTCGTGTTGTCGACGGTCGCGCCGAAGCGTCCGCCAAAGACGTGCACCTTTCCATCCAACGCGGCAATGCCCAGATGGTCGCGCGCGCCAGGCAGTGGCGCCAGCAGCGTCCAGGTGTCGGTGGCCGGGTCGTAGACCTCGTTGGTATCCACGGTTTGCTGATCCGGGTTGCGCCCGCCGACCGCGTATACCTTGCCGGCCACGACGACCGCCCCAGGCGCCCCGCGCGGCGCAGAGAGCGGTGCCAATGTACGCCACGTGTCGGTGGCAGGTTCATATTCGTACACGTTCGTGACCGCACCGCCGTGCGCGCCGAACTGGAAGCCGCCCACGACGATGATCTTCCCGTCCAACACCGTCGAGCCCGCATGTGACGTGACTTGCGGCACCAGCGCCGCCTCCCGCCATGTCTCTGTCACCGGGTCGTATTCCTCATTCAACGAGTTGGCGTTCACTCCACGCATTTGACCGCCGATCACGTAGAGCTTTCCACCCGCCGACGCGAGTGTGATTTCCGACCGCTCGTACGGCATCGAACCGACGAGCAGAGAAACGAACACGCCAAGAACCAGACGCGAGCGAAAGAGGTGCATATCAGCCTCCGGGCGGGAAACGAGGGACGGCGAGACATGGTTATACACCGAGTCCGAGGGATCCGACCATGCTTCCTCAGACGACCGCGTCGAGTCTCTGGAGCCGCGGGATACGAGGGGGCTACGGCTTTCTCGCTGCGCTGAAGAGCCGCTGTGAGGTCGCTGTGTCGAGCAACTCGTGCACCGCTAAGAGTTTACCGTCCGCACAGTGCGCGAACAGCGCGTACTCGACCGAGTACTGCTCGCCGTTCGGGCGAATACGAGCGGTGTAGCGGAACCGCACGCTGCTGCGTACCTCGTCGCCTGTCTCGTCCAGAATCTCGATCGTGACGTCGGGGAAGTAGAGCTTGCCCCAGACAGCTCGATTAAAGGCGAGCACGGTGACCTGCCCCCTGTGGGGACCCGCGAAGCGCCCGGACGCCTCCGGCAGGGTCCACTCGATGTCGGGATGGTAGAGCGCGGCCATCGCGTCCGGATCGCCGAAGCGTTCGACGAGCCGCCGAGCTGGTGTCACGTACGAGTCAGCGCCCATCATACGCACACGCCTGTCAGGCCGTCTCGACTTCGCTAAGACCAAGTTTTTCGATCATGCGATCCCGCATCACGAACTTCTGCACCTTGCCCGTCACCGTCATCGGAAACTCCTCCACGAACAGGATGTACCGCGGAATCTTGTAGTGCGCGATCTGGCCCTTACAGAACTGGCGGATCTCTTCATCGTCGACGCGCTCGCCTTCGGCCAGCTTGATCCAGGCGCAGAGTTCTTCGCCGTACTTCTGGTCCGGCACGCCGATCACCTGCACGTCGGCGACCTTCGGGTGACGGTACAGATACTCCTCGATCTCGCGCGGATATAGGTTCTCTCCACCGCGAATCACCATGTCCTTGATACGGCCGACGATCTTGCAATAGCCGTCTTCGTCCATGGTCGCCAGGTCGCCCGAGTGCATCCATCGGGCGGCATCGATCGACTCTGCGGTGCGTTCGGGATCGTTCCAGTAGCCGCGCATCACGTGATACCCGCGCGCGCAGAACTCACCAGGGGTGCCTGGCGCGACGATGCGTCCCTCCTCATCGACGATCTTGATCTCAACATGCGGGTGGATGCGACCAACCGTGCCGACGCGTCGTTCGAGGGAATCGTCCGGCTCCGTTTGTGTCGACACGGGGCTCGTCTCGGTCATGCCGTAACCGATGGTCACCTGCTCCATGTGCATCGTACCGATAACGTCCTTCATCACCTCAACAGGGCAGGGCGCGCCAGCCATCATGCCGGTACGCAGGCTACCGAGATCGAATCTGTCGAACTCCGGATGTTGCAGCTGAGCGATGAACATGGTTGGTACGCCAAGTACCCCGGTACAGCGCTCGGCCTCAATCGCCGTCAGCGTCGCCAGCGCATCGAACGCCTCACTGGCAAACACCATCACCGCCCCGTGGGTCAGGCACGCGAGGTTGCCAATGACCATGCCGAAGCAGTGGTAGAGCGGCACCGGGATACACAAACGGTCGGCCTCGGTCAGGCCCATCCGTTCGCCAAGAAAATAGCCGTTATTGAGAATGTTGTGATGTGTCAGGGTCGCGCCCTTCGGCAGACCCGTGGTGCCACTGGTGAACTGGATATTGATGGGATCGTCGAACTGAAACGTGTCAGCGAGCGCCTCGACCGAGGCATGATCGGCGCTGGCCCCGCGCGCCACAATGTCATCAAACGTATACATGCCAGCGACATCGCCACCGCCGAACTGAATGACGCAGCGTAAATGCGGCAGCTTCTCGGCGTGCAGGTCACCAGGAGTGGCAGTGTCGATCTCAGGCGCGAGCGCACGGATCATGCCGACGTAGTCGCTCGACTTGAAGGCCGCCGCGGTGATCAACGCCTTGCACTCGACTTTGTTGAGCGCGAATTCGAGTTCCGCCAGCCGGTAGGCCGGATTGATATTCACCAGGATTACCCCGGCCTTGGCGGTCGCGAACTGGGTGACGACCCACTCCATCGTGTTGGGCGACCAGATGCCCACGCGCTCTCCCGGCTCGAGACCGAGGGCCATCAGGCCCGCGGCGAGGTCATCGACTCGCGCCTTCAACTCGCCCCAGGTCCACCGGATGTTCTGGTGACGCACAACCAGAGCATCGCGGTCGCGCCAACGCGCAACCGCTTTGTCAAAGTGCACGCCGATCGTGTCGCCAATCAGCGTCGTGTCCGATGTGCCATGCGCGTAGCTTTGCGTCAATCCGGCCATGCTGTGCTCTCAATCTAAGTTGGTGACGCGCGCCTACGATCCTGGTTGAACGGCGCCGGCTCATAGTGGTCTGATTGCGAATCGGCTAGCGCGTTGTTCGGCTCCGGTCTGCTATGGAAACCTCGAAAACGCGTTAGGCATTCGGCCGGCAAGGCCTCCGTCCGGCGGCGTTGCTCGTCGGTCACATGCGCCCAGCATGCTCCCTCGTCGCGCCTGGCCAGCCGGGCGCCTCACCGCCCTCGGTGCACAAGCCGATTCGCAATCAGACCACTACTGACCCGTGAACGTCGGCTTCCGCTTGCCGAGAAACGCGCGTAGGCCCTCTCGCCCGTCGACGGAGATGAGGGACTCGACGATGCCCTCCAGCTCCTTGTCGAGCTGCGCTTCCATCGTGTTACTGAAACTCGAGCGCAGGAGGTCGCGGACCCGGCCGTACGCCTGAGTCGGGCCATTCGCCAGACGGGTGGCGACTGCTTCTGCGTGCTCGGCCAGAGCGTCAGCCTCCACGACCCCCGTGATCAGCCCCCAGTCCAAGGCTTCCTCGGCGCTGAGCCGGCGGTTCGTCAACAGCAACTCCTGCGCACGGCGCAGTCCCACGAGTTTACTCAGCAGCACGGTCATACTGCCGTCCGGAGAGAGACCAGCGGCGGTATAGGCGGCAGTGAAGGTGGCCGAACGGGCCGCGTACACCAGGTCTCCGGTAAGGGCCAGGCTCATGCCCCCACCGGCGGCGATGCCGTTGACGGCCACCACGACCGGCACCTTCAGCGTCGCAAGATGCAGGAGCGCAGCGTGAAAATCGGTCACCAGCTTGCGCAGCTTCAGCTCATCGCCTTCCGTACTGAAGTACTTGAGATCGCCGCCCGCGCTGAAAAACTTGCCAGACCCGGTGAGCAGGACAGCCCGCACCTCTGGATTGGCGCGACACGCGGTCGTGGCCTCCAGCAAGTCTGTCGCCGACGCTGGACTCACCGTGTTGGCGATCTCCGGCCGACACAAACGAATGGTGGCCACACCCTTCTCGACGGAGAACTCTATCGTCTTCTGACTCATCAGCATGGCAGTGATCGTAGAGCAATCCAGCCCGTCGGGACCATCGAGCCCATCATGACCGACCTATCTAGAATTAGATCCGTATCTAACCATAATCAAACTAGTGCCTGATCATAATCAACACTCAAGGGCGATGACCGAAGCGCCCACCGTGCCGGCGGAGGCGGCGCCGTACCCCTATTTCAGCGAAGAGCACGAGCTGTTCCGCGCGTCGGTAAAGCGTTTCTGCCTTAACGAAGTTGCGCCGCACGCCAACGAATGGGAAGACGCCGGGGGGTATCCCAGACAGCTCTTCAAGAAGGCCGCCGGTCTCGGGCTGTTCGGCATTCGCATCGACCCGGAGTACGGCGGAGCCGGAATGGACTGGTGGGCCTCGGCGGCGGCGTACGACGCCCTCCAATACACTGACTTTCCAAGCCTCAACATCGGGCTCATGGTTCAGATGGACCTCGCGATCCCGCTGATTGATGAATTGGGCTCGGACGAGCTGAAACGCGAGTTCCTGAGACCCGCTGTGGAAGCCGATAGGATTGGCGCGCTTGCGATCAGCGAGCCGGGTTGCGGGTCGGACGTCGCGTCGATGCGCACGACGGCACGGCACGACGGCGATGATCTGGTGATTCCTGGTCAGAAACTCTGGATCACCAACGGCGCTATCGCCGACTATGTTCTGCTGGCCATGCGCACCGCCGAGCCGCGGTACGACGGCATCTCGATGGTCGTCTTCCCGACGGACGTGAAGGGATACACGGTTGGTCGAAAGCTCAAAAAGATCGGCAACGTCGCGTCGGACACGGCCGAGCTGTTCTTTGACGACTGCCGCATCCAGAAGCGCTACATCGTCGGGCGCGAGAACCGCGGCTTTCACTACATCATGGAGAATTTTCAGGGCGAACGTCTCGCGACCGCGCTACTGGTGAACTCGTTCATGGATCGTTCCCTGCAACTCGCGATTCAGTACGGCAAGGACCGCAAGGCGTTCGACCAGCCGGTCGGAAGTTTCCAGGTGTGGCGACACCGCTTCGCCGAGCATCGCGCCAGCGTGGAAGCGTCGCGCTGGATGGCGTATCGCGCAGTCGATTTGATGAACCGCGGCAAGAAGGCCGACCGCGAAGTCACCATGGCCAAACTGGTCGCGACGGGTCTTGCCCAGCGGGTGACCTACGACTGCCAGCAGATATTCGGCGGCTTCGGATACACGACTGAATATCCGATCGGACGGATTTGGCGCGACATGCGCCTCTACACGATCGGGGCCGGCACGTCAGAAATCATGAAGGAGATTCTGGCAAAGCACGAAGGGTTGTAGGGATTGTGCGCGGGCGAGCCGTGCAGTCGCTAGGCTGCCTTGCGCTTGAGGCTCAACGCCCGACCAGCGCGAGCGCCCGTGGCGCGCTCCAGACGCGAGCAGATAAACTCCGCAGCGTCGAGCAACGCATTCATGTCAACACCCGTCTCGATGCCGAGGCCGTCGAGCATGTACAGCACGTCCTCGGTGGCGACATTGCCAGTCGCACCGGGCGCGTACGGACATCCCCCCAGTCCGGCAATCGAACTGTCGAAGGTGGCCATGCCCATTTCGAGAGACGCCAATGTGTTGGCGACCGCCTGGCCGTACGTGTCGTGATAGTGCCCCCCGAGTCTTTCCACCGGCACGTGGGCACCAACGGACTCGATCAGGCGCTGTGTCTTTCCCGGCGTTCCCATGCCAGTGGTGTCGCCGAGGGCGATTTCGTAGCAGCCCATGTCCAACAGGCCACGCGCCACATCGACCACTTGCGACGGCTGCACCTCACCTTCATACGGACATCCAAGCACAACAGATACGTATCCACGCACCCGCAATCCCTGTTCCATCGCCGCGCGGCACACTGTGGATTGCCGTTCGAGTGACTCGGCAATCGAACAGTTGGTGTTGCGTTGTGAAAACGTCTCAGTCGCCGCTGCGAAACCGGCGATCTCCGTGGCACCCGCAGCGATGGCCGCGTCGAGGCCCTTCATATTCGGCACGAGCACGGGGTACGTCACGCCTTCGCGGCGACAAATACGCTCCATGACGTCACCGGTATCGGCCATCTGCGGGACCCACTTCGGCGACACGAAGCTGCCTGCCTCGATGGTCAGAAGACCCGCGTCGGCGAGACGCTCCATCAATTCGACTTTCACGTCGGTAGGAACGACACTCACCTCGTTCTGTAACCCGTCCCGGGGGCCAACTTCGATTATTCGTACCCGCTTCGGAAATGTCATGTCTGGGTTTCCTCGATAGCGAGTAATTGTGCGCCTTCCGCTACCTGTTCACCGACCGCAAAATATATATGCGTGACACAGCCTGCCCGAGGCGCCGCGATTGTGTGTTCCATCTTCATGGCTTCGACAATGATCAACGGCTGTCCCTCGTCGACTAGTTGTCCGACATCGACGAGCACTTTTGCCACGTTGCCTGGCAGGGGTGACACCAGCAACCCGCCGGGTTCGTCGTCTTCAATCGTCTCGAGCTGTTCGCGTTCGAGGCGATGGCTGGAGCCGAATGCAAATACCGTCAATGCACGCGGCTCCCGAACCACGGTGCCATTGATACGCACTCCATCCAGATCCGCGACAAGACGATTGTCGCCAGCGTGTTCTCCGCTCAGCACAGCATCGCTGCAGGGCAATTCCAGGAGATAGCTACGCTCGCGATAGTGTGCGGTCACAGTGACGCGCTGGCCACGATCGATGAAGACGAAGGTGTGACAATTGTCCTGGTTGAGACGCCAGCCGTCGCGCCGATGCCAGGGCGAGTATGGATCACTCGACGCATCTCGCGGCTGATGGTCAACGTGCAACAGCTCCGACAGCACCGCCAGCGAGAGCACCCTGTCGGATGCAGGCTGCACGTCAGGGAACAACTCTACCCGATAGCGTTCGATCAGCCCTGTGTCGAGCAACAACGGGTCTTCATCGGCACCGGAAAACGCCGAATGGGAAGACAGCGCAATCAGGAAGGACACGTTAGTCTTCGGTCCGACAATTTCATACTCGCCGAGTGCGCGTCGCAACCGGCGCAGAGCAGACGGGCGGTCAACGTCCCACGCGATCACCTTGGCGATCATCGGATCGTAGTTGACGCCGATGTCGTCGCCTTCCCGCACGCCGGTATCAACGCGCACGTTCAGCGAATCGGCAGGCTGCCGCAAGTGGGTGATGACGCCGGTCGCGGGGAGAAAGCCCCGATCCGGGTCCTCGGCGTACACTCGCGCTTCAAAGGCATGGCCGGCAATGCTCAGTGCCGACTGCGTTAACGGAAGTGCGCCCCCATCGGCGACCCGCAACTGCCACTCGACAAGATCCAGACCGGTGATCATTTCTGTCACCGGATGCTCCACCTGCAGGCGAGTATTCATTTCCATGAAGTAGAAAGACCCATCATGCTCGGCAATGAACTCAACCGTGCCTGCTCCCACGTACCCCACCGCCTTCGCGGCCGCCACGGCCGCCTCGCCCATGTCTCGACGGCGCGCCTCTGTCATTCCTGGCGCGGGTGCTTCCTCGATGATTTTCTGGTGACGCCGCTGAACGGAGCAGTCACGCTCGAACAGGTGCACACACTCGCCGG
>Ga0209403_10001817_pt1 | contig 26767 bp, 21 predicted proteins | sample ArcticOcean_MG_C_8_FD_187440 | JGI IMG/M metagenome (GOLD analysis project Ga0209403, IMG submission 187440) | Marine microbial communities from western Arctic Ocean - ArcticOcean_MG_CB11_86 (SPAdes) (version 2) | ecosystem: Environmental > Aquatic > Marine > Oceanic | place: Arctic Ocean... | reverse complement strand
GATCAAATTCGGACTCCTGCGGGAACGATTGGCTCGTAAAAATCGTTGGCTTAGCGCACTTGCCATACGGATCTCAAAAGACCCGTTGATAGAGGTTACACAAGAATTCGACAAAGATGCTAAAAAATGCCGATCATTCAGCAGTCTCTAGCCGTTTTCTGTCATCACTATTTTTTGCGTTTTTCCGCTTTATTGCGCTGCCGGTTCGTCTTCGCCACTACCTTCATCTTTCGCTGATGATCGGTTTTGGCAGTAGCATCGTGTTTAGTTTCTTCAACCTGAAGCTCACGACCCATACGCGTATACGAATCAAACCGAGTTTGTGAGATATCGCCGCTGGCGATCGCCTCAGCTATTACGCAGCCTGGCTCGCCACCGTGACCGCAGTCACTGAATCGACACTTCCACATATATTCTTCGACATCTGAGAAAGTTTTTGCCAAAGCATCTTCGCTACCCGACACGAGCCCAATCGTCCTAATGCCGGGAGTGTCGATCAGCACTCCGCCATTGGGAAGCCGCAGCAGCTGGCGAGTGACCGTAGTGTGCCGACCTCGTGTGTCAGATTCGCGAATCTCGGCGGTCTCCATCGCTTGTTGACCCATCAGCAGGTTCACCAAAGTCGATTTCCCTACTCCTGAGGCGCCAATCAAAACGACAGTAGATCCGGCTTCAGTGAATTTACGAAGCGGTTCAGTACCATCACCAGTTATACCGCTAGCTGCAAAAACCTCGACACCCGGAGCCGATTCTTTCGCCTGTGCGATAGATCCTGTGGGGTCTTCTCCCTCTTCAAGAAGGTCGATCTTCGTAATAACCACCACCGGTGTTGCACCGCTTCGCCAAACCAGAGCTATCTCACGTTCGAGTCGGCTTGGGTTGAAATACGTCGCCGCCTGAACGACAAAAACGGTGTTGATATTGGAAGCGAGGACCTGCTCATCGCCCTGGTCTTTTCCTCGCATAACTCGTTTTCTGCTGAGTAGAGAGATCCGTGGAAGAACGAGTTCGAGTTCGTCGGGGCTTTGAGCTTCTCCCGGGCGAACGAGAACCCAATCACCGACGGTCGGCTGGACAGGCTCGATTTCAAATTCATCTTTATGAACAATACGAGCAAACGTGCTGACTGCTCTATAGTCGACCGACGAGGTCTGAACGAACGTCGATATGCCGTCGACTCTCGTAACTCGTCCGGGGACAAGCTCAGCGTCTTTGGCGATTATAGACGTGAACTGTTCGCTCGCCGCTTCGGTAAGACCGAAAGGAATCAGACCTGAGAGGTCGGTATTGCCTGGAGGCGAGCCTGAGGGAGTAGATGAGGATTCAGAAATGTCTAGATTGTCTTCTTGAGAGAAAGTGTTCAACGTGCGTATTCCTTAAAGCACACAAAGCACTCGTGGAAATCTTCCGCACGTCTGAACATAGATATCTAGATCAGAGAAACGTTCGACTGGCCTGAGTTGGCTTCGGCTTCAAAGCTGGGCACGACAAGGTGGAGATCGAATTCATGAACATTCATTGAAATGCGCCTCCCTGTGCGCCAAGTCGCCAAAGTGTTGGAACTGGCCTGATCGTAGTAAAAATCACTCTAGCTGAACGAATCTTACAGGGTTACCGAAAATAGATCAGATCAACTCACAAGAATTAGTGAGCGCTTTACGCAATAGGAGCAATGAGTCGAACTACCCGCAGAAACGTACTTTACAGTCCGTAGCCTTCGGCGACTGCTGCTAGCACGTCGTCGGCATCGGTGAGCACTTCTTGTTCGAGACCACGGCTGTACGGCCATGGCACGTCGACTGATCCGACACGCATGACTGGACCGTCAAGCCACTCAGAAGCGGCTTGCTGAAGATCGGCTGTTACCTCTGCCATCACTCCACCTCTACGGCGTGCGTTGTCGACAACTACGACGCGATTGGTCTTCTTAACCGAAGCAATAATGGCATCCATGTCGATAGGGGCTAGCGATCGCAAATCAATCACCTCAACCGAAACGCCGCGACCCTCAAGAGTGCCAGCAGCATCGTTCACAGGGCGCATTCCGTATCCGTACGACACGAGAGTGATATCGCTGCCCTCACGAGTAACGTCGGCTTTGCCGATTTCGATCTCGTAGTACTCGTCGGGAACTTCGCCCTTGGCTCCGTAGAGCAAAGCCGGTTCTGCGACCAATACTGGATTGTTGTCCTTGATCGCCGAGCGCATTAGACCTAGAGCGTCGTATGGCGTCGACGGGCAAACAACTTTCATACCCGGAACTTCCGCGAGCCAAGTCTCAAAGCTCTGCGAGTGTGTGGCACCCAACTGAACTCCGGCACCTGTAGGTGCTCGAATGACCATTGGAACACTGATCTGGCCACCAGACATGTATCGCAGATTTGCCGCCATGTTCACGATTTGATCGAAGGCGACCAGCGTGAACGACATCGACATGAACTCGACAATTGGTCGAAGTCCCGCTGCCGCAGCGCCAATACCTGCACCCAAGAACGCCTGCTCTGAAATGGGCGTGTCTTTGATTCGCTTTTCGCCAAACTTCTTCAGGAAGCCGTCGGTTACAGCGTAAGCACCACCGTACTCACCAATGTCTTCACCCATGATGAACACACGTGGGTCGTTTTCGAGTGCTTCTTCAAGTCCTCGTTTTAGTGCTTCTCTTAAAACAATTTCTGGCATATGAGTTAGGCAAGTACGTCGTTGTGGATTTCAGATAGTTCGGGTTCGGGGCTGTCTTCGGCAAATTTCACTGCAGTTGCCACGGCTTCATCGACACTCGCTTTGACCTCGGCGATCTGATCAGCGGTTGCCAGTCCCATTTCGATCAGCTTTGCGGGGAAAGTTACTACAGGGTCGCGCTCTTCCCACTCCTTGACCTCTTCCTGCCCACGGTACTTCTGACCGTCGGCGAGTGAATGGCCGACGAAACGGAAAGTCTTAGCCTCAATGAACTGAGGACCGTCTCCGTTCCGAATGCGAGCAACAGCAAGTTCGGAGGCTTCTTTGACCGCGAGAACGTCCATGCCGTCTACTTCGGCTGCTGGAATACCGTAAGTCGCCATACCCGGGTAGAAGTCGACTCCACCAGCACGAACCCGTTCAATCGAAGAGCCCATTCCGTACATATTGTTTTCGAGGAAGAACAGAATCGGCAGCTTCCAAATAGCCGCCAAGTTCATCGTCTCGTGGTACAAACCTTGGTTTGTCGATCCGTCGCCGAAGAAGCAAATAGTAAGTGCATCGGTATCGTTGTACTGCTGCGCAAGTGCAAGACCTGCAGCGAGCGGTAGCTGCCCGGCGACGATAGCGTGACCGCCCATGAAGCCCTTTGCGACGTCGAACAGGTGCATCGACCCGCCTTTGCCTTTGGAAGTTCCGGTCGCTTTACCGAACAGTTCAGCCATTGAACGATTCACGTCGAGCCCACGTGCCAAGGCGTGGCCATGATCTCGGTAGGCGCTAACAACGTAGTCGTCGTCACGCAGCGTTGAAATAGCTCCGACACCGGTGGCTTCTTGCCCGATGTAGAGGTGAAGGAACCCGCGAATCAGACCCTTAGAGTAGTTCTCGCCACACGCCAACTCGAACTCGCGAATGAGGTACATCTGCCGGTAAAGCTCGAGGTTGTCCGTCACGCCACTTACACCACTGTTGTCCAGACCCGAAGAACTGCTTTTTCCGTTCTTTGATGACTTCGATTTTTTCGAAGAGGGTTTTGCGCTGGATTTCGTGGAACTTGCCATAAATTATCAGATGCGAGCAAACGTATTGTCGACGCCCAACAAACTACCTTGATCGTAACGATGGCGTCAGCGGCTAAACGTTCATTCTACCGCAATTTAGCGGAATCTCGAATATTTTCTCAGTTTGTAACAGCCAAATTTGCGGCCTTCAATACATTTACCAACAACATTGCGATTGTCATCGGTCCAACACCACCCGGTACGGGAGTAATCGCTGAAGCGACTTCAGAAGCCCCATCGAACTCAACGTCTCCGGTTAGCCGGTAACCACGTTTGCGAGTCGAGTCCTCAACACGTGAGACTCCGACATCGATAACCACCGCTCCCGGCTTCACCATGTTGGGAGTAATTGCCCCGGGAAATCCCGCTGCAGCAATCAAAACATCTGCTCTGCGAGTTTCGGCAGCCATGTCTTTGGTGCCTGTGTGACATACGGTTACGGTCGAGTTAGCGCCAATACCCTTCTGTAGAAGAAGAGCAGTCAGCGGCATACCAACGAGCTTGCTTCGACCGACGATTACGACCTGCGCACCGTTCATGTCGACGTTCTGTTCAACGAGCATTCGCTGCACACCGAGAGGAGTTGCTGGTGCAAACCGAGGCCGGCCAAGCATTAGGAGTCCGGCATTTTCCGGGTGAAGACCGTCGACATCCTTCATCGGATCGATCGCATGAATGACAGCGTCTTCGTCGAGGTGCTTCGGCAACGGAAGCTGAACAAGAATTCCGTTTACAGCCGGATCGGAATTCAGGCCTTCAACAATTCCAAGCAACTCTTCATCAGTGATCGAAGAATCTCGAAGAATCGTTTCGGTTGCTATTCCAACCTTCTCGCAAGCACGCTCTTTGCCTTTAACGTATGAATGCGAAGCGGGATCGTCACCCACCAACACAACGGTCAGACCCGGAATGGTTCCGTGTTTCGTTTTAAATTCTGCAACCCCGGCTGCGACTTCCTCATGAACCTTAGCGGCGACTTCTTTGCCGTCAATAATTCGCGCTGTCACTTGTTATTAGCCTCCAGATCGAGCTGGCCAGTTATTGCTGGTAAGTTGAGGTATCGAATTTCGTAATTACGTAGATAAATCGTAACCGAGAATTGTCTTAACAAGTATTATTCCGAGCATCAATTGAACCCTACTCAACGGTTTCGACCGGAGGCGCTGCCCAGATGATCTATACAGGAATCGACTTAATCGAGATTCCCAGAGTCGCAGGTGTGCTCCAACGCTATCCCGAAAGATTTCTTGCGAAGGTCTTCACTGAAGGCGAACAGCTCTACGCCAAAGGACGTCCGCACCAGCTGGCGAGTCGGTTCGCCGCTAAAGAGGCGGTAATGAAGTTACTCGGCACCGGCGTTCGCGGCGTGCCGTGGAAGTCGATCGAGGTCACGCGCACGCGAGGCGGGCCACCGGAAGTCATATTGCACGGTCCTGCGAAAATTCGCGCCGAGAAGATGGGCATCACACGAATCGCCCTCAGCCTTTCACACTCTCGTGAAATTGCCACGGCTTCCGCAGTTGGAGAAGCCAGAGACGACGCCTGGAAGCCATGAAACTCGTAACCGCTGACCAAATGCGAGTCATCGAGCAATCGTCTGTTGAAGCAGGTGTATCGCTCGATCAGTTAATGGAGAACGCCGGGCTGGCGGTCGCTGAAGCCGTTCGTGACGAATTCGGCAAACACAGCGAACTGTTCGGCAAGCGAATTACGATCTTAATCGGTGCGGGTAACAACGGAGCCGATGGATTTGTGGCAGGCCGGCATCTGGAGAAATGGGGTGCGATCGTTACCGCAGTTTTGTGTGCGAAGAGAAATTCGACTGATCCCAAGCGGGATTCAGCACTCGAAGCGGGCGTTTGTATCGTAGATATCATCGACCATTCCGGTACCGACACGCTACGAGCACTGCTCGAATCAACTGATCTGATAATCGACGCTATCCTTGGAATCGGTTCGACACGCGCCATCGTCGACCCGCTCTCTAAAATCACATTCACAGCACTCGAATCTGGCGTGCCAGTAGTTGCCCTCGATCTGCCAACCGGCGTTAATTCTGACACTGGTGAATTTGATATCGCAGGCCTCCCAGCAGATCGCACACTAATGCTCGGTTATCCAAAGTTAGGACCAGTGATCGCGGCCGATCCATCGGTAACCGGCGAAGTTTCGGTTCTTGAAATAGACATTCCGCATGGTCTAGATTCGCAAGTAGATACCGATCTAATTACTGAACATCTTGCCGCCTCATTTCTTCCTGAACGACCGTTCGGTGGACACAAAGGCACATTCGGTTCCACGCTTATAGTCGGGGGCTCAAAGGACTATCTCGGAGCAGTGACGATGGCGACCGATGCTGCCACTCGATCGGGCGTCGGGTTAACGTTCGTGGCCACGCCTGAATCGGCATACCGCCAGATAGCCGGAGCTATCCGCGAGGCGATGTATCTATCGCTGCCTGTGGACGGTAACGACAATCTGCAAGCATCCGAAGCTGCCAATTCTGTTCTCGAGCTGGCGAAAAAATCCACCTCGGTCGCTATAGGTCCCGGTCTCGGCACTTCTTCCGCTGCAAGAAAATTCACATCGACTGTTCTCTATGAAATCGACGACAGCACTCCATTCGTCATCGATGCCGATGCCCTGAACATCCTCGCGGGAACACACCGTTGGTGGGAGCGGTTTGCCAACCCGGCAGTTCTCACTCCTCATCCCGGCGAGATGAGTCGCCTGATGGGAATTACATCTGCGGAAGTTCAAAACGACCGACTCCATATTGGTAAAGAAGCAGCGAAAAAGTTCAACAAGGTTGTCTTACTCAAAGGCGCTTCAACTCTTATCGCAGCCCCCGATGGTCGCATTGCAGTCTCACCGTGGATCAACACGGGTCTCGCCAAGGGCGGCAGTGGCGACGTGCTCGCCGGGCTACTCGGAGGACTTGTCGCCCAACAACCCGATCAACTATTTGAAATGGCCGTTCTAGCGGTGTTCATTCACGGTTACGCAGCCGAAGCCGCTCGACAAGAACTAGGAGACACAGGTATGCGAGCCACCGACATAATAGAACGCCTCGGTCTGTTCTACCGAGACACTATGCAACTAGATTTCAACTAACTTCACATAAATTCATCGGTGTCGTCGAATCCGGTCGCGTGTAATTAAGCGTGCATTTCAATGCCATGCTCTTATACTGGGTAATAGTGACAACCCTACTCACTGTCGATATCGGCAATACGAACATCACGATCGGTGCTTTTACCGACCAAGAACTAACCGCCACCTGGCGGTTGGCTACACGCGAAACTCGCACTATCGACGAGCACGCATGGGCGCTCAAAGGCGTACTGCAATCTAAAGGCGTTGAGCCAAGTTCGTTTGACGCAGTAGCCATTTGCTCGGTCGTCCCTCCCCTAACGGAAGACTATGTTGACGCACTAGCGTCACTAACCGATGCCCTCCCTTTGGTAATCGGTCCCGGCGTTCGCACCGGAATACGAATCCACTACGACCGAACCCAAGATGTCGGAGCCGACAGAATAGTTGACGCTGTAGCAGCCCATCAGCTTTATGGCGGACCAATCGTTGTTGTCGACATTGGCACAGCGACAGTATTTGACGCAATCACCGCCGATGGCGACTACATCGGTGGAGCAATCTCTCCCGGTATGGAAATAGCTGCCAACGCTATGTTCCGCAATACCTCCCAACTGCGCCGTGTCGAACTGATTGCACCAGACAGGGTGATCGGTCGTAGCACCGTGGCTTCGATGCAATCAGGTTTCGTATATGGATTCGCCGAATTAATCGAGGGAATGCTCGCTCGATTCAAGATGGAATTGAATCCAGACGCTCCCGAAGATGTCAAAGTAGTAGCTACAGGTGGCTTGGCAAATCTGATGGCAGAACACACCGAATCTTTCGATCATGTGAACCCTGAGTTGACCCTGTTGGGGCTTCGACTCGTTCACGAAATGAATAACGCCTAAACCGGCTTCAGGTGCATGATATGTCGCCCGAAATTAGCTCAAACAAACCGATCTCTCGCCCTCCGCTTGAAGGCAAAAACGTCGTTCTTGGGGTGACAGGTTCGATAGCCGCGTACAAAGCGGCCGACATCGCCAGCAAGCTCGTTCAAGCTGGCGCTACTGTCAACGTGATAATGACGACTGCGGCCAACGAGTTCGTCGGTTCATCTACGTTCGCAGCGCTTACTCATCTGCCCGTAACAACTGGTCTTTGGGAAGCGCATTCCGAACTCAGTATCGACCACGTCGCTCTCGCCCTGCGCGCCGACTGCGTATTGATAGCTCCTACTACTGCGAACACGCTCGCAAAGCTCGCACTCGGCATTACTGACGACCCACTAACAGCGACCGTACTTGCTACCGAAGCACCAGTAATCGTAGCTCCAGCGATGGACGCCGATATGTTCGCAAGTCCGTCGACTCAAAGAAATGTGAAAACGCTCGTCGAAGACGGCGTTATTATCGTTGGACCAGCAGAGGGAAGACTTGCTTCTGGACTTGTCGGCAAAGGCCGGCTCGTCGAGACGGCCACACTAGTCGGACTCGTGAGACAGGCGATAGGGCGTAATGGCGACTACGCTGGTCGAAGTGTCATCGTTTCCGCTGGTGGCACCAATCAACCAATCGATCCCGTGCGCTTCATCTCAAACCGATCAACCGGCAAGATGGGATACGCCATCGCCGAAGCTGCACGAGATCGCGGTGCAGAAGTGACGCTTGTCACCGCATCCGATCTACCTGCGCCTTCGGGAGTGACCGTAGTAAACACCGTCACTGTCGCCGACATGCGTGATGCGATACTCCCAATTTCCAGCGATGGCGACCTACTGGTAATGGCTGCCGCAATTTCCGATTTCACACCGACCGATGTCGCCGACCAAAAACTCAAGAAACAGGGCGAAGGCAGCATGTCGCTCGAACTCACGAAGGTGGAAGACTTCATGCCTTTAGCTAAGGGCAAGAACTTGGTCAAAGTCGCATTCGCCGCTGAAACCAGCGACCTCGAAGCCAACGCCCAAGCAAAGGCAGCGCCAAAGGGTGCGGCATTCGTTGTTGCAAATAACGTCAAAGACCCGGAAAGTGGATTCGGCACCGACACAAACAAAGTCATCTTCGTCGATCCCGACGGCAACGCTGAACCACAGCCCCTCATGAACAAGCTCGATGTCGGACACGCCATCCTAGATCGAGCACTTCCACACCTCTCGAAGCGCTAACACGCCCCCCCCCCGATACCTCGGCAGCACTCGGTCAACTTCTCAATCGCAGCTAAGCGAAATGGAGAGATTTTCGACGGGGATAGCAACGCGCTCAGCGCCAATTCAGCCTCTGTAGCAAATTTTTGTCACCTAGATCCAGCACCCATTTCGTCAATTCCCAACCGCTATACGTCCCAGATTGCTGCTTCTGCCCTTAGAATATCCATATCAATCATCGATCCCAGATTATTGATACCGGCAAGCACTGCCTGCCGAAACCTGCAAGAAAATAAGGTGTCCATATGAGGCTGTACTGGAAGCAGAAGAAAAAAGGAATCGATCTAATCGTAGAGAACGATGAAGGCGATACCTTTTCGGTTGGTGGCGTACGAGACACTAAGCGCGGCATCGAAGCCCTCGCCAAAACGACCGGATACGATCCGGGACGAGCAGTCAAAGGTCTCGGATCTATCGAAGAAGGTCGTACCTTCGTTGAGCAGTTCGAGTCATGGCGTGAATTTTTCCCCGGCGACATTCTCTCGATAGAGCCAGACATTCTCCCACTCGACTAATAATCCAAACAACTAGACCAGACTTCCTACCATGAAAACAATCAATCAGTCGATCCTCGACACGCTCGCAGAGTACGATTCAGCCACAGTCCAGAACGCGGGAATCCTAGTTCGAGGTTATGTCAATGCCAACGACGACTACACCGATCCGAGCGTTCGGGAATACATCTCACCGGGTGCAAAACCGGCTGTAGGTTACGCACTCACTTCGACATGGACTCCGCTTTCGGGCGAACAAAGCGATGGCTATTTGCGTACCGACTACTTTGATTCGATTGCGAAGGCGAACGTCCCAGTAATCGTCGTTCAGCAGGACGTCGATAAGCCCGCAAACCGTGGCGCAATCATCGGCGATGGCATGGCATTTCAAATGAAAGCACTCGGTGCTGTTGCGGCACTAGTCGAAGGCAACGCACGCGACATTCCCGGTATCGAGCAAGCTGGATTGCCTCTTTGGGCTACAGGACGCGTGCCGGGACACGGTCCGTTCAACATGATCGAGCACGAAGTAGCCGTTACCGTTGCGAGTCTGACGATCAATCCGGGCGATATTCTGGTTTGCGACGCAGATGGCGTTACTCGGGTCACGGTCGACGAGGCGGTGGATGTTGCCAAGATGTGTGCTGAAGTTCGCGCCAAAGAAGGTGCGCTTCACAAGTTCTTCTCAGTCCCAGATTTCACTTTGGACAACTGGGAAGAATGGAAGTCGAAGAGTTAGCAGTTCTTTTACGATCAAAAAAAGACCGGAGCCATTTGTGACTCCGGTCTTTTCCTTTAACTATTCTTGAAACTAGACCACTCGCCTACTTCTTCTCTGGTGCTTCAGCCGCTTCGATCTGAGCCGTGTATCGCCAATCAGCCGTCGGTGTACCTTTAGCGAAGCCAATCGACGCCGCTCCACCTGCCGCTGCGACGTCATCGAGCACGAACCGTAAATCCGACTGGCCAACCTCGTCGGCCTCCAGAACCAAGCTCAGTAGCTCACGATTCAGGCTCACACCGCTCTCGCTCTTTGCCTTGCGTATAGCTGAAATAGCGTCACAAGCCGCTTGGAACGATCCTGCGACCTTTGGAGCAGGAATCGAATCAAGCTCTTCCGGAGTCGGCCACGGCGCTTTGTGAATCGACAGGTGACCCGTTTCCTCGGCGAAAACCCAACTCCAAACTTCGTCGGTGATTGTCGGAACAATCGGGGCGAACAAACGAAGGACAACATTCAGTCCCAGACGTAAAGTTGAAACTGCCGACGCCCTGCCCGCAGGATCATCTTCCGAACGTGAACGTCTCTTCAGAAGCTCGATGTAGTTGTCAGTAAACGCACCCCAGAAGAACTTTTCAGTCTCCTGCAATGCAACCGAGAACTCGAACTTCTCGAACGCCTCTCCTGCAGTTCTAACAACTTCTTTGAGCTCAGCAATAAACGCCATATCAAGCTCGTTTACGATTGGACCGTCATCGGCGGTCTGACCCAGCACGAACTTTCCTGCGTTATAGAGCTTTGTGACCAGCTTGCCACCGATCTTGAAGATCGCCTCATCATGAGATGCGTCGGTACCAAGCTTGAATGAAGCCGACCAGTATCGAACAGCATCCGCACCAAACCTGTCGAGAGTATCGACTGGAGTGACTACGTTGCCCTTCGACTTCGACATCTTCTTTCGATCTGGATCAAGCACCCAACCAGAAAGGTTGATGTTGTACCAAGGAACCGATTCCTGATGCAGCATTGCTTTAGCGATTGTGTAGAACGCCCAAGTTCGAATGATGTCGTGACCCTGTGGACGAACGTCCATCGGGAACAACGTGTTCATCTGGTCGTCTTCATCACCCCATCGAGCAACCGTTTGAGGGCTTAGTGACGAAGTAAACCAAGTGTCAAAAATATCTGGCTCACCAGCGAATCCACCAGCAACACCCCGTTGACTCTCGTCGTAGCCAGGAGCAGCGACGGACTCTGGGTCGACCGGCAGCATGTCGGGCGTTGCAATGATCGCCTGGTCGTACTGCGGTTCGCTCTGGCCGTCGAGCGGGTACCAAACTGGAATAGGGACACCGAAGTAACGCTGACGCGAAATACACCAGTCGACATTCAGGTTCTCGGTCCAATTTTCGAAACGCTTGCGCATGAACTCGGGATGCCAATTGATCTTGCGACCCATTTCGATCATCTGATCGGTTTTGTCGAGCATCCTCACAAACCATTGGCGAGTTGTCAGATATTCGAGCGGACTGTCGCCCTTCTCGTAGTAACGAACAGGGTGCAGAATCTGCTTAGGTTCATTCTGTAAAGGCGCTTCGTTTCCAGTCGCCGAGTTCGCAGGATCGCGCATGAGTTCGACAACCAGCGATTTGGCAGACGGTATACGTTTGCCAACTATCGTCTGGTAGTTTTTGTTTGCCTTTTCAGGATTAGTACTGGCCCAGCCGCCATCGCCACCGAACTGGTGATCGAGAATACGACCGTTTCGACCCAGTATCTGACGAAGCTCAAGTCCTTCTTCGCGCCACCACGCAACGTCAGTCTGATCCCCGAAGGTACAAACCATCAAAATTCCGGTTCCCTTTTCGGGATCGGCTTCAGTGCTAGGGAAAATCGGAACCTTGGCGAAGAAACCCGGCGTAACGGCGTGCTTACCAAACAGACCCTTGAACCGCTCGTCGTCAGGGTGAGCAGTAATGCCCACGCAAGCTGCAAGCAATTCAGGTCGGGTAGTCGAAATCACGAAACTCTTAACCGGTGCATTTTCTTCGAAAACGCCGAATTTTATGTCGTGATACGCCCCACCTTTTTCTCGATCCTCAACTTCAGCCTGTGCGACCGCAGTCTGGAAATCAACGTCCCACATGGTCGGTGATTCGAGCTGGTATACATGATTCTTCTGGTAGAGATCTAAGAAGCTACGCTGGGCGATTCTACGGCTCTTGTCGTCGATAGTCGCGTACTCGTCATGCCAATCGATCGAGTAGCCCATACGATCGAATATTTGCTTGAAAACGATCTCGTCCATCTCGGTTACAACTCGACAAAGCTCAATGAAGTTCTGGCGGTTGATTACCAGCTGACGATCTTTTTTGAGACCCAATTCTGCCCGTTTGGCTTCCACGTCAAGATTCTCTATATACGGAACGTTACGTTCAGCCCGCACCGAGAAATAGTTCTGAACACGACGTTCTGTTGGCAAACCGTTGTCATCCCAGCCCATTGGGTAGGCGACGTTCATGCCCGTCATTCGCTTGTAGCGAGCCAGCAGGTCTTGGTGGGTGTAAGAGAAAATGTGACCGATGTGCAGCGATCCGCTGACGGTCGGCGGTGGCGAGTCGATGACGAATGACTTCTCACGTGGAGCGTTGGGGTCACGCTTTTCAACGCCCAGTTCGCTCCAGCGCTTGCGCCAGTGCAGTTCACGCTCATTAATATCAAAGCGCTTTGGAAGATCACTAAACTCAATCGACTTCACGATTACTAATTCCTACTTGGTCTTATCGACCAACCTAACCGCCTAAAATTCAGGCAATAAAAAACCCATCCACATCAGAAGTTAAAACTCCTTCAAAGGACGGGTTGACCGCGGTACCACCTTCATTGAACACAGTCGCATGACTAACGACCGTGAACCACTCTATTAGCTGTAACGGCGCAAACGGGCAAACTTAGTAATCTCGAATTTAACGAAAGATTCAGTTCACCAGCTCGGAGACGACTTCACGATTGCAAGGGTTCCGGTTCACACCAACCACCGGATCTCTTTGACCCTGCAAACACGCTACTACTTCTCGTCGAAGCTGATTCAATATTACATTTAGGCTAGCCGCAACTCAATTCAATTGCAATGGCAAATACTGCTTATGACTCAGCCGGAGTTTTCCGTGTGCGTATCCGCTTTTTCGCCATCTGGTGATGCAGAACATCCCCTTGAACTAGCTTTTTACGACGTAAGTCGTTCTGGCGCATTCGTTCTAATTTCGCCAGAGCCTTGCGAGTATCGCTAGCGATTTTGGCGGGATCAGAACGTTCCATTCGCAATTTGAATAGCCAATAGATGAAAGCGTCTTCCAACCCGAGAGTATGTTCGTCTCGATGTCGCCAGCCCTCGCGTGCCGACATAGCACCGGTTTCTAACTTGAACACTTCCCAAAGCTGGTCACGAGTGTTGCCGTAGAGCGTTTCGTAAGCGAGTTCCAATGAATAGTCGCTTAGCGGCCGTCCAGCCCCTACTCGCCTGTGGGTGACCTCTTCCTCAACAGCAGTAACTAGCGACTGTTCCACCGTTACACCGTAGAAATATGAAAGATGTGCTCTTCCTTTATCCACTCCAACAGCTCGCATGAAGTCTGCCTCTTCAAACCCGGCGAATAAAACCGGCTCAGAAAGCCAAGCCCACCATACATCCTGCTCGATCTCGGATTCACATTCCCGAAGCATTCGCTTTGCAAGCAGTTGCCAATCAAACGCTTCGCCACCAATCAAATAAACGTATAGCTCGTCGCCTATCTGCTCTTGTGCCGTTGGCCAAGCGGCGATTGCTTCGAGCACTGCCATTTTCCATGCATCGCCAACCGGACCCGCAAGTAGAACCGCAGATTTCAGACGCGAAATCATCTCGGGTATTTCTTTTGACGAAGTGCCCGTTTCGATATTTGTTTCTTTACTACTGACCACGAGATTTATTGAATGCGTAGCGCTCTGATTTCGGGAGCGCTAAAAAGGCCATTAGTTCGGCGTAATGAAGTGTGTTGATCACACGGTCGGCTTCAACCCAACCGCGAATCGCTGTACTAACCCCGAAACGCATGTTGTCGAACTGCCACGTTCTGTGCGAGTCGGTGTTAACTGCAAAGATTACACCTATATCGACCCCCATTCGTAGATGCTCAGCCTTCAAATCAAGGCGGTCTGGCGACGCATTAATCTCCATAACAGTGCCGGTCCGGACCGCCGCTTCGAGAACAGCGGCAATATCGATCTCAACAGGCGATCGTTTACCAAGCAGGCGCGCCGTTAGGTGGCAGATGATATCGACGTGCGGGCTCTCCATCGCATCGATGACCCGTTGGGTCATTTTTACGCTGTCCTGATCCATCCCAGAGTGAATCGAAGCAATGACGATATCGAGGTCAGCAAGTAATTCGTCGCTGTAGTCGAGCGATCCATCAGGCTTGATGTCCATTTCCGTTCCGGTCAACAACCTCATACCTGAAGATTCGGAGAGTTCCCTAATAGCGGTGTTGTGAGCAATCAACATGTCGGGGCTAAGGCCATTAGCGATGGTCGCACTTGGCGAATGATCAGTAATGGCGAGGTATTCCCACACTCGCTTTTGAGCCACCGCTACCATCTCTTCCATTGGGTACCGACCGTCCGACCAGTTCGTGTGCGAGTGTAGATCACCCTTGATATCTGATTCAGTGAGGATACTGGTGAAATCTTGTTTCGCGGCTAGTTCGATCTCACCGGAGTCTTCCCGCATCTGTGCTGGTACAAAGTTAAGACCCAGTCGCTCGTAGATATCTCGCTCGGTTTTAATATTTTTTGACGAACTTTCGGCCGGATCAAGAAGTCCGCTTGAACTAAGTGTCATGCCACGCTCGCTCGCTAGCGCTGCGAGGCGAGTTACATGGGCGATTGATCCTGTTGCGTACACAAACGCCCCCGCAAACGCCTCAGGCGTCACGATCGTGATCGAAAATCTAAAACCCCTTGCATCTGTGAACACAGCCGTAGATTCGTTATGGTCAATTACGTCACGAACGTTCGACAGAGTTGTGAAAGAGTCGATGATGTCCTTAAATTCTTCATTCATCGCACTGCAAAGAAGGTCGATATTGTCGATTAGCTCTGCCGAACGACGAACACTTCCGGCAACTTCGATATCTACGATGGCTCCGCATCGAGATTTCAGCTCAAGAATCACATCGCTAGCCTTTTGAGTTGCCGGCCCCAATCCGATGCGGTTGCCTTGTTCGACACGCAGCTTGGTATGTCTAAGTATCTGAGCAGCGCTCTTTTTGCTGATCCTAGGCAAGTTCTGAAACTCACCCGATTCTATTGACGCTTCTAGCTGCTCGAAGTTGGAAATACCAAGTTCTATAGCCGCCGTAACGGCAGTCTTGGGTCCTATACCGGGTATCTGGACAAGCTCGAGAATTCCATCGGGAAGTTCTTCAATAAGTCCATCCAACAACCCAAGCCGACCTGTTCGAACAAGTTCCTGAGTCTTATCGACAATCGCATCACCGAATCCAGGAAGTGCACCTAATTTTTCAGGGTCATCAGCGATGTCGGTGATAGGATACGGCAGGCTCCTTATGGCGTCAGAAGCTCTCGAGTGAGCACGTACTTTAAATACATTCTCACCCTTCGCCTGCATAAGCACCGCTACATCCGCTAATGCCTGAGAAATCGAGTTATTGTCCATGGACTACAGGATAACGGGCATCCCACGATCAAGGTTGGCAGATTCAGTTTTCCGTAAGGGGGCGGACAAGACGACTTTTCACACTGTGATGACCCACCCCAACGACCTTAAACGCGCTGAAGCGGCAAAGCACCAACTAAGAACATAACGCCCAATCTCTGAGAAAATTGCCGGCGGCACGACCCTACTCGCTGTTGATCTTCGCCTGCTTGCGTTGAAGCCGCTCGATCTTTCGTCGTTCGGAACGACTCATCTTGCGGCCCTCAGGGGTATGGGTAGGAACGTTAGAAAGACTGTTTCCACCTACATGTGCACCACCGTGACCCGAATTCACGCTCGCCATCACTGAATGTTGACTAGCAAGCGCGTTCGCCTTCTGTGTCGATACGTCAGCGTCGGCCTTCACAGCGTTCATCTCAGGAGTCTGAGTCGGTGGCGGCTGTTGCGTCAAAGCCACGCGGAATATCGTCTTAGCGATGGTCGCCTTGATCGTAGCGTCGAACGCAGTAAACATCTGGAACGCTTGGTGCTTATAGGCAACAAGCGGATCGCGCTGCCCTGCCGCTTCAAGACCAATTCCCTGCCGCATGTTGTCCATCGACGTAAGGTGCTCGACCCAGTGCTCATCGATCGTTCGAAGCATAATCGTGCGTTCGAGTTTGTTGAGCAGTTCCGCTCCAAACTCCTCAGTCCGCTTATCGTAGATCGTTTCGATCAAACCTAGAAAGACCTCTTCGGCTTCCTCCGGGCGCATCTCAAAAACATCGTCTTTTTCCGGGAAGCGGTCGAGAGTCGGGAATACGGTCATCAACTCTCGATAAAGACCGTCCACATCGTAGTTCTCTGAACCACCGTTGATACGCTCATTGACGATCAGGCGTATTTCTATTGCGAGGTATTCACTGATCGTTGAACGTAGTTCTTCGCCATCAATGACCTTGTCTCGAAGCTGATAAACGATATCTCGTTGAGTATTCACAACGTCATCGTAGTCAACGAGGTATTTGCGAATCTCGAAGTTCTGCGCTTCAACTTTCGTCTGAGCCGTTTCTACCGACTTCGAAACCATCTTATTCTCAATAGGGACATTCGCCTCCCATCGCAACAAATTCATTGCACCACGAATTCTCTCGCCACCGAATCGTCGAACAATGTCATCTTCAGTCGACAAGAAGAACTGCGTTTCACCGGGGTCACCCTGGCGACCGCAACGACCACGAAGCTGGTTGTCAATTCGGCGTGACTCGTGGCGTTCGGTTCCCAGTACGAACAATCCGCCTTTTTGGACGATCGTGTCGTGATCCGAGTCCCAGCCGTTCTCGGAAGGAGTAGTTACATCGGGATTTCCCCCAAGAATGATGTCGGTTCCACGACCAGCCATGTTCGTCGCTACCGTTACAGCACCAGCCTTGCCAGCCTCGGCGACGACACTCGCCTCACGCTCGTGCTGTTTAGCGTTTAGTACGTTATGCGGGATATGCTTATTTTTTAGCAGATCGCCCAGTAGCTCCGACTTATCGATGCTGGTGGTGCCAACGAGTACCGGCCGGCCATTGTGGTGAAGCTCGGAGATACGCTCCGCGATAGCTTCCCACTTGGCTTCCTCGGTCATATATATGTAGTCACCACGATCGGTTCGTTGGATCGGCTTGTTTGTAGGAATTTCAACTACTTCAAGCTTGTAAATTTTGTCCAGTTCTTCAGCTTCCGTAGTTGCTGTACCAGTCATTCCGGCCAGCTTGTTGTACATACGGAAGTAGTTCTGAAGTGTGATCGTTGCGTAAGTGTTCGACTCTCGCTGAACCTTTACGCCCTCTTTGGCTTCGAGTGCCTGGTGAAGTCCGTCAGAGAAACGACGCCCCGTCATTAATCGACCCGTAAATTCGTCGACGATAACAACATCATGTCCCTGAACCACATATTCACGGTCTCGGGCGTACACATGCTCTGCACGAATTGCGTTCTCGGTGAAGTGAGATAGAACATCGTTTTCTACGCCGTACAGGTTATCGATGTTCAGCTCCCGTTCAACAGCTGCGATTCCTTCTTCAGTAAGAACAATCGTCTTGCGTTTATCCTCAATTTCGAAGTGAACATCGGCGGCAAGTCGTTTTGCCAAAACAGCGAATTTACGATATTCCTGACCCTGCTCTTTGGCTGGACCAGAAATGATGAGAGGAGTTCGTGCTTCGTCGATGAGAATGCTGTCGACTTCGTCAACTATCGCGTAAACACGGCCTCGCTGAACTCGGCGATCGATTTCTTCAACCATGTTGTCGCGAAGGTAGTCGAAGCCAAACTCGTTGTTCGTTCCGTAAGTAATATCGCAGGCATATACCTGTTGCTTCGTCGCCGATTGGAAATTATCTTCAGGCGTGCGAACCGGAGGAGCAGCGTCGGCATCCGCTTCATCGTGGTCGCCATCGATTTGAATAGCCAGCGGAGCATCGGGGTTGAACACCCACGAACCGTCGTTCTGCAAACAGCCCACTGTGATACCAAGCGCGTGATGAATATTTCCCATCCAACCAGCGTGAAGTTTGGCGAGGTAGTCGTTCACAGTAATGATGTGTGCGCCCTGGCCGGTAATAGCGTTCAAGTACGCCGGCAAGGTCGCAACCAGAGTTTTGCCTTCACCCGTGCGCATTTCAGCGACTTTACCCTGGTGAAGAACAATTCCGCCAATCATCTGCACGTCGAATGGCCGCATACCAACGGCTCGTCGTGAAGCCTCACGAACTGCAGCAAAAGCCTCAGGGAGAATGCCGTCGAGACTTTCCCCGCCTTCCCAACGTGATCGGTAGTCGGCAGTTACACTCTTCAGTTGCTCATCGCTAAGTTTCTCAAAGTCGGATTCGAGATCGTTGATCTCGTCGACGATCGGCTGGATTTCTTTTAGGGCTTTCTCATTGGAATCGCCAATGAGTTTGTTGAAGAACTTGAACATATACGGCTACTGGCTCACCACGAATATAAACCAGATTGGAAGCGCTCACCAATTACCAACTAATTGATAGTGAACAATTCTCCAACCGAGCGGCCTTCGTGGATTCGCCTAATCGCTTCTCCAAGAAGCGGTGCGATTGAAATTACCTTGATCTTTGAGTTTACTTTGTGATCGGACAAAGGAACCGTGTCAGTTATTACCAATTCTTTGATATGTGGAATGCTCGCAATTCGGGAAGAAGCTTCCCCGGGCAGTACACCGTGGGTTGCAACGACGTAAATATCGTTGGCTCCCCTCGCCATGATCGCCTCTACAGCTGAGATTACAGTTCCACCGGTACTTATCTCATCATCAAACAGAATTACCGGTCGATCTCCCACTTCACCAATTACGTTCATGCTCTCCACTCGGTCTTCATTACCGAGACGTCGCTTTTCCACGATCGCCAGAGGTGCGCTGATCGCATCCGCAAAGTAACGAGCCTTTTTCGAAATTCCGATATCGACTGCAACAACCACCGGATCCTTGAGATTGTGCTGGATGAAATAGTCGACCAGCTTCGGCATCGCCGTCAGCTCGTCTACCGGCACTGCGAAGAACCCTTGCACCTGTCCAGCGTGCAAATCGACCATGATGGCTCGATCTGCACCGGCTGTTTCAAGAAGATCGGCTATTAGTCGACCAGTAATCGGCACCCGGGGTTGGTCTTTTTTGTCGGTACGTGCATAGCTGTAATAAGGAATTACTGCAGTGATACGACCAGCCGATGCACGCTTGGCGGCATCGATCATTATCAACATTTCCATGATGTTGTCGTTCACCGGCTCGACATCAGACTGCACTATGAAAACGTCTTTTTGACGAACGTTTTCGAGAATCTTGACGAATGTGTTGTCGTTGGTGAACTTGAACACTTCGATCTGGCCGAGATCCTGCTGCAGGTAATCGCAAATACTTTGCGCCAACGCTGGGTGTGAGTTTCCAGAGAAAATTACTGGATTTCCGTTAACTCCGTACATCAAATCCCCTTGAACCCTGGACGTCGTTTTTCGCGATGCGCAGCCATACCTTCAATGTGATCTTCAGAGGATAACGTGATTGCCTCGGCTGCGGCAGACATTTCGAGGGAAGTTTCAAGATCCATCGACATTCCTCGTCGCATCATCGTCTTAGCTAGGCGAATAGCGATAGGCGGGCCTACGGCGATACGGTGCGCCATCTTCTCAGCAGTAGAGGTCAGTTCGTCTTCAGATACGACGGTGTTCAGGAATCCGAGAGATAACGCCTCGTCGACTTCCATGAAATTCCCCGTGTACATAAGCTCAGCAGCTTTTGCCGACCCGAATAATCGGGGATAGAGCCACGTTCCACCATAACCGGGGAATAGACCAACGTGGATGTAGGCGGCCATGAAACGCGCCGATTCGGCAGCGATTCTAATGTCGCACGCACAGGCAAGATCAAACCCGGCTCCAACTGCTGGACCATTGATGGCAGCAATCACCGGTTTTTCCATCTTGTAGATACCAAGAATTACTCTTTGAGCAAGCTTGAATCCACGTCGCAAATCTTCGGCGCCGCCAGGGCCCGGTTTGTGAGGACCGTCACCCGATCCGCCAGTCATTTCATCGGTGTCAGCACCCGAGCAGAAAGCACGTCCAGCGCCCGTAACGATGACAGCGCGGACGGAATCATCAACCGCTAGCCTGTCGAGAATATCGGCTAGCGATTCGAGCAATTCGTTGCTTAGGGAGTTCAATCGCTCGGGGCGATTTAGCGTGATCGTAGCGAATCCTAGTTCGCTACTTACATCAAGATTCACGCTTTGAGTCATCAGAACCTCGGCACTATATAGTCGGAGAAAATGTGCCGAAATTCTAGCACCGTGTCGATAGTTTATATCCGCGGAATAACGCTGGTATCGAATTGTTTCAAGACACACAGCACTACTTCCTCGCCACTCTCTGGCGAAGTCGAACGATATCTCGGCTAATAGCGAAAATCACCGTGTGCCGAGTCGAACCAACCTTGTTACGCAGCCTATCGCCCAGGATGAATCACCGTAACGGCCGGTGTCTTTCGTAGAGTGAATAGTAGAGCTGCCATATCTGGCGAAAAATCTTCAGAGAATCCACATTGGAGACACTTCAGAAATGTTCCATGCGTATCGCTATCGGCGTTAACATCGCATGCGCATCTCGGGCAAGATTTCAAGTACAGCATTCCAGTCCTCTTCCCTGTTTTCAGGATCGATTAGGAAATGCAATAATCTTAGCTCCGAGCCGCGACAATTCAGATCGTCTCTGCCACCACCACATATGTGTGCTATCACCCAAAATTTCGAGCTTATGGTTCATCGCCACCAGCCCAATGTCCAAGGGTAAATCAGATCAATTCGTCGTATGTGCCCTGCTTGAACCCAAACACAATCTGATCGCCGTCAGTGAGTATTGGACGTCTGATCAACCGAGGCTGCTCCAGCATCAACTCGATAAGCTCGTCGTCAGTCGCTTTGCCGCGGAGTTCCCTAAACGGCTTTGAGCTTGGACTCTTCCACGCAAACATCTCATCTATCGAAGTAAGATCGCTCAGTTTTTTGATTTCGTCAGCCGAAAATTGTTCCTTGAAGAAATCACGAAATTCGTACTCTGTGTTCGATTCGTTGAGAGCCCGACGGGCTTTTTGGCACGTACTTCAACGAGACCAACAGTAAAACTTTAGTTCTTTAGACACTCGCTACCCCTCGATGATATGAACCAACTACAAATAAGCAAAGCATTGCGACACACTTATTGCTACCGTAACAGTGTGCGAAGCCATCCAACGTTGCGAACTTGATGCTAGATGACTCACCAACCCGGTAACAACCCGCTCGACGTAGAAGAACGATCCTTACTATCGCTTTTTACGCGCGCTTTCGGTAAATCTCGCCCGGGGTCACCAAATCTTTCAAACCTGAGCATCTACGCGTTCGGACTTTCTGGAGTTTGGACTGGCATTGGCGCTGGGATACTGCCGTTCAAAGTGATCGAAGCTCTAGAACTAGGCAATATATCCATACTCGGTTACGCCCTTGATAAAAACGGCGCGTTAGGACTAATTTCTCTGCTCGGACTAATCGTTGCTGCTGCTGCCCAGCTTGCAGCGGGATCTCTAAGCGACCGTGATAAACGACCAGGCAAACGACTGTTGTACCTGCTTATCGGCGGAATCGGATTGGGTGTGATGACAATTCTGTTCGGATTTACCAGTTCGTTTCTCACATTAATCCTTGCCATCGTCGGAATGCAGTTCTTTGGCAACTCTGCTCAAGGGCCAGCGAATGCGCTAATAATCGACCACGTTCCCGTCAACGAAAGAGGGGCTGCCGCAGGAGTATTGAACCTGTGGCGACTTCTAGGAGCAGGATCGATCACCGTGGTTGTTCTTCAGTTCATGGCGAGATATGACAAAGAGGACTCACCAGAGTGGCTCTGGTATGCGATAGCACTTATGACCGTAGCAGTGGTGCTAAGCGTGCTCTGGACTGTAATCACGAATCGACCAAAAGACGGATGGTTCATCCCAACGCTGAAAAAGAAGACACCGGATACGGTCGATTCTCCGGAATTTGTTGCCGAGACCGCCGCCTCAAGATCAGGCATCAGCCGAAGCTATCTGGCATTTCTCGTAGCATTGGCGTTTGGTATCGCCGCCATGTCGTCGATGCAGATTTACGCCCTCTTCTTCTTGCAAGATGTCGTCGGGCTGGACAACCCAGCCGATGGGGCAGATTGGTTGGTAGTGGCAATCGTCGCAGCAGCATCATTGACCGTGCTGCCAGCAGGACGACTCGCCGATCGCTGGGGGCGAACCAGTTTATTTATACTCGCCGGTGTAGCTGGCGTAGTTTCTTCACTTCTTCTTTTGTTTGTCAGCTCGATAGGCCCGGTTCTCGCAATAGGCGTCGTCATTGGAATTTCAGTTGGACTATTCATGACCCTTACGTGGGCTGTAGCAAACGACCTAGTGAGTCGATCTACCGCGGCGAAAGAGCTTGGCTATACGAGCATAGCGACCTTGATCGGAGCAGCTGGTGCACGATTCGCAGGCGTCGCCATCGACGAGCTGAACGATTTTTCTGAGAACCTCGGCTACAAGATGATTCTCGTAGCAGTTGCGATTTCATTCGCGTTCTCTGCTCTAATCCTCGCAAAAATTGCCAACGATTCGAGTTTCACCGAGAATACACATTAGAGCGACCCTATCGCAACGCTATCGACATCCGACTTAATTTGATCAGAACCTATAAACGGTTCGGTCGTCGATATACTTAGGTTCACTCGGGCCGGCTCGCATCCTTCTGATCGACGAAACCTGCCTGCGCGCACAAAGACGATTCTTAACAGCCCGAATTTCACAAGATAGGCCGCCAATACATGGACATGTATCTCGCCAGTCCCCGAGGCTTCTGCGCCGGAGTCGATCTAGCCGTCGATATCGTCGACCTCGCCATTCAGCAGTACGGCACACCGGTGTATGTGAAACACCAGATTGTCCACAATCCCAAAGTGGTCGCCGATGTCGAAGCGAAAGGCGCAATAACCGTCGAGAAGGTCGAAGAAGTTCCAGAAGGCGCTGTTGTTGTCTTCTCTGCCCACGGTTCCCCGCCATCCGACTACGCCATCGCCAGAGAACGCAATCTCGTAGTTCTCGATGCCACCTGCCCTCTCGTTACTCGCGTTCACAACGAGGCGAAGAAGTACACCAACGAAGGCAAGAAGATCGTTCTTGTCGGACACGTCGGCCATCAGGAAGTTATCGGAACCACCGGGCAAGCCGATATGACCCTGATCGACGAACGGCAGGATTGGGAATTACCCGACTGGGGTAAAGATGCCGAGGTCGCCGTACTGACCCAGACCACGCTCTCGGTAAACGATACCGCCCTCGCAGTCTCGAAAATCAAGAAGAGCCACCCCAACGCGGTCGTTCGTGATGACATTTGTTACGCAACGACCAATCGCCAGGCTGCTGCAACGGAGCTTGCAGATATGACCGAGCTCGTACTCGTGATCGGCGCTCAAAGCAGTTCAAATTGCAATCGTCTCAAAGACGTCGCCATCAAAAAAGGTGTGCCAGCGCATCTCATCAACGGCCCAGAAGAACTCGATCGCTCATGGCTCCAAGGAGTCCAGAAAATCGGCATCACGTCAGGGGCATCCACTCCTGAAAAACAGGTGAAAGCCGTTATAGAGGCCATCTCGCCCGAAAATATCTACCGGATTGGCCCCGGCGAAGAAAGCATCACTTTTGCCATACCCAGAAATCTAAGAAATATGGTTGGCGATGGAATCCGTAACAGCAGCGAAGAAGAGCTAATCCCCGATGAAAATAACTAGCGTCGAATGCCTCGTACTCGATGAAGAGTACCCATATGTTGCTCTTCACACTGACGAAGGAATAACAGGATTCGGCGAGTGTTTTCGCCGCGCTCCATACGTTTCTAAAGTTGCAATCGAGACAGTCTTCGCTCCTCTCGTAGTCGGCAGATCTCCCTTCGATTCGGAAGAGATTTGGGACAACATGTTCAAAGCGGGCGCTGTCGCTGGTCCGCAGGGAGCGCTCCTCACCGCGGCAGCTGGAATCGACATCGCACTATGGGATCTCAAAGGCAAGGCTCTCGGCACGCCTATATACAACCTCATCGGCGGTAAGCAACGGGAAAAGATCAAGGTCTACGCTAGTTCGCTTGCCCGCGACATGGCCCCCAAGGACGAAGCACTCCGTGTCGCCAAATTCCGCGACGAGGGCTACTCCGCTTACAAGCTGCACTCCGCCATTCCCGGCAAGATCGACGATCCCAGAGATTTGACGGTCGAGACGGTAAAGGCCATCCGCGACGAAGTCGGATACGACATGGGCGTAATGGTCGACGTGAACAGCGCCTATTCAGTACACCATGCCATAGAGATTGGTCGCAAACTAGAAGATCTTGGCGTGTTCCACTTCGAAGAGCCTGTGCACATCAGGAACTACGCTGGCATGGCCGAAGTGGCCGATGCTCTCGACATTCCTATCGCTTCCGGAGAAAACTCATTCACCAGGTGGGAACATCTAACTCTCATACGTGAAGGTCGACCCGATATCGTTCAACCCGACGTCGTAAAAGTCGGTGGCATCACCGAATTCTTGAAAATCGAAGCCGTATTGACCGCTCACGGTGCAACGATGACGACGCACAACACCCAGCCCTACGGTTCGACTGCTGCGCACGCTCACCTGCTCGCGCCAAGCAACAATTTCCCGTATGCCCAAGAATACAACATCGAGTATGTCGGTATTCGAGATAACGATTCGATTCTCGATACGCCTTATGAAGTTGAGGACGGGTTCATAAGAATCCCAGACGGTCCTGGACTTGGTCTCGACTACAATCTCGAAAAAATGCGCGCACGAAGCAGCGACCGGCCCTCACAACTCTCCGACGTATGGGGGCACATGCAGTAAGCGGGCGTTACCCCCGCTCTTCGGCCGAGAATCCTGTAACTAATTTCGGCCATTTCAATACTGCAAACACGAGCGCTATCAACCCCACAATTGCGTAGCCCGTGATCGTGGCTGGCACACCGTATTGCTCGATCAGCCAGCCTCCGATCACCAATCCCATCGGTAAACCATATACCGCCAACATTCGGATGCCCATCACCCGCCCACGCATCTCGAATTTGGTGAAGGTCATCAGCACTACCGACATCGAAATCATACAGAAGCTGATCGACGCTCCTATCAGTGCCAAAAGCGGCAAACCCATGGCATTAGAGTCAGTCTGAGCGAGCAAAATCAGCAGTACGTACCAAATAACCATCGTGATCATCATGAACCGCTCAGGTCGACGCGAATTCACGACCGACGCCATCAACAACGACCCCACCAACGCTCCTACTGCGAAAACCGCAACCATCAGTGCCAATCCGTTTTCATCGTGCTGATAAACGTTTCGGGCCACTACGGGGAGTAGCCCGTTCGTAAGCGGAAATGCGGTCGCATTAACCAGAAAAGCGAGGAACATTATCGGCTGAATAACCGACGAATCGACCATGTACCTCAGCCCCTGCTTCATCTCAGTAAGAGGGTTCACGTGTTTCACAGGAATGCTCGATCGGATCGTGCTTATTCCAAGCCCCATCAACACGCTCAGCGAGTAGAAAATAGTCACACCAACATACGCCCACCCGAGTCCGAGTCTCGACAATAACGTCGCGCCCAACAGCGCTCCAACGATACGGGCGGTGTCTTGAGTTGTTCTCGCTAAACCTGAAGCGTTCATCAACAGGTTTCGTGGCACGGTATCGGCGATCAGCGACTGCCTGAGAACGTTATCGGCGGGTCGTAAAATTCCGCTTATGCTGGCGATAGCAAACACGTGCCACGGCTGAATCAGATCGGTTATAGCAAGTATCAAAAGCGCCAATGCCGAAAGCCCAGCGCCTGTGCGAAGCACGATTAACATCACCTTCCGACTCATGCGATCGGCGATAACGCCAACAATCGGGGCCGTAAGCGTTCCTGAGAATCGCAATGCACCAAGCAAACCAACCAAGAACGGAGAATCGGTTGCAACGAGTATGTACCAACCAAGGATCAGAGTTTCCATCTCCGATCCCCAAGTGGTCATCGCATCTGCCGACCATTGGAATCGAAAACTTCGAATTTTGAATGCAGCGAACGGGCTTATCTTGGCGTTCGACTCTTGCGATACCGAAGTTGGACGTTGTTCAGTGCTCAAGATATTGGCGACATCGATCTCTGATAGCTCTGACAGAGCTTCCAAATGTATGAACTACTAATTTCATCAGCTACCATCGATCCGTGAATAATCCCAT
>Ga0209403_10001815_pt1 | contig 26801 bp, 20 predicted proteins | sample ArcticOcean_MG_C_8_FD_187440 | JGI IMG/M metagenome (GOLD analysis project Ga0209403, IMG submission 187440) | Marine microbial communities from western Arctic Ocean - ArcticOcean_MG_CB11_86 (SPAdes) (version 2) | ecosystem: Environmental > Aquatic > Marine > Oceanic | place: Arctic Ocean... | reverse complement strand
CTGGTATCTTCTGAGAGATATGCGAACAGGTTTGGATGCTACATTTACCCACGAAAGATTTGCGACTCGATACGAAGAACTGGCCAATGTGCTGGGCAATTTAGTCGGCAGAACCACATCCATGATCGCCAAATATAGGTCTGGCCAACTCCCCGGAAAAATCGAAACTGAATTGGGCGAAGAAATCGATAAGACTCTGAACGATTTTCAGAAATACATGGACGAATTACAGGTGCATTCCGCGCTAGAAATAGCAATGGACTTGGCGAGACAAGCCAACGTTTACATCGATAAACAAGAGCCATGGACACTGGCCAAAGACCCAGAACAAGCAGACTATCTAGATACCGTCCTAGCCACTTTAGTTAAAATATTAACAGTTCTAACAACTCTATTCTCTCCTGTTATGCCCGAAAAAATGAATACTCTAGCAAAACGAATTGGACTGTCTAAACTCCCCACATTTGAGGATTTAGATTTGGTGTTTTCCACGAGATCATCAGTGGAAATCGGAAAGCCACTATTTCCCAAAGATAACCTTTAGGCTCCTAACACTTCCCAGAGATACCCTGGATAACCTAGATTGTCTACTAAGAGAATCTAAAATTGACATTAGTTATTTTCGGTGACCTGAGATCGATGTTATTGATCGAGCATTTAAGATAAAAATGGAGTTGGACATGAGAGTAAGTAACCTTTTAGCTATAACCTGCTTGGCTGCGCTGGTTTCAGGGTGTGGTCCTATCCCAGTTGTGATTTCTGCTGAACTAAGTTCGGAGGATGCAACAGCAGGAACTGTAGTTACCCCAATTAGCGACCTTGAAATACGGATGTATCCTTTCGACCGAGACGCTATTTTCGATTCACTTACTGCTGCTGCTGCTCGTCCAGAACCTCCGATTCCAGATTCAGTCCTGCAGGCAGTAAATGACGTTGCAGAAGCACAACAAGAATGGCGTAACGCCGAAGCCAGATGGGGCGTTCTCCGTGACTCTCTCCAGACTTTAGGAACCGCGTTAGAAGGATTAAACAGAGGGCAAGCGCAATATCGCCTGCTCTTCTCTGACTTCCAAGATTTAGAAGCTGAGTACAACGGATTGGACAGATCAAACACGGCAGCATTCAACCGATTCGACGCCCTACAAAAAGCATCAATTGCCGCAGAACAAGAGAGCAGACTGCTACGTCAAGAGTGGGGAGATGAGGCCTTTGCTAATGTCAACGAAGTCCTGGCAATGCATCAAAAACAGGCGGGAGGGGAGATTCTTTACGACACCACCAATGCCCAGGGAAGCACTATCTTTGAAGTCAAAGAAGGAAGCGACTATTGGGTAGTGGCAACATTAGAAGAAGCTTACTCGGAACTCTATTGGAACTACCCTGTCTCCATTTCAGAAGAGCTTGGCCCAATACGTCTAACCAGAGAAAACGCCAAGTCTAGGCCTAAATTTTAGGATATTTCTTCAGTATTCTTAGGAAAGATAAGGGCTCTGGAAGATAAGTATAGATTCCTCGAGCCCTTTTCTATAGCAGGGGGATCCCAATCCACAAAGCAGACTATCGCTCGGAATTTGAGAGAATCACCAATTCGGTATGGGCGGTAATCCCCTGTTGTGGAAAGTCCGCTCGTATGGGCACGCCCAAACCAATGCTTAAGGTAGGAAACCGCACTTTCTTAGAGCATATGATATCTACTCTGAAAGGAGGAGGATGCGAAAACATTTTAGTCTGTTTGCCAGACGAACATGGACCTATCGCTGCAAAGACATTACAAGCAGGTGGAACTGTGATCCTCAACACAAACCCAAAAAATGGCCCCATATCGTCTCTTCAGGTAGCTATAGCCCACCTCAATCCCGAAATTTCTGGAGTATTATTTTGCCCAGTCGATTATCCCTTGGTTACTGTTCAGACAATCCAAACATTGGTTAATAGTTTCAAAACAATAAGAGCTCCCGTTACTCTGCCTACCTTTAAAGGAAAAAAGGGACATCCTGTTATCTTCCATAGAGACCTGTTCCAAGAGCTCCTTGAGGATGATCTGCCTGAAGGAGCCCGTACAGTGGTCATCAAAAACCTTGCAAACGCGAACTTAATCGATATTAATGACAATGGTGTCACCATCGATATCGATGACCTTGCAACTTACCGTCGACATTTCCCCAAAGAATATCGTGCCCGGTTCAGTGCGAGATGATCGAGCAAAATAAATTACCATTAAGTGCAACCATGGCGGCCGAGAAAATTGTTGCCGCAAAAAAAGAAGGCGAAGCAATAGCCTTAGTTCTGATCACTCACGGACCCTCTACTGTGTTAGGCCAGCGAATTGCAATCAAGAAATTAAAATGCGGAGGACTTGTAAAAATAGGAAGTTTTCAAGGAAATGACTTGAACAATCAAGCTATGGAGTTGGCAAAGGAAGCTCTAGAATCACCCGGTCCTCAAGAAGACAGATTCCACGACCTGACTGTAAATTCCGGACAAAAGTACAAACTGTTCGTGGAAGCATATCATCCTCCTCCCGAATTAATCATCGTTGGTGCTGGACACATAGCTCAGCCACTCTCCTCTATCACCGCAATGTTAGGATTCAATGTCACAGTAATCGACGACCGGGAAGAATTTGTGACCAGAAAACGTTTCCCAGAAGCTGACCGACTCATGGAAGTGGATTTCATAAACCCATTCAAGGATATCACCGTTGACCAGAATAGCTATATCGTACTTGTAACCAGGGGTCACAAATACGATTTCGAATGTCTTCGTTTTTTACTGCGGAGCCAAGTAGAACCCAGTTACATTGGTATGATTGGGAGTCGACGTCGTATTCGAGCAGCATTCATCCAACTAATAAACGATCAACTCGATCCAGAGCGAATTGCTCGCATCAGGGCACCCTTGGGACTGGATATCGGATCGGAAACACCTACGGAAATCGCCATTTCAGTAGCGGCAGAACTTGTGCTACTATCTAGAAAAGGAGATGGAATGCCTTTGAGCCAGAAAGAGAATATTTTCAATCGATTTTTTAAGAAAGGATAGGTTTATATCGTGAAAGAAACGACAATTCAAAATATTCACCAAGCCATTTTAGAGAAAACAAATCAAGGAAGAACCGTCGCAGTAGCCACAATAGTAGCGACTAAGGGATCTGTACCTCGTAAGATAGGCGCTAAAATGCTCGTCGATCCAGGTTACGACATTGTCGGCACAATCGGTGGAGGATGCGGAGAAGGAGAGGTCATTGCAGTAGCTCATGAAGTTATTGCGTCTGGCACTCCACAAGTTGTCCATGTTGATCTGACAGAGGACATTTTATCCCTGAGTCCAGCAGTCTGTGGTGGCACGATGGAAGTATTTGTGGAAGCAGTAGTCCGTAGCTAGGTGTCGAATCAACCGCCTTTGATATCTCTACACTACTTCAGACCACCGAATCGAAAACGGACTTATAAACAATATCTGATCTCTAAGGAAGCCGAAGCCGACATAACCCTTTCCACTGATTTGGTTATGGATACACCCTTGATTATACAAGGTAAAATTATCTTAGAGACAGGTTCGAAAATAATATGGTTTACCTTCCCAGACACCTGGCATGACATAGGGTTGTTCCACCAAGCTGATGGGATTTTTACAGGGACCTACGCTAATATCATCACACCCGTGCAATATCAGTCGCCTCTTGTCTGGGAAACCACTGATCTCTTCTTAGATATCTGGATTGATTTAAATGGGAGAGCCACTGTTCTGGATGAGGTTGAGTTTGTCCTGGCGAGACAAAATGAGTGGATTTCACCAGAGATCGCAGAAACTGCACTCCGAGAATCCCAACTCTTGATTGATGGGTATCATGAAGGAACATGGCCACCTTCCTTCATTTCTCAGTGGAATCTTGACCGTGCACTTCAGTATTTGAATTAAGTTGAGTTCTGTATCGAACAAATCCAGAACTCCCTCTTTATTCGGATCCTTCTCCAGTTTCTTCCATCATCAATCTGTCTACCACTTCCTTTATAGCAGAGAATTCATTCCATCTACTAACTCTCACGGGCGCTCCAGTACCCATACTCACGAGTATACTGGGAGTCCCCATTATTTGTAGCTCGAGGCCCACCCGTAAATTAGCAGTTACCACATCAGCGTGACGATCGCTCGAGAGACATGAGGAAAAGTCATCCCCATCTAGACCTATCTCATCTGCGATACTCTCGAAAGCACCCATTGGAGGAGATCCACTTACTGCCCACGCTGTCTGCCTGGCGAACAAGCGATTGTGGTAGTTCCAGTATTTCTCGGTTCCTTGGTCCAAAGCGCACCGAGCAGCTCTATGTGCCAAGAAGGAGTGGTTATGTCTCGGATAATCATAGAAAACAAATCGGGCAATACCAGGCTGAATATACTCCAGGTCGATTTGTGGTTTTATAAGCGATGCAAAATCCTGACAAGCAGGACATTGATAATCTCCGAACTCCGTAATAGTAATAGGAGCCTGCGGGTCACCGATTTCAACAGGCGTTCCCAGATCAATCAATGCTCGCTGTCCACCTATCTCCTCCATCGTCCCGGTAAGGATACTTTCCGTAGGTTGCAAAGACGCTGAGCCAGACCCATTGCCTCTCACCATCCACACAGCAAAGCCAATGGCAAGTAACCCTAGCCCTATCGTTACAAATGTCCGTTTCTGTTTTCCATTTTTTCTTTCAGTCACAAGTCCAATCTCCTTAGCTTATTTAACAGCCCTCTACCTGCTCCGGTCCTATTACGCAGGGATTGTTTTCCCTCAAACATGGTTCTTTGCACCCTGTACTGCAATCACTTCGCCAGTATACTGGCGACTTCATCCACTTGGGAGAAATCATCTAGAACTAGATCTGCACCAGCTTTTTCCAGATCTTTTCTCCCGAATTTACCCGTAGTCACTCCAACAGTTTGAACTCCCTCTGCTTTTCCGCAAAATATATCTCTAGGAGTGTCACCCACTATCACTACCGATTCTTTGACGAAATGTATGCCCCATTTTTTGTATGCTCTGGCTAACGCCACAGACGGTAAAAGATTTCTATCTTCCGAATCTGATCCATAGCCCCCTATTGAAAAATATCCATCCAGATCCACTGACCTCAGCTTGATTTGAGCTCCACGGAAGATATTTCCAGTCACCAGACCAAGTGCCATATTTTGATTTGCTGCCAGATTCGCTAGAAGCTGCCCAACTCCCGGAAGGAGTATCGTGGGATTTCCAGAAATTCTAGCTTCCAGCCCCTCTACATACCGATCCCACAGATCGGAAAACCCAATCTCTATAGCTGAGTTTAGAAACCCCACCTCTCTAAGCAGGTCTCTGGCTATTTTTGGGTCTGTTTTCCCGGAAAAATCATAATTCTTTGCATCCCCAAGCCTGCCATAAGTATCGAACATAGCTACTTCGAAGGATTCTTTAGCAGGACCTCCAGTGATTAATGTCCCATCTATATCGAACAAAATAAGCTTTGTCATTTTCAGAGATTCGCTATCACCCCTGGATCCACATTTCCACCACTCACCACTGCGGCGATATTACGTCCAGAGCTCATTACTCTACCGCTTCGAAGAGCAGCCACAGTGGCTGCCCCAGAAAATTCCACTACCAAACGTTCGTGCAAAAACAAAAACTTAGCAGCATCTCTGATCTCATCCTCTTCAACCAGAATCACTTGATCAACAAATTCACGCACATGCTCAAAAGTTCGGTTTCCTGATCTTACGGGGAGTAGACCATCCGCTATCGAGTCAACCTGGGGGAGTGTCACGGGCTCTCCTGCGTCCAGAGCAGCTTTCATAGAAGCACCTCCAACGGGCTCTACTCCAACTATTTGAACATTGGGACGCGATTTTTTAATGGCAGCCGCACATCCGCTACAAAGACCTCCTCCTCCAATTGGGATCAGTACCACCTCAAAATCATCAGAATCCTCAACAATTTCCAGCCCCGTAGTACCTTGTCCAGCAATTATCTCCAATGCATCATAAGGAGGAACTATGGTTAAATTCTCCTGAGCAGCTATAGACTCAGCACGGATCCTCCTTTCTGTTGAAGTTGTTCCTTCAAGAATTACTTCCGCGCCCAGGAGAATCGCACCGTCTCTCTTGATCTGGGGCGCATTCGCAGGCATTACCACTACTGCTCTAATCCCATGCAATTGAGCCGCTAGAGCTACGGCTTGGGCATGATTCCCAGATGAATAAGTGATGACACCAGATGATCTCATTTTCTCTGGAATTTGAGCTACAAAGTTATAAGCTCCACGAATTTTAAAAGATCCAGTACGTTGAAGTGACTCGAGTTTTAGATGAATTTTCCCCTCCAATTCATCACTCAGGGCCGCTGCGTGATAGAGAGGAGTCCGAACTACTACAGACCGAATACGCTGATGAGCTTCTTTTATAAGATCCAAACTTACTAGTTCTGTATCACTCATCTTCAATCACACCTTCTTCTTGGATGACTCTAGCCACGTCCATCACCCTATCCCCATCATCGAGATTCACAAGACGAACACCTTGGGTAGCCCGTCCTATAACTCCAATCTGCTCTACTGGCTGTCTATTGATTACACCATTTCGAGTGATAAACATCAACTCGTCCTGAGGTGTAACGGATTTGATCGCGACCACCTTTCCCGTCCGCTTATTCGTCTTGATATTGATCACCCCTTTCCCACCCCTTTTGGTTAATCTGTAGGCGTCTATCTCGGAGCGCTTGCCCATACCACTCGCAGACACAACCAAAAGCGTCACATCTTCCCTGTCCACCACTACCATGCCGACAACTCGGTCTCCGTCGTCTAGGCGGATCCCTCGAACTCCAGCAGCAGTGCGTCCCATTGAGCGTACTTGTGTTTCGTTGAACCTAATCGCCTTTCCATTCCTAGTAGCTAGAATCACCTCATTGGATCCACTAGTTATCCTTACGTCTATCAATTCGTCCCCTTCACTTATAGTAATAGCGTTCAGTCCTACCGATCTGATATTTCCATAAGCCGAAAGCGGTGTCTTTTTAGTCTTACCACCCCTCGTACAAAACATGAGATATTGATCTTCAGAAAATTTGCGAACAGGAACCACAGAAGCAATTTCGTCAGAAGGATCAATATTCAAAAGATTAACTATCGACTTCCCTCTGGAATGACGTTTGGCCGAAGGAATCTGCCAAACCTTCAACCAGTGACACTTCCCGGAACGTGTAAAAATCATCAGATATTGATGTGCCGATGCTAAAAATACATGCTCAACCCAATCCTCATCTTTAGTTCCCATTCCCTGCAATCCCCTACCTCCCCGACGTTGTGCCCTGTAGGTATCGACTTCAGTCCTCTTGAGATAACCCTGATGAGAAAAAGTGATCACCATTTCTTCGTCAGCGATCAAGTCTTCTTCTACCAAAGATCCTGCACCTCCAATTATTTCGCTCCTACGGTCATCTCCATATTTTTCGGAAACATAGCTTAGTTCTTCAGATATAATTTCCATTCGGAGTTTTTTATTACCTAGAATTTCTCGGAAACCTTTGATGTTTTCCTGAACCTCTTTCAATTCTGTATTGAGTTTTTCCATCTCCAATCCAGTCAGCCTAGCAAGCCTCATATCGAGGATTGCTTTGGCTTGACGCTCGGAAAGTTCGAAGGATTCCTGAAGAGCTACAGACGCCTCCAAAGAATCGGCAGAACTCCGAATTATCTTGATTACTTTGTCAATATTGTCGACAGCGATCTTGAGCCCCTCAAGAACATGCTCTCTTTCTTCTGCCTTTTTTAGATCAAAAGTCGTCCGTCGCACTACCACAGTGTGACGGTGCTCAATGAAATACTCTAGTATTTCCCTTAACGAAAGAACACGTGGTTCTCCATCAACCAAAGCCAGCATGTTTGCACCAAAACTAGATTGCATTTGGGTGTGCTTAAATAATTTGTTCAGCACTATAGCTGGTATAGCGTCTCTTTTAAGGTCAATTACTATCCGAAGTCCGTCCCTGTCAGATTCATCTCTAATATCCCGAATTTCGAATATTTTCTTGTCTCGGACCAACTGTGCAGTCTGTTCTATTAGTCTCGATTTATTAACCATAAATGGAATTTCAGTCACAATGATACTTTCTACTCCACTGGCTGATTCTTCGATTAGAGTTCGAGCCCTCATCAATATCCTACCGCGGCCTTCTCTGTAAGCAGATTCTATACCATCTGTTCCGCAGATAAATCCTCCGGTTGGAAAATCCGGTCCTTTGACTATTTCAAAAAGATCTTGTTCTGAAAGTTCTCTGTCTTCAATCAAAGCCTTAGTGGCCGCAACTATTTCCCGAAGATTGTGAGGCGGAATATTAGTCGCCATCCCAACTGCTATTCCAGAACTTCCGTTGATGAGAAGGTTCGGTATTTTAGCAGGAAGGACTGTCGGCTCATCCAACCGAGCATCGAAATTTGGTGTAAATCTAACGGTGTCTTTATCAATGTCTTCCAACATTTCAACCGCCGGAGGTGTCATACGAGCTTCTGTGTACCTATATGCCGCCGCACGATCTCCATCTATGGATCCAAAATTTCCTTGCCCATCAATCAGAGGATACCGCAAGGAAAAATCTTGGACCATTCTCACTAAGGCATCATATACAGCACTGTCGCCATGAGGATGGTATTTACCTAAAACTTCACCAACGACAGTCGCACATTTTTTATAACCCCTCCCAGGTGTGAGACCCAAACCACTCATTGCGTACATGATCCGTCGGTGCACAGGCTTCAAGCCATCCCTTACATCGGGCAGGGCTCTCTGCACAATTACACTCATCGAATAATCGATGAATGATTCCCGCATTTCATCTTCTATTAGACGTTCTAGAATTTTCTCGCCATCTACTATGAGATCGTCATTTGCCATTTAAAATCCCCGAAGAAAGACAGGCCATCATATTTTTAGCCACCAACAATCACGATTCTAAATTACCACTAACCAGACGGTCCGTTTCCCACTTAATTACTCAGGATTCTTAACAGCTATTGAAAGCTTGACAACGAGTTGTCCGGAAAAGCAAAAATCTCTAATGGCATCTATTCTACAGGCCCATTACAGATACTGCTCAAGTCCATAAAAATAATGCAGAAATGGCTTAATAACAAGTAAAAACTGCTATGGACATCCGTTCCAGATTCATCGCGGATCAGACTGGTGGAGAGATTCGCCCCAGCCCGCAAAAACCACCCCGATAGATACGCCCATTTTCCACTCTTCTCAATTTAATTCCGCTGTCAGAATGGTAGTTAAATATTTCCCCGTAACGCTCGCTGAGTTGGCCACGATATCTTCGGGAGTGCCTTCCGCTACCACTCTGCCACCCAAAGGGCCAGCACCAGGACCCATGTCTATGACCCAATCAGCTGTTTTAATGACATCGAGATTGTGTTCGATCAGAAGGACTGAGTTTCCTAGGTCTACCAGACGGCTCAATACCGCCAATAACTGTTTTATGTCTTCTCCAGACAATCCAGTCGTTGGTTCATCGAGAATATACAGTTTGTGTGCTTTTCCATTTGCACTTGAAGTGAGTTCCCTCGCAATCTTCAGCCTCTGCGATTCTCCTCCCGACAGAGTGTTAGCAGACTGTCCTAGTTGTAAGTACCCTAGCCCGACCTGCTGAAGAAACCACAAAATTTTACCGATACGCCTGTTTTGTACAAAAAATTCGATCGCTTCGTCAACTGTCAATTGGAGAACCTCAGCTACATTCAAACCCTTAAATGTGACATCAAGTACTTCCGACCGATAACGATTCCCGCGACAAGAATCACAAATCACATATATATCTGGCATGAAAATCATCTCCACTTTCACCTGGCCTGCCCCCTTGCATTCGTCACACCGACCACCGTTAACATTGAAAGAAAAATGGCCCGCGGAGTATTCCCTTTCTTGAGATAATGGCTGCAACGCAAAACTCTTCCGGATCTCGTCCCACACTTTAATGTATGTAGCGGGGTTAGATCTGGGAGTTCGCCCGATAGCAGATTGATCTACCAAGACGATCTCTTCGATCACTTCTGCACCTTGTAAGCTTTGAACCTCGTTGAAATTTTCAAGAGAAACGCCATCTTGTTTGCTTAGGGTCCGTCTGACCGCCTCATAAATTATACCGTGGACTAGGGTCGACTTCCCAGAACCCGACACCCCCGTCACGACAGTCAGTGTTTCGAGTGGAATTTCAATATTCACTTCATTAAGGTTGTGGAGGGTGGCACCAAAAACACTCAAGTTAGAACCATTCACTGGCCTTCTTGATTCCGGTACCACAATTTCAGTTTTCCCGGACAGAAATTTTCCAGTAGCACTATCAGTCTTACAAAGATCTTTCGGGGTACCTTGAAAAACCAAGCTGCCTCCTTCCCTGCCGGAGCCTGGACCCAATTCCAAAACATGATCTGCCCTCATTATGGCTACAGAATCGTGCTCAACTACCAGAACTGTATTGCCGACATCTCTGAGCTTGTCCAAGAGATTTAGTAGGCTGTTGACATCTTGAGAATGTAGACCCACAGTAGGCTCATCCAACACGTAGAGCGTGTCCACCAGTTGAGAACCCAAGGAATTTGCTAGCCCTATTCTTTGTGATTCCCCTCCAGACAGAGTCCGCACCTGGCGATCCAGGGAAAGATAGCCTAACCCCACTTCTGCTAAAAACGTCAGCCTTCCTGACAGCTCATCCAAAATAGTCTCTGCTATTGCCGCTTGCATTTCACTTAACTCAATGGTAGTCAACCATTCCCTAAAATCTTTTATAGAAAGCTCCGCCGCTTGGGAAATCGTGTAGTTTCCTATTTTGATATAGCGAGCTTCCTTCCTGATTCGTGATCCCTCACAGACCTGGCAGACCCTGGTAGTCTGATACCTGCGGAGGAAAATACGGATGTAATGTTTATATTTCTTTCTTTCCCTGGACTTTAGAAAAGGGATGACCCCCTTGAAGGTGTCCGATCCCTCAATAATATCGGTCCTTATGTCTTGAGGGATCTGTGCCCATGGAAGATCAGGAGAAATTTTCTGAGAAATCAGAAAAGATTGGAGATTCTTACTTTCTCTATGGTAGCGAGGCTTAGTCCAGGGATCCACAGCACCTTCGTTGATTGATTTGAGGGAGTTTGGAATAATCAAATCTTGGTCATATTCCAAAGTTGCTCCAAACCCTGTGCAATTTGGACAACAGCCAAACGAGTTGTTAAAGGAGAACAGCTTGGGTGTAGGATTGAGGAAATTCACTAAGGGATGGGAGTAGCACTTAAAAGACTCAGAGAAATTTAGACGCTCTATCTGCTCGACATCAAAAACCCGCACGACTGCTTCTCCTAATCCCTCTTTAAAGCAAGTGCTTACTGAATCCGCTAGGCGATCGCGTTCTGCACGACTAATCGTAAGGCGATCTACCAGTACCAGCACCTCGGAAGTCTTCGAAATAATTATTTCCTTAATGGATTTTTCAGCGTCAGGATCACCTAAGTCAAATAAATCCTCATCCACTAGAAGGCGCATAAACCCAAGGGCTCGAAGATTATCAATTGACAATCCCTGCCTAGATTCATCCTCGACCTGCAGAGGAAATGTGATTTGAATGCGTGTAGATTCTGGCAAAGTGAGGAGTTCTTCGACCACACTACTGACCGAATCCGCCTTAACTATCTCACCACACTCGGGACAGTATGTCAGGCCGACACGGGCCCAAAATAAACGCATGTAGCCGTACAACTCTGTAGCTGTACCCACCGTTGAACGGCTTGACCTCATAGTATTCTTCTGTTCAAGAGCAACAGCTGGTGATATACCCTCAATAGATTCTACTTTGGGTTTTTCCACTCTGTTTAGAAATTGCTTGGCATAAGTGGACAAGGACTCCACATATCTACGCTGGCCCTCGGCAAAAACAGTATCTAAGGCCAATGAAGATTTTCCTGATCCCGATGGACCTGTGACTACAGTCAACGATCTCTTAGGAAGGTCAACGTCAAGATTTTTTAGATTGTGCTGACTGGCCCCTCTGACCCGGATAAAATCAGCCACGTATTTCTACTTCGACATGAATCATTGAAACTTCACCAAGGTGTCAACTTGCAAGATCGCTTCCAAGCTATCCCTATCCAATATCGGGGAAAAAATCGGTACCAAGCCTCCATTGAAACGCATCATAGGCTCACTTGTATCAAGAAAACCTCCATTGGGCGCAAGGCCTTCTTCACTGTAACGACTAGAGGCATTCCATAAAATCCACTCCTTTATACCAACATCGTATGTCGCTTGTATCTGAGCTCTTATTTCGGGTCCTCCATAAGGGGGTATTCCTAAGCTGAAATCCTGTAGCCAAGGACGAATAGACCCCGCCTCTTCGACTTTTGACGAACGTTCCAAGCCATCGGCTAGGGCAGCTTTCACTACCTCGTATGGATGTTGGTTTGGTTTTTCTATGTTGAAGCTCCCAGGCCAGTAATGAGACGGATATACCATGGGCAGTACTACGTCCACCCTCTTAACTACTTCTTCCCATAATTGACCGATCCCTAAATCGTAATTCAGTGATGTAGTCGCTCCGAATACATCTGCTGTCATCGCAACTTTTTCGCTCCGAATTTGTTTCCCGACATGATCTAGGAACCCGCTAACCGCTTCACTCTTTGTCCTGCCAATGCTGTTAGGAAAACTGGCTCTTTCTAGGTGTGTCTTTGGCGAATCTGGAAATCGAATGTAATCCCATTGGATTTCTGGAAACCCAATCGCAATCATTTCTTCTGCTAGACTCAAATGGTAGTCCCAAACCGACCCTTCAAAAAGATTAGCCCAGCTGGCTCCCCTTTCGTCAATCCACACACCACCAGCAGTGTCTTGAATTGCAAGCTCTGGGTTGCTCTTTGTCAGTAGCGGATCTTTTACTACAACGATACGAGCAATCGGATAAATACCATTCTTGTGAAGAAGATCCAATAAACCCAAAAGATCTCTTATCCTTATTTGCTGATCCGCACCCACCTGCTGAGCCATTTCAACCCTTGTAGGATGACTTACATACCCCGAAGCATCCTTAATGTCGATCACAAAAGAGTTGATCTCCGTCCTCATAGCTAGGTCAATCAGGTGTTCTGATCTTGTCTTTGAACCAGCCGCCCAGGCATTCACATAAATCCCCTTAACTGCCTCTGGCCTTTCAAAGCGAAGTGGTTCGCTAGGAATCTCCAGCCTTTTCACTATCGCTCCACTTTCCATCCTAGCTAAAAGTGGTTCCAGATCGGCCTGCAAGAGCACGTCTGCACTATCTACTCTAGGTTCTAGATCTAGAATTGCTGAGTTTTCAACTCTGGCACCAACAGAATCTTGATCGAGTACATAATCTTCTATTTGGTCCTCATCGGACGGTTGATTTTCTTCAATAATCCTAGTGCGTATTTCTCCGTCGCATGAGACACTGACTACTATAATAAGTATCAGGAAACATGTTACACTATCTTTGATTTTTTTTCTCAATTAACACACTCAGTGGTCGCACTGTTTCCAGGACATCACAGATCAAGTCAATAGTTTGATCTGTGCCCCCTCGGTTCTTCTCAATATAGCCTAGCGCATTTCTCCCAGCTTTCAACAACTCATCCCGATCAGAGAAATACTCCTCTACAACATGACCCATTCCATCTGAATCCAAAACTATCTTAGCAGCTCCTTCGTCTAGCAAGCCACTGGCCGCCGCCGAATTTTCATAATTTGGTCCGAATAATGTAGGAACACCTGCTGCTGCAGGTTCCAGGACCGAATGCAGTCCTTCTGCACCGAAACCCCCACCTACATAGGCGATTGTAGCAAAAGAATATAAGTAAGTTAAGATGCCCATTACATCCACCAATAACACATCCGCGGTATTCATATTCTTATTTTTAGATAGGCCTGAAAACTGCATAACCCTTAGTCCTTGATCCATACATTTTCTTGTTATTCGGTCAATGTTTTCAGGAAACACTTCATGTGGAACCAACACCATTTTTATCTTGGGGTTAGTTGTTCTAATCTCGACCAATGCTGAAAGCAACATACCTTCATCCGAGTCCCAGGTAGACCCAGCCACTATCAAAGAATCTTTCCATTTGCTCAGAAAATTAAGATCAGACACTTGATCATCTAAGGAACCTACACGATCATGCGCGGAGTCTGCAGCTGGATCCCCTGTGACTTTAACTTGATTTTTATCAGCACCCAAACTTTCGAAACGATCCTTGTCGTCCATAGAAATGGCCCCTATAGCACTAACTTGACCAACCGTAAAACTAGTGGATAAACGCCAAGGCCAACGTAATTTCTTAGCACTACTAGAGAGTGTCCCTCCCACCAGGACTGTCGGAATCCCCCTAATTTTTGCCTGTCGATTCAGGTTGGGCCAAATTTCCCTTTGCGTGAATAGAACTATTGAGGGGCACAGAGCGTCCAACACATCACCCATATCTCCAGAAAGGTCCCAAGGAAGATAGGCACTTATATCAGAAGGAAAATCTCCAGCTGTCTCTTCGGCTGATGCCGAAAAAAAAGTGAAGACGATTTGAATGTCTCCCAGCCTTTTCCTTAGGCCCTCTGCTATACTTCTAGCTTGAAGAGCTTCTCCTACAGATGAAGCATGGATCCAGAATACTGGAGTAAGGGGACCCCCATTAGCCTCACCCCAAGCTATCAATTTTCTACAGGCCTGTTTTCGACCGTAAAGTCCCCGTAATACCTTCGAGGATCGCTTTGGTTTATTCACGACACACTTCGAGGCAATCTGTAATATTCGTAATAATGATTGGTAAACTAAATGTGCTATCAATGTCATTGTGATAGGAATAACTTATATATCGAATCTGGGCTAGGAGGTCAGGTCCTGATGCTCATTAGAGTCGAGCTGACATTAAAAGACAAAAGCTGTACAGAAAATCAATCCAAATCCACAACAATCAGGCACTGGCTACTGGAATTATTTTGACAGATTTTGGTACGAAGAAAATGTAGTAGCAACTTACAAAACACTACTCGACCTGCGAGGAGCCTATATTGACAGAGCATACATCATCCTGGCATACCATACGAAATTTTTTCCTCCTCGCCCACTTATCTCTAACCAGTATTGGATGCTCCCCATCCTACGTGATCAAAGCCGGACTAGCTGAACTGGAAATTCTTAGTTCTAGAAGGCCAATCATTGAAGTCATACAGGATACTACTACCACGAAAGATACTCGTAGTAAGCTAGTATTAGTTTCGAAAGCTAGAGAATTTGCTTCAGAAACTCTTCAGATGAATATAGGAACATCCTACACCACTTTTACGAAACTCGATCGCGATACGCTTGCACTCATACTGTCAGCTTCTCCCAAAGATCAACTCGAACCCAAGACTTGGTGGTTTCCATTAATAGGACGCTTTCCTTACAGAGGCTTCTTCGATAAAAATGAAGCATTGGCAGAGAAAAACGCACTCGAAAATGAAGATTTTGATACTTATTTACGTCCTACTTCAGCTTTTAGTACCTTAGGTTGGTTTTCTGACCCTATTTTGTCCACATTTCTGAAGCAGGACGAAGTCGGTTTAGTGGAAACTGTTTTGCATGAATTATCTCACAACCACTTGTTTATCAAAGGACACATAGATTTCAATGAAAGCTTCGCCACTTTTGTCGGCAGATATGGTGCGGTCGAATTCTATTGTGCCAATCCAGATTTCTCCCCCGGAAATATTCTTTGCCTGAGAGCAAAAGCCCGCCTAAGAGATCATATAGCATTTGAAGAGTTTTTCTTCGATTTTATTAAAAACCTGCAAGCACTTTATCAGAACAGCGACCTGAATTATTTAGAAAAACTAACATTAAGAGAAGAGCTTTTTAACAAACACCTTGGTGACTTCATCCGTGAAGTTCAGCCCACATTAGAAGCCATGAGCTATCAGAATTTCGTGTCCATACCTATCAACAATGCTACCTTGCTGGCACAGATACGATACCACTCCCGACTAGACGAATTTGCAAGACTGATGGAAGAAAAAGGCGGTTTGGCAGATGTTATTTCATACATAAAGAGCAACACTCTTTCCGAGAAAGATCCCTTTTCTGTTCTGGTTACCCATCACTCGTTACCAGTCAACCAGTGAGCACACTTAAATCAATCTTTTTATTTCTACTAGATATGGTGACCTTGTTCCCCTTGGACACCTACTCCCTTGATCAGAAATTTTGTTTGTGATACTGATCTATAACACGTAGTTTGATGCCCCAAATTTAAAGATGTGTGATAAACATAGAGACAGGATCTAATGAGTTGAATATGAACAGCAATAAAAATAACAACTACAAGCCGATTACAATAGAAAAAAAATGGCAAACACGCTGGGAGAAGGAAGCCACAAATAGCCTTAGCACAGAAGTCCTAGAAAGAGGTAGAGACCCCTACTACAACCTCATGATGTTCCCTTATCCTTCCGCTGAAGGACTCCACGTTGGGAACATCTATGCCTTTACTGGGGCTGATGTCCACGGGCGCTTCCAACAGTTAACAGGTCACACTGTCTTTGAACCAATAGGATTTGACGCCTTCGGCATTCATTCGGAAAATTTTGCTCTCAAACAAGGGGTCCATCCGATGGACCTAATCCCTAGCAATGTTGCTAATTTCACTAGACAACTAAAAAGAATAGGGGGCATGTTCGACTGGAAACATGCAGTCGATACTACCGACATCTCGTACTATCGCTGGACCCAGTGGATCTTCCTTCAGTTATTCAAAGCTGGGCTAGCCGTGCGGAAAGAAGCTCCTGTGAATTGGTGCCCCTCATGCATGACAGTGCTCTCAAACGAGCAGGTGATCGGCGGACGATGTGAACGATGTGACAGTCCAGTTGAACAAAGACATATAGCGCAATGGTTTTTCCGTATAACTGAATATTCCCAGAGGCTCTTGGATGGTCTAAAGCAACTGGATTGGTCAGAAACCACGAAGAAAGCCCAAGAGAATTGGATTGGACGCAGCGAAGGTGCAATCCTCCATTTTTCTATATCGACAGCGGAGGGAAAGACAACCCCCTCGGGCCATCTCAATAAGGATGGACTGTCTCCCACAACAAAAGATCTGCAAGAAATAGAGGTTTTTACCACACGTCCCGATACTGTATTCGGAGCTACTTATATCGTGTTATCTCCTGAGCACCCGCTAGTGAAAGAGGTGACTAGCGAACAACAACAAAAAGCAGTCCAGGCTTATCAAAAGAAAACAGCAAAGTTAGACTTAGTCGCAAGGCAGAAAACAGAGAAGGCCAAAACTGGCATTTTCACTGGAGGATATGCTCTCAATCCAGCAAGCAGTGCTGTGATCCCTATATGGATAGCGGACTACGTCATGATGGCCTATGGGACGGGTGCTATTATGGCTGTCCCTGGACACGACCAGAGAGATTTTGACTTCGCTAAAGCTATGGATCTACCCATCAAGCAAGTGATATCTGCAGAAAGACATTCAGAAGAGAAAGCGACTGAACTCCTGGAGGCTTACTCAGGAGATGGTGTATTGATCAACTCTAACGATTTTGACGGACTCTCTGTTGCCGAAGCTAAAAAAACAATCTGTGACTGGTTAAAAACTATGGATATGGCATCTGTCCACGTTAGCTATCGCCTTCACGATTGGTGTATCTCTCGACAACGATATTGGGGACCGCCTATCCCCATCATCCATTGTGATAAATGTGGTCCCGTTGCTGTTCCAGAAGAAACTTTGCCGATTGTTCTTCCTCGGATTGAGGATTTTAAACCCGACGATTCTGGCGTGAGTCCATTGGCTCGACTCGAGGACTGGTACCTCACGGACTGTCCTGAGTGTGGAGCTCCTGCACGAAGAGAAACTGATGTTTCAGACACCTTCTTAGATAGTTCCTGGTATTTTCTTAGGTACCCTTCCACAGACACTGGAGACGTTCCCTTTGACTCCAACATTACCAAGAAATGGTTGCCTGTAGATTGCTATATCGGCGGAAATGAACATGCGGTGCTACATCTTCTGTATAGCCGCTTCATAACAATGGCTCTTCATGATCTTGGTCATATAGATTTTCAAGAGCCATTCGTACGTTTCCGGGCTCATGGATTAATCATTCGAGAAGGGGCTAAAATGTCCAAGAGCAAGGGCAATGTAATAATTCCCGATCAAATAATAGAAAAATATGGCGCAGATACCTTCAGGACCTACCTGATGTTCCTCGGGCCTTTTGACGAAGGTGGGGACTATCAAGATGATGGGATCCAAGGGCCACACGGTTTTTTACACCGGGTTTGGGAAACGGCCATGTTGTCTCTTCACGATGATGAAAAAGAAAAAGATTCCAATGTTGAAAGAAAATTGCACCAAACAATCCAGCAGGTAACCAACCAAATTCCCGAGCTAAGGTACAACACCTCTATTGCTGCGCTGATGGAATATCTGAATGTAGTTCGCTCTAAGGGCCGCACTCCGCAAAGATCTGAGATTGAGCCCTTAGTAGTAATGATAGCACCATTTTCTCCACATCTTGCAGAAGAACTCTGGGAATCATTCGGACATAGCGAAAGTATTTTTTCAGGTATGAATTGGCCCGAATACAATGCGGACAAAGCACGCGATGACACGGTTGAAATGGCGATTCAAATCAACGGTAAGCTGAGAGCTACGGTCACTTTGAAAGCTGGAATCGGCCAAGAAGAGATGGAAATAATTGCGAAGTCTGAAAAAAATATTGCTAGGTATCTAGAAACAGGAATAGTTAAACGAGTTATTTACGTACCCAATCGATTAATCAACTTTGTCTTGGAGTCAAACAATGCCTGAGTCACCCACGGGGCTGCCTGAAACGACAGATCAACTCTGTATTGATGCTGTCAAGGTTTTATCCATGGACGCTGTTCAGAATGCCAATTCGGGACACCCTGGAACACCCATGGCCCTTGCTCCAGTCGGATACCTTCTTTGGACAAAATATCTGAAGCACAACCCGAATAACCCCGACTGGGTAGATCGTGACCGTTTTGTTCTCTCCATCGGCCACGCTTCTATGTTGCTCTACTCTCTCCTCTATCTGACCGGTTATGACTTGTCTCTAGAAGACATAAAATCATTCCGCCAGTGGGAGTCTAAAACTCCTGGACACCCTGAAGTCGATCATACACCAGGAGTAGAGACAACTACCGGACCTCTCGGACAAGGTGTCGCCAACTCAGTAGGAATGGCTCTGGCAGAGCGCTGGTTAGCAGCCAGATTCAACAGAGATGGACATGACGTAATCAATCATTATACATATGCACTCTGTTCTGATGGAGACCTAATGGAAGGCATATCACACGAAGTTGCGGAATTCGCTGGACATCAGAAACTCGGGAAACTAATCTGGATTTTTGACGACAATCGCATCACTATCGAAGGCAACACATCCTTAACCAGCTCTACCGATCAAGTCGACCGATTCAAAAGCTACCAATGGCACACACTCTATGTAGAGGACGGGTCTAATCTCAACCAAATCGATGAAGCTATCGCGCAAGCAAAATGCGAATCTGAACGCCCTTCCTTAATCGTACTAAGAACACGGATAGCTGAGGGGAGTCCCAACAAGGCAGATAAGGCTTCAGCCCACGGTAGCCCACTGGGACCAGAAGAAATAGAAGCCACTAAAAACAATATCGACTACCCTTCGCAGAAGCCTTTTTATGTTGAGCCTGAAAGTCTCAGGACTTGGCGAAAAACCGCTGTCAGAGGTAGTACCTTTGAGAGTGAGTGGAACGAACTCTTTGAATCATACAAAAATATCTACCCAGAGCTAGCGAGAGAGTACCTGGAAATGATGAAAGGAGACCTGCCAGAAGGCTGGGATACAAATGTCCCCAGCTACCAGAATGTCCAGAAGGCGAAAGCCACCCGATCCTGGTCTGGGGAAGTACTCCAGATTATTGCAGAAAGCTGTCCCAACCTCATCGGAGGATCAGCTGATCTAGGACCTTCCAATATGACCGATATTACTGGAGGATCCGACTTAGCCCATGAAACCCCTGGGGGTCGTGTACTCCGATTCGGAATTCGAGAACATGGCATGGCAGGGATAATGAATGGACTTGCTTTACATGGAGGCATCCAACCTTTCGGAGGGACATTTCTGATTTTTTCGGATTATATGAGACCTTCAATAAGGCTCGCAGCCCTGATGAATCTGCCCGTCAAGTACGTATTTACCCACGACTCAATTGGATTAGGAGAGGATGGTCCCACCCATCAACCTGTCGAGCAACTAATGACATTAAGGGCTATCCCCGACCTGTTAGATCTAAGACCAGCAGATGCTGCAGAAACAGCAATGGCATGGAAACTTGCAATGGAGAGGACAAACGGTCCCACATTTTTATCCCTGACAAGACAGGGCGTCATTCCATTCGACAGGACAACATTTCCGTCGGCAGAAGGAACACGATTCGGAGCTTATGTCTTATCCGAAGCTTCAGACAGAGAACCTAGAGTAGTTTTGATTGCGAGTGGCTCAGAAATCGGGATAGCTTTGGAAGCTAAAGAAATCCTAGAGAGCACAGGTATCACCACACGTTTAGTCAGCATGCCCAGTTGGTACCTCTTCTCGCGCCAAACCAAAGAATATCAAGACTCAATTTTACTACCCGATTGCCCTGTTCAAGTAGCAATAGAAGCTGGATCTTCATTCGGCTGGTATCGGTGGATAGGAAACAGAGGATTAGTCATAGGCCTAGACAGGTTTGGAGCTTCTGCTCCCTCTGAAGACCTCTTTGATCAGTTCGGTATTAAAGTCGGTAATATCGTGGAAAAAGCGACTGAAGCTCTCAAAGGGAAAACATAACCAAGAGGGGGTGTTCAAGAGAAAAAACTGAAATTATTCCTTCCCTCATCCGAAATAGCCCTTTGATATACAGCGATTGCCCCCGCTGTATCTTGAAGAGCTGACCCTGTTGCATCAAAAACTATAATTTCCTCATCAGAAGTGCGACCAGTTCGATCCCCAACTATTACTTGGCCCAAGTCGGCATGGACTTCTTCCGCGGAGATAACACCTGCGGCGATTGCGTGATGTAGCTCTCCCACATTGATACATTGATCTAAGAGATCAACCACTACCTTGGCCTTAGAAAAAATCTCTACATCCAATTCCTGTTTGTCAGGACTGTCTGCACCTACTGCCGCTATAAAAATACCATCTGGAATCATACTCGCCTTAATCAGCGGAGAACTTGAAGGAGTGCAGGTCACTAGCACATCGCTTTCCGCCAAAGCCTCTCCAACCACATCGACCGCCATTACTTCCATCTGTAATTCATCAGCCATCTCGATTGCAAAACGAGCTGATATATCAGGGTCCATATCAATTGCAAAAGCTTTTTTTAAGGGCAACACTTGTTTTAAAGATCTGAGCTGCACCCTGCCCTGTGTTCCACACCCACAAATAGTAACTGTCTCAGAGTTGGGTTTCGCTAAATATTTAGCTGCAACACCCGTGGTGGCCCCTGTTCGATTAATGGTAATTCCAACCGATTCCATAATAGCCAATGGTGACCCATCTTCTCCATCGCAGAGAACGATGATGCCTTGAATATTTGGCAAGCCAAATCGTTTTTGGTTCTGAAAAAACCCCCCGTTCAGCTTCAGCCCAAGGTAGGCCTTTCCTTTAACCAATCCGCCAGCTTTAATATGGAATTCGCCATCTTGAGTATCAATATGGAGCAGGCCCGTATCCAGACTCTTATCCTCAGCGTAGAGTCGGAACGCATCTTCCATCAGATCAAAATAATCTTCCAATTGGAGAATCTGAGAGATTTCTTCTCCACTGAGTAGAAGAGTTTCGCGGTTTTTTACGCTTCGTGATACCACCTCAATTCCCTGGCGGTCTGTAGCTACGAACTGGGGGCAGTTGTGCGCCGGATAGATCGTCTGGAACGCTCTCTTCAGCAACAACGCTGTGCGTTAGCGTGCCGATTCCCTCGATGGTGGCACTGATCGTTTCACCAGCCTGAAGGTAACCAGATCCTGTCGCCCGCTGAACGCGACCAGCGCCCGTTCCGCCCGACGTTCCGCTTTGCAGGACGTCACCAGGAAATACAGTGATTAGCGACGATGCATACTCGATTAACTCTGGGATGTTGTGGATCATATCCCCCGCTCTGGCCTCCTGAACGGTCACGCCATCGATGACCAGGCTCTGGTGCAAGCGTTCCATTGGATCGCCATAGAACTCCTTTGGAACAATCCACGGCCCTTGGGGCGCGAATGTGTCATGGCCCTTACCGACGAACCAATCCTGACCAGATCCGTAACCACCAGGTGGACGCCCGCCACGATCAGACACATCCATAGCGACCATATAGCCGAACACGTGGTCGTAGGCTCGAGTTGCAGAGATGTACTTGCCCTCAGTACCGAATACGATTGCCAACTCAACCTCCCATTCGATCCGGTCACGGCCATAAGGAATCACGATGTCGTCGCCGTTACCTATGATTGCGCCGCGGGTCGGTTTCAGGAACAGGTAGGGTACCCCTCGATTCTCCTGTCGCTCCTGAGTCCTCGCTTGCAACTGTTCCTCAGTACAGCCTTCACATGCATGTGTATAGAAGTTGACCGCGGCATTCATATTTTTGCTGGGATACATAATTGGAGGAAGAGCTCTTAAGTCACTCGCCTCATAAACAAAATCTGATTTCCCTGGTCCTTCCAATCCATTATTGTGGTTCAAATCATTAACTATCTCATATAAACGGTGTTTCAAACCAGATTCATACCGTTCAATCAGTTCTAACATATCTGATGGCATGGATATCTCTGAAGTGCCAGGGTTTTTCTGAAGAGCAGTATTAGCAGAAACAAGGTCTATTACTAAATTATCTCTCAGGACAATACCCAGCCGATGCTGTCCGTCCACCTCGAATGTGCCGAGTTTAAAGGCCTCTACGCCCTCTGTGTTCGGATCACTTTGAGCAACACAACCGATCGGAATAATTAATACTAGTAGCAACTGGAAAACTTGATTCAGTTTCATTATCTGCCTCCTGAATAAATTATGACCTCCCTCTCTACAGTACGCCCGACAGGATTCGAACCTGTGACCTCTGCCTCCGGAGGGCAGCGCTCTAATCCAGCTGAGCTACGGGCGCAAGTCAGACACGCGTTAATAAGCCGAGTTCTGTCTGCTACCAAGGTAGCAGGAGGGCCATTTATCTAGGGCTGCCATTACTGGCAGCCTCAAGCAGCCTACCCGGGACTCAAATGAAACGGGCATCTCATCGTCCCCTATTTGGCCTTGCTCCAGGTGGGGTTTACCTTGCAACTTCCGTTTCCGGAAGCTCGGTGCGCTCTTACCGCACCCTTTCACCCTTGCCTGTTCTCTTTAATAGAGCCATCGGCGGTCTACTCTCTGTGGCACTTTCCGTAACCAGCCGGAGCCAGTCCCCGGGCGTTACCCGGCACCTTACCCTATGGAGCTCGGACTTTCCTCCATCGACATCTTCAAAGAAGCCGAGGGCGGCCCTCACTTCGCGCATCCTACTGCAACGTAGTCTATCTGGATTAGTATCAGAGAACAACGGCTCTACCGAGGTTTAGAAAATCCAATAAACACCAGCCGTGATCTCAGTACTGTCATAGGGAAAAGGCTCATGTTGATCACGCCGAATCCTATACTCACCCCGAACTCCAACAGGGCCAACGATCCGCACTCTTATACCTATGGGTACAGAGATAGTGGAGTTCCAAAATCGGACACCTTCCGGATCTGCATCGCGACGAACGAAAAGGCCTCCGCTGAACCCTAAGTAAGGTTCCAAGATCCCTATGGGAAATCTTGCCTGAACTCCTGCCGTCAGAGTAGCTACATGCGAAAATATTGTACTAGACTCGCTCGCTGGAGCTGTGACTCTAGGTTTAGAGTAGGTTGCTCCGAACTCAATACGTGTTCGATCTGAGTTTGTATAGTCAGTTGATAGTGCTATTAGATCAGTAGATCCCTCATCTGCTTCTAATGCGTAGCGTAGCATGCCACCAGACAAACTGATGCCCCTAGAAGAGCTTAGAGGTGGCCTGCCTTGAGCATGTGACAAACTCGGACGTCCCAACGTCAACAGGGTAAAAACAACACAAACAAATCGAAAACTGAAACTCATTTTGAAACATCCATAGCTAAATAATTGTAAGCCACACCTAGATTTTAGAGGGATGATAATGATAAAAGACAATAAATGCTTGCAGAGTTATTTGATAGGTCCAATCTTTTGTGGAGTTAAAGATCTGTCACCTATTAGGAGAAAAATACATGAAACGGTTCAAACACGGTCATCTACTGAAACTACTCTTCATATTCTTTAGCTTTTCTCCTGTGGATCCCCTTGTAGGTCAAATGGAAGAAAACACGGTCATCTACTTAGTTAGACATGCCGAAAAAGTGGACGACTCAAACGATGCTGCACTCTCCTCGAAAGGAAGAGAAAGAGCAGAACTACTTGCTGACATCTTGATAGATGCTGAGATCACCCACATACATTCTACTGATTTCCAACGTACCCGCGATACCGTTGAACCTTTAGCATCCTTGTTGGAACTAGAGATCGAACTATACGATCCACAGCACTTAGAAACACTTTCGGAAAGTCTAATGAGGACGCCCGGAGTACATTTGGTGAGTGGTCATTCCAATACCACTCCAGAACTCGTCAGGCTACTTGGTGGGCACAGCTTTCCAATCCAAGACCACGAGTATGACCGGCTCTACTTGGTTGTCCGATCTACAGAGAAGACCGAAGTAAGTATTCTGATTCACTACGGCACCACTCCGTGAAGTTTTGCCCAATTGACTGGTCGATTGCGTGATCTAATACACTAGGGATAGTTTTTCTTCAATCGAACTATTGTTTCTGGTATAGGAGGAATCCCTTGAAACTTTTGTATCTGGCTCTAATAACTATTGCCATCGTAAGCTCTTGCGTCTCTTCTGAAGTCAATAATCGAACCTCTCAAGTGGACCATATTTTTGAGAAATGGAATACCTCTTCCTCTCCCGGATGTGCTGTCGGCATAATGGAAGACGATCAAATTATTTTGGAGAAAGCATACGGGATGGCGGACCTACAACACGGGGTAGCCAATACTAAGGAAACTATTTTTGAGAATGGTTCTGTTTCGAAGCAATTTACGGCGGCAGCCATCATACTACTTGCACTAGACGGAGACCTCAGTCTAGACGATAACGTTCGAAAATACATTCCTGAAGTGCCCGACTATGGTGAGGCGATAACTCTGCGTCACTTGATGACTCACACAAGCGGTCTCAGAGATTGGGGATCCATCGCTTCCATATCTGGATGGCCCAGGCACGAACGAAGCCATAATCACGATGACGTTTTAGATATCGTCAGTCGGCAAACTGCGCTTAATTTTCATCCTGGAACTGAATATTCGTACAGCAACACTGGATATAACCTGCTGGCCATGGTGGTGACGCGAGTGAGCGGGACTCCTTTTGCACAATTTTCGATGGAGCACATCTTTGAACCACTTCGCCTAAAAAATACTCAGTGGAGAGATGATCATAGGCGAATAATCAAAGACAGAAGCACTGCCTATAGAGCCTTGGGAGATGGGAATTTCGAAATCCTACAACCGATAGAAAACGTACACGGAAACGGTGGCCTACTAACTACTGTAAAAGATTTATTGATTTGGAATCGAGCTCTGGAAGATGGCAAATTCGGCGGACAGAAATTCGTAGAGATGATGCACGAACAAGGACGTCTGACAGATGATTCTGAAATCACTTATGCTGGTGGACTTCAGATTGATTACTTCAAAGGTCAAAAACGTATCAGTCATACCGGTTCCACAGCTGGATACAGAGCTTTCGTTGCAAGATACCCAGAACATCAACTTTCAGTTGCACTGCTATGTAATACCAGTGATGCCAACCCTGGTTCAATCAGGGATCAAATAGCTGACATCTTCATCGGAGAATTCCTGACTGACCCTGAACTTCCACAAGCTATCACATTGACACCAGGGATGACTGCTTCCTATCCTGGACTTTATTACGACCATGTGACAGGACAAACAAAGCAATTGGAGCTAAGAGGCGGTGATCTGTATGACGGTATAGACAAACTCATCCCTACCTCACCTTCTGTTTTCCTGAATCCTGCTAACGATATTCATTACATTTTTGAAATTCGAGAAGGCCTCGTCAAAGCATTTTCCTTGGATTCCTGGCAGTATACGAACAAGCGTTATCAGAGAACAAACTCTTGGAACCCTAACCTCAGAGAATTAGAGAAATTGTCTGGCATCTACAGTAGTACGGATTCCAACACCACCTATGTGGTCAAAATTATGAATAATCATTTGGTAGTGGAGCAGAAACCTGGACGAGTACAAGTCCTTACACCTATTTACAAAGACGCTTTCTTAGGACATTTCGGGGTACCGAAGTTCGACAACGAGTGGCCTTCAGAACGTTTCCCGTCGAATGGCATTATCCGGTTTAGACGAAACAGCAGAAACGTACCTACAGAATTGTCTGGGTCTTGGGGAAGAGTTTTTGACATGCGTTTTCAACGTCAAACCAATTAAATAGTTACTTCATAGCGAGAAAACCCTTCAGTTTTTATAACTTCCTGGTCTTTAGTCACCAAAATACCCTCCACTCCCGGCAGTTCATTTAGTAGGCGGATCCCCTTCTCCGGTCCCAGGACCAAGGTAGCAGTAGATAGC